>Ga0315293_10005230_pt1 | contig 12216 bp, 11 predicted proteins | sample YL17G13_20_MG_FD_203071 | JGI IMG/M metagenome (GOLD analysis project Ga0315293, IMG submission 203071) | Sediment microbial communities from Yellowstone Lake, YNP, Wyoming, USA - YL17G13_20 | ecosystem: Environmental > Aquatic > Freshwater > Lake > Sediment | place: USA: Wyoming | collected... | reverse complement strand
TCGCGCCAACAGACCCCTCACCCGGCTGCGCCACCCTCTCCCCAGGGAGAGGGTGGAAAACGGCAAGGGTTCGCATTTGCGCTTGCCACACGCGCGCCGCCACGGTACAACAACCGCCGTCGTTTGGGTTCGAGGCTTTTCAAGACGCGGGGCGGAGCGTCATGCCGGACACGTCCGACTGGACCATCGGCCGACTCATCGAATGGACCCGCGCGTTCTTCGAGAAAAAAGGCGTCCCCCAGCCCCGCCTCGAGGCCGAAATCCTCCTGGCCCACGTCCTGGCGTTCGAGCGGATCGACCTCTACACCCGTTACGATCAGCCCGTGGATGAGGAAACCCGCGCCCGGTTCCGCGACCTCATCCGCCGCCGCGCCGACCACGAACCGACGCGGTACCTCACCGGCGGCTGCGAGTTCATGTCGCTGGCCATGAAAGTGACGCCCGACTGCCTCATTCCGCGCCCCGAAACCGAACTCCTGGTCGAAGCGGCCCTTCGCCTGGCGGGCGTCACCCGCCCTGGCTCGTCAGGCCGGCCGAGGCCTGCCGGCCACCCCCCTTTATCCCCTCTCCCTAAGGGAGAGGGTAGGGTGAGGGGGCCGTTGGCGTTGTGGAATGCGGAACCAACGGCAAAACAGCCCCCTCACCCGGCTTCGCCACCCTCTCCCCAGGGAGAGGGATTGGCCGGTGCGCCGTCGCCCCTCTCGGCCATCGACCTCTGCACGGGTTGCGGCTGCGTGGCCGTCAGCCTGGCGGTCTATCTCCCCGGCTGCCGCATCACGGCCACCGACCTTTCGTCCGCCGCGATTGAGGTCGCCCGCACGAACGCCGCCTCCCACAGCGTCGCCGACCGTCTCACGTTTCTCGAAGGCGACCTTTACGCGCCGCTCGAGGCCGCCGCCGTCCAACCGGCGGATTTCCTCCTGGCCAACCCCCCGTACGTCGCCGAGGCCGAGTGGAACGACCTCGCGCCGGAGATCCGCGGCCACGAGCCGCGGTCCGCCCTCGTCGCCGGGCCGCGCGGCACGGAAATCATCGAGCGTATCCTCCGGGGCGCCCCCGCCTACCTCCGGCCCGGCGGCACGCTCCTCGTGGAAATCGCGGCGGGGCAGGGGACCGCCGTCTCCGAAATCGCCCGCGCCGTCCCCGGCCTCGGCCCTCCCGAAATCCTCAAAGATTACGCCGGCCTCGAGCGAATCCTTCTGGCCCGCCGGGAAGCCGCCGGTTAAACTATCGCGACGAGAGTCTCGATGCGAACCTGCCCGCACCTCGCTTGAGAAGGAGCGGTTGAACGATGGATGCCATGGTCGTCACGGGGGGTTGTCGTCTTCAAGGCCGCGTCCGGGCCGGCGGCGCCAAGAACGCCGCCTTGCCGATCATGGCCGCCTCGCTTCTGGCGGACGGGCCGATGTGTCTCAAGAACGTCCCCGACCTGGCGGACATCCGGACCATGATGCGCCTGCTGGCGAAGTTGGGCGTCGAGGCCGAACGCCGCCCGAACGGCGACCTCGTCCTGGAAAGCCGAAACGCCCGCCGCAACCTCGCCCCCTACGACATCATGCGAACCATGCGCGCCGGCATCTGCGTCCTCGGGCCGCTCCTGGCCCGACGCGGCCGGGCCGAGGTCAGCCTTCCCGGCGGCTGCGCCATCGGCGACCGCCCTGTGGACCTTCACCTCAAGGGTCTCCGCGCCCTCGGCGCGCGGCTCGACATCCGGCACGGCTACATCCTCGGTTCCGCGCCCGGCGGCGGGCGGGCCGCCAAGCGCCTCCGCGGCGCCGAGATGTACCTCGGCGGGCCGTTCGGTTCCAGCGTCACCGGCACCGCCAACGTTCTCATGGCCGCCGTCCTCGCGAAGGGCCAGACCGTCATCGAATGCGCTGCCTGCGAACCCGAGGTCCAGGACCTCGCCCACGTCCTCGTTAAAATGGGCGCCAAAATCCACGGCATCGGATCGCCTTGCCTCGTCGTCGAGGGCGTTGACCGCCTCGTCGGCGTCCAGCATGCCGTCATCCCCGACCGCATCGAGGCAGGGACGCTTCTGGTGGCCGGTGCGGCGACCGGTGGCGACGTCACTGTCGAAGGCGCCCGCTGGAACGACCTTTTCGCCCTCGTTCACGTCCTCCGCGACGCCGGAGCCCGAATTGACCATTTCGACGACACCATTCGCATCCGCGCCCGCCGCCGCCTGAAGAGCGTCGATGTCACGACCCTGCCGTTCCCGGGGTTCCCGACCGACCTTCAGGCCCAGATGATGGCCCTCCTGGCCGTCGCCGACGGCATCAGTGTCATCACCGAAAAGATTTTCCCCGACCGCTTCATGCACGTCGCCGAACTCAACCGAATGGGCGCCCGCATCCGAAAGGAAGGCAACACCGCCGTCGTTCACGGCACGCGCCGACTTTCCGGCGCCCCGGTCATGGCGGGCGACCTCAGGGCCTCCGCCGCCCTCGTCATCGCCGGTCTCATCGCCGAAGGCAAAACCACCATCTCGCGCATCTACCATCTGGATCGCGGTTACGAGAGGATCGAACGAAAATTGGTCGGTCTCGGCGCCAAGGTTCGGCGCATCAAGGGATCGTAACCGGCGGGGGGCAGGGGGCGGCGGGGGGGACGGGGAATGACGACATCCCTGCTCTGTTGAAAACTTACACCAAGGCCCCCCTCTCCCACAAGGGGAGAGGGAAGATTTCAACAGAGCACGACGTTCTCCCTTCGTCACTTTCAATGATGGTGGTCGTGATCGCGCTCGTAGGGGCCGGGAACGGCGACCGGCTCTCTCTTGGATGGGAATTTCATCAGGCTTTCGAAGGTTTCCTCCCCGCCGACGTCCACCAACTCCCACCGGCCCGCTTCGGTCCGCTGAAACCAGAGGGTCAGGGTCAGAATCCGCCGTTTCAGTTCCACGCACATCTCCGCCGGCGCCACCAGGCCCCCCTCTTTGGTCGGAAGCGTCTGGACAGACACGAGGCGACGGCTCACCAATGTCCCCGCCCCTTCCAAGAGGGGACTTAACCGCGCCCGGAGCGCCTCCGCGCCCGATGCCTGTTGCCGGCGCCACTCCTCCGGCATCCGCTCGTACACCTTCTCGTACTGTCCCGCCGCCATCTCGTCCACCACCGCTTCCGCCCGGGCCGCCAGGTCTTTGTAAAGCGCCTGTTCGCTGTGCCAGATCAGGGCATGGTATCCCGCCGCCGTGACCGCCAGAATCGCCCCGACCGCCATTCCCACCGCCGCCAACCCTCGGCCCGCCAGCACGCCTTCCGACCGGCGGATCTTCCGGCCGGCCGCCAGGCTCAGCACGAATCCCGCCGCCGGCACGGCCACCAGCGGCCACTTCCAGAACGCGATCGCTCCCACCACGCTCGCCGCGAGTCCCACCACGGCCGTCGGGTTGATGGCCGCGTAGTCCGGGTCCGTCGCCACGTCCATTCGAGTATCGGATGGCAGGGTCGTCATGGTTTTCCTCGCTCCTCAACCGATGCGCTTGGCCGCTACGGCCGTCCGGACGGACACACTCCGTCAGGTTTTCCAGGGCCTTCAGGAGCGAATCCGCCGACCCCCCAGATGCTGATGCGCCGCCTGAACCACACGCGCGATCCCCAGGATCGTTTCGAGGTTCCGGCGGCATTGGGCTCCGTGAGATTCATCAGCCGTGGCCATGACGGCGCTCGCAAAACCACCTGTTGATCGGGACACCTGCTTGCTTGCGTCAATGCAAAATAGTAGGCCGCGGGCGGCCGTTTCTCAAGGGAATTTGACAGGATGCCGACCGGCGAGAGGGTCAGCGCGGCGGGATGGCCGCATCCTCAAGCGACTTCGGCGGCCCGAGAACCTCGCGAAGAATCACCGCGCGCGCAAGGTTCTTCGAACGCAACATCTCCGCAAAAAATTGCGCACCGCTCGAGACGTGCGGCAGCGCCGCCGCCCCCGCCGCGGAAGGACGACCCGCCGATTCCATCGCGCCGTGCACCTGCCGCCCGGCGATCGAGGCCACCGGCTGCGCCTTCAGCCGCTCCAGGTGATGCTTTTCGAGCGCCCCGACCTCTTCCATCGGAGGAGGTTCCGGCGGCGAAGGGCGTATCTCCACCACGTCCACCGCCTTCGCCGGCACTTCGCCCGGCCGGCCGTAGAAAATCGTCCGGGGGCCCACCCCGCCGCGCGCAACGGTTTTCACCGCCGATGGCGGCAGCGGCGGCCGGGGAGCCGCACGTCGGCCCTGCGTCGGTTCCGCCGCCTCCTCGGATTCCTCCTCCCGGCGCTGTTTCTCGATCCACCACCGTAGCGCGCTAATTCCCCCCCCGACCACGAGGAGCACCAGCAGGCTGTACCACTTGTCCATGGTCCGCTCTCCAATCGCCGGCGGACCCGCCCTGACGGGCAAGTCCGCCTCACGCCCGCCTTAGGCGCCGCCTTCCGGCGACTTCTTCGGCGGGTCGGTGCTCCGCGCGATGTTGTCCCGCATCGACGTATCCGCCTGGAGGTTTCTCAGCCGGTAATAATCCATGATGCCGAGGTTCCCGCGACGGAACGCCTCGGCAATGGCCAGGGGGATCTCGGCTTCGGCCAGAACGACCTTCGCCCGGTTCTCTTCGATCAGCGCCCGCATCTCCTGTTCGCGCGCCGCCGCGGCCGCACGGCGCTGCTCCGCCTCCGCCTGGAACATCCGCTTGTTTGCTTCGGCCTGGTCCGCCTGCAGCCGCGCCCCGATGTTGTCCCCCACGTCCACGTCCGCGATGTCGATCGAGAGGATCTCGAACGCCGACCCCGCGTCCAGCCCTTTTTCGAGCACCCGTTTCGAAATCGAATCCGGATTCTCCAGCACGTCCTTGTAACTCTTGGCCGACCCGATCGTCGTCACGATGCCTTCGCCGACCCGCGCGATGATCGTTTCCTCCGTCGCTCCGCCCACGAGCCGCCCCAGGTTCGCCCGCACCGTCACGCGCGCCTTCGCCTTCAGTTGAATCCCGTCCTTCGCCACGGCGTCGATCGTCGTCTTTCCCGACTCGGGGGCCGGCACGTCGATCACCTTCGGCAGCACGCTCGTCTGCACGGCCTCCTGCACGTCGCGCCCCGCCAGGTCAATCGCCGCCGCCGTCTTGAAATCCAGTTCGATGTTCGCCCGGTCCGCCATAATCAGCGCCCGGACCACTTTCACGGGGTTGCCCCCCGCCAGGTAATGGCTCTCCAGGTCCCGCGCCGACACCTCCAGCCCCGCCTGCACGTTCATGATCTTCGTTCCGACGATGACCCGCGCATCCACCTTCCGCAGGCGCATGCCGATGAGGTCGATCATCCCGATCCCCGCGCGCGAGGCGATCGACCGAATCCACAGGCCGATGAATTGCAGCAGAAACAGTCCGATCACCAGCAGCGCCACGACCAGGACGATCACGAGGAACACGCCCGCCGTGCCCCACGCCTCGCCGTTCGCCGCCGCCAGCCCGCCGGTTGTAGCAGATAAACCCATAAACATGACATGCTCCTTCCCGCTGTTGGCCCCGAGAGCCGCCGGGCTTCGCCCAGGCGGAGCCGGGACCGCTCTTACCCCTTCTCCTCTTCCACCGGCCGCACGACGACGCGCGACCCGTGAACCGACACGATTTTCACCTTGCGCCCCGGCGGCACAAGGTCTCCCTCCGTCATGCAATCCACCTGGCGGCCGTCGAGCATCATCTTTCCCGCCGGCCGCAGCAGCGTCTTCGTCACCCCCACCCGCCCTTCCAATTCCCGCGGGTCCAGGTGGGCGAGGTCTCCCGCCTTCGCCACCTGCGACGGTCCCGGCAGGATGATCCAACGCGCGAGCGGCGTATGCGGCCAAACGCGAATCGCCACGTACACCATCAGCGGCGTCAGAATCGCCACCCCCGCCAGCGCCACGAGACCGCCCGTCTGGCTCATCACGAACGCCGCCGCCACCGCGCCCCCGAGCGCCGCCAGCGACAGCACCGTCAGAATCCCGCCGCTCGGAAGCACCAACTCCGCCAACGCAAACAGGATTCCCGCCGCAAACAGCGCCCCCACCAGCGTCCACGAGGCTTCCATGCCCACGATCAGCATCCTGGTCACTCCTCCCCGGCTCCGCCCCGGCGAAGCCGAGGCTCCGCCGAGGCGAAGCCGGGCCGCACCACCACGCGGTTCCCCCGAACTTCCACCACTTCGATGGCGATGTCCGCCGCCAGAAAATCCCCTTCCGCCACGACGTCCACCAGACGCTCGCCGAATCGGGCCTTCCCCGCCGGCCTGAGTTTCGTGACCGACCGCCCCCGGTCGCCGAGGCGAACCGCCGTTTCCTGCACCGCCGCTGCCGCGCGGCTCGAACCGTCCGACCCCGTGCTCGGACCCAGCACCAGTTGACCCAGCACCGGCAGCCTCGTGAAAAATCGCGCGAGCACGCTCACCGCCGCCGCGAACACCAGCGCCACGCCCCCCGTGACCACCAACGACCGGTACAGCGCCGACCATTCAAAATCCCGTTCCGGCAGACCCGCCAGACCCGACAGCGCCAGCACGATGCCCGCCCCCATCAGAAGGAGGCCGCTCACCCCCACGATGCCGAACCCCGGCGTCACGAAGAGTTCGATCCCCAGCAGAATCGACCCCGCCACGAACAGAAGCGGCGGCAGATACGCCGGCTGACCCGCCAGGAACGACCCCAAAAACAGCAACCCGAACGCCACCAGCGCGATCGTCCCCGGCATGCCGAACCCCGGCGTGTTCATCTCGATGTAGATGCCCATTAGGCCGATGAGCACCAGCAGCGCCTTCAGGTACGTGTGGTTCAGCCACGCCACCACCGTCTCGTTCCACATCACCGGATACGTCACGATCCGCCCTTCAATCGGATACAGGTCGTAGAGGTCGTCCAGCCGCCGGACCACGTGCCGCGCGATCCCGTATTTCAGCGCCTTCTGGCTCCCCACCGTCAGGAGTTCGTCCGCCGAATCGACGACCTCGCCTTTTTCCCATTCCGGTCCCAGGCCGAACAGGTCGGGTTCTTCGACGTACCGCACCTCGCCGGTCTTCGCGTTCCGCGCCTCCACCACGACGATCCGCTGCGAGACCATCGCCCGCGCCAGCGCCGCCGGATACCCGTGCTTTTCGGCCAGGCTCTCCATCCGCTCCCGGACGACGCTTTCCATCTTCTCCCGTTCGGCGCCTTCCATCGGCTCCAGGCCGCCGACCGGCGACGCCAGGATCGGCGCGCAGTCCCCGATCGAGGCTTCCGGGCTCATGACGATTTCCCGGCACGAAAACGCCGCGATCGCCGCCGCGCTGTACGCCTTCGCATCGACGAACGCCACCGTCCGGATGCCCTCGCGCCCCAGGCGCTCGATCGCGCGGCTCAACTCGAGGCCGTCCTCCAGCGTCCCCCCGTTCGACGTGATGTGAAAAACAAGAAGACGGCAGCCGTCCTTCACGGCCTCCTCGGCCCGCCGGCCCACCGACGTTCGAAGTGCCGTGTCGATCATCCCCGTCACGGGAATCCGGGCGGCCCGGAGCCGCTCCGCCGCTTTCGGCGAAGATTCCTCCCCCGCCGCCAATCCCCACACGCCCGCCAGGACTGCCGCCGCCAACGCCAGCCGTCTTGCCGCCAGGCCTCGGCGAGTCCGCCTCGACGGGCGAGACCGGCGGGCCTGTCGAGCCAGGGCGGCTTGTCTTGTTCCTGTCGAGGCCATGAGGGGCCGTCCCATTTTATTCAGCGCGCGTGATGCATTCGGGCGGAATCGTGTCCGAGAGCCAGACCGTCGGACCTCCCCGGTAAAATTGTACGCCGCCTTTCCGGGCGCTCGCCGTATCGATCTGCAGAATGACCGGTTCCCGGCTCCGCCGCCGCCCCACCTCCCGCGATGCCGGCATGTCGATCGACAAGTGCACCCGCTGCCGCTCCCCGGGGTTCAGCCCTTCCACCAGGATCGTCTCGGCGTCCTGGGGCGTGGTCCCGTGAAACAGGAACTCCGGCGGCTCCGCGGGTTCGTATTGAATCGGCTGGGCCAGGCTGTGACCGTAGCGGGCCCGGATGCGGTTCTCCCGGATCTCAAACCGCTGGCTGGCCGATTCCGACGCGACCAACGCCTCAATCTGCTCCCGCGTGATGTCCGCAAACCCCGGCTGCCCGCGGAGGGTCTCCACGAGCGCATCCAGGTCCGTCGCTCCGTGCTCGTCGAGGTCGATCCCCGCTTCTTCGGGATGATGCCGCAGAACGTACGCCAGGAATCGGCTCAGCCGCTCCTCGCCGCTCCGCTCCGGCCGGCCATCTCGGCGGCCGCGACGGCGAGGGGGGGATCCCTCCGATGGGTTCCGTTTTTGCATAGGGACTCCTTGCATCGCAGAGAGGACCTTTCGTTTCCCTTACATAAACCTTGGCGGCGTTTCAGGCAAGCGAAAATGCCGGATCGACGGCGACCCCCACGCCCTGCTCCCCCCGGCAAAGCGAGAATCGCCTTGCCGCCCGACACGACCCGATGCTAAAATAGTGTGTATTGGCCCGGGGGATGCCCGCGGCCGACGTATAGTGAGGGAGGACCTGAAATGCGAGACGTTCGTTTGCTGATCGTTTTAGTGGCGGCCCTTGGCCTCATCGCCGTGGGCGGCATTCTGGTTCCCGTCCTACTGTATTGGACCTTGACGCCGGCGCCCGGCGCGCCGGGACCGGCCCCCGTGGCCGTGGCCGATGAACCGGCCCAATCGGCTCCCCAGGCTGCGGCCCCTGCGGAAGAAGCGCCGCCCGTCCCGGCCCACGTGGACCGCCTTTCCGAGGCGTTCCGCGCCGCCGCCAAGCGCGTCCGGCCCGCCGTCGTCGCCATCGGAACCAGCCAGACCGTCGAGAGTAACGTCACGCCCTTCGGGTTGCCCGACGATTTTCTCCGGCGGTTTTTCGGCATGGAACCCGACGAGTCGCCCGCCCCCCAGCGAAAATTTCGCCGCCAGGGCCTCGGCTCCGGCGTCATCGTCGATCCCGACGGCTACCTCCTGACCAACAATCACGTGGTCGCCGGGGCTGATGAAATTATGGTTCGCCTGGCCGACGGCCGCGAGTTCAAGGCCGAAGTCGTCGGCGCCGACCCGCCCACCGAAATCGCCGTCATCCGCATCAAGGCCGACCGCCTCCCCGTCGCCGAACTCGGCGACTCCGACTCTCTCGAAGTCGGCGACTGGGTCCTCGCCGTCGGTGCGCCTTTCGGACTCGAACAGACCGTCACGAGCGGCATCATCAGCGCCACCGGCCGCGCAGGCGTCGGCATCGCCGATTACGAATCCTTCCTCCAGACCGATGCCGCCATCAACCCCGGAAACTCCGGCGGACCGCTCGTCAACATGCGCGGCCAGGTCGTCGGCATCAACACCGCCATCGCCAGCCGGTCCGGCGGATACATGGGCGTCGGGTTCGCCGTTCCCATCAACTTGGCCCGCGAGGTCATGAACCGCATCCGCGAAAAGGGCGAGGTCGTCCGCGGCTGGCTCGGCGTCGCCATCCAGAAACTCACCCCCGAAATGGCCGACTCCATGAAACTCGGCGGCCGGGAGGGGGCCCTCATCAGCCAGGTCTTTGAGGGCGGACCCGCCGACAAGGCCGGCCTCAAGGTCGGCGACGTCCTCCTTGAATTGGACGGCAAACCCGTCAAAACTCCCGCCGACCTCCAGAACGCCGTCGCCTGGACCGAGCCCGGAAAGAAGGTCTCCATTCTCATCCTGCGCGACGGGGAGCGCAAGGCCCTCACGGCCGAGGTTGAAAAACGCGGCGGTCAGCCCGAAGAGGCCCGGGCCGAAGCGGGCGCTCCGGCCGAGGTCAAAGACCTCGGCATCCAGGTCAGCAACATCACCCCCGAAGCCGCCGGCCGTTTCGGCTATAAGCCCGGCCAGGGCGTCCTGATTGCCGGTGTCGATGCCGCCGGCCTCGCCGCCCGCGCCGGCCTGCGGCCCGGCATGCTCATCCTTCAGGTGGGCGGACGAAAGGTCGCGGGCATCGCCGAGTTCCGGGAGGCCATGAAAGGCGTTGACCTCGCCCAAGGCATCCCCTTCCTGGTCCGCGACGGCGACCGCCAGATGTTTGTCCTCCTGAAAAAACGCTAGAACCTCAGGCGGCACGGTCCCGGCGCGCCGGGACCGCGCCGCCGATGTCCACCCTCTGAGGAGACTGACATGCCGAAGATCGACCTTCGACCCCTCCTTCAGGACAATGGCTCCAAGATCATCCTCTTCGTCTGGGACGGCCTCGGCGGAATCCAGGGTCCCGGCGGAAAGACCGAACTGGGGGCCGCACGCACTCCCAACGCCGACCGGCTCCTCGACTCCGGAACCTGCGGACTCCTCGAACCCGTGTACCCAGGCGTCACGCCGGGCAGCGGACCCGGTCACCTGGGCCTGTTCGGCTACGATCCCATCGAGTACCAGATCGGCCGCGGGGCGCTCGAGGCCGTCGGCGTCGGTTTCGATTTGCAGCACGGCGACGTGGCGGCGCGACTGAACGTCTGCACGCTCGACGCCAAGGGCCGCATCACCGACCGCCGCGCGGGGCGCATCGCCTCCGACGAGTCCGCCCGCATCGTCGCCCGCCTTGCCGAGGCCGTCCGGGAAGTGGACGGCGTCCGCGTCCTCTGGGCCCCCGTCAAGGAACACCGGGCCCTCCTCGTCCTTCGCGGCGAGGGCCTCAGCGATGCGATCGAGGACACCGATCCCCAGAAGGAAGGCGTCCCGCCGCTCGACGTTCGGGGCCGCGACGGTTCCAAGGAAACCGCCCGCACCGCCGCGATCGCCCGGAAGGTTCTCACGCAGGCCATGAAGGTTCTGGCCGGCGAAAAGAAGGCGAACGGATTGCTTGCGCGGGGTTTTGCCCGCCGACCCCATTGGCCCACCCTCCAGGAACGCTTCGGCCTCCGCGCCGCCGTCGTCGCCGGAACCCCCATGTACCGCGGCGTCGCCCAACTCGTCGGCATGGAGGCGCTCGAAGCCGCCAACGACCTCCCCAAAGACATCGCCAGCCTCGCCGCCGCCTGGGACAAGTACGATTTCTTCTTCCTCCATTACAAGCACACCGACAAGGCCGGCGAGGACGGCGATTTCGATGCGAAGGTCCGGGCCATCGAACAGGCCGACGCCGCCATCCCGGCCCTCATGAATCTGGGGCCCGATGTCCTCCTCATCACCGCCGACCATTCGACGCCGTCGGCCATGAAAGCGCACTCCTGGCATCCCGTGCCGGTCCTCCTCTGGGCCAAAACCGCCCGGCGCGACGGCGTCGAAACCTTCGACGAGGTCGCGTGCCTTCGCGGCGGCCTGGGCCAGCGACCCAGCACGCACCTCATGCCCCTGGCCCTGGCCCACGCCGGACGACTCGCCAAGTTCGGCGCCTGAAGGCGCAAGGCGACGAGGCGTAGGGTGCGTGCTTGCACGCCTCGCGGCGACGCGGGCACGCACGCGGATATGGCGACGAGGATGAGCCGGAGAGATAGGGGGCGCGGGGCGAAGGAGTGGTCGCCATGACCACCGCCGCCGACCTGTACGATGACGAACCGGCCTTCTGGTGCGATGCGATGCTCGGCGGCCTGGCCCGATGGCTTCGGGCGGCCGGCTACGACGCCGCCTGGATCGCCGGCATCGAGGACACCGACCTCATCCGCCGCGCCCTCGCCGCCGGACGCATCCTCCTGACGGCCGATACCCAACTCGTCCGGCACGGCGCCGTCCGGTCCGGCCGCGTCCGCGCCGTCCTTCTGCCGTCCGGCCTGGGCAAGTTCGACCAGTTGCAATTCGTTTTCCGGCGCCTGGGCCTCGCGCGCCGGCCGACCCGGTGCATGGCCTGCGGCGGGCGGCTCGAGGCCATCTCACGCCAGGCCGCCCAGCCCGAAGCCCCGCCGCGGTCCTTCGCCTGGTGCGATGAGTTCTTCCGCTGCCAGCGATGCGCCAAACTCTTCTGGCGCGGCACGCATTGGCGCCGCATCGTCGCGCGCCTCGACACGCTCTATTGAGCCCTGCATAGCCAATGGGACAGCGTCCCCAGGGCGTCATCTCTGAAAGCGCGGCGTGTCATTCCGAGCGCCTTTATAATTTGAAGCCATCTCAAAAATCGAAAATACACGGGTTGCAAGCAACCCGTGGCACCCGAAAGGCCGAAATTTCCTCGAAAACGGGGTGCCACTGCTTGCTTGCAAGCAGTGCGAAACCATTTTTGAGATGGCCTCTCGGCGACTATTCGTAGTTCCCTTCCTTCCTCCACAC
>Ga0315293_10005229_pt1 | contig 12216 bp, 15 predicted proteins | sample YL17G13_20_MG_FD_203071 | JGI IMG/M metagenome (GOLD analysis project Ga0315293, IMG submission 203071) | Sediment microbial communities from Yellowstone Lake, YNP, Wyoming, USA - YL17G13_20 | ecosystem: Environmental > Aquatic > Freshwater > Lake > Sediment | place: USA: Wyoming | collected... | reverse complement strand
GCCGGCGTAGATGCCCTTGAACAGTGGTTTCATCGAGATCTCCCTGGTTGACGGATGGTCTACTGCCACAATTTCCACGGCGCCTTGCCTCCGGCCCAGATGCGGTTGAGTTCCATGTGGTCTTTCGAGGTGTCCATGCAGTGCCAGAAGCCATCCCATTTGTACATGGCGATTTCGCTGTTGCGCACCAGGCGTTTGAACGGGACGTCTTCGAGCACGGTGGAGTCCCCATCGATCTGGTCGAAGATGCTCCGGTTGAACACGAAGTAGCCTCCGTTGATGCGGCCGGGCATCACGGGTTTTTCGCGGAAGGAGGTGATCTTGCCGTCGTCATCCGACTCGACAATGCCGAAGGTGGTGGGCAGATGCACGCCCGTGAGCGTGGCCGCCTTGCCATGCTGTCGGTGGAATTTGAGGAGTCCCCGGAGATCAACGTCGGAGACCCCATCGCCGTAGGTGGCGAAGAAGGTGTCTTCGCCTATGTAGCGCTGAATGCGCTTGATACGGCCCCCGGTCATGGTGTCTTCGCCCGTGAGTGCGAAGGTGATCTCCCACTCGTCAATGTCATGGTCGTTGCGGCTCTCGGCCATGAATGTGCGGTGCTCGCGGTCGTTGATGGTCATGGTGAAGTCGTGCGTGCGACTCTGATAGTTCTCCAGGTAGTCGATGATGGCCTCACCGCGGTAGCCCAGGCACAGCACGAACTTGCGCACCCCGTAAAAGGAGTAGGTTTTCATGATGTGCCACAGTATCGGCTTTCCGCCGATGTCGATGAGCGGCTTGGGAATGCCGTCGGCAACGCCGCGGATGCGGGTGCCTTGACCACCGCAGAGGATTACCGCTTTGTAGCTCGAAAGGTCGATGTCGGACATGGTGCTCCTCCTCCTGGAATTCGGTCTTGACGATGGTGCGCTCACTTCTGCGCGTCGATGCTTGCGAGCCGGTTCATTGCTTCCTTGTCGTCGGGTGCCAGTTTGAGGATCTCCTGGTACATCTGCTTGGCGCGTGGCACGTTGCCCTTCCACTCGTACACCGTCGCCTTGACGCGGCGCGCTTCGATGTGTTTGGGCGAGAGCTTCAGCACGGCATCGGCTTCCGACAGTGCCTGCTTGAATCGGTTCATCCACGACATCACCTCGGCCCGCTTCGTCATGGCATCGGCGCGGATCTTTGCGGGCAGTTTGGGCGAGTTGACAAACGCCGCGTAGAGGGCAATCGATTCGTCGAAACGGCTCATCCACGAGAGGAGCTGCGCCTTGAGAAACACCGCGTATGCACCGTGGTTGTTCGGATCGGTGGCAATGATCTGGTCGTAGAGCGTGAGGGCGGTGTCGAATGCGTGCTCCATCTCGGCCAGAGACGCACGGACGAACTTGTAGGCCTTGGCGTTCTTGTCGCCAACCTGTGCAAGGAGTGAGCTTGCGGTCTGGCGATCCGCCTTCCAAAGCGCGGCCTCCGACAGACTGATGAGCAGCTCGTCGTCTCTCTGCCCTGCCTCGTAAGCGGCGCGCAGATACGGCTGGGCCGAGTCGGGAAGATAGAGGCGGTAGTAGATGAGGCCCTTCATGGCAGTGCGGACAACCGAGGTGTCGCATCCGTCCAGGGTCTTCAGTGCCTCCCAGTAGTTTCCTGCGCTCACCGAGGTCTCGGCCTCTCGCAGACACTCATCCTGAGCTGCCACGCTGAGGCACAGCGTTGCCACGGTCGTTGCGATGAGACTGCATCGTGCGGTGCGTGTTGACATAAAAACCACCCTTCTGTTGTGCGGTTTCGGCGTTGGAGCTGCGGTGCATCCGGAGCGCAGATGGTGCGTCATACGGTGCACCGCATTGTCAAGCCGGGCATCACCGGGTCACCTGCTGCACATGTGCCGTGCCGGCCTTTCTGACGAGGACCACGCGGTGCGACGTCAGCGCGTCATGCGATGTGCGAAGGACCCGACCGTCTGCGCTCACCACCAGTGCTGCCGTGGAGCCGACGATTTGCGGGCTTGGACGCGCCGCTTGTCGCACCAGGGTTGCCTGGCTTGCCGGCACGAAATCCACGGTCGTGGTGTCGGTGGACAGCGTTGCCTGCTCCTCGCTTGAGGCGAATCCCACGGCCGAAGCTCTCACTCGCACGCTTGTGTATGTCGCGGGGATGGAGCTGATAAGGTAGGCGCCGGTGTTGTCGGTCGAATCGGTGAGTGTAATGCGTGTGCCGCCGGTGCCGGCAGTGAGAACAACCAGTGCCCGGATGGCGGTGCCGGTTGCGGTCTTGACGGTGCCTTTGACGACCTTGGCGTCGGATGCGGCGACACCCAGGTACACGCGAGCGGTGTCGCTTTCTGCTGCGTCAAGCGTGGTCTGGACCGTGCCGATTGCGTAGCCATTGGCTGACGCCGTGATGGTATACGTGGCGGTTGACGCATCAGCGAAGGTCACCCATCCGTTTGCAGCGGAGAGCCCTATGAGCGGCGTTGCCGAGGAACCGCCGGTTCGCGCGGTCACGGTTGCGCCAACGATGGCGGCGCTATCGGCGAGCTTTCCCACATATACGTGCAGTGTGCCTGAGAGTGCAGCCGCGAGCGTGATGTTGGTGATGGATGCCTGTGCGTCGGTCAGTGTCACCTGTGTGGTGCTGCTCTGGTATCTGTCGGCGCTTGCAGCCACCTGGTATGTTCCGGCGGCGAGTGCGGCAAAGGCATAGCCACCGCTCTGGCCCACAGTGACAGTATCGACGGGAGTCCAGACACGACCGCCGCCGCCCCCGCCCGAAGATCCTTCGCGCAGAATGACCTGGGCGCCATTGATGGGGTCGTGCGAGGTCAGGTCTGAGACCGTACCTGAGATCGACGCAGTCTGCGAGAAGACCGAGGCCGCAAGAACTGCACTGACAACCGCTGCTTTTGTGAAGAGACGAGAGCGCATGCACGCACTCCTTTGGTTTGGGGTTGGTTGTTATGTGTTGAGCTAAATATACCACAGAAATCGTGAGATGTGTATAAGAATTTTTCGTGATGCCATCTTTATGTTGGTCAGTGCTCTGTGTAACTTCTTTATTAGCAATATGTTATTGTGTTGAGCGTGTAGAAGTATTTTTTATTGAAATTATTTTTGGTTGCGCGGTGCCGAAGAATCGTGTATAATAGGGAGGATCGGGTTTTCGCACACCCAGGACTCCAGTGCCATGAGCATCACACCAGGCATTCTCGCCTACCTCGACTACCGCCATTATCTGGCCGATCTCTTCGCTTCGCGCAAGAGTGAGCAGCCCGAATTCTCCTACCGAGAATTCTCGCGCATGGCCGGCTCCTCCTCGCCGAACTTTCTTCAGCTTGTGCGCGACCGCAAGCTCAACATCTCCTCCGCCTCCATCCGCGCGCTGGCGCAGGCAATCCCTCTTAACAAGAGGGAGGAAGGCTTCTTCGAGACCATCGTTGCCTTCGACCACGCCAAGTCCCACGACGAAAAGGACAAGCACTTCCAGCGCATCCTGCGTACGCGAGATTACGGTGATGTCAAGCAACTGGAGAAGCGGCAGTACGAGTACCTCTCGCACTGGTACATGCCGGCTCTGCGCGAGCTGGTGGTGAGCGCCGACTACCCCGACGATCCGGCCTGGATCGCCGAGCGAATCATTCCCCCCATCAGCACGAGCAAGGCCCGCAAGGGCATTGCCACACTTGCCACACTGGGACTGATCAGCAGGGATGACGCAACCAACCGCTGGGTGCACGCCGACCGGGTGGTCAGCACGCCATCGGAGGTGCTCGATTTGGCGGTCACCAATCACACGAAACGTATTTTCGCTCTAGGTACCGAGGCGATCGAACGGTTCGAGCCGTCGGAGCGCGACCTGCGCGGCGTCACACTCGGCATTTCGGATGAGTGCTATGGCGAGCTGAAATCGCGGATGGAGTCGTTCTGGAAGGAGCTTCTGGCGCTTGCCGAAAAAGAGGAGAAGGTCGATCGCGTGTATCAAGTCAACCTGCAGCTCTTTCCCCTGTCGCGCAAGAGAGGCGCACCATGAAGAATAGCGCACTCTCTGTGCCGATCGGGCTGTCTCTGGCCCTGGGCATTGTCCACTGCGGCGGCGCCTCCGACCCTGTTGCCGGCGGTACCGGTACCGGAAACCCGGGGGGGTCGGTGGTCGTCTCGATGTTGGCGGACACGGGTATTGATCTGACCACTCTCAGCAAAGTATCGGCAAACCCGTCGTCAAGCGATGCGCCAAACGCGGGTCCGCCATCCTTCGCCGGTCGCGGGGTTGCCATCCACGATGCAGGCGGCATGCCCATAGCCATTGACACGGCGTATCTGCGGGTCAAGCGGATCCACATCCTGCTTGACAGCTCAGAAGATGCGGCACAGCTTGCCTCGGGCTTCCCGGGCGCCCGGCAGCACGACTCGGAGGGCTTCATCCTCGACGAACCGTTTGTGTTCGAGCTGGTCTCCGGCACCAGCATTCCTGCAGCCTGCACACTGAGCCTTCCCGAGGCGAAGTATCGCGGCATCAAGCTCAAGTCCGATTCCGGGGCTCACGCGCAACCGGGCTCGACCTATGACGTCACGCTTGTCGGCAGGTATCAATACAACGACACCACCTATGCCTTCCGCATCGGCTTGGACATGCCGGCACCCGTCATCATCAACAGGGCCAATGCGCCTGTCGCCGTCTCGCATATTGACACAACGCACTTTCAGGTGGTGTTCGATGCGGGCACGTGGTTCGTCGACGCCGATCTGAAGGGCTGCATCGACAATGGCTCGTTGCCTCGTCAGCCCAACGGAGAACTGGTCGTGACCACACCGCCCTCGTCAGGGTCGTGCACCGGGATACTCGATAATATCCGGCAGAACCTGGTCGCGCATGTGGGGCTTCGGGCGTTTTGATTCGGCGCGGCGTTGCGCGGCCGGCGGAGGTACGTCGAGGGTCTGAGGAGTCATCTGCGCGGCGCGCTCGGTCAACGCAATCCGCAGACCGGGCAAGCCGCTTCTGTTCGTCGAGGGCGCGGGGACTATCCCCGAAGCTTCAGCACCGCGCCCACGGTCATCGAGATTCCCACAATCGTCACAAAGACCCCGAACGCCACCTTCAGCACAGCCGGATTGACCCGGTTGGCAGCGAATGCGCCCACCCATGCGGCTGCAAAGAGGCACACAGCGATGATGGCTGCTGCGCGGATGTCAACATTGCCGTGACGGTAGTATTCAAAGGCCGCGGCAAGACCAATAGGCGGCAGCAATACGGCCAGGCTCGTTCCGGTGGCCAGGGGCAGGGAGTATCCGAGAATGTACACGAGCGCCGGGATGATGAGAATGCCGCCCCCGATGCCGAAGGCGCCGGAGATAAGGCCGGTGGTCAGGCCGATGGTGCAGAGCATGAGTACGGATGATTGGTGCGTCACGGGAGAGGTCCTTTCCGGGTGGGGTCGATGGACACAAACATCGCATTCGACTCGCTGCCAAGTCAATCACCACCGGCAGCAGTCCGGATCGTGTGCGGTTCGGCCGAGGGACAGCGACTACCGTGGCGCAGCACCGACTCCCGTGCGCTCACTGGCCGCGATGTCGGTGTCCGGGGTAGTTGCGGAAGACCGCCCCGCAGACGTGAGGTACGCGGCATCGTAGTCCACGGTCTGGCTGCTCTGCCAGGTCTTGTACCCGCCCGACAAGTTGCGCACGGCAAAGCCGTTCTGGGCAAGAATCCGGGTGGCAAGGTGGCCTCTCAGACCGATCTGGCAATACACCATGATCTCTTTACTCTTGTCAAGTTCGGAGAGGCGTTGCCGCAGCTCGTCGACGGGTATAAGCAGCGAGTTGGCAATGGCGCCCTGCGTGTGCTCGCCCCGTGAGCGCACATCGAGGAGCTGCTGCGTGTCGGGACGAACCGATGCCACGTCTTCGACGTAGAAGACCGGCATCCGGTCATCGAGGATGTTTCCGGCAACAGAACCGGCGATGTTGACGGCGTCTTTGGCGCTGCCGTACGGTGGAGCGTATGCCAGCTCCAGCTCCGACAGATCATGCACGGTGCACCGGTGACGGAGAGCGGTTGCCAGCACGTCGATGCGCTTGTCAACACCGTCTTTGCCCACGATTTGAGCGCCCAGAAGAAGGCCGGTCTTCGGCGCAAAGAGGATCTTCATGGAGAGAGGGAATGCGCCCGGGTAGTAGCCGGCATGGCTCGCCGAGTGCGTGTAGGACTTGACATACTCGATGCCGTATCGTCGCGCCGATTTCTCCGAAAGCCCTGTGGTGGCTGCAGTGAGATCGAAGACCTTGCAGACGGACGTGCCCTGCGTATTCTTGTAGGTGCTGTCGATGCCCGCGATGTTGTCGGCAGCAATACGGCCTTGGCGATTTGCGGGCCCGGCCAGCGGCACTGACACGCGCGTGCCTGACACAAAGTCCACGACCTCCACGGCGTCTCCCACAGCATAAACATCGGGTGCTGTGGTGCGCATCCTGTCGTCGATGGTGATGGCACCTCGCGGGTTGAGACCGATGCCCGACTTTTTGAGAAACTCGGTGTCGGGGGTGACACCAATGGCCAGGATCACCAGATCTGCGGGCAGCCGAGCTCCGTTGTCAAGCACGGCCTCGACGCCACCTGCCGGTGCTTCTGAGAATGCCGACACCCCGCGGCCCAGCACGAGCTTCACGCCGTTGAGAATGAGGTGTTGGTGCAGAATGTTGGCCATCTCGGGATCGGCGGGCGCAAAGACCTGGGCCGCGAGCTCAACGATGGTGACCTCAACTCCGCGCTGCCGGAGGTTTTCGGCCATCTCAAGTCCGATGAAGCCGCCGCCGATCACCACTGCTCGCTTGACGCGTTGTGAGTCGACGCGCTGCTTGATGGCGTCGGTGTCGCCCACAGTGCGCAGGGAGAGGATCGCTGGATTGTCGATTCCTGGCAGCGGTGGCCGAATCGGACGAGACCCCGGTGCGAGAACGAGGTAGTCGTAGCGTTCGTCATAGGTGCGGGTGTCGTGGCGGACGGTCACGGTCTTGGCTTCAGTGTTGACGGCCACCACCTCGGAGCGAATGCGCACGTCCACATTGAAGCGCGACTTGAACGATTGCGGCGTCTGGATGATCAGTTCTCCGCGATCCTTGATGGTCTCGCCTATGTAGTACGGCAAGCCGCAGTTGGCAAAGGAGATGTAGTCGCCTTTGTCGAACATGATGATTTCGGCCTGCTCGTCAAGGCGCCGCATCCGCGCCGCGAAGCTTGCACCGCCAGCCACTCCGCCCACAACGAGAATTCTCTTTGCCATGTGCATCCTTCGCTTGTGTGGTTGCTTGATCCGCCGCCCGCAAGAGTGGTCACATGCGGGTCTGACGGCTTGTGCTAAAATAGGTGGGGGGTCATGCGGGTTTTCAGTGGGTACCCTTGGCCGGTTGTGGTTCCGGTGTGGCGGTTCTGTCAGACGGCCTCACAGCGACTCGGCGATATGTTCCTTCACGGCAAGAGAGGAGGATTCTCGCGCAGAGGGGCAGAGGGGCACCATACGGGGAGTCACCACGAAGGCCCCTCTATTGGCAATTGCTCTGAATGCCACCTCTGCCTTCTCCTGTCTTCTCCGCGCCTCTGCGCCTCTGCGCGAGAACGCTTGTCTCATGATTCCAGGAGCGAGCCGAGAGGCAATCGACTCGATGGACCCACTTCCCGAAAGGCATTCCGATCAGTTGCCCAGCGCCTTCAGGTATGCCGCTTCTGGCTGAGCCCCCACCAGTTGCGCGGCCTTTGCGCCGTTGCGGAAGACGATCACCGTGGGAATGCCGGTGATGCCGAACTGCTGCGCGGTGCGTGGGTTCTCATCCATGTTGAGCTTGAAGACCTTTGCGGTACCTGCGGTCTTCTCGGCAATGCCATCGATGATCGGCGCAACCATTCTGCATGGTCCGCACCAGGGCGCCCAGAAGTCAACCAGCACTGGTTTGTCGGAACTGAGTACGTCGGCTGCAAAGGTCTTGTCTGTGGTTGCGAGTGCCATCTCGATTCTCCTTTGGTTATGAAAAGTGGTCATGGACTGCTGGTCCGTCATCTGCCAGACCAATGCCAGGCATTACTTCCCGCGCGTTGACAGATTGAGCGGCAGATACAGCGGGCAGATGCTGGCCGCACTCGTTGCCAGGAACACCAGCGCCAACGCGCCCAGGACGATGGCTGCGGTTCCGGAGATGGCGTGTGCGAAGTATGCGATGCCGATCAAGCCGACCAGTGTCAGGCGCACGACCTTGTCGATGGTTCCAACATTGCGTTTCATACCGACCTCCTCGGGTGGATTGTGGGATTCCTCACTGCTGAGACAATGCTCCCATGGGACAGAACTGCATGCACACACCGCACTCCGTGCACTTGTCCGGGTCAACCATGGGGGCTGCATTGCCGTGCTGCGACAGTGCCTGCATTGGGCACGCCTTGATTGACGGACAGGGATGGTTCTGCGGACAGCGGCTCTTGTTGACGCGGACGGACATGTGGCCTCCTTGTGGTGATGCGTCTCATCCGTGCGTGAACGCGCCCGACGCCAGCGCACCCATCACTGCGCCGTACAGCGTGCTCACGTACGGGTTACTGGTGATTGGACAAGTGCCGGTGGAGCAGCCCACGAACCGGTAGTATGCGAAGCCGGCTGCTGCTCCGAGTGCGATGCCGATGACTGATCTGAGTATCATTTGGTCTCCTCTGTTGTCTGTGTGTGACGTCCTGCCGCTTGACGAGGCCGACCGGCCCGACTCTTTGATATGCTCACGAGAAGCCCGACGTACTGGCGCAGGAGCCCGCACTCGACAGACCCTGGCTGCCGAACACCGACATCTTGCGCTCCACTTTGTCTGAGGCGCACGTCGGGCACGCAGGCAGTGGGGCCGCGTGCGTGGGCATGTACTCCTCGTACTCACTCCCGCAGGACGTGCACTTCATTTCATACATTGGCATGTCACACCTCCTTATCTATCCATGTATTCGTATATTAGAATCATCATATTGTCTCGCCAAAAAAAGGGGGGACTTCGGCTCCCTACCTCAACGCGTCCACAATCCTCCGAGCCTCTGCGCTGCAGACTGAGTAGTGCATCTCATTGCCCTCCCGCGAACAGTCGAGAATCCCGGAGGCCTTGAGGATCTTAAGGTGTTGAGAAACCGTTGGTTGCGGCACAGCAAGGCACTCCGTCATGGTCGCCACATTCTGCCCGCCCTGCAACAGCCCTTCCACAATACAATAGCGGATAGGGTGCGCCAACGCTTTGAGGATCTCTGCTTTCTGTTTGTGCGACTCATTCATGGTGATTATCCGTATATGCGGATATTAATATATACTAATGTCAGGGAGTTGTCAAGTTCTTTCTTGCGTCGGCGGTCAGGGGCTCTCCGCTTCGAACCCTCAGAGTCCCTCCCGGTGTATAGCGGCACGATTCCGAGCCCTCTCGCCGCTGGCGCTAGCTCGTCGGGATGAGTCGGGCACTGATCCTGAAGAAGCAATGGCGCTTGTCGACCAGGCACAATTCTCGAGGGTGTCGCGCACCGGTTGAGAGTTCCGGGCATTGAGCGGCGTCGAAGTGTCGAAATGCCACTCCTTGACGCGCCACACGCTCGGCTGGGCTCAGTGCGGCACCCGGCTTTGCCACCCAACACCGCCCTCTTCTTGATGTGATCTGCCAGGCCTGCGCTCAAAGTGGGATCGGTGATGCGCGGCATTGCAGGATGCACCCCCTCAACAATGATCTATCTTTTCGCGGCCCACATCCCCCCGCCATTCCGAAAGGTCCCAATGGTCAGTCGCGCTCAGGCTCTCTTCATTCTCATCGAATTCTTCAACTGCTACGCCGCAGTGTACTACTCCAACTTCCTCTTCTTCTTCACCAGGGAACGGTTGGGCTTCGGCGCCTGGGAGAATTTGCTTCTTGCGGCGGCGGGCGGATTCGTCTACATCTTCGCGGCCTGGCAGGGCGGCAAGTTCGCGCAGCGTTCCGGCAACGTTCGCGCCATCGCTCTGGGCGTGGTCGGCATGCTGCTGGCATTGACAAGCGGGCTTTTCTTCCCGACGGCACTGTGGCAGATCGCGGTGTACCTGGTATGGACATGTTCGGTGTGCTTCACCTGGCCCGCGCTGGAGGCGGTCATCTGCCACGGACAGGGGGCCCGGCTCTCCGATGTCATCGGTCTCTACAACATCACCTGGGCCGGTGGCAGCGCCATCGCCTACTTCACCGCAGGCATGCTTGTTGAGCGGCTCGGCATGCGCAGCCTCTTCTGGTTTCCCATGGCGCTGTATGCGACGGAGCTTGGCGTGCTGCTCGTCGCGGCCCGTCTCGCGCGAACGTCCGCGGCAAAACCGGCCCAAGACAGCCCCGTCAACGCTTCGAGCCGCCCGGCCAACGCGCAGAAGTTCCTGCACATGGCGTGGCTTGCCAGCCCATTCTCCTACGTGGCGATCAACACCCTGGTGCCTCTTATCCCGTCAATTGCTGCGCGATTGGGCCTGTCCACCTCCATGGCGGGCATCACCTGCTCGCTGTGGATGTTTGCGCGGCTGGGCGCCTTCTATGCGCTGTGGCACTGGACGGCGTGGCACTATCGTGCCCGATGGCTGATCGGCGCGTTTGCGGCCATGACACTCACCTTTGCGGTGCTGCTGGTCACGCGGTCGCTGCCTGTCCTTCTGGCGGCAGAGGTCGCATTCGGCCTTGCTGTGGGGCTCATCTACTACTGCTCGCTGTACTACTCCCTCAACGCATCTGACAGCAAGGGCGCGTACGCGGGGCTGCACGAGGCCATGATCGGCGCGGGTCAGTGCCTGGGGCCGGCCTGCGGCGCCGCATCGTTGTTGCTCTTTCCCCTCTCGGGCAACGCGGGCGCCTGGTCGGTGAGCGGGCTTCTGGCCGTGGCCTTTGGTGCGCTTGCGTGGATGGGACGGTTTCGGTGGGCTGCGTCCACCTCCGACTGAGGCTGATACCGGCTCTGTCAGGGGGCCCTGCGCGCAACGTCTCCACAATGGTCACGTCATGATCGCAGGGGTCACGCGCCGCCATCACCATGGTCGCGCAATGATCCCCGCAATCCCCATCGGCCGGGCAACCTACCGCGTCAATTCCACGATCAACCCGGGGCTCTCCGTCGGTTGGGCCGCAGGCGCCATTGTGCTATTTTCTTCGCACCAACAACGCGCACGCCACCAGCCCACGGAGCACCCATGCCCATCGCAGACCAGCGCAGCTACCTTGCCGACACGGTTGCCATCCTGCACAAACTGTGGCCCGACAACCGCACCGTCAACATCGTCTTCCACGGGCACAGCGTTCCATCCGGGTACTTTGCCACGCCGTTTGTTGATACGTTCTGTGCCTATCCCCACCTGCTGCATGTGCGGCTCAAGCGGCGCTTTCCATACGCAGTAGTCAATGCCATCGTGACTGCCATTGGCGGTGAGGGCTCGGGAACGGGTGCAACTCGGTTCGTCGATGAGGTGCTGTGCCATCGGCCCGATGTGGTTGCCATCGACTACGGCCTCAACGACCGTGGCATGGGACTTGCGGCCGCCGAGACGAACTGGCGGTGCATGATCGAGGCAGCGATATCACGCAAAGTCAAGGTCCTGCTGCTGACGCCCACCGCCGACGTGACGGTGGGCGCGGGATATGCCGGTGAGGATGCAGGGCTGTTGGCACAGCATGCGGAGCAGATCCGACGCCTGGCTGCGGAGTACGATGTCGGTCTGGTGGACAGTCTGGCGCTCTTTCTGGACTACCACCGCACAGGCAATCTCGACGATCTCCTGTCATGGCCCAATCACCCAAACGCTGCGGGGCATGCACTGGTCGCCGATGCTCTCATGCGGTGGTTCCCCGTTGCGTAGGCATGGCGGCAGCTCGCGCAATGGCGCCATCGCGTCCACGATACAGCATCTGCGATTCCCCTTCTCGTGGTTCCTGCTGCCCATCTTTCTTGTCGCACTTGTGGTAGTCGGAGACTTTGATGCCGGCACCGCATCTGCGGTCTTCGTGATCCTCCATGTGCTGGTGTATCCCGCCTCCAACGGGCTCAACTCGTTCTTCGATCGGGACACAGAGAGCATCGGTGCACTCAGGCGTCCGCCACCCGTTGCTCCCGGGTTGTTGTGGGTATCGCTGATCATGGATGTGGTCGCACTCGTTGCTGCGTGCTTTGTTGGGTGGGTCTTCGCTCTCGGCGTATTGGTGTACGGCACGGCCTCCAAAGCTTATAGTC
>Ga0315293_10005226_pt1 | contig 12218 bp, 12 predicted proteins | sample YL17G13_20_MG_FD_203071 | JGI IMG/M metagenome (GOLD analysis project Ga0315293, IMG submission 203071) | Sediment microbial communities from Yellowstone Lake, YNP, Wyoming, USA - YL17G13_20 | ecosystem: Environmental > Aquatic > Freshwater > Lake > Sediment | place: USA: Wyoming | collected... | reverse complement strand
GGAGGGCGCGCCAGTCAGGTTCTGAACCGCAGCTCATCTTCGCCACCCACCAACGGATCGTTTCATCGGTGGAAAGGACGGAGCCCCGGTCCTGGCCGAAAGTCTCCACCCGGCCTCCCTCATAAGGGACCAGCGGGTCCTCGGTGCCGTTCATGACCAGAACGCCGACCGGCGCCAGGGGCTCCAGACGTTGGTGTCCCGTTCCCAGGCAGGACGTGACGGCCCCGATGGCCGCGATTCGGTCTGAAAGGTCAATGGCCAGCCGGATAGACATGAAGCCGCCGTTGGAAATGCCGGTGGCGTAAACCCGTTTCTGGTCGATGCCGAAATCGATCCGCAGGCGTTCGATGAGATTCCGCAGGAAGCCGACGTCGTCAACCCCCGAGCGGCGGAGGGCCACTTCAGATTCCGGGTCGCGGCCGTCGTTCCAGCCTCTCTCGATGCCCTCGGGAAACACGACCACCCAGCCTCGCCTGTCTCCCTCTCTGGTGAGTTGGTTGTTGGTGAAATCGTCCATGTTGAGCCCGCTGCCGCCTCTGCCGTGGAGGGCCAGAACAAGAGGGACGGACTTGTCAGGCCGGTGACCAGGGGGGAGATGAACATGATACGTTCGAGTGAGGCCGTCATGAATCAAAGTATATGTCTGGAGCGATTGTTGACCCGGGGCCGGAACCGCCAGGAAGACCCATAAGCCCAACACGGCCTTCAACATTTTTTCTCTCCTGAACCCCCGGCGCCGAGATTGTCCGGTATTTCCCTCATCAAGACGAAGCATTGAAGGCATTATAGCATAGGCGCCTGTTCAGCTTGGGAATTCCGCCGCGGGCACAGAAACCGGTCAAGCCTGGCCCGCTCGCGATAGCCTTTTGACCATAAAGCAGATACAATGAGGCCCGATGTGCGGCATCTGCGGCGTTCTGAGCCTTAACGCCGGCCCCCTTCCCCCCGACAGCCGGGCCGTGACCAAGTCCATGTGCGACGCCATCGTCCACCGCGGCCCGGACGACGAGGGATATTACAACGACGAGAGAGTGGTCCTGGGCATGCGCCGGCTGAGCATCATCGACCTGGTCAGCGGTCATCAACCCATGGCCAACGAGGACCGCACGGTCTGGACGGTCTATAACGGCGAGATCTTTAATTTCCCCGACCTGCGGCGGGAGCTCGAAGCCCGCGGCCATCAATTCGCCACGCGCGCCGACACCGAGGTCATCGTCCACCTCTATGAGGAGGCGGGCGAGGACTTCGTCCACAAGCTCAACGGCATGTTCGCCATCGCCCTGTGGGACGCCAAGCAGCGGAAGCTGGTGCTGGTCCGGGACCGGCTGGGGATCAAGCCCCTGCACATCCTGGAATGGAACGGCCGCCTGTACTTTGCCTCCGAGATCAAGGCTCTGCTGCGCACGGGCTTTCCCCGGGAGATGGACTATGGGGCGCTGTCCCAGTTCTTTACCTTCGAGTACATCCCCGCCCCGCGCACCATCTTCAAGGGGATTCGAAAACTTCTCCCCGGTCATATGGCCGTTATCAAAGACGGCCGGGTGGAGAACCGGAAATACTGGGACGTCCGCTATGCGGCCGAAGCCGGCGCCGGAGCGGGCCGCTCCGAGGAGTCCTGGGCCGATGAGATTTTTGAACGGCTCAAAGCCTCGGTCCGCCGCCGCCTGATTTCGGACGTGCCCCTGGGCGTGTTCCTCAGCGGCGGGATCGACTCCAGCGCCGTCACCGCGCTGATGGCCGAGACGTCCAGCGGGCCGGTCAAATCCTTCTCCATCGGCTTCAAGGAAAAAAGCTTCGACGAGCTGCCCTGGGCCAGGGTTGTGGCTGACCGGTTCCGGACCGAGCACACCGAATTCGTGGTCGGCTCGGACCAAGTTCGGGAGCTGGTGCCTGTGCTGGCCCGCTCACTCGACGAGCCGCTGGCCGACGCCTCCTGCATCCCGACCTACATTATCTCCAAGCTGGCCCGTCGCCACGTCACCGTGGCCCTGGCCGGAGACGGCGGCGACGAGCTTTTCGCCGGATACGACACCCACAAGGCTTACCGGGTAGCCCGGCTCTATCGCCGGGTGCCGGCCTTCCTTCGCAAAGGACTTGTCCGGCCAATGGTCCGCCTCCTGCCCGCCTCGAAGAAGCGTCTCAGTTTCGAGTTTAAGGCCAAAAAGTTCATCTCCGGGGTCGAGTACCGGCCCGAGATCGCCAATATCATCTGGTGGGGCGCCTATGCGCCCGAGGATAAAGCGCGGCTCTTCTCCGCCGACCTGCACGCCGCCCTGGCCCGGGAAAACCTTTTCGGGCCGGTGGAAGCCTGGCAGGCCACGGCTCCCTCCGGCGATTCCCTGGACCGCATTTGCTATTTCGACCTCAAGCTCTACCTTCAGGACGACCTGCTGGTCAAGGTGGACCGCATGAGCATGGCCAACTCCCTGGAGATCCGGGCCCCCTTCTTGGACTACACCTTCGTGGAGTTTGCCGCGACGATCCCCGCCTCCCTCAAGCTCAAAGGCTCCACTTCGAAATACATCCTTAAAAAGGTGCTGCGGCGCCTGCTGCCGGAAGAGATCCTGACCAAGAAGAAGATCGGGTTTGACATCCCCCTGGGCGACTGGCTGCAGAGGGAGCTCAAGGACTTCGCCCTGGACATGCTCTCTCCGGCGAACCTCAGGCGCCACGGGCTGTTCGACCCGGCCTATGTCGAAGGTCTGCTCCGGGAACATCTCCGCGGACGGCACAACCACCGCCAGCTTCTCTGGCCGCTGGTCATCTTCCAGTCCTGGCGGGATGCCTATTTGGGCTGAATCCGACGGCGACGGGACGAAAATTGCGAAGCCCTTTTGTTCCGGGTGATTTCCTCGGGGGGCAAAACGGGCTAAGGGGCTGGAACCTTTTAACGGATCATGCGTCCAAAGAGATGAGAGGCAGCCTTATGGAGCGATCCCCGAACGCCTTCCCCGCCGGACCGCGGGCCGAGGGCCAGGCCCTGGATCAGGCCGGCTTTGACGCGCTCTACGACAGGCACAAGGATATCGTCTTCAAGTTCGCCTATCACCTGACCCAGGACCTCCGCGAGGCCGAAGACCTCTTCCAAGAGACATGGCTGCGCGTCGTCCGGCATGCTAACGAGATCCGTTGCACTCCGGAGAAATTGAAGCCCTGGCTCTACGCCATCGTCTCCAACCTGTTTAAGGATGGACTGCGCAAAAAACGGGTCAGACGTCTGTTCCTCCTGGACAAGGCTTCCTCCCTGTCCGGAGGGTCGGGCGAGTCTTCAAGCTCCCAAACGGCGTCTTGGCCCGGCCCCGAAAAATCCGCTGAAAACGCGGAGCTGGCCGGCCGGCTGAAAAAGGCCGTGGCCGGCCTCCCCGAGCGGCAGCGCCGGGTGTTCCTTCTCAAGGAGGTCGAAGGGCTCAAGGAGGAGGAGATCGCCCGGCTCATGGAGATACCCAAGGGGACGGTGAAGTCCCTGGGCTATAGAGCCGTCAGGGGGCTGCGACGGGAACTGGCCGCCCCTGATTCCGGGAAAAGGAAAGAAACATGCGATGTCGGAATTTTGAAAGCCTACTGATCGAGACATCGGGGAGAAACCTCGAGGCGGCCGAGGAGCGAGCCCTGGCCGGCCATGCGGCGCGTTGTGCCCGGTGCCAGGCCCAGCTGGTTGACTGGCAGAACCTGAAGTCCGCCTTGCCCAGCCTGGCCGCACCTCCGCTTTCTCCGAAGCTGGAGGAAAAGGTCCGGAACCTGTGCCAGGCCGAGATCAGCCGGATGCCGCGGCCGGCCGCTCTCCCCTCTCTCCGTAAAGGGCCGGCCTTGCCGGCCTTCTTCTGGCCCGCCTTCGGGGCGCTCGTTTTTTTAACCGTGGCTTTGCTCGTCCCAGGTCTGCGGGCCCTCATCCGAGACGGGTCGTGGACGTTTCCCGCCGTCCTGGCCCTGGTGCTGGTCATCCAGAACGGCCTGACGCTCCTCTTCGCCCCGATCCTTTTGGCCCGGCGGCCCGAAAACGGAACATCGTGCGGATAAAAACCTAGGGAGGTACCCATGCCCAATTCATCTACGAAAACACTCGGCATCATTCTGGCCGTGATATTGATTTCACTCCTCGGCCTGGCCGGATTGAGGTTGTTCGGTTGGCCTTTATCCCACCACTGGCCTTTTTTCTACCCGCTGACCTTTTCTTTTCTCTCACTGTTGTGGGTGGTGCTGGCCGTGTGGGTTTACCGGGACGCGGAAAGCCGCGGCATGAGCGGGGTTCTGTGGGCCCTGCTGGTTTTCATCGGCAACCTGATCGGCATCCTGATCTACCTCATCGTCCGGTCGGAGCGGAAGCCGGCCCTAGCCGAGGGTAAGACCCCGGTCGTCTGCCCGGCCTGCGGCCAGACCGCGACTTCGAACTTCAAGTTTTGCCCGAACTGCGGAAAGTCGCTCGAGTCCGTCTGCCCAGGCTGCGGCAAGCCGGCCGAGAGCTCCTGGAAAGCCTGCCCCTATTGCGGCCAGAAGCTCTCCTCCTAGCAATGCTCGGGAGCATCCGCACCCACATATCGTGGGGAGGGGTGGTACGGCGGACGAACAGCATGATGCCAGTCCTTGCCCGCCCGCAGCGCATGGTAGAGCCGGAGACGCCTTTAGACTTTTTCCCTATTTTATTAATCCCCCCGACCCCCTTGAGCAATCAAGTGGGAGTTCGATGGCGTCTCCGGAGAGGCCGGTGGGCTTCGCGCAAGGGCGGGGTAAGGACTGGCGTCTTGACAGAACCCCTCCTCTTTTTGAGAGCCGGATCAAGCATAGGATGCTGCCGACGATCTCCCCCGAATTGACTCACCGAAATCGGTTCAAGTATGATGAAACAAACGGCCCGTGGGGCGGTCAAAAAGACGAAGAAAATCCATGGTCGAAAAAACAGAAATCTTTCAGGCCTTTCGCAGCGCCGGACCGCTCACCAAGGCCTACCTGGGCATCAAGTTCAAGATTTGTCCCCTGCTCCAAGTTGAGCCCCACCTTCCGCGCCGGGGCCGCCTGGTGGACCTGGGCTGCGGCAACGGACTGTTCGCCGCTATCCTGACTTTGGGTTCGGCCGAACGGCGGATCACCGGTTACGACCTCGACCCCAAAAAAATCAGGGTGGCCCAGGAGCTCAAGGCGGCCAACGCCTGGTCCAACCTCGGATTTCGGCCGGGCGATATCGTGGCCATGGACTTTCCCCGGGCGGACGCCTTCAGCCTGATTGACGTTCTGTATCTCATCCCTTTCTCCGGCCAAAACGCCATCCTCCGCAAATGCGCCCGGGCGCTTCCCCCCGGCGGTCTGCTCATTATCAAGGAGATGAACACCCGGCCGCGCTGGAAATACGCTTGGAATATAATCCAGGAGACCCTGGCCGTCAAGGTCATAGGATTCACCCTGGGCAGCCGGTTTTTTTTCCGCTCCTGCCCGGATTTTCTGACACTCCTTTCCTCCCTGGGCTTTGAGACGACCGTCATCGAGCTCGACCGCGGCTACTGGTACCCTCATATCCTCTATGTCTGTCGGAAGTCATAGGGAAAAGGCGAGGGATTTAGCCATTTTCTAGTTTAGCAGCCTTCAATGGAATTTCACTTGCTGTAATCCAAGCGTTGTTCTGTTTGAACTTAATTTTGAACGTATAAACTCCTGCTTTTTCGAAGCGTAAATTTCGCAATACAATATTCGTGCGATGCCTTTCCTTCTCGACGATAATATCCTTTGGCTCAATTAAATTTTTTTCAGAAGAATCCGGTGCGGTAAGAGTTACCTTAAACTTTAAGACTTCGATTCCCGGATTATCGGTATGCCAAATACTGCCAATAGACAATATTTGATGAGTGGCAGGAAATTGCTTTGCGCTTATTTCTTCAATGCAGGTCAAATAGCTAAGGAGATTCGTCTCCCGATCAATGCTTATGCGCTCACACAGAATCGTCCAGATATGTTTGATCATTAGTTAGCCCTTGTCCCAATATGAGTCAAAGCGTCTGCGGCCGATCCAGCAGACTGAGGGAAATTAAGGTCATTAGTATTTGAGGACTCCGAGATAGAATCGGCAACGGTTTTTATCTCTTTTCGCCAGATCTCTTGGCAAGCAGGCTTACAATATATGTATTGAGCGAAATACCATCTTCTTCGGCAGCCTGGGATAGGTCTGCATGAAGATGCTTGGGTAAACGCAGTCTTAGTTGTCCGCTGAAATTGCGCGCTTTTTGTTCATCGGGCACAGGACGGCCTGCCTTTTTCAAGGATTCAAAGAAAGCAGAGGAGGCGATTTTCAACTCCGCTAAAGCACGGTTCTGAGTTTTGCCAAAAGCGCTTAGGCCTTCGACCCCAGGAATAACGGCGATATAGCCTTTGTCTTCATCGCTCCATTTGATCGACACCGCATGTTTAAACATGCATCACTCCTTGGAGATGAGATTATTTTCTTCAATGAAATTAACAAGCTGTCTAACTTGATATGGCTTGGCCTTTCCATCTTTCATCTTTTGAAGAGAAATTAAGAAAAATGGACTACTTGACTTATAGATATGATGAGATCCTTTAATTCTTTCAAGTATCATGCTTATACACTCACATAGAAATTTAATCTCGGAAAACCTAATATTCTTCGGGGCGGTTCTTGCTTTTTCAAATAATTCACAACATTTTTTGTTCACTTATTATTCCAAATTTACATAGGATATTTGGTACCATATTTGGTACCATTTGTCAATATGCTTGTCACGATGCTTTTTGCCACCTGAATGCAATCGCTATTAATATGACGATTGAAGTTCAGGTGGATAATCACTAAGTGAAATCTCTATTTACTTGTATCCTTAATTTACTTATGGCATAAATAGGAACTTCAGTAGGATTCCCTCATGGCCGATCCGATCGTAAAGCCCGACTGCCGGTATTTCCGGGGCGATAAGCCCTGCCGTTTCGGCTATCCCTGCGATGACTGCCTGCGCTACGACCCCATCCGGCAAAAAGTCCTGGTCATCAAAGCCCGGGCCCAGGGCGACGTTTTGAGGACGACACCCCTCCTCCCCGGGCTGAAAAGAAAATACCCGCGCAGCTTCCTCACTTGGCTGACCGATGCCGATAGCCTTCCCCTTCTGGAGAACAACCCCGCCATCGACCGCTTGCTGGCCCTTGACCTCGAGTCGGTGCTCACTCTCGAGGTGGAACGGTTTGAGGCCGTCATTTGCCTGGACAAGGAGCCCGGCCTGGCCGGCCTGGCCACCCGGCTGGAGGCCGGCCAAAAATTCGGCTTCGGCCTGAATCCGGAGGGCAACTTCATCCCCTTCAATGCCGCGGCCGAGTACGCCTACCGGCTGGGCCTGGACGACGAGCTCAAGTTCCGGCTGAACAGCAAGACCTATCAACAGATCGCCGCCGAGGCCGCCGAAGTGGACTACCGGCGGGACGAATACGTTTTCTCCCTAAAGGAGGAAGCCAAAGAAAGGGCCGCCGCGTTCTTCCGGCGCCGCCGCATCCCGCGCGGCCGGCCGGCCGTAGGCCTCAACACCGGGGCCGGCTCTAAATTCGAAACCAAGCAGTGGCCGGAGGAGCATTTCCTGAAGCTCGTCCGGCTTCTCCAGCGGCAGATGCGGGCCACCGTTTTTTTGCTGGGGGGGCCCCGGGAGGCCGCCTTCAACGCCCGCCTGGAGAAGCGCTCATTGACTCCGCTGTACCACACCGGCACGGACAACACTCTGCTGGAGTTCGCCGGTTTCCTGAGCCTTATGGACGTCGTGGTCTGCTCCGACACGTTGGCCATGCACCTGGCCATCGCCTTAAAAAAGAAAACGGTTGTCCTCTTCGGCCCGACCTGCCCCCAGGAAATCGACCTTTATGACCGAGGGGTCAAACTCTTCTCCGGCGCCGACTGCGCGCCCTGCTACCAGCAGACCTGCAGCGACAAGAAGTGCCTGAAAGCCGTCTCCCCGGAACAGGTTTTCCAGACCATCCAATCGCTCCTGGCCAAGCCATGACCGGCCCGAAAAAACGGCGCGTCGTGGTCATGATCCCGACCTACAACGAGGCGGAAAACATCGCCGGCCTCATCAAGGAGATCCTCGCTCTCCAGATTGCCTTCGACCTCCAGGTCCTGGTGGCCGATGACAATTCCCCGGACGGCACCTGGAGGATCGTCCAGGGGCTGGCCCGGCGCGACAAGCGGGTGCACCTCTTGCGGCGGATGAAGCGCCGGGGCCGCGGGGCGGGCGGCCTGGACGGCTTCCAGGCCTCGCTCGACCTGGGCGCCGACTATGTGGTGGAAATGGACGGAGACTTCTCCCACCGGCCGCGCCACATCCCGGCCTTGCTCGAAGCGGCCGGCCGCTATGACCTCGTGCTCGGCTCGCGGTTCGTCAGCGGCGGCCGCGACGCGGACCGCAGCCTTCTCCGGCGGCTCATCACCCGGCTGGTGAGGGGTTTCATCCGCTCCCGGTTCCGCCTGCCTGTCCGCGACGTTTCCTCGGGGTTCCGCGTCTTCCGCCGCCGGGTGCTGGAGGCCCTCGATTTGGACGACCTCATTTCGGTCGGCCCCTCGGTCGTGCTGGAGACGCTCACTAAAGCCCACCTCCTGGGGTTCGCCATCGGCGAAGTGCCCATCGTCTTCGTGGACCGGGCCCGGGGAAAAACTAAACTCAGCTTCCTGACCCTCCTGGAAACGCTGGTCATGGCCCTTCAATTCAAGAGAAGGTTCGCCCCACTCGCCACAGCCCGGCCGACAAAAAAACGGACACCCTGACCAGAGCGGAAAATCGCTCCGGCCGGCCCGGCCAGGGGGCCCGGGGAGTTGGAGGGGGGCGGAGTGGCCCCGCTCAGGGAGTCAGCAGAGACGGAGCACTAGCCAGAGGCTTATGAAAAAGACGCGGCGCCGGGCCCTGGGCCAGCATTATCTCCACAACCGGGGAGTATTGGATAAAATCGTCCGGGCCGTCGATCCGCGGAAAGAGGAACTGGTCATCGAAGTCGGACCGGGCCGGGGCGCCCTGACCTTCCCCCTGGCCGAAAAGGCCGGCCGGGTGGTGGCCGTGGAAAAGGACAGCCGGCTCATCCCCGGCCTGCGGGAAAGGGCGCCGGCCAACCTGGTCCTTCTCGAAGCCGATGTGCTGCGGGTTTCCTTTCGGGAGATTCTGAAAAGCCATCCGGAATTCTCTCCGCCGGCAAAGCTGGCCGGCAATCTGCCCTATTCCATTTCGTCACCCTTCCTGTTCAAGGTGCTCGAGGAAAAAGAGCTTTTTGATCGGTGCGTCTTTCTCCTTCAGAAAGAGGTGGCTCAGCGCATCTGCGCCAATTCAGGCTCCAAACGGTATGCTCCCTTGTCCATCCTTATCCAGATGCACTTCGAGGCCAAGATCCTTTTCACCGTCTCGCCCTCCTCTTTCAGCCCACCGCCCCGGGTGGATTCGGCCCTGATCCGGCTTGAAAAACGCGAACATCCCCTCTTCCTCCTGCCGGACGAGGAAGCGTTCGGTGCCTTCCTCCAGTCTGCTTTCAGCCATCGCCGCAAGACCTTATGGAACAATCTTCTCGCCGCGGGATTCAAGCGAGCAGCCTTGGAAAACGCTTTCCGGCAAGCCGGCCTCGACCCCAAGGTCCGCGCCGAATCCCTGCCCATCGACCAGCTCATTCGCCTCTTCATCAGAATAACTGTCAAAAAAGATCGGGTTTCTCTTGATTAGCATTCAAAGAAAGATGCCCGGACATAGCTCCAGGACACCCAATGGAAGCGCCTCCAATAATGTGGTTTCAAAGCGGTGTCGGAATCGCCCCAAGGCCCCATAGCGGAGGGGGGCCCCGTCGTTTTTTTGACGGGGGGAACCGACGGGACTGGTTCCCCAGGGGCCGAGGGCGATTCCGGCACCGCTAGGTACTCACACAAACGGAGATGCTGCACGCCCAATCGCTTTTTTGACAACTTTTCATACCCCATGCTACAATGCCCGCACCATGAAGGCCATGAAGACAACCGTGGTCATCCCGGCCAAGAACGAGGAACGATCGATCGGCAAGATCATCACCAAATGCCGAAAATACGCCCAGGAAATCCTGGTGGTGGACGGCCATTCCCGGGACGGCACGGCCAAGGTGGCCCGCCGGCTGGGCGCCCGGGTCGTCCAGGACCACGGCCGGGGCAAGGGGGACGGCATCCGAGTGGGCATCCAGGAAGCCAAGGGCGACATCCTGGTCTTTATCGATGCCGACGGCTCCCATGACCCGAACGATATCCCCGAGCTCATCAAGCCCATCAAACAGGGCCGGGCCGACATGGTGGTGGGCTCGCGCGGCATGGGCGGTTCCGACGAACTGCACGGCGACGTGGAAAAGCTGCTGCGCATGATCGGCAGCGACATCATTCTCATCGGCATCAACAAGAAATTCAAGGTCAACCTGACGGACAGCCAGAACGGTTTCCGGGCCGTCCGGACCAAAGCTGCTCGCAGCCTCAGGCTTGAAGAGAACATCACCACCATCGAGCAGGAAATGACCATCAAGTGCTTGAAAAAAGGCTTCCGCATCAGCGAGGTGCCGACCCATGAATACGCCCGGGCGCACGGCGCTTCGGTCATCAAACTACGCAGGGTTTGGTTCCGCTACGTGTGGAGCTTTCTGAAATACCTCTTGTCTTAAAGTGAAAATAGCCCTCCTCAACCCTCCTTATCCCTACAAAGTCGTCCGGGAAGGCCGCTGCCAGCATGAAACCGCCATCTGGGATTCCATCTATCCGCCGCTGTCCCTGGCCACTCTGGCCTCTTTTCTACGGGAAGAGCATCCGATCATCCTCCTCGACGCCATCGCCGAGGGGCTGAACGTCGAAGCGGTCCTCGGCCGGCTTAGCGAATTCCATCCCGACCTGGTCATCGCCGCCATTTCCACCCCCACGGTCAATGAGGACCTCCAGGCCCTAAAACAAATCAAGGAACAGCTGGGCTGCCGGACGGCCGTCTTCGGCGTCCATGCCACTTATTTCGCCGAAGACCTCATCCGGGAGACCGACCTCGATTTCGTATTTCTCAACGACCCGGAGTTCGCCGCCCTCCATATCGCTTCGGGCGCCTCGGGTCCCGTGCCCGGCGCCGTGTACCGCGACAAGGGCGGTGCGGTGCGCGTCCCTCCTCCCCGGGACAAGGACCTTCATTTCAAGGTCCCGGCCTGGGACTTGGTGGACCTGAGCCGCTATAAAATCCCCATCAAGGGGAAGAGCTACGTCCTGGTCTCCACCGCCCGCGGCTGTCCCTTCAATTGCACCTTCTGCGTCGTCCCTTACTACAGCGGCCGGAAGGTCCGTTTCCGGGAGGTGGAGGAGGTGATGGAGGAGCTGCGGGCCGTGTCGCGCTACGTGGACCAGGTCTTTTTTCACACCGACCTGTTCACCTTCCGCAAAGATTACGTAATGCGCCTGTGCCGGGAAATGATCCGGCAGGGCCTCCGCTTGGAGTGGATCTGCAACAGCCGGGTGGACACCTTCGACCGGGAGATGGCGGACCTGATGAAAAAGAGCGGCTGCTGGATGGTCTCCTTCGGCATTGAGAGCGGGAGCCAGGAGATCCTCGACCGGTGCGATAAAAAGATCACCCTGGAACAGTCGCGCCGGGCGGTGACCGTGGCCCGTCAAGCGGGGCTGATCTCCATCGGCCACTTCGTCCTGGGTTTCCCGGGCGAGACCCGGGAGACGCTGCGGCAGACCATCCGTTTTTCCCGGGAGGTCAACCCCGACTTCGTCGAATTCTACATCGCCACGCCTTTCCCCGGCAGCCGGCTGTTCGAATCGATGAAAACAGAGCTGCCCCCAGATTGGAGAAAAATTCGCTACGACTACGACCCCTATCGCTACCCCTTCGACCTGGCCAAGGCCCGGCGCCGGGCCTACCTGGGTTTCTACCTCAGGCCGGCCAAAATGACCAGCTACCTCCGACTGTTCGGCTTGAAGAAAATTTTCGGTTTGGGGCTATCGGCCGTGCGATTCCTGTATTCCTTCGCCGGCCGGAAGTGAGGCCGGCGGCCCGGCCCCTTAGAAGACTCAGAAGACAGGGGCGTTGCTCACAACCTCATCGGCAGGAACCAGCCCGCGTTCATTGAGAAAAACAAACTCGGCTTTTTTCCCGTCCAGGCGGAGGTCAAGGCGGAGGGCGCTCATGAGGGACGGGTCGGACAGAGTGATGTCCAGCCCGGCCGAGCTGCCCTGGAGTCGGGAGTCAAAGGCCAGGCCCCGGCCGGGC
>Ga0315293_10005225_pt1 | contig 12219 bp, 17 predicted proteins | sample YL17G13_20_MG_FD_203071 | JGI IMG/M metagenome (GOLD analysis project Ga0315293, IMG submission 203071) | Sediment microbial communities from Yellowstone Lake, YNP, Wyoming, USA - YL17G13_20 | ecosystem: Environmental > Aquatic > Freshwater > Lake > Sediment | place: USA: Wyoming | collected... | reverse complement strand
GCCAAGTAACTTCTAGTATTAAAAGAATACCTTCTATCTAATTTTCTGATTACCTATGTTATACCTGATAGGCCTTGGACTGAACGACGATTTGGATTTGTCGCTGAAAGCAGTCGAAGCAATCAAGAAATCCGATGAGATTTACGCAGAGACCTACACGAGCAACTGGCATGGCAGCTTCACTGCGCTGGAGAAAGTGGCCGGAAAGAAGGTAAAAATACTGCCGCGCGAGAATGTGGAAAGCAATTTCCTGATAGAAAGGGCGAAAAAGCAAACCACAGCATTGCTAGTCCCGGGTGACCCTCTTGCAGCAACCACGCACATCCAGCTCATGATAGATGCAAAGAAAGCCGGCGTCGGAACAAAGGTCATCCATTCGTCTTCCATATATTCGGCGATAGCAGAGAGCGGCCTGCAGATATACAAGTTCGGCCGAGCAACCACGCTGGTCAATCCGGAGAAAGGATTCGACCCGCTCTCGCCCTACGAGGTTATGGCAGAAAACAAGAAAGCAGGTCTTCACTCGCTTGTGCTGCTATGTGTCAAAGGCAGGGGCGAGCACATGAAAATAAAGGACGGGCTTGAGATCATGCTCGAAATGGAAAAGAAGAAGCAAGAAAATCTTATCGGCAAAGAAACAAAGGTTTGCGCATGTTGCCAGTTAGGTAGCGATGAGCAGGAGATTCTATACGGCACTGTCGCGACTCTGATAAAAAGAGACCCAAAAGGCGTGCCAGCTGTGATACTCGTTTCAGGTAATTTGAATTTCAAAGAGGAAGAAGCACTGGAGATGTATTCATGCTAGAGAACGATTTGCGAAGCGAGACAGAAAAATGGCTAAAGAAAATAAAGGCCGAGCGCAAGAAGATAAGACTGAAAGACAAGACAAAAGCAAATTTTTTGACAAACATAGACGCCTACATCTCTGATTCCGAGCACTTTCTTAAAAAACAGGATTTGATAAGGAGCTTTGAAGCCGTGATTTGGGCCTGGGCATGGCTCGAGATTGGAACGCAAATGAAAATATTGACTACCTAAAGGTAATACTTAAATAAATTGTGGTTCATACTGTTACAAGTGATATGATGAAAATAGCAAGAAGGATAAAACATGCACTAAAGGGTCAACGGCTGTCTCTTGATGAAAGCATAGATTACGCACGATTTGCAGAGCTAGTCGATCTTGCAGGGGAAAATCTTCATTACAGGGTAAGAGCAGGCCCTGGTTTCGGTTGGCTCACAGAGGACAGCAATGACAATCCCACAAGATTTATATTGGACTGGTTTAGAGAGGGTAACAATGAATTTTATGAAACGAAGTTCTTCGGTAGATACCAAAAATACACTGGAAGGGATAGAAAAATTCACTATGTCGATTGTTATGAGTGGATAAGAAGAGGGAATGTTGGCCCTGAGGGATGCAAGGGTCATGAAGGAACTATTTATTTTGACCAACCTGTTTCTAAAACGGCCTGATGTTGCTGAAGAAATAGAGCCAGAATAGAGCGACGATTATGAACGACACAGCAGCTAATATTATCCTGAACAACTTTCTGTCCATCATGTGCCAATCCTCAAGCGCCATGTCCCAGAATGTTTTGAGGACACCCTTCACTGCATTTATTTTTGACATAGAACCACCTGAAATGAACTGAAGATAATTACAGCAAAAGACTTATAAGCCTTCTGTCATCAAAACAAACAAAAATGTGGGAATAACTATTTAAAATTTCCATACAATAATATAAAGATTTTATGGGCTATGACAGGGCAGCATTTGACGATTTTCTGGTCACCAACAACTGTATAAGAATAGGGAACCACTACACACTTGCTTCTGGCAGGACCACACGCTATCATATAAATCTGAAAGATTTTGATGTAGAAAATTATAAGCGATTTCGCCAATTCGTGGAATCCTTTATCAGGGAAATGATAGAGCAGCCCGAACTGTATACCTTTGTAGGGGTTCCTTTCGGCGCATCTATTCTTGGTTGCAATATCTCTGAAGGAATTGGAAGTGGCAGGCAGACGATTGCGAGGAAAAAACCACACGACAGGGCAGAAAGGCCGGTTGATAGGTATTTCACAGGTCCTAACCTTCCTGCACCCGGAGAAAAAATTATATGCATAGAAGACGCCCTTTCAACAGGCCATGATCTGGTTGAATCCATCGACCAGGCAAGAAAAGCAGGAGCGGAAGTTAAATGTGCAGTGGTTTTATGTGACAGAAGAGAGCTTCCGGCATTCCCCGGAATGTCAGAAAATTGTTCAGGGGGAAAATCTACAAAAGAAAGGATGGAGAGTTCTCGGGAAGTTAAGATATATACCATGACAGATGTGCATTCCTTACTGCCTTATGCTATAAAAATAATATGCCCAGAAAACACATCTTTAATTGGTGCGATCCTTGCAGAGTACAGCACGCATGGCGCTGATGCCGGGGCATACGACAGGATGGTCCATGTTAACGAGCTGAGTGCTGGAGCAGGTATGGCAGGCAAGGGAGGGCTAAATGTGTACCCTACCGATAAATTGAACACCAGGCTTTTACAGAGATTTGTGGAAAAAGGACTGCTCACATTAGAGACATCGCCAGAATAAATTATAGTTTCTTTATTTTGCCCGGCCTTGGCTCAAAGCAGCTACCATCATCCAAAAGCTCTTCCACCACAGCATCCAGCGCATTCTCCGACAAGCCTGACTGCTCTATGAGCAGAGAGTAATCACAGCCATCGCCGGAATCAAGCCTCTCAATCATATCCAGAATTTTTTGCTTAACATCAGAATCAGTTGAAGTTTTTTCCTCTTGCGGCTCTTCCTGCGACTGCAGTATTGATTCAGTTTCCTCACCAGAAATATTAAACTCCTTCAGCAGTTTTTTCAGTTCCGACATGTCAGAAACCTGTTTTTGGTAATTTAGAACAAGCTCCTTTTTCTTGTTCCATACCTTCTGAAAATCCGCTATCTCCAGCTGGCGCAGTATCTCAAAATTAGGGTCGCTTATTCTGAATATCATATCAGGAGTCATGTACAATTCCTCCTGGTATTCCTTCACGCGACCTATCACATCAACGATATCGCCATTGCTCAATCCATCCAAAATGAACGAATTGAATGCCTTCACGCGTATGGTTTCTGTCCCATCATCCAACGTTACTGAGGAGAATTTTTTGTCCTCGTTCGTGAATTTGTCCACGACCGTTGCAAGCACGCGCGCCCGGGAGATGCGCATGCCATTCGGCGCGATAATATAATTAGGCTCGAGCCCTTCCTGAGCAACGTATTTGCCCCCCACGATATTATCTATCCTCGTCTTCACTGCAGTCAGCCGTTTCTTCTCGACCATTGAACCACCTCCGCATGCAAGCATGCGGCAAGCTTTATTTCATCTAGTTTAATATCACGCAAAAAAATTAAAGTTAGTATATCTTCCTCAGGAAACCCGGCTTTGGCTCGAATACCATTCCTTCTCTCTTCAGCCGCTCTATTATATCCTCGGTTTTTTCCACGCCCTGTGTCTCTGCCTCAGCCATGATGTCCTCCACAGAGATGTCCTTGTCCTTGAACTCCTTTTGCAGAGTGTCTATGATATCCAGGACAACGCGTATCCTGCTGCGCTGGCTTGCGGATATGCCGGACTCCATCCGGTCTATGTCTATCAGGCCGGTCTCCGAATCCATGCCGAGCTGCGTGAGCGAATAGCGCATCAATCTTATTGCGCGCTCTGCATCATCCATGGTTATCTCTCTCCTCAGTCTGACCTTTGCTGAAGCCTCTGCCAGCCGCAGGAGCGCCTCGAATTGCCTGAGTGTTATTGAGACGGTCGGAATCTCGCCGGCAGAACCAAGGTCTCGCATGTCAACATAGAATTTTTCCAGTACGTCTGCTGCTTCCTTTGTCAGCTGTATGTCATTGATTTTTTTCGCATAAGCAATGTATTTTCTCAGTAAATTTATGCCGATATCAGGCTTCACGACATCAGGCGTTATTCTTGATGCGATAATGTGCGATGCCAATCGCTCGTCCTGCGAGCGGTCAGGTTTGTCCATCAGTGCAAATTTCAGGTCAAACCTGCTCAACAATGTTTCGGGAATATCAAGCTGCTGCGCGATTGGCCGGTATCTGTCAAATCTTCCCAGCTTGGGGTTGGCGCCAGCAAGCACAGCTGTCTGAGCAGGCAGCGTGGCGACAATGGACGCCTTTGCAATCGATACAGTCTCCACAGAAGTTGCTTCGTGCATGGCTATCTGGTCATCCTTGTTCATCTTGTCGAACTCGTCTATTGCGATGAGACCTTTGTTGCACAAAATCAATGCGCCTGCTTCAAGCACCCAGCCGCCGAGCACCTCGTCCTTTCTCACCGAAGCGGTAAGACCAACACCAGTCACACCTTTTCCGGACACGTATTTGCCGCGCGGCACCACACTTGAGACCAGTTTCAGGAGCATAGTTTTTCCTATTCCGGGATCCCCGGTTATCAGAATGTGAATGTTTCCACGAATCCTGTTGCCGTCAGGAAGCACGTGCGCAACGCCTCCAAACAGCTGAAGAACGAGCGAATCCTTTATCTCATCAAAGCCATATATACCTGGCGCGAGTGATGCCCTAAGCCGCTCGTAGATGTTGGGGTCAGTCGCAAGCTCCATTATCCTTTGTTCATCCTCCGGGGTGATTTCCACCTCTTCGAACTCTATTTCTGTTGTCTCCGCATGATTGACCTCCAGAAACGTATCCAGGCGGGTGGTCATCTTGCCCTTTATTCGTTTTGGCAGCTCCTTCAGCATGCCTGTTATTCTCAGTCTGCTTCCAGGATCCGTCTTCTTCTGCATGCGCGGCGTAGTTAAATCTTCCTTCAGGAACACCGCCATCTCGCTCGGCTGCTCGCCTGTCGTGATTTCAAAAGGCTCCACCCCCTTCAGCCATCTGATATCCATCATCTTTCTTGCAACCAACGGGAATTCACCTCGCCGGCCGCAGTCGCATGCAAACGGTTTCTGAAGAATAATCGCATCCTGCGGGACAGTGATGAGCGCATCACACTCAGGGCATTGGAACACAGCCTCATAAATCTGCGGCTTGACTTCAGAAGCAGATTTTACAATAATATCTGTCGCAATGAATTTTCCGATATGCTCTGCCCGCAGGTTCCTGATTCTTATCTGCTTGCGCTCGGGCAGGTTCCTTATTCGGACATTTATCTTTTCCTCAGTCGGCAAATCAAATCCTTCTATCGCTTTCTGGAAAGCAGCAAGCACGGTCTCGGGAAATTCGAGAAGGTGGTCAGCGATAATCGGGTCAAATCTATCAAGTTCGTTGAAGTCCACGACCAGCGCAGGCTTTTCCTCCTTGGATAGTCTCATCAGTTCAGCATTGTACCATTCCCGCAAGAATTCGTACAGTCTTTCATGAAGTTCCACGCAGTCCGACCCCATATACTTTTACGTGCACGCTTTTCATTAGGAAAGCACAGCTTTCCTATGTGTCGGAGAACTTCGTTCTCCAACATCATGGAGTGAACACGAAATAAAATATCGCCGAACATTTCATAAATTGCAGTTCAGCGATCTAAGCTATAATAGTGTTCACGACTTCACGAATAAAAGGGTGCAATCTAATAGAACCAGAAAATATCTTAAACCTTTGGGGTACATTTCCGACGCTTCATGTGGAAGATTAATGAAAAACTTTTAAAGTTTTGTGATATCATATGATTAGAAAACGTTCAGGTTGTGAAACTCATGGTCGAACACATAGTTGCTGTTGATATCGGTGGAACAAATACACGGGTTAGCATAGCAGGCCCGTGTAGTTTCTTATACAAAGTCGTGCAACCCACTGAACTAGAAGGAGACAACACAACAATACCTAATCAGGTAGCTCGTTTGATTGAACATGCTCGTGGTTATATGAGTATCCTAAGTATTGATGCAGTTGGAGTGAGCACATGCAGTCCGTTCAAAAGACGCGGCAAATACCGCTCAGTTATAGCACCGAATTTATGCGGCGGTCTTGCCAAGGAAAGGGGTATGATACCAAATGACTGGACAGAAATACCCCTCGAAGAAGTGTTGTCGAAGCTATATCACAATATTGAAATAGGAAACGATTGTGTTACTGCGGTCGTGGCTGAAAGAACATTTGGAGCTGCACAAGGTGAAGATAATTGTGTATACGTAACGTGGAGTACCGGAATAGGGACTGGTGCTTATGTCGATGGTGTTCTAATAAAAGGCAAAAACGGCAATGCCCCACACGGTGGGCACATATATATTGCTGAAAGTGGGCCGCAATGTGGCTGTGGTAATTATGGCGATCTCGAAGCTCTCTGCTCAGGCACAGCCATTGGAAGAGAATATGGAGAGGGTGCAACATCGGCAGATGTTTTCGATGCATATGCTGGAAGAAATAATAAAGCAATAGAAATTGTGGAGAGGGCAGCAAAAAATTTCGCAAGAGGGCTGGCTTCAATAAATGCCGTTTTGGATACAAGAGTATTTGTCATCGGTGGTAGCGTGTTTGAAAATAACAAAGATACACTGCTGCCTCTAGTGAAAGATGAGTTTTATAGATCATTTCCAGCACTCTCAGAAAGCGTTGAAATAAGGCCGTCTGCGCTTGGTTCATATCTCGAAGATATGGCAGCGCTGAGCCTGGTTATTCCGGAAAGTTGGGTAGAACACTGGCTAATAAATGAACCATGGAAAACCGCTCCTCCCACCGATAAGTTACCGAGATACAAAGAGATGAGAAGTTAATTTCTACATTCCCAAATCAGCGAGCTTCTTCTTCAGGCGTTTCACTGCCTTGCGGACAGCGTCCAATGATTTTGCTCCAGCGCACACCACACGGCCAGAAGAGAACAGCAGGAACGCGACCTTTGGGTCAGGTATTCTGTACACCAACCCAGGGAACTGCTCAGGTTCGTACTCGCTGCCTTCTAATTTGAAAGCCAGCTGGTCAAGGTTGAGGTCCTTTTCCAGGTTTATAGCAACCACGATGTTTTCTATCTTCACCTTTATGTTGTTTTCATTCACGCGGATGCCGACTTTTTTTATGTTACGCACCGTTATTTTCAGCGCTTCCCGGGCAGCCGTGGTCGAGCGCGCACCAACGCAGATTATCTTACCGCTTCTGAATATGAGTGTGGCAACCTTCGGTTCAGCCAGACGATAAACAAGCCCCGGAAACTGCTCAGGCTCGTACTCGCTTGCAGGAAGTATTGTCAGCAGTTTGTCGAGAGATATTATCTTTTTTATATCAGTAGAAGCCACAACATTTTCAATCTTTATCTTTTCCATCTCACCACACTCCAATTAGGCGCAGCGTCCTTTTAAACCGGATTTCTATATAAATAGAAAAACTTTAAATACCCCTTTCGGGCTGCTCTTTTAAATATAACAATAAACTATTTAAATATAAGCATTTTAGACCCCGAATATCCTGGCGTGATTTTATGATTTACAGAGAGGTAATCAACGTTCACACAAAAAAATCAATGGACAGGGTTGTTCTCACCAAGCAGATATTGGAAATCGTCAGCGTGTGCGGCATAAAAGAAGGCCTTTGCAACGTATACTGTCCCGCCACCACATGCGGTTTCATTGTGAACGAGAACGAAGCCATGCTCATGAGCGATATCAAAACCCTTATTGAAAAGATTGTCCCTGATGGTAAGTTGTATCAGCACCCTTCCAACGGATATTCCCATCTCCGCTCATTGTTTTCAAGGCAGGATTTGACCATACCTTTCTCTAACGGCAAGCTAATATTCGGTACATGGCAGGACATCATTTTGTGGGAATTCGACACGCACGGCAGGAAGAGGAAGGTCATAGTCACGGTTGTAGGAGACTTCTGATTATTTCTTCTTGCCTTTTTTCCCTTTGGCTGCTTCTTCCATCTTCAAAGCCCGCCTGGATTTCCAGAAGAAGTAGGCGAGTACTATTATTATTATGGTTGGTGACAGCCAGATAGGCAGGCCGAACCCAAATCCCTCGATTAGCATTATCAGTCCAAGCACGCCTATCGCATACATTGCGCCATTCTTCAGGTACTTGTATTTCTTGATGTTTTCGATGTTGCTCACTGTTATCTGTCGGAGCACAACCGCGCCAATTCCATTGCCTATCAGAATTAGCGGAACCGAGAGCGTGAATGCGAATGCCCCGACAACACCGTCCAGCGAGAAGCTGGCATCGATGACTTCAAGATACATTAGTTTTGCCACATCGCCCATGGTACCGCCTGCGATCATCTCCTTCTCCTTTGCTTCAGCATTGTCTTTGAAGCCCTGCACTATGAAAAATATCGCCGCTCCCACAGTCGCACCGAAGGCCATGAGCGGGTTGACATGGATCGCGAACCATACAATTACGGCAAGTGTAATGGATACAACAGCATAAAACCAGAACCCGCGCTTATGGATGAACTCCTCACCCAGCAAACCATAATGCTTGGGGTCAATGAAGAGCCAGCGGAAGAACAGGAAAAGCAAAAACACACCACCGCCTGCGAGCAGCGGCGGCGCAGACATCGCTATTGCTTCAGCCACGGCCGGGTCTTCGCTGAACGCTGCTGTGAACGCGCCAACAGGCCCGAGCCCGGGATTCAGAGCAAATATAATCGCGAAAGGCAGCAGTCCGCGTATAACGAAAACCGCAATGAATATGCCGTATACCAGAAACCACCGTCTCGCCCGCTTGGACATCGTCGACAGCACGTCAGCATTTATCACAGCATTGTCTATGCTGCTGATTATCTCAAAGAGCGAAAGACCAACCACAGTCAGTGCCATAAAAAATATATCAATCATCAAATCATCTGCTGAAATAATGGGTGCATACTTTTTTAAACATCACGTACAATTTCTATCATGCTATACTTACTTGCTCTCAGCATTTCAGCAATCCCAGGCCTGATGGCCATTGTTTTATTTTATTTCGGACTGAAAGAAAAAAACAATAGGAAAGCAACCATCATATCAATTTTAGCAGTCTTATTTTTGGGAGCGTCCTTCGGCGGCCTGGAATGGTCATTTTACCTCCTTGGATACAACATGTTCACGTTCTTTGCATTCCCGCTAATTGCTTATTTTGCAGTGTGGTTCCTGTTCATAATCTGGGTTTTTGAAAGCAGGAAGCAGAGAAAGATATGGATAATCTTCCTAATCGCGCTGGTAATACTTGTTCTGATTGCGGTCAACTGCATGAATTGTCTGGCAAGGATTTAATACAGTCGGGACAATTATTATCATGAAACTCGCATCGCTGCTGAGCGGAGGCAAGGATTCGCTCTATGCTACCTTTCTAGTGAATCAGGAAGGCTATGACATAGCATACATAATAAACATCATCTCCGAGAATCCAGACAGCTATATGTTCCATGTGCCAAACGCCAATCTTGTCAGGTATCAGGCAAAATCAATGGGAATACCGCTTATAGAAAAAACCACGAAAGGCGAGAAAGAAGCAGAGTTAAAGGACCTGGAAGACGCTATCAGAAAGGTAAGGTTTCGAGTTGATGGCATTGTCAGCGGCGCGGTCATGAGCACCTACCAGAAGAGCCGCGTGGATGCGATATGCAGGAATTTTGGACTGCTTAGCATTGCTCCATTGTGGATGCGAAATCCCGAAGAGCTGCTAAGGGACATGCTGCGGGCAGGATTTGAAATCATGATAACAGCAGTTGCGGCAGAAGGCCTGACAGAAGAGTGGCTCGGCCGGAAGTTGGACGAAAGATGTATTGATGATTTGATGAAACTGAACAAAAAGCATGGTATCTCTATAAACGGCGAGGGCGGAGAGTACGAGACATTTGTGCTGGACTGCCCACTCTTCCATAAAAAGATTGAAATAACAGACACCGAGAAAATCTGGGACTCGCGAACGCGGTCAGGTGTCCTGAGAATAAACCGCATCGAGATGGTCGAAAAGGAATAAGAGTTTTTAGGTTTCTTTATTAATGAGTCTTATGAAAAAACTCATATATTCGAGGGGTTACAGGTCATTCAATCGTGGTGTGGTTGACCTGATGTTTGAGTTATCGACTAGAGGATATTTTGGATCGGAGGGGTATTCAAGAGGAGAGCATGACGACGAGACGCGCTCATTACTGGAATGCGGTCGCGCGTTTTGCAGGATACTCGAAGAAGGGAGGGCGCTTTTTAATTCTGGGAAAAGAGATGACGATGTTGCGGATGCAGATGAGAAAACAAAGCTATATGCATATGGTTACATGATGGATTCGATAGGAATGCTGGAAAGGAGAGGCTATGATGAGAGCAGGATTTTTTCCGAAACAGCAGAGGTCGGGGAAGCAATCGAAGAAATGCTAGCGGGCAATGACCGCGGCAATGATGCAGAGAGATACAAAGAATTCTTCCACGTAGTTGGCTTGCCATATCATTTTATTAAAAGATTAGGGCAGCCATGCGCTGAGTTGCCAAGCGCCTAAATCTTTTCAGCAATCTTTTCTGCCACGGATATTTCAGCAGCCGGATTTATGACTGTATCAGTTGTCACGGTTTTCCACGTCTTCATCTTCACGCGGTCGAGCGTGCCCTGTGAGAACACGCCGTGCACAGCAGCTGCGATGATGCGCTTCGCGCCGCACCCCCTCCCGATTTCTATTGCTTTCATCATCGTGCCGCCAGAGCTTATTATATCATCGACTATCACGAGGTCGCGGCCTTCGCAGTCGATTTTTCTTTCAACCACGGTAAGTTCACCAGTATCATAATTCCTCTTTTTTTCAATCGCGGTCCCATCCACACCTAGGGCATGAGCAACTCTCTGAGTAAAGACATCTACGGACAAGTCTGCGCCGAGAATGAGCGGATTGTCCAGGCGCAGATTTTTGAGATACTTGCCAATTGCGGAAAATCCATCCACATTGTAGGCAGGAAGGTCGGCGTCAATCATGTCCTTTGTCCGGTCAACATGGCTGACCACTGTGAAGAATCGCGATGCCCCGCAGTGCTTCAGCAGGTCGAGCACATATCGCGCAGAATGCGGCTCACCCTTTCTGAATACCTTATCCTGCCGCGAATACACAAAATATGGCATCACGACATCTATCTTATCAACACCCATCCCGCGCAGGCATTTCATTGCCAAGAGTGTTTCCATGTAATAGGTGTTTGGTACAGCTGGCAGAGCCATTCTATTGACGAACACAACATGGTCATCACTTATCTCTTCCATTATTCGCGGGCACACCTCGCCGTCCGGGAAGATGCGCTTCTCAAAATGCACGAACCCAACATCCAGGAAATCAGCAATCTTCTGCCCGAAATCATCATGGCCGATTACTAACATTGGATATACCCCAATTCCCACAGAACCCTTCTTCTTCTGCGCATTTTCCTATCTTCTTTCGATCGTTGGCTTATTCTATTGTTTTCCTCTAGTTGTTTAGCACGATATTCTGTAGCTCTTTCACTCATTCCTAATTCATCGGCCAGGTTAGCTGCAACAGAATAGAACCCAGCCTGTTCTAGATATTGCATTGCACTCACTTTATATCCTTGTCGCTCACGAGAGGCGGCAGCTACCACATATCTTACCATGTTCATATTTCTCTCGGACTCTTCCTCGAAATATGCCTTGACCCTTCGTTGAAGCATCGATAATGGCCACATTGTTTCACCAGTTTTTTCTATTCAGAGTCATAATCTATCAGGGAGAATACATCATACCCAGCCAGTTTTTTGCGTCCGTTCAGGAAGGACATCTCTATAAGGAAGCACATACCAACAACATTGCCGCCTAGCTTTTTAACAAGGTCAGCCGTGGCTTTTACTGTACCACCAGTTGCCAATAAATCATCTACAATGAGCACATTCTGACCGGGCTTTATGGCGTCCTTGTGTATTTCCAGCGTATCGGTCCCGTATTCCAGTTCATAGGTAATGCTTTCTGTCTCATGCGGCAGTTTTTTCGGCTTCCTGACCGGCACAAATCCAGCGCCCAGGTCCCTTGCGGCAGAAGAACCGAATATGAACCCTCTGGCCTCCATGCTCACAACGACGTCTATTTTTTTACCGCGATAGTGTTCGACCATTGCGTGTATCGCATCCCTAAACGCATTCGGGTCCTTCAGCAGCGTGGTGATATCGCGGAATATGATACCCTTCTTAGGAAAGTCCGGAATCAGCCTGATTTTTTCTTTCAAATCATTCATAAAAACACCTCACACCCTTGCATTTTCAAGAGCCCTG
>Ga0315293_10005223_pt1 | contig 12219 bp, 9 predicted proteins | sample YL17G13_20_MG_FD_203071 | JGI IMG/M metagenome (GOLD analysis project Ga0315293, IMG submission 203071) | Sediment microbial communities from Yellowstone Lake, YNP, Wyoming, USA - YL17G13_20 | ecosystem: Environmental > Aquatic > Freshwater > Lake > Sediment | place: USA: Wyoming | collected... | reverse complement strand
CCAGGCGCAGAATGACCAGCGTCAGCGCGGTCAGGAACAGCAGGATGATGGGCAGTAGAATAAGCATGGCGATGGGACTATTTTATCAAGAAATGTGTCCCTTTCCAGGTATTCTCATGTACAATAGAGCAAATTCGCCAAAGGAGGATTCTCCCATGCCTCGATATAAGATCATTGTCAATCCAACATCCGGTCGTGGACTGGCAGGAAAGTCCATTCCATTGATCGAAGATTTACTTCACGGCCACAGTCTGGACTTCGACCTGGTTCTCACCGAGCGACCCTGGCACGCGGCTGACCTGGCCGAGCAGGCCGCCAAAGATGGCTATGATGTGGTCGTTGCCGCCAGCGGAGACGGGACGGCCAATGAGGTGCTAAACGGCCTGATGCGGGCGCGTGCGCAAGGCGCAGATAAAACTGCCATGAGCATACTGACGGTCGGAACCGGCAACGACTTTGCTTATGGGATGAGCGTCCCGCTGGGTCTCGAGGCGGGCTGCCGTGCCCTCGCTGAGGATCACCGCCGCAGAGTGGACGTAGGCTTGCTCAAGGGCGGCGATTATCCCAATGGACGCTACTTCGGCAACGGGGTCGGGATCGGCTTCGACGCCGAGGCCGGTTTCGTGGCGGCCAAGATCCGCTGGCTGACCGGCCTCCTGCTCTACCTGATTGCTGCCATCGAGACCATTTTTATCTATTTCAAAGCGCCCAAGGTGCGCATCGAGTATGATGGCCTCATTCTGGAACAAACCTCGCTAATGGTCTCCATCATGAACGGTATTCGCATGGGTGGTGGTTTTTACTTCGCGCCGAAGGGCGATCCATGCGATGGCCATTTCGATTTATGCATTGCCGAGACGGCCGGTAAATTGCGCGTTTTTCAACTCATCCCGTACTTCATGAAAGGCACACAGGCGACCCAGCCGGAAGTCAAGACCGGGCAAGCCCGCAAAGTGACCGTCAGCGCGCTGAAAGGGACTCTACCGGTTCATTGCGATGGTGAGACGGTCTGCTATGCTGGTTCCGAGTTGATCATCGAACTGCTGCCGGGACAGATCGAATTCATCTGCCAGAAACCAGCCAAATAGGGACTAATACTTTCGTTAAATTCGTACAATTCATACTTTACGTGTTTAAAAAGCGCCAAATCTTAAGACGCTACGCGCTCGAAACTACACATCTCTTAACGACTGAGCGAGCAACCACATCTGGATGATGGCTAAAACTCGAAGAACACCTCTCTATTATTTTCTTTGCTGGCTTGTCCGAGCTGGAACGCGTCTTATTTGCCGTATTGACATGGTTCCGCTAGCGCAAATACCGAAGAGCGGCCCGCTTATCCTGGTGACTAATCACATCGGTTCGCTGGAAGTGCCGCTGCTGTTTGCTCATCTCCAGCCGCGACCCGTCACCGGCTTCGCCAAAATCGAGACCTGGGACGATCCCTTCATGGGCTGGCTCTTCGACCTGTGGGGCGCCATCCCTATCCGCCGCGGCGAAGCGGACATGGACGCCTTGCGAAAAGGCTTTGCCGCCCTGGAACAGGGTTACATCCTCGCCGTCGCGCCGGAGGGGACGCGCTCGCGTAACGGACGGTTGTTGCGCGCCCATCCAGGCGTGGCGATGATCGCCTTGCGCGCCGGCGCGACGATCTTGCCTATAGCCCATTGGGGCGCGGAGAAGTTCATTGGCAACCTCAAGCGTTTGAAACGCACGGATTTTCACGTCAAGGTGGGGCAACCCTTCTGCCTGAAGGTGGAGGGGAAGGTGACGCGCCAAGTCCGCCAACAGGTGGCGGATGAGATCATGTTCCAGATTGCCGCGCTTATGCCGGATGAGTATCGGGGGGAATATCATGAGAAAGGGAATATTTCCCTGAAGTACCTCCGATTTGGTGGCAGTTAAATGGGAAGGTGGCGATGATGGTTAGAATCATCCTGCGTGGTAATGATTACGAGGTCCGTCCCGGCATGACGCTGCTATCGGCGCTCCAGAAAATTGACATTTTGCCCGAAGCGGTCATCGCCACCCGAGACGGCGAATTGATCGAAGAGGATGAAATCCTGCGCGAGGGCGAGACGATCAAGCTTGTGGCTGTCATTTCCGGTGGGTGATGAGTAAAACGTAAAGCGTGAAACCTAATCCACAATATTGTTACGATTTACTTTTCACGTTTTACTCTTCCTCATGCAAGACACTTATGGAATGAATCACCATGAAATGTCGCACCTGTGGGAAAAAAGCCTCCGTCAACATGCGCCAACACAAACTGGCGTTATGCAAAGAACACTACCTGGAGTGGATCCCGGCGCAAGCAGAGCGCTTTATCGAGAAATACCGCATGTTCACGCACGACGAGAAGATACTCATCGCCGTCTCCGGTGGCAAGGATTCGCTCTCGCTTTGGGATATCCTCCATCGCCTGGGCTACGCAGCCGACGGCCTCTACATCTGCCTTGGCATTGATGAGGGTATTGCCTACTCGTTCGAGTCGCAGCGACTGACCGAGAAATTTGCTGCCGAGCGCGGCTTGAAACTCAACGTTGTGAACGTCCAGCAAGAGTACGGCGAAACCATCCCCGAATTCGCCGGACGCAGCCAGCGCGGCAAGGGCAAACCTTGCTCGGTGTGCGGCTTGACCAAGCGTCACATCATGAACCGCATCGCGCGTGACTTCGGCTACGATGTGCTGGCCACTGGTCACAATCTGGACGACGAGGCCGCGGTGCTGTTCGGCAACACGCTGACCTGGTCGGGCGAATACCTGCTGCGGCAGGGGCCGGTTCTTCCTGCGACCCCTGGCCTGGCGCGCAAGGTCAAGCCGCTCTGTCGCCTCTACGAGCGCGAGATGCTCGCCTACGCCCTGTTGCGCAGCATCGAGTACATCTACGACGAGTGTCCCTTCGCCGAGGGCGCGACCTCGATTTACTACAAGGAATTGCTCAATGAATTGGAAAACAACCGTCCGGGTGCGAAGTTGTCCTTCTACCTGTCCTTCCTCGAAGCGCGCAAAAAGGGACTGTTCGCCGAGCCTGAAGCAATCCAGCAGGAACTGCATCCCTGTCGCAGTTGCGGACAACCCACCTCCGCGCCGGGGTTGTGCGCATTTTGCAGAATGGTGAAAAAAGATTAAACACAACGGTCACAAAGGGCACAACATATCTTTATGTCGTCAAAGAAAAACCTTCGTGAGCCTTCGTGTCCATCGTGTTTGAATCTGGAGTGAACATGAAACCTTATCGTTACTTCGACCTCATCATGGCCGTCTTCGTGACGGTGCTCATCGTGAGCAACGTCGCCTCCTCGGCCAAGATCGTGGACTGGGGCTTCAGCGTCTTTGGAGTACGAATGGCCTTTGACGCTGGGACGATCTTGTTTCCGGTCGGTTACATCTTCGGCGATATTCTCACCGAGGTCTACGGCTATAAAAACTCGCGACGGGTTATCTGGGCGGGATTCGTCTGCCTGGCGTTGAGTGCGGCCATTTTTTGGATCGTCAGTATCCTGCCGGGTGAAGCGCAATGGCAAAAATATGCCGGCGAGGCGGCTTATTTTGCCATCCTGGGCGGCATGTCTAGCGGCGGGATTGTGCTGGCCAGCCTGGCCGGATTCTGGTCGGGGGAGTTCTCCAATTCGTTTGTGCTGGCAAAGATGAAAATCCTAACCAGGGGCCGCTGGCTGTGGACGCGCACCATCGGCAGCACCCTCGTCGGCGAGCTGGTGGATTCGGTCGTGTTCATCGTCATTGCTTCGCTCTTCAAGGTTTTCCCCTGGAGCCTGTTCCTGACGCTGACGCTGACCAATTATTTATTCAAATGCGGCGTGGAGGCGCTAATGACGCCGGTTACATACAAGGTAGTCAATGCGCTAAAAAGGGTGGAGAGCGAGGATTATTACGATAGGGAAACGAATTTCAATCCGTTCAAAGTCTGAAAAGTTCTCTTGATACAATCTTTTCATCTAGCGATGCAAAGCATGATCATGCTCCTTCTGGTTTTCCTTCTACGGAGCAATTGAAACCGTTAGCCAATGAATTCGGCTTGCGGTGGGTTGTGCTTTTTGGCTCGACAGCGCGAGGCACGGCGAACCAGGATAGTGATGTTGATCTTGACGTCTTGTCCGAGGCCATACTTTCACCAGTGCAGTGGAGGTGACTGGCTCCTCGCGCCAGTTGATGATTCATTGTCTAATTATGAACCTCCGAGGCTTTGCCGCCTCGGAGGTCTTCGCAATGCTATGAGAATCTTCTACTATTTACTGTCCTTTACGCCACTTCCAAATACCTCTCTATTTCCCAATCCGTGACATGCGTGCGCGATTCCTCCACGTCGGCCCACTTGGCGCGGGTAAAGGCCTCGTAGGTGTTCGGGCCAAGCGCCTCCTGGAGGACTTTATCGGCCGCCAGTTCACGCAAGGCCTCGGAAAGTGAGCCGGGCAGGGAGAGGATCTTCATCCGTTTGCGGTCTTCCTCAGTCAGATGGTAAACGTTGACATTGTTGAGCGGCTTGGGCGGGGTCATTCCCTTGTCAATACCATCCAATGCAGCGGCGAGCATGACGGTGAATGCCAGATATGGATTGGCCGACGGGTCCGGGAAGCGCAGCTCGGCACGCGCGGCCTTGTCGCGGCCATCGGTGTAGCGCGGGATGCGGATCAGCGCCGAGCGGTTGGTCTGCGCCCAGCCGATATAGACCGGCGCTTCATATCCAGGAACCAGCCGCTTGTACGAGTTGACCGTCGGGGCGACGACTGCGGACAGGGCGCGGGCATGGGCCAGTTGTCCGGCAATGAATGAGTAGGCCAGCTTCGACAGGTGATATTCGTCCTGAGGATCGAAGAATTGATTATTTCCTTTTTCATCGAACAGTGACTGGTGACAGTGCATACCAGAGCCGTTGATGCCAAAGATCGGCTTGGGCATGAACGAGGCGACCAGGCCATGCTGAGCGGCGATGGCTTTGACGGTGTACTTGAGCGTCAGAACTTTGTCAGCGGTGCGCAGGGCGTCGTCGAAGCGGAAGTCAATTTCGTGCTGGCCACGGGCGACCTCGTGATGGCCGACTTCCACGTCCAGGCCCATCCTGCTCAAGGCGTCCATCAACTCGGTACGGACGCGCACGGCCTCGTCGTCAGCCGAAAAGTCGAAATATCCGCCTATGTCATGCGGGACGGGATGGACTCTCTCGCCGCCATTGCGTTTGAACAGGAAGAACTCCGGCTCTGTCCCGACGTTGAACATCCAGCCGCGTTCCTTGGTTTTTGCTAGCATCTGTTTTAAGGTGCCGCGCGGGTCGCCCTCGAAGGGCATACCATCGGGCGTGTAGATGTCGCAGAAGACACGCGCCCGGCGGAAGTCCGCGGGAGACCACGGCAGGACGGCGTACGTGTCGGGGTCAATCACCAGGCGCATGTCGCTCTCCTGAATGCGGGCGAATCCCTCTACCGACGAGCCGTCGAACCAGACGCCGTCGTCGAGGGCGGTTTCCAGGCGGCTGATCGGTGCGTCCACGCTCTTGACCGCGCCGGTCACGTCGCTGAACTGGAAGGAGATGAACTTGACGCCATCTTCCTTGACACGCGCGAGTAATTCTTTTTTGTCCATTTTGTTTCTCCTTTGGAATTTTTGCTACGAATTTACACGAAGCTTTTAGGATTTCCTTCGTGATAATTTGGGGAAGGCCTACTCGGTGACCTTTGTGTTCAATCTTTTATTCTGCCGAGTAGGCCTTCAGCGGACGCGGCGACAGGCCTCCCGACTTTAGCCTGCCGCGAATAATTAATCAGCACCACTGAGCCGATGATGATGAGCGCGGCGAGGAGGATACGCGCTGAAAACGACTCCTGTGCCAGCAGGCTGCCGAGCAGGATGGCGACCAGCGGGTTGACGTAGGCATAGGTGGCGACCAGTGAAATTGGGGCGTGGCGCAGCAGCCAGGCGTAAGCGACGAAGCCGACCAACGAGCCGAGGACGGTCAGGTAGGCCAGCCCCAGCCAGGAACGGGCCGTGATTGTGGCAAAATCGAGCATTTTCCATTCGCCAAGTAGCGCGCCGATGAAGTACAGCCCCAGGCTGCCGGTCAGCATTTCGGCAGCCGTGGTCATCAAGGAGCTTGGCGGCAACTCGGCGGATTTGCTGTAAACCGAGCCGACGGCCCATGAAAAAGCGGCGAACAACAGCGCAACGACGCCGAGCGGATTGAGATGTTCGGAAGTGCCCGTCAGCAGCGGCCAGAGGAGCACGAGGATGCCGGCGAAGCCGGTGATCAGGCCGAGAACGGCGGATAGACCGGGTTTCACGCCGCCGCGGCGGATGGATTCTGTCAACACCATCCACAGCGGGATGGAGCCAATCAGCAGCGCGGCGATGCCGGAGGGGACGGTCTGCTCGGCCCATGAGACTAATCCGTTGCCGCCGAGAAGCAATAAAAGGCCGATGATGGCCGTCGAGCGCCACTGGCGCGCGGTCGGCGCGGGGTCACCGGCCAGACGCCGCCAGGTGTAGAGGACGATCCCAGCGATGAGGAAGCGCGTCCCGGCCATCAGGAACGGTGGGATGCTCTCGACCGCGTAACGGATGGCGAGATAAGTCGAACCCCAGATAAGGTAGATGGCGAGCAGGGCAATCCAGATGCGAAGTCTCATCCATGGCTCCAGGTTGAAGATTCTGCTAGATTACGCGAGTGAAATTCCATAGCGCGTATTGTAGGCGTCCTTGACGCCAGTATCAACCCGATTCTTGCTCATTGCTACTCCCAAAAACAAAAAAGCACGCGCGGGCGTGCCTTTGGTATGACAACATATCGGCTGGCAGCCCTTCCATAATGCAAACAGGTAGATTCCGCCTGACCACTGCGCCTGCCTTGTCACACACGTCGCCGCGTGGATTTCGGCATGGGCACGCGTATCGTGCCGTTGCGCTTCTTTCGGAAGGGAGAAAAGAGTCCGTGGCTGGACTCTAGAGGCATCCGCTGATCTATCCGATTTTCGGACCTAATCCCCGGCCCCTCACCTGAAAGGAGAGGGGTGAAGGAAGGTCGTTAGCGCCCTGCTCGCGCAGGGGAACCTCCGCCTCGTCATCTCATTAACATGTCATTGCGAGCCGCCGCCCTGAGCGTAGTCGAAGGGCGGCAGCGAAGCAATCTCCGACTTGCGAGGGGGTTGCTTCGTCGCTGCGCTCCTCGCAACGACACAAATTACTAAGACTCAGCCGCTGTTTCTCCGTTATTCGGTTGTTAAACAACACCCCGCCATGCCGTGTGCTGCAGAGTTTTGAACCTGCTTTCGCAGGTGGGTCTCGACCCAGAGACTCCGCCTTGGCTCTAGCCTATCGCGTCGTCGCTGAAAGATGGAAACCCTTTTTACAGGTGTTGGCTCAAAACCGTGGGCGCAGCATCACGCACACAGCAGGGTCACTACCTTATACCATAAAGTCAGGGGCATGGGTAGAGAAAAATTAGAGGCCGGATAGATTTTAAGAAACCGGTATACAACATTCGCTATGGATACACTCTCTTTATTGTCCTCGGGAAGGGTATCGTTTCGCGAATGTGCTCGATGCCGCACAGCCAGGTGACGGTGCGCTCCACACCCATGCCGAACCCGCTATGGGGAACGCTGCCGTATTTTCGCAATTCCAGGTACCACTTGAAAGCCTCTTCGGGCAGACCGTGTTCATGGATGCGCTGGAGCAGCAGTTCGTGGCTGGAAATGCGCTCCGAGCCGCCGATGATCTCGCCGTAGCCCTCCGGAGCGAGCAAATCCACGCTCTTGCAAACCTCCGGGCGGTCGGGCCAGGGCTCCATGTAGAAGGCCTTGACCTGGGTTGGGTAGCCGTAGACGAAGACCGGCTTGTCGAAGCGAGCAGTCAGCTCAGTCTCGTGTGGCGAGCCGAAGTCCATGCCCCATTCGATCTTGAGCAGTTCCTTTAGTTCAGGATCATCGGTTTTTTCGCGCATCTCGTCAATCATTTTGAGTGCATCTTTGTAGGAGATGCGCGGGAAGGGCGGTTCGATATTTTCCAACCGGCCGATGTCGCGGCCCAGGGATTTCAGCTCAGGCAGCCGGTCCCGAAGCACGCGCTTGAGGATGTGCGTGACCAGTTGCTCTTCGATTTCCATCATCTGGTCGAGGTCGCAGAAGGCCATCTCCGGTTCGAGCATCCAGAACTCGGTCAGGTGACGGCGGGTCTTGGATTTCTCAGCGCGGAAGGTGGGGCCGAAGCAATAAACCTTACCGAAAGCCATGATGTTGGCTTCGTTATAGAGTTGGCCGGACTGTGCCAGATACGCCTTTCCCTCATCGAAGTATTCGGTTTCAAAGAGTGTCGTGGTACCTTCGCAGGCGGCCGGAGTCAGGATGGGAGTATCCATATTGATGAAGCCGTTGCCATCTAGCCACTCGCGCATGGCACTGATGATCGTTGTGCGCACGCGCAGGATGGCCCACTGAGAAGGCATACGAATCCAAAGATGGCGGTGATCGAGGGCGAAATCCACGCCGTGTTCTTTGAGCGCCATCGGGTAATCCTCGGCGGCTTCCTGAACGATTTCGACGCTTTTGACGCCGATCTCATAGCCGCCGGGGATGCCGGGGGCGCGCTTGTCCGCGCGCACCGCGCCGGTGATGACCACCGAGGATTCCTGCGGCAGGCGCATAAGCCGCTCGAACAGCGCCTCGTCCAGATCGCCTTTGAAGGCCACGCACTGGACGAAGCCGGAGCCGTCTCGCACCAGCAGGAAGACCAGCTTGCCTTTGTCGGTGCGGTTGTAGACCCAGCCCTGGATGGTCACTTCCCGGCTGATGTATTGCGCGATTTGATCGACATGAATGATTTCAGGCATAAGATACTCCTCGGCCCTTATCCATCCCCACCCTGCCCTCCCCTTCCCTCTCCCAATGTTGGGAGAGGGAAGGGGAGGGCGGCCGAAGGCCGGGAGGGGTAGGGTGAGGGAGGTTACAAATCCAATTTTATGTGCAATTCTTTCAACTGCTGCGGCTCGGACGGCGAAGGCGCACCCGCCATCACGTCGCGGGCGGCCTGGTTCTTAGGAAAGGCGATCACCTCGCGGATATTCGGCTCGTCGGCCAGGAGCATGACGATGCGGTCAATGCCGGGCGCGATGCCTCCGTGCGGAGGTGTGCCGTATTCGAAAGCTTCCAGCATGTGACCAAAGCGCTCGCGGGCTGTTTCCGGGTCGAGGCCGATGAGTTCGAAAACTGTCTCCTGCAACTCGCGGCTGTGGATCCTGATTGAGCCGCCACCCACCTCGTAGTTGTTCAGCACCATGTCATACTGCTGGCCGCGCGCCTTGCCAGGGTCGGTATCCAGCAGCGGGATATCCTCTGGCATTGGAGAAGTGAACAGGTGGTGGCTGGGAGCCCAACGCTTTTCTTTCTCGTTCCAGACAACGAATGGGAAATCAACCACCCAGCAGAACGCAAGCACGTCCGGGTCGCGCAGATTGAGACGGTCGCCCAGGAAAACGCGCAGCCGGCCCAAGGTCTCGAAAGTGACGGCGGGCTTGTCAGCGATGAAGAGCAGCAGGTCGCCCTTTTCCGCTTCCATCCGAGACATAATGGCCTGTATCCGTTCTTCCGGCAGGAATTTAGCGAATGATGAGCGTAGTTCCCCCTCGGTTGGCAGGGCGATAGTCGCCAGCCCTTTTGCGCCATATTCCTGGACGAAGGCGGCCAGTTCGTCAATCTGCTTGCGGGTGTAGTCGCCCAGGCCTTTGGCGTTGATGCCGCGCACATGGCCGCCCGCCACAGCCACCTCCTCAAAGACCTTGAAGCCGCAGCCAGTCACCAGGTCGGTGATATCCTTGAGTTCCAGGCCGAAGCGGATGTCGGGATTATCCTTGCCGAAGCGTTCCATCGCTTCCTTGTAGGTCAGGCGCGGCCAGGGACTGGCATACAGGCGTTTGGTCGGCACTACCTCGGCGACCAATTGGGTGAACAACTCCTCGGCCAGGGCCATCACATCCTCGCGCTCGACGAAGGACATCTCCAGGTCGAGCTGGGTGAATTCCGGCTGGCGGTCGCCGCGCTGGTCTTCATCGCGGAAGCAGCGGGCGATCTGGAAGTAGCGCTCGATGCCGCCGACCATCAACAGTTGCTTGAGTTGCTGGGGTGACTGTGGCAGGGCGTAGAACTCGCCGGGATGGACACGCGATGGGACGAGATAGTCGCGCGCCCCTTCGGGCGTGGTCTTGAACAGGATGGGGGTTTCGATTTCGAGGAAGCCGCGCCCGCTCAGGAAGTCGCGGATGAATTTGACCGTGCGGTGGCGCAGTTCCAGGTTGCGGCGCATCTTCTCGCGGCGGATGTCGAGGTAGCGGTACTTGAGGCGGGTGTTCTCGTCAATCGGCTCGTCTTCCTTGCTGACCATGAATGGCAGCGACTTGGCCGGGTTCAGCACCTTGACCTGGCGCGCGATGATCTCGATTTCACCGGTTTCCATCTTTGGGTTGACCATGCCTTCCGGCCGCTTCTTCACCAGGCCGGTGACTTGCAGTACCCACTCGAAGCGCACGTCAGCGACCAGGTCGAGGGTCTCTTTGGGCAGGTCGGGGTTGGCGACCACTTGGACCAGGCCAAAGCGGTCGCGCAGGTCGAGGAAGGTCACGCCGCCATGATCGCGGCGGCGGTGCACCCAACCGGCCAGAGTCACCGTCTGACCGGCGTGTTCAGCGCGCAGTTCGCCGCAAGTATGAGTTTTATACATATGCTGCCTCCAAGAGATTCAACACAAAGTGCACAAAGGGGAAAGACTCTTACTAGTCCACAAAGTGTTTCCTTTGTGATCCTTGGTGGCCTTTGTGTTAAGAGTTTCTTCCTTCTTACAAAATAAATCGCCCTCCGCTGGGATGCGTTGGGCGATTGGTCGGTGTATGTCTCTCACTAACCTGGCAGGCTTCGCCCAACGGCCGGAGGCCGATTATCATTATGGTTGCCGAAAGCGCAACCATTATCGTTATTATTGGCGAAGCGGATTGTGTTCATTCTTGCCTCAGATTGGCGGTATTATAGCATAAACTTACGTTGATTGCCCATGCTGTGAATGTGGTGTAGAATTCTCCCAATTGACGACTATCTGACTAACTGACTATTCGACTAAAAAGTGTCCCGCGCCCTCACCATCATTTCTATCATCGCCATCATTTTCCTCGCCCTCGCCTCTCTCGGCGGACTGGCCTGGGCTAATACGCTTTATGCCCGCGCCCACCCCGGCGAGACCGATTTCCTCGTCCCTTGGTTGGGGGCGCGCACCTTTCTCCAGTATGGCAACAGTCCTTATGATGACCCTGCCAGCCAGCGTGCCCAGCTTCTCTATTACGGTCGCCTGGCAAAAGAAGGACAGGATCCGCTCCGGCTCAACGTCCCATTTCCCATCGAGCTTTTCTTCTTTCCCTTTGCGCTCGTCAAGGATTACACCCTGGCGCGCGGCTTATGGATGACCTTCCTCGAAGCCGCGCTTGCACTCAACGCGTTCCTGTCTCTAAACCTGACCGGCTGGAAACCGCCGCGTACGCTGCTGCCGGTATTCGTCCTGTTTGCCATGCTTTGGGTTCACGCCTGGATGCCTTTGCTTGCCGGAAGCACGGTGATTTTCACCACCTTGTGCATGGTTGGTGGGCTTTTGGCCCTGCGCGCCGAAAGGGACGAGGTGGCCGGCGTGCTGATGATCCTGTCCGCTTTCCAGCCGCTGGCCAGCGGTGCCTTTACCCTTTTCATTGTGTGGTGGGTGCTTTATCACCGCCGTTGGCGCGTCCTATGGGGCGCTTTGATGGCTTTGGGGTTGCTCCTGATCGCCGCGTTCATCTTCCTGCCCGGCTGGTTCCTGCCGTTCTTGCGCGCCCTGCTCGCGGAATACCGGCATGGCGCCTTCTTCACGCCCGGAACCGTCTTTGCCGGATGGTGGCCGGCCATCGGCGATAAGCTCGGCTGGGCGCTGACGGCCATCCTAGTTGTTGTGCTATTCCTGGAATGGCGCGCCGTCTGCAGGAAGGACTTTCGTCACTTTCTCTGGACGGCCTGCCTGACCCTGACCGCCACCCCGCTGCTGGGCATTTCAACTCACCCTGGCCTGTACGTTGCCCTCTTTTTCCCCCTGACCCTTTTCCTGGCCGTCGTTGCCGAGCGCTGGTCGCGGCCAAGGCGTTGGGGGCTGGCGGGTATCTTGCTCGTGCTGATCTTTGTGGGGTCTTGGGCGCTGATCTA
>Ga0315293_10005222_pt1 | contig 12220 bp, 7 predicted proteins | sample YL17G13_20_MG_FD_203071 | JGI IMG/M metagenome (GOLD analysis project Ga0315293, IMG submission 203071) | Sediment microbial communities from Yellowstone Lake, YNP, Wyoming, USA - YL17G13_20 | ecosystem: Environmental > Aquatic > Freshwater > Lake > Sediment | place: USA: Wyoming | collected... | reverse complement strand
CGTCGTAGGGATTCTTCAGAACATCCCGAGCTTCATAGGTGCTGCTGGCCGTGGACACGCCCGAGCTTTCTTGTATCTTCGGGCCCGGCGGGATGACTGGCGGCTCCGGAGGCGCGCCGCGCTCGGCGGGGATGATCTTTACGAGCAGCGTTTTCTGGTCCGGCATCCATTGAACCGCGGATCCCAGAAGTGGATTGACATGCAGGCCGGGAATCTGCCGCGCTTTTTGGGTGGCAACATCCACGACCCATAGCTCAACCCCATTGGCAGCTTCATTCGTGAAAGCAAACATAGTCCCGTTGGCGTTCCATCGCAGCGGGCCGATGCGGCGAACGCCGACGGGCAGAGCGATCGGGGCCTCAGCGCCATCAGAGATTTTTTTGAGGGTCAACCCGATCCAGTAATAGATATAGCTTCGTTCCGCATTTGTGCGCGGGTTGATCCTCACGCCGGCCAGGCGAAGCATCGGCTCGGCCAGGTCCGAGATGGCCGGATAGATCATCGGCTGCCCGAGCGCTATCATATCGCGCGTGGGACTCAAAAAGGGCGTCGGCGGAAGCGGTGCGTTCAGGACATCCAGAATTTCCCGAGGCGGCTTCTCGTACTTTTGTTGGGCCAACGCCGGTCCAGCCCACAACGCGACGGCAAAGACTCCTATCAACCATAGAGATCCAAGCTTAGAATGACTCTTCTTTGATCCCTTTGTTTTCATGACGACCTCCTCAATCGAATGCTCCGGGCAAAAAAACGAAGCGCCCTCTTACGTCCTTGGGGGCTCCTTCCCCTTATATTAGGTGATATAGAGAGAATTGTTAAGGTTGTCAATGCCTTTGGTGGAAAGGCCTGGCATCGACTGATTTCCCCTCCAAGCTGGGATTCATGGCGTCCTTCAAGGGAGACGCGGTCCGATCCGTGACGTTGGCCCGGAGTATTTGATTATCGGGGAGAACGGGATTCTATCGTCTTATATCCGGTTCGAGAGGGATTTTTGCCCCAGCATGCTCTTCCGCCGCCATGTTTCGTTATCCGAAGATCGTTAGGGATACGCGAAACGAAACCTTTTCCCTTCCTCGTGCGTATTATTGAATGCGTAATATTATGGGTAATTTTCCAAATCCGGTCCATCATTCCAAGGAGGGATTCATGAAAAAAATGAACAGGCGCACGTTTATCAAAACCGGCGCCACAGCGGCCGCGGCAACCCTGGCCGCGCCGGCCTTGCCCGGAGGCTGGTATTCGTTGCCGGGTGCCGACTCGGCGGGATATTTCGAAAGCGAGTTCGGCATCACCGATGCGCTATGCCGGAAGGTGTTGGCCGAGGCTCTGGCCAAGGGCGGCGATTATGCCGACCTCTACTTCGAGCACACGATCAGCAACTACCTCATCCTCGAAGACGGCAAGGTCAACCGTGCGGCAAGCGACATCGGTCTAGGTGCCGGCATCCGCACGGTCAAAGGCGAACAGGTCGGCTATGGATTCACCCAGGAGCTGAGCGACAAGGCGATGCTGAATGCCGCGGCGACGGCCGCCACGATCGCCAGCACCGAGGCCAGGCAGCCGGCCGGGCAGTTCCTCCGGCTTAGGACCAAAGACTATTATCCGATGAAGACCCTGTTCAGCTCGGTTCCCCTCAAATCCAAGCTGCCTTTGCTTCAGACGACCAATGACCGCTGCTTTGCCCTCTCTCCGCTGGTGGTCAAGGTCAACGTATCCTACCATGACCAGCAGAAACGAATCCTCGTCGTCACCAGCGAGGGCGTCAAGGCTGAAGACCTTCAGCCGAGAACCTGGCTTTACTCATCGGTCGTGGCCGAGAAAGACGGCCGCCGCGAGCGGTCAGGCTGGAATTTCGGCGGGCGAAGGGAGTTTTCGTACTTCACGCCGGCTCTCCTGGAGGATCTTTGCCAGAGGGCCGTCAACCGGACCCTCGTCCTCTTCGAGGCCGTCCAGCCTCCGGCGGGCGAGATGCCGGTCGTGCTCGGACCGGGCGTTACCGGAGTCCTGCTCCATGAGGCCATCGGGCACGGCATGGAGGCCGACTTCAACTGGAAGAAGACCTCCACATACTGCACCATGCTGGGCAAGAAGGTCGCAGAGCCTTTTGTGACGATTATTGACGATGGAACCATTCCCCAGCTCGTGGGCTCGATCAATTTCGACGACGAAGGAACTCCCGGCCAGAAGACCGTCCTGGTGGATAAGGGGATCCTCACGAGCTATATGCATGACCATATTTCGGCCACAAACTATAAGGTCAAGCCGACGGGCAACGGTCGTCGAGAAAGCTACCAGCATTATGCCATCCCGCGCATGCGCAACACCTACATGCCGGCCGGACCGGCGACTCCCGAGGACGTCATCAAGGCCGCGGGCAAGGGCATCTACGTCCAGGACGTCAGCAACGGCCAGGTCAAGATCGGCGAAGGAGATTTCGCGTTCTATGTTTCCCAGGGGCGAATGATCGAGAACGGGAAGCTCACGGCTCCGATCAAGGACGTCAATATCATGGGCAACGGTCCCAAGATGCTGGCGAACATCACCGTGCTGGCCAACGATTTCGAGTTCTCCGTCGGCGGAGCCGGAGCCTGCGGCAAGGACGGCCAGGCCGCCCCCTGCGGTTTCGGCCAGCCGACCTGCCTGGTCAAGTCCCTGACCGTCGGCGGCGTTCGAAGCTGAGTAAAGGAGAAAGACGATGAAGCAAGAACTTTATGATTTGGCGGAATGGGCGATCAAGACCGCAAAATCTGCCGGGGCCAACGATTGCCGGGCCTCCGTGGAGGCCGAACGTCTCGTCGAGATCAGCTACCGCGAACGCAAGCCGGAAAACCTCAAGGAGGCGTCCACGAAGAGCCTTCAGATCGATATCTATGCGGACGGCCGGTATTCCAGCCAGCGCACGTCCGACCTGCGCAAGGAGCCGCTGAAAACGTTCATCGGGGATGCCGTGGCCATGACCAAGCTTCTGGCCGAGGACCCCTTTCGTACCCTGCCGGATCCCAAGTATTATCAAGGCCGGGCGGCGATCGACATCGGTCTCTACGATCCCGCTTATCGGAGCCTGACTCCGGATGCCCGGCACAGCTTCGTTAAGGCTATGGAAGAGGCCTGCCTGGCCAAGGGCGGAGACAAGGTGATCTCCGTCAGTGCCTTTGGCAATGACAGCTATGTCGAAGCGGCCGTCATGACAAGCAACGGTTTTGACGGCTACCTGGAGGCGACGGTATTTGTCGGCGGCGCCGAGATGACGGCCAAGGACGAGGGCGAACGGAGGCCGTCGGACTTCGCCTATGCGGTCGCCGTCAACAGAAAAAACCTCCCCACGCCCGAGGCCCTCGGCGAAGAGGCCTGCCGGCGGACCTTGAGTCTGCTCGGAGGCAGGAAGATAAAAACTGAAACACTGCCCATCATCATCGAGAACCGGGTCGTAGCCCGGTTCGGCAACGGACTCGTCCAGGCCATGTTCGGCCGGAGCATTCAGCAGAAACAGTCCTTTCTGGCCGATAAGAAAGACCAGAAGGTGGCCAGTCCGGTTCTGACGCTCGTCGACGATCCCTTCATCGTGGGCGGCCTGGGCAGCCGATTGTTCGATGACGACGGGCTGGCAACGAAGACAAGGGCGATGATCGATGCCGGAGTGCTTAAGGAGTTTTATGTCGACTGGTATTACAGTCGCAAACTGGGTTGGGAACCTACGACCAGCAGCCCGTCCAACCTGATTATCCCCCCCGGCAAGCGCTCGGTGAAAGAGATCATGAAAGACCTCGGCCGGGGGATTTTTATCACCGGGTTCATCGGCGGAAACTCGAACTCGACCACAGGAGATATGTCCATCGGCATCACCGGCCAGCTGTTTGAAAAGGGCGAGCCTGTTCACCCCGTCTCAGAGATGAATATAGCGGACAACCATCTCAAGTTCTGGCAGAGGCTCGCCGAGGCCGGGAACGATCCCTATATGTATTCCGGAACGCGGGCTCCCAGTCTCGTGTTCACCGACTTTGTCGTCGCCGGGATTTAGCTTGAAGAGGGCTCGGGAGCCGGCTTCATGGGCCTTTTTGATCAGGGCGATGGCCGTGTTGCCCTGACCCGGCAGGCAGCCCAAACTCTATCTTTGGGACTGGTCGGAGGTGGATGACCCTCCGGCCGCGGGCGCGGGCGTATATACGCTGGATGATCGAGAACGGCCTAACCTACGGCGAATTGACATCGAGGGACGGTTCATAATAAATTTAACCTCAGAGGACTAAAAGATGAAGTGTCCGAGTTGCCAGGCGGAGAACCTTCCAGACAGCCGGTTCTGTCACAAGTGCTCGACGCCGCTCTCTAAAGACTTGGCGAAACCTGAAGGCACAGCCGGCGCCCCCCGGACGCCTCATTTTGACCTTAAGAGAGGAGACGTTTTCGCGGGACGCTACGAGATCCTGGAAGACCTCGGCCAGGGAGGGATAGGCAAGGTCTATAAGGTCTTCGACCAGAAAGCCAAGAAGACCGTGGCCCTCAAACTCATTAAGCCGGAGACGGGCGCCGATAAGAAAGCCCTCGAGCGCTTCCGGAACGAATTGAAAATCGCCCGGAAGATCTCCCCCGGGAACGTCTGCCGCATGTATGACCTGGGAAGAGAGGGGTCCTCTCATTACATCACTGCAGAGTATGTCGAAGGCGAAGACCTGAAGCGCCTTATCCGAATGGCCGGCCGGCTCACCCCCGCAAAAAGTTTAAGCATCGCCATTGAAGTATGCGAAGGATTGAGTAAAGCCCACGGCCTGGGCCTCGTCCACAGGGACCTGAAGCCCCAGAATATCATGATCGACAGGGAGGGCAACGCCCGGATCATGGACTTCGGCATCGCCTGCCTCCACGAGGCCGAAGGCGTTGCGGGTTCCGGCGCCATGATCGGCACACCCGAATACATGTCTCCGGAGCAGGCGGAGCTCAAAGAGACCGATAAGCGCTCGGACGTCTACTCGCTGGGAGTCATCCTCTACGAGATGCTTTCGGGGTGCGTGCCTTTCGAGGGGGCAACGCCCCTCAGCGTCGCCATGAAGCACAAGGTGGAGAAACCCAGGGATATCCGGGAGCTCAGACCCCTTATATCCCCCGATGCCGCCGCCCTGATTTCGAGGTGCCTGGAAAAGGATCCTGGGAAGCGTTTCCAGACGACCGAGGAGCTCATCGCCGACTTGAAAAGGATAGAAAAAGAAGCTCCGGCCGCCGAAAAAGAGCCTCCCCCCATAAAAGAGGCCGCCGCAGCGAAGCCGACTGCCGTCACTTTTCGGGCCAGAAACTTGGTCATACCGGCCGCGGCCGTCCTCGCCCTTGCCGTCGCGGCGATCCTTGTCTGGCAGCTTGTCTTCAGGCCGGGGGGAGAACCTGAAACGAGTCCGGGATCCGTCCAAGCACCGGAAGACTCTTCGATAACCGAGATCAAGCCGGCTAAACCAGAACCGGCTCCGGCGAAAAAAAGATCGGCGGCGGCCGGGGACAAGACGAAAGCGGCCTTGACGCCTAAAACAGAATCGGTTCCCCGAAAACAAGAGGAATCCAAAGAGGCGGCGCAGCCGGCCACGACGACCCAGGCCCGGGTCAAACCGCGGAAGCCGGCATTGACGGAACCCGAAATCCGTTCGCTTGAGCTGTCCAAGGCCAGATTAAATGCCGCCAAGATCCTGGCTCAGAATAAAGGGCTCGATGCCCGGAACCTGCTCTTCAGGCTGGCCGGTGAGAAAGAACCCGCCGCCGAAAACGCGGCCGCCGCGAACGATTTTTCCAAGGCCAAATCCCTGCTCAAAAACCTGGAAGCCATGTACCGCCTGAGCCTCAAGTGCAAGACCGAGCATGATTGCGCCAAGGCTCTTCAAGACATGGCCGATGACCTGAGAAAGAAGGCCGAGAAGAGGCCCGCTGCCTCTGTCGATTCCGATCTCTTCGCGAGCGCGAAAAGATTCAGAGACCAAGGAGCGAGCTTGCTCCAGAAGAAAGACTATGAGAACGCTTCCAGGTTGTTTATTGAAGCCATCTTTCTTTATGGCCAGATCTCTGTTAAAAGACAATTGTAATAGCCGGCTTCATGGACCTTTTTGACCATAGAGATGGTCGCCTTGCCCTGACCCGGCAGAGCGTGACGCCCGGCCGGGGATCCAAGCCAAGAAGCCTCCCGGGTGCGCGTTTCATGGCAACTTGACATTCTCATCTTCAGTTGGTATACAGTAAAATTAACAATGTGGTTTTATGACTCTAATCTTCTATCCATCTAAAGACATAAATCGCTAAAATAAAAAAGGCTGCGGGCCCAGTCTTTTTAAAAGGAGGGGAAAATGCATATTTTTAAGCCCAAACCATGGATGGGCCTCTTATTCGGTTTCGTCCTGATTTTTGGTCTTTGCACTTCATCCACAGCCCAGGAGAAGATGAAGATCTCCGGAAAAGGAACCTATGCCTACACCGAGCGTCCTGCGCTCACATTCGATGATGTCGAAGGCCACCTGATTCTCATCAGCAAGTGGGAAGGCATGAATTGGAGCACGGGTGAGAACAAATTCATGGATCGCGCGGAGGTTTCCTTCATATCCTACGCCGACTACATCAAAGGCAGCGGGCCTTTCTGGGGCTATATAAAGATGTCCCAGAATGGGGACGTGGTCTATTCAAAATTCAAAGGGAAATCAACCACAACTCTTTCTCCCAAAGGCAAGCCCATTATGATCCTGGAAGCAGAAATTGAGATCATAAGGGGGACGGGTCAGTACCTGGGGATTCAAGGCAGCATGAAATCTAAGAACCAGATGATTTCCAACACGATCCAGATGAGCGAATGGGAGGGAGAATATTTTATTAAAAAGTGACAAGAGGAAGGCTAGCCTTTAAAACGAAGGTTTGGCAGGCCCGCAGCCTTCTTTTTCATTATCGTTTGATATCCTGGTCCAGCTCGCTTTTCTATCCTATCTTTGACATCGCCGCCCGGCCGACGATATACTCCCGGCGTGGAAAGGCGGGAAAAAGCAAATTCCTGTCAGGAACTTTTAGTGGCCGCCGAGACCGGAGCTGAATTGATTTGAAAAGAGAGACAGACCAAAGAAAGGAGTAGAGAACCCAACATGAAGATCCTCAAGGGGCACGGGCGTTTTTTAAATGCGATCTTGCTTATCGGATTTTCCCTCGCGGCCCTTATGCCCGCTTTCTCGCGGGCGCAGGAGCTCGTTTCCAACGTGGGCGGAAAGATCCGTGTCATTATCCTCCACTATGCGGAGGGAGGGGAGTACTTCTGGTTCGATCAGAAGGTTCTGTTCCGGGACCTGTTCGAAAAGATGGACAAGGACGTGGGCTTCGTCATGCTCGGGGGCAAGGACGACAGGGCCGTCCGGGCCCGCGACGCCCTGCGGTCCTTTGAAGCCGAGCGGCTCCCGGACGGGACGGCCCGGCTCAAGCACCTGGTCGTGGATGTCAAGTCGAGCCTGTTCTATCCCTGGGCCCGGGACCCCTACTTCATCCAGTCAGACCCCGAAGGCCGCCTCGTCTTCCTCGACGCCGGGTACAACGAGAAGCCCTTCCCGATTACGACGTTCGGGGAGGTCTTCGCCGGGGCGCGGACCCTGGCCGGGACCGTCCATCGCGGGGGCGGAAATATCCGGACGGCCGAGGAAGCGGTCTTCATCGGCATGGACACGATCCTGGGGGTCGGGACGAAGCGTCGTTATGTCGGCTTCGAACAGGAAGGCCACGATCATCTCTTCGAAATCGCGAGATTCGTCAAGCCCGAGGGCATTCCCGCCTACCGCCGGACGTTCGACGCCCACGCCGATTACCTGCACCGGGTCCTGGCCGCCGGGAAGAGGCTGGTTATCCCCGAGAAAGAGATTTTTTTCGAGAAACTGGCCAAGGGAGAGTTCGAGTTTAAGAAGAAGTCGCCCCGCGACACGGGGGCCCAGGCCGAATATCATACCGACGTCTACCTCGGCTTGGGCGGCAAGGCCGCCGACGGCCGGCGGGTCCTGTTCGTCGCCGACAGCAGGGCCGGCGCCCTGGTTGCCGAAGGCTTAAACGAGGAAGCGAGGAGGGCTGCGGAAAGGGCGCTGGCCGGGGTTCTGGCCCGGGAGGGGCTGTCGGCCTCCGGTGTCCCGCTGACAGAGGCGCAGATAGCCGCCCGCTTCGAATGGGAGAAACGCAAGCTCATCGATCTCGGCATCCTGGAAGCGAAGAAACAGGCCGAGAAATTCGATAAGGCGGCCGCTTATCTCGAGGGGCTGGGCTTCCAAGTCGTCCGTATCCCCAGTCTTCCCAACGGCCTCGACGACGAGGACGAGAGAAACGACGGCGTCGTCGGCGTCTCGTTCAACTACTCCAACGTCCTGACCGAGGTCTACGGCAATGTTCGCAAGGTCTACCTGCCCCGTTTCGGTTTCGAGGCGATGGACAAGGCGGCGGACGCGGCTTACCGTTCCGCCGGATTCGAGCCCGTCTTCATCGACGGGCTTCTGACCAACGCGCTGAGCGTCCTCCAGGCCGGGCTGGATTGCCTGACTTCCGAGATCAGGTTCCCCGTCCGCTGGGCCGAGGCGGCCAAGTAACGGCAATGAATGCTTCCCCCCTCCCCCCGGCCTCCATACTCATGGAGCCGCTGGCCCAGAATGCACCTTCAGAAGGCCTCAAATATCTCAATTTGCATTGACCGCGCGTTTTTCCATCATTTCGACAGGTTCCTGATTGAGTATGAGAGTCGCTCTTCGCGGTTGTTGACACCGCAATGCGACCGGCTATACACTCCCGGTATGGAGAGGTGGGGAGATTCATCGTCAGGTGCGGGAATTCGCAATGCCGCGGAAAAAGCAAATTCCCGTCTTCAGAAATGAGGATAATATGAGCTCCGCTCTCAAGACTTTCTTCGGCGATCTGAGGAAAAAGCGGATCATCGAGATTCTGGCCGCTTTTATCGGAGGCGGATGGCTTATTATAGAGATCGTCCATTTCGTTCTCGTCGGACATTACCATTTTCCTGAGAAGACGCTGGATATAACAATCATCACTCTCTTTAGCGTGCTTTTATGCACCTTAATTTGGCGGTGGTTCTCCGGCCGGGAAAAACCGCGTAAATTCAAGTTGGAACTGGTCTTGATACCTCTGGTTGTCCTGATCACAGTCCTATTGGATATCAATCTCCTTCTTCACCTTAAAGCGCCTGAATCAGAGACCGTCCCAGCCTCCAAATGGAAGAACTCCATCGCCGTTCTTCCCTTTGTCGATATGAGTCCCCAGAAGGATCAAGAGTACTTTTGTGACGGGATGACAGAGGAGCTCATCAACCGGCTGAGCAATATCAAGGAGCTCAAGGTCCCGGCCAGAACATCGGCATTCATGTTCAAGGGAAAAGCCGAGGATATACGCGAAATCGGCAGGAAGCTCGATGTGCAAACGGTACTCGAGGGGAGTATCAGGAAAGAAGACAGCCAACTCCGCATCACGGTCCAGCTTGTAAATGTCTCTGATAGCTATCATATCTGGTCAGAAACGTTCGACAGAGAGCTGACCAAGGTTTTTTCCATCCAGGATGAAGTGGCCTTGACCATTGCGGATAAATTGAAGCTTACGCTGATGAGGGAAGATCAGACAAAACTTGTCAAGCGTCCTACCGAGAATCTCGAAGCTTATTACCTGTATTTGCAGGGTCGCTATTTCTGGAATAAACGGACAGCAGAAATGATACGGAAAGCCATTGATTTCTTCAATCAAGCTATTGAAAGAGATTCTCATTATGCCCTGGCTTATGTGGGGCTGGCCGATTGTTATCTTCTTCTTCCCACGTATGGAAGGTCTCCAGTAAGGGAAGTTTTGCCGAAAGCCAAGGAAGCCGTTTCAAGAGCCCTAGAGATTGATGAGACACTTGCTGAGGCTCACACTTCGCTGGCGATGGTAAAAGAAACGGAAGGGGCCTCTGCAGGAGCTGAAAGAGAGTATAAGCGAGCTATCGAGCTCAACCCGAATTACCCGCTGGTTCACCTTTGGTACCATGTTTTCTTGAGAAGTCGAGGGAGACTGGATGAAGCTGAAGCGGAGATTAGGCAAGCGAAAGAGCTTGATCCTCTCTCCCTTATTATCAATGTGGCTTCGGGAGAAATGCTTTACATTAGGAAAAAATATGATCAGGCGATCCAACAATATAGCAAAACGCTTGAGCTCGACCAAAACTTTGCCGAGGCACGACGCTGCAGGGGGAAATGCTATCAACAAAAAGGGATGTTCGAGGAAGCCATAGCTGATTTTCAAAAAGCGAGGAAAGATTTTGGAAACAATCCTCATGGATTGGAAGATCTCGGGAATGCTTATGCGTTGTCAGGAGAAAAAACCAAGGCGATGGAGGTTCTCGAGAATTTATTGGAGCTATCGATGCAAGGATATTCTTTGAACTATGATATCGCATTTATTTATTGTGGCCTTGGCGATAAGGATAAGGCGTTTGAATACCTGGAAAAGGCTTATAACGAAAAAGAAGACTTGGTTGACTTCAAGGTTGATCCAGCCTGGGAGAGCCTCCGCTCGGACCCTCGGTATAAGTCGCTGCTGGAAAGACTGCATCTGGGATAATGCGCAGGAATGTCGCTGGCGCCGTCAGCCCTTGCCGAACGTCCAAACTGCCGTGTGCCCTTGCGCGAGGTGTCATACCCGGCTTGGCGGGCCCAAAGTGAAAGGGCGAGATATCCATGAATAATAAGCCAATCAGCCGAAGGCATTTTATAGAATCTTCGGTGGCCGGCGCAGCCGGGCTGATGTGTTTTTCGGCCAAGAAGGCTAAACAAGAACAAAACCCGGGAGAGAGGAAGCCCATCTTTCGTACCCTTGGAAAGACTGGGATCAGGGTTCCGGTCGTCGGAATGGGGATACTCCTAACCGGCAATGAAGATCTCATGCGGGCAGCCCTCGATGCCGGGATCACTCACTTCGACACCACCGCCGCTTATCCTCAGCAAGTGCACAATGAGGCCATGATCGGGGAGGTCCTGAAAGGACGGCCTCGGGAGTCGTTTGTTTTTGGCCCAAAGATTCACCTTCCCAGAAATCAAACCACCGGTCTTTATGAGAAAGGAGCAACAGAAGAGGAATTTAATAAGAAACTGGACGCGAGTCTTAAACGTCTGAAGATGGACTACGTGGATATCCTTTATCATCACGATGTCCGGCGAAAAGAGTCCGCCCTCCACGAGCCCGTCATGAAGGCCATGGACAAGGCCAGGAGGGAGGGAAAAACGCGATTTCTCGGCCTGACCACGCATATGAATGTCGCGGAGGCGGTTCAAGCGGCCGCAGATTCGAATTTTTATGATGTCGTCATGGCCGCTTACAATTTCAGGCAAAAAGATCAGCTGCAGATCAGAGAAGCCATCGCCAACGCCGCCTCTGCCGGGTTGGGGATTATTGCCATCAAGGTCATAAGAGGAGAACTGGCGGAAGGCGAAAAGCCGATAGCTCCCAAGGCCTCACTCAAATGGGTCCTTCAGGACCCCAACGTCCATGCCACTGTCCCGGGATTCAGCACGTTTGAAGAGATGAACATCGACCTCTCGGTCATGGAAGACCTGAGGCTGACTGACGCCGAAAAGGAAGACCTGAAAAGAGCGGCCTCTATGCCCGGCTTCTATTGCCAGGGTTGCGGCCGGTGTTTGGGGCAATGTCCTGCCCGGCTTCCGATTCCCGACTTGATGCGGGCCTATATGTATGCCTACGGCTATCGTCAACCGGCTCTCGCCCAAAGCCTTGTCACTTCCCTGGATCTTCCTCATCAGATTTGTGAAGATTGTTCCTCCTGCACTGTTGTCTGTCAAAATCATTGGAACGTCGGAGAAAAGGTCCGAGACATCGTCCGTTTCGAGCAAGTGGCCCTGATGGCGGCCGAGTAGGGGGGAATGGAAGGCTGTGGTCTTTTATCCACAATCTCATCTGTTTAGCGCCGATCGGCATACCTGAAGGTTGGCCTCAAACGCCGGCTAAAAAGGCGCTGGCTGAAATTGTGGTTTTTGATAAGTTTGAATAAGGGATGCAGAACGAAAGACTCGGCCGCGGTGTCATTTTTCGGGCGGGCTTCGGTTTTCTCGAGTGAAATGAAGCGGGAATCTATCATGCTTCGACCGGTGCGATGGAGTTTCTGGTCCCAACATGCTCTTTAAGCGCCTCCTTGCGCGGCGATTGACATCGCCTCGCGGCCGAAGATATAGTTCCGGCATGGTCAAAAGGGAAG
>Ga0315293_10005220_pt1 | contig 12223 bp, 15 predicted proteins | sample YL17G13_20_MG_FD_203071 | JGI IMG/M metagenome (GOLD analysis project Ga0315293, IMG submission 203071) | Sediment microbial communities from Yellowstone Lake, YNP, Wyoming, USA - YL17G13_20 | ecosystem: Environmental > Aquatic > Freshwater > Lake > Sediment | place: USA: Wyoming | collected... | reverse complement strand
CCACCCGCCAGTTGGTGACCGAAGACGAACGGGCACGGTATTTGCTACAGGTGGCGGACGCGCGAAAAGCCTTGTACGTGCTGGCGGAAATGAAAGGGTTTGTGCCCGCGGACCGGGCGCAGTGACGCCGCCGCGGCTGGCCGGCTGGCGCCGCCCAGGTGGCGCACCCGATCCGGTGCGGTCCGCGCACACCAAAGCGGCGATTTCGACCGGGCACCGGGCGCAAGTCCTGTTGGTGGAACAGTTGCGCCAGGCGTTGCCGGCGGGCGCCTATGGCGGGCCGGCGGAAATCGTGACGGAATTCGCCTTTCATCATGGCCGCAAGTGGCGGTTTGACGTGGCGTTACCCGGCCCGCGGGTGGCAATCGAAATTGAAGGTGGCACCCATTCCGCCGGCGCCCACGTCCGCGGCGTGCACTTCGCCGGCGACTGCGAAAAATACGCGCACGCCATTTTGGACGGGTGGCGGGTGTTCCGCGTGCCGTCCGATTGGATTTGGAAGGGGCGCGCCGCCGCCTATGTGCTGGCGTTGCTGGCGCCCGGCAAAGTCCCGGCGCCGGCGCCGCTGCCGAAACGGCGCACGCGGCGAATGGTGTCTAAGCGTGCTGGACGGTCCACGAAGGCGACGGGTAGTCCTATCGGGTAACCACTGCGCCCCGCTGGCGCCTTCCTGGTGCGTTGGGCGTGATTTCGGGTTGTGGTAAATTCGCGCCGTCGGACGGAATGCCCACTAAACGCCAATGCGTCCGACGGTATGCGCCCGGGCGGACAGGTTCGGCCCCCTAGCCCGCCCGGGTGCCCCTTCAAACTAGGGGACGGGCGGCGCCGGCGTTGCCTCACGGGCGCGGGCGTCGGCAATGGCGCGCGCCAGGCGCGCCCGGGCGGCGTCGTTGGCGGCAACCACCACCGCCCATTCGTCCAGCGTCAACGTGTCGCGGCCTTCGGCGCGCGCCGCCATGAGGGAGTCGGAAATGGTTTTGGCGTTCGAAATCAACGCCACCAGCAATTCCAACGCAACGGTAACCGTTCCAGTTGCGGCGCCCATTAGCGTTTACCTTTGGAATTCAGATAGTTAAGCAATTCCGTCAGGACGTTGGTTGCCAGGGTCAACCGCCCTTCCGCGGTGCCCACGTCGCCGCCCGTCGCGGCGACCCGCGCCGAGTCCAACAGCAACCGGGCGTCGTCGGTCATGGCAAGCAACTGTTGCGCGTCGTCGGCGCCCAGGGTGCCCGCTTCCACCGAATTTGCCGCCGCCGTCAAAACGGACGTGTGCGTGGAATAGGCGTATGCCAACCGTTCGTCAAAAGACTTTGCCGGCTGCAACCCCAACGACGTGCACCCGACCATGAACACCGCCAGGACCGCCCACGCGGCCCAAACCCGCGCCAAATTATTGCGTGTCAACTTTGCGCCCTCCGTTGAAAAAGTAACCGACCAACGCCGACACCAACGCACCGGCGGCGGCTTGCACTTCGCCCGGCACCGGCATGTTGCAGCACACGGACAGCACCCACGCAAACAGGGTTGCCACCGGAATGCCAATGCCGATGCTGGCAACGGTTGACGAACTTGGAAAGTGTAGGGAACCGTCGGTTTCCAGGTGGGGCATTTCGTTGGGCATGGTGGCTTCCTGGGTGGTTAGAGTCCGCGGGCGGCACAGAATGACCGAACGTCAAACCCTGGGCACGTCTTCAACCAATCCGGCTTCGTTATTTTGCCGTCGCGGTTGGCGTCGGGCGACAAATCACGGTGCCCAATAATGCGCGCGGACGGGTATGCCGCCAACAGCACAAACAACAAGTCCTGTAACGCGTCCGCCTGTTCCGGCGTGAACAGGCCCGCAAAGTCGTCTTCCGCTTCGGCGCCCGTTTGGTACAACCCGCCCACCAGGCAAACGCCCACGGTGGTGGTATTGAATCCAGCGACGTGCGCGCCCACGTCGTCAAAGTGGCGCCCGAATTCCACCAACCCGTTGCGGCGAATCACGGCGGAATAACCCACGTCCGCCCACCCTTTTGCCACGTGCCATTCCCTGATTTCGCGCACGCCAATGTCCAGGTTCGGGCGCGTTGCCGAACAGTGCACAACGATTGCGTCGGTTGTGCTGCGCCGCGTCATGACTTCTCTTCGTCGGAATCGTAATGGGTAATATCGTTCCTGGATTCCAGCCGGGTTAGTCGCCGTTCAATCAAAACGGCGCGCACGTGCATTGTTTCCTGCAAACGTTCCAACAGGTCCAACGCCTTGTCCAGCCGGTGCGCCCACGCACCAAACGCCAGCGCGAACAGTCCCGCGACAATGGATACGATAACTTCCCCAAACCCCATTGTGGTTCCCCTAGAAAATTGCGGCTAGCAAGTCAAGCAACCAACGCACTAGCCTGCGGAAAAATTTGTCGGTGGCCTCGGGGTTGGCGCCTCATACGTTTTGGACGCGACGTTGGACGGTCCGCTTTCGCTGCCATAGGTGTTGCGGGTGTAGGCCCGGAAACACCACTTGCCAGGCGCCAAACCGGACACGTTGCCAGCGGTTGCCGCACCTGGCACCGTGACTTCGCCCACCTTCGTGCCAAAGGCGTCCACGTTACAGGTGCCGTATTCAATGCGGGTGGACGCAATGGACCCGGCGCCACTTAACGGAATCGGGGTTGCATCCACGTTTTCCGTCGGGTTGGTCCAGGTCATGTTTGCCGTGGCGGCCAGCGCAACCGCGCCCATTAACGCCATGACCAGAAAAAGCAATTTCCGCATTTGCCGATCCCCCGTCACGTTGCAATTACCAGCATTCCGCCAGTGGCGGGCGGCGTCGCACCCGCCACGTTTACCACTTCAACAACCACTTGGGAAATGATCGCGTTCGGAATTGCGTTACTTACCAACTCCGCCGCCACTTGGGTGACGGAAACCGCGCCGCCACTGGTATTGAAAACGCCCAGGGTGAAAGACACCCACTGTTCCACGTTGCTGGTGAACGTGCCCGGCGTGTCGGAATCCGCCGTGGCGGTTTTTTCCGCCGTGTTGGTGGACGCGCCATTAACGCCCGCCGCCGCCTGGCTTTGTAAATTCGCATAACCCGCCGGCGCCGCGGTGGCCGCCACCGTGGAATCCCCGCTTCGGGTGGTCACCCACAGGGTTTGCGTGGTTGGTGAACCCAACCCCAGGGTAAGGGCGGGCGGCGCACTGTTGGTGCTGCTACCGTTGGCGGACGTTGCTTTGGTGGCATTGGCCGCGCCGATTCGCAAGGAAACGTGGGAAGACTGTTGCGGTTGGTCCGTGTTGATCCGTAAGGCGTCACCGCCCGCCGCAATCTTCGTGAACAGGGCGCCGGTCACAACGGTGGAATAGGATGATTGGCTTACCTTTTCCCAACCGTCGCCGCTGTAACCGGTGTCCACTTCGCAAAAAGGGTCACCGTCCACGGAAAACGCCACCACCAACCGTTCACCCGCGCCAATGCTGGCGGGCAATGTAATGGTGTGCTGGATAGCATCGGCGGCAGCGCTGGCGCCACTCGCCCTGCCAAGGACCGCCGGCGCAGCCATTTACGCAACAACCTTTATGCCAAATTCCGCCGCTTCAAACGTCGCCTTGTGCCAGAAGTCGGGCGACGCGCCGCCCGGGTCCGTTTCGCGCAATTCGCGCAAATACATGAACGAGTCCGACAACGCCACGTTGCTGCCGCTGTAGTCCGTGCCGCCGGACCGCGTTTGCAGACACGCGGACCGGGAACCGGCGTCGTCTTTTTTAAGACACGCTAGCGCTTGCACGGCAAAAATGCTGGCGGGCGTGTGCGACATTGCGGGGAAGGCGTACAAGTCTTTATTGCCCACGGTTCCGCTTTCCACATAGGTGGCGTCATCGTCCGGCGTGGTGTCATCCACCAACAGATAATTATCGGTGCTGTTGCTATCGCTTCCGACAAACTGCGACGAATTGCCGTTGCCGTTTGGCCGGTAGCAATCCACGCGGATATCACCCAAAAAATTGTTGTTGCGGCTTCCGGCGGTGTCCAAAATCACAAGGTCGTCAAACTCGTAAATTCTGGCCGTGACCCCCCCTATAAAAACCTGATTCACCAAACCCGACGTTCCGACATTGCGCGTGTCCAGGGTGGACGGCGAACCGATGTTGGACAGCGCCGCAACGCCGTCCACGTGGACGTAATATGACCCGGTGGTGTCATGAATCGTCGCTTTAAATTCCAGGTATTGCCAGGCGCCCGCCGACAAAACGCCCGCCGCCGACGTTGCCAACAGACTGGTGCCGCGGTAAACGTCAAATGACCCGTTGCTATTCACCCGCAACGCCATGTGAACCACGCCACTTTCCAGAAATTGCACAAAATCCGTGGCGGCGTCCGATAGCGCATCCACCTTGAAAGCAAAACCCACAATCATGGTGGCGGCGCCGGCGCCCAAATTTTTACGCACGCCACTGGACGAGCTAGCACGCCAACACCCGCCGCCGCGGCGCCCGCCGCTTGCCTGTATGGACGTTGTGGACGTGCTTTCCACCAATTCCCATTTCCGCTGCATTTCGTTAATGGTGTAATGGTCGAACGAATCCGTAAATAACATGGTCATGGCGCCACCCTTACCGTGTCCCGGCCAATCCGAACCCAATATCCGCCAGCGTGGCGTCGGGCGACGCCGGCGCAACCACCGTTAAAATATCGCCCGCGGCAAACGTCGTTTGCGACCCCATGGTAAAACTGGCAACGTTGTTTGGCGAACCGGTGGCAAAAACCATGGTTCCAACGTTGCTTCCGTTTTTCTTAATTAAAAACGTTGCGGTTGCCGTCGCTGGCGTCGCACATACCCCACGCGAGCCGGTAAGGCCCGCCGGAAAAATCACCTGACGCGGGAAGGGGTAGCGCATCAATACCGCGGACGCGCCAGGTATCCCCACAAGACTTGCGCCCACGTCATAAGGGTCCGCGGTAACCGCGCCAGCCGATGCCAAACGGCGCAACCCGTCGGCGGTTCCGTCGGTTTGGAATACGGCGGACTCCCCCGCAGCAACCGCAATATTTGTGGTACCGCGCCGTACCGTCACGGCACCCGTGCCACTGTTGACCACGCCGAATGGTCTGGAAACTTGCGCAACCGTCAGAATACGCGCGACGCCATGTCCACTGCACACAAACGCAAACGCTTCCCGGAATTGTGTGGCCGTTAACGTGGCGTCCGCACTGGTCATATCCACCGTTAATTGCGCCGTTAACGCCAGGTCCAGTTTGTCGTCCGCGTCGTTGCTGGTCTGGTGCTTTTGCGCTTGCGCGGCGGCAATTTGCGGTAAATTTAGGTTGCCCATTTAAAAACCCCTATGCCCGCCCGGGCACGTCACACGTTACCACTTCCGCAAACCCGCGCCCCACCTGTGCGGACATTTGATAAACGGCGAATTTCAATTGCGCTGGCATACTGCCGAAGTCCGCCGCAATTTGCGCCGCCGTGTATGTCAACGACGTTGTGCCGCTGGCGGTCAAAGTCCGCAGCACGGACACGCCGCTATATATATCGATCTGATACTGTTCCGAATCTTCCGCAAGTGGCGGCGATTCCCCGCCGTCCAACCATTCGCCGCCCAGGCGTGAACGGCGTCGCCATGACAACACCAGGTCCGAACCGGAAACGGTGGTTTCCTGCTGACACGGCGCGTAGGGCATCAAATCACGGGCGTGGATTGTTACCGGTTCCGTAATTGCCGCTTCGATTACGGACCCGTTGGTAACCGCCCGGAAATACCGTTCGGCACCGAACGCGGACAACGGCACGTTAATGGTGGAAACGGCTTCCCGCGTCGGAATTATGAACGTGTCGCCCGCGGCGTGATTGTCCATCATCGTGTCTGATCCGCGCCGGCCCCGCAACAGGTAGGACAGTTCGAACGTATTGGCGCCAACTTGCACCACGTCACGATACTGGAATACTTCCACGTCGCCGGTGGCGGCATTCACTAGCAACGCCGGGTTGGCACCGTTCAACAACGCCAGGTCGGACACGCTTTCCATTTGGTCCGCACCGTGCGCCAGCGTTACCGTAACGGTGTTGGTGGTGTCGGTCACCCACGCGGATTCCGGCGCCGCCAGTGCGGTGGTGGCCGCGCCCCATGCCGGTTCTTCTAAAATTTGCGCGGCGCCCGCCCATGCGGCGCCGTCGGATGATTGGTAAATTCCGGCGCCGGCCCAGGGCGCCAACGACGGACCGGAACCCGCCGTTACATACAGTTTTGACACCAACCGCCCGCCGTCGTCGGTGTCCAGCAATAGCGGCGTGTCGATCAATAGCAACCGGGACGGCGCCGTGTCTTGCACCACCACCGTGCCAATGTATCCACCACCGGAACCGGACTCCGCTTCCCGCACCGCGGATTCAGCGTAAATGGCTTCATCTTCGGTCACCAACTGATAGTCGATAGACCAATCGGCGCCAACGTCCGCCTGGACCACGCGCGCCAAAAACAACGTTCCGTCATTCAACAGAATTTGAAAAACGTCTAGCGGGTCATACTTCAAAAATGCCCACGAAGCCTTCGTGGTTAGGTGCGTGCGCGAAATCCACGCTTCATATAACAACCGTTCGGCCCGCTCTTTCACTTCCAGTGCCCGGAACACCACGGGCACGTCATGCGTTAAATGGCGTTCGGAAAATTGCGTGCGCGCCGGCGAAATTCGCCGCGCCGCATATTGGCTTCCGGCTTCGTAATCCCGGTCCTTTTCGTTGTACCGCACGGAAATGCGCAACGGCAATTCCTTATCCGGTATCCGCGTTTCCACCAACACGGACCCGGTGTCGTCATTGACCACTGCTAAATCATCCTGATACAGCAACACGTCCGCCGGGCGTCCGCGTTTGCGGAATTTTACAATCCAGTCCGATTCCACGCCGTCAAATTGGTAGGCAATTGCCAACGGTTCAATGCGGGAACGCGCCGACATAACGTTGCCCATTGCGTACCCTAGCACCAGGTCCGTTAGTTCCGACACGTCCAGGTCCGCCGCTTCGTACCCCGCCCGCAATGAAACGTCCTGCACAATTTCCGACAGTGGCACCCCGTCGCCGCTGCCGCGGTTCAATAGGACAACGTAAGGTGAAATACTGCCGCCCATGGTTATGAATGCGTCGCGGCGCGTGTCATAAATTTCCGGTCCATAGCCGAAATTTGTTGCGCCCTGTTCGACCGAAGACGCTAGCCAATCCTCATCACGCAACCAAACCCCGTTCACGGTGTCCACCACCGTAACCGTGGCAATGCCAGTGGGAAACGCAAAAATTCCGTTTTCGATGCGGCTTTGTCCGGCGGTTTGATCGTAGTTGATTGGTTCCAGGTCGGGAATTGCCCACATGATTTCGCCGGAATCCGCGTTGACTTTCACCAGGAAGGAACGCGGGTTTCCGGCGGCGCCCGCCGCCGCGCCGGCGACCGTCACAAAAAACATAGGGTGCCCGGTGTCCCGTTCCAGTGGTGAACCGGACCACAACGGCGTTGCGTCAAATACCAGGCTTCCGGTGGTCGCCAAAAACCGCGTTGGACTGGGTGAACCGTAGTAAGGCGTAAAGTCCGCGGGGACAAAGGAGAACGTTGCCAGCGCGTCCGTGTCCGTTAACACTATGTTGGGTGACCCGCCCGCCAGGAATTCCACGGCGTTGGCGTGCACCCGCAACCGGTACAGGTACAACGGTTCGGAATTGTGGTCGCCACTGACATGGAATCCAACGGACATTCCCCACGCTTCACAATACGCCGTGTTGGCATACCCTGGCGCGATTAAATTTTTGCCGCTGTTGCCGTCGCCGTCATAGGGCGCGTTAACGCCGCCCAAATAGGTTATTGGCATTCGTGCGGGTGACGCATAAACGCAAAATGGCTTTCCGACGAAAATAGGCGCCGTCACCAGGAAATAGGACGGCGGCGCCAACGGCGTGGCGATCGTCGCAATTTCAATCATGCCGCGCGGCGTCAGGAACCCGGACTGTATCGGCATGACGGAAACCGGCGTTAGGGTCAACGGGTCCGCCTTCGCAATTATCATTCCGCCCGAATACGGCATATATGCGACGTATAAAAACCCGCTAGGCCCGGTGCCCATGCCCCAAAACGCGCCGTCAATCGGAATGCCAATGGCTTGCCCCAACGTGCCTTCGGAAATTTGCCGGTTGGTGTTTATGTCGAATGCGGCGATGCCGTAATCATCATTTGGAAAGGTGGAATCTACCGTGTAATAAATCCCCGCCGTCCAGGACACGGCAAACAATTCTTTACTGACGGTGGAAAACTCCGAATCAGGAAGCCAGGTTGCCGGCACAATCGGTTGAATCGGCGTGCGCTTCCATGCCACTTCAAATGAAAAATTCGGAATGCGGTTGCCGAAGTCCGCCAGTGGGCAATCATCAAAAACCACGTATGCCAACCCACGGTGCGGAACCGTCGTCCCAACGCCCTGGTCCGCTTCCATGGCCGGGTCCGGCAATTGCGTTTCGGTGCCCAGGTAGACGCGGAATTTCCACCCTTCGCGCGTGGTGCCGGTATGCAACACGTTGCCTTCCAACGAACCGTAAAACGCTTCCCACCAGTCATCCGTAAAAACGCCGGTGATTTCGTCGCGCGCCCGCGGCGGAATTTCCACTTGCCCGCCCCGGTCAAAAATTAACTTGCTATCCGCCCAAATTCGCAAAATGTCTTCTATTGGACCCTCGCTTACAGCAACGGCGCCCGTGAAATAGTAAGACCACGTTGTAACCTTTTGGGACGGTCCGCCACCTTTGCCGCCCACACGTTCGGTGTTGCGCTGTTCACGAATTGGCAAACCCCAAATCAAGTTGCCGCCCACGCGTGCGGTGCCATACCCGAACGCAATAACCGCGCCATACGCGGACGACGTTACCTTTAAGTCATCCAGCCGCGGCCCTTCAATTGGCGCGGGGTTCGGCGCCAGGGCGCGCGCCAACAACGTGGTGCCCACGGCAAAAACCAAATTCCACGCCAATTGCGCGCCAGTTATGCCCAGGACCGCCATTACGCACCAACCCCGCGGAATTCGAACACCGCCAACACCTTTGCCCACCATTCCGGCGTTAATCTTTCTTCCACCACCCGGCGGCGTGGTGCATATGCATGAATAAGGGTCAACCCGTGCACGTCGCTTGCGACAATTCCGCAGTGGCACGGAAAGGTTTTTTCCTGCAACGCCAGCACCGCGCCCGGGTGCACTTTGCGCAAGGCAATTTCGTTGCCGTGGGCGCGGAAGTAATCCATAAATCCGTTGACGGCGGCGTGGCGCGGGTATTCGCGCAAGTCATAATCCAACACGCCCAATTCGCGCCCGGTGCACACCACCACGCCCACGCAATCCAACCCGATGCCCGGCGCCCGCCCCTGGTGACGCCAACGCGTGCCAACCATTCGGCGTGCCACGTTCACCACGTCATTGCTGGTCGCCATTACTTCGCGTCCGGGTACAGCAACATTGCGTCCAGGCCCGGCAAGTAGGGTTCGGCGCGGAAATTCAACAGGTTATTAAACCGGGACGCGCACGTAATCACGGTTTTTGAACAACCCGGCGTCATGGTGCCGGTGTTGCCCACTTCCGGCACGTATCCCACCGGCAAAAACAGCGTGACGAACGGCACCGACGGCGAACCGGTTGGGGACGCCTCGCCAAACGCGAGAATTTCAACCGCTTTGCCCGCGTTCGGCCCGGACGTGAACGTAAACAGTCCGCCCAAATAGTAGGTTGGGTCACCACGGGTGTTGGCGCCCGACACGGCAAACGAACGCCGGTCCAATACGCTTGTGATTGTGACCGCATCCGTAATTGCCGCCAGGTCAACGCCGCAACGTGCGTCACCCAGGTCCGCGCGGCATTCCGGCGAATAGACTTCGCCGAACGGTGCCTGGAATAGCTCAGTCAGTCCGCGCAATTCGGTTTTAAATTGGCCTTCCGGCGTCGCAATACATTCACCCAACCACCCGCGGCGCAATTTCACTTCGCCCAATGCCAAATTGGTGTAATTGACGGCGGAAATAAATACTTCGGCGCCGTCAAACAAACCCGCCCGCAACGCTTCCACCGTCACACTATCCGAATCGAAAAACGCCGTGGCTTCCATGTCGTCAACGTTCAACCCGGCTTGCGACGAAATCGCGGATTTCGAAAACCCGCCGGCGGCACGGTAAGTGTAGGACGGCGAACCGGACGGAAACTGTATGTCCTGGTCGTGCGTGGTAAAGAAGAATTCCACACCGTCTTTCCGCACTATGCGCCACAACAACGCCAGGGCGGTGACTTCGCCGGCCAGGTGCGTGCCCATGCCACTGGTAACGGTTTTCATGGCACGCGGTCCAGCATGGCAATTTTTTTGGCGCCCTTCCAATGCACAACAAACGGCCCCTTGGTGTAGTGCTGCCACCGGCGCAATTCAATGGAAACGCCTTCGCGGACGAACTTTCCAAGCTGGACCGGCGCGCCCAATTCTTCCCACAACGATTGGAACGCCAGCGAATCACCGTGCCAGCATTTCAATTCGTCGGACATTCCCTCCATGCGGGCGCGGATACTTTCGAACAGCGGCGCCGCCGCCGGGCGTGCCAACCGCAAACATGGGGACAGGTGCGGGCCGGAGAAATCACGGTAAAGCATGGCGCAATCCGTTTTCAGTTTCGGAAATGGCGCCATTATGATTGCGTCAGGTTCACTAAACAGATAATCACCGGGCGGCGCGTCGCGCAAGTAGCGCGCAAAGCACACTTCGCGGTTATAGACCACGTGGCGCGGGTCCAGGCCCGGAAATTCTATGGTTTCCTCGCCCATGGGCACGTGCCCCGGCATCGTTAGATGCACGCTTTTAAATCCGTACACGCGGCAGTTTTCGCGCAATTGCGCCGCCACCCGCTGATAAAATCCGGGCGGCGCGTCCCACAACGGCGTTGCGTCGGCGTGATAAAAAACAACCTTCATTCGCGGACTTCCACAATTGGAATGGACGGAATGTCCAGCACGCCGTCATAAACGCCGGTTATGTTCAAGTCGTCCGTATCGAATCGCGCGGGCACGTCAAATTCGCCCCATGCCGTTACCGTCGCCCCGTTGCCGGGCGGCGTGGTGAACGTCACCAACCCGGTGGACGTGTTCAACGAATAGGAACGCGTCGGACTTTCATTCGTCCGCACAAACACCGTGCCGGAAACAGGGCGCGTAATTTTGCGGTCAAAGTAATAGCTGCCCGACGTGTAGCGTTTTGTTAGCTGGAATTGAGTTAGTGCACCGGTGCCCGTGCCAATCGTAAGCGGAACGCCCACGGTTCCGATTTGATAGTCCGTCCAATCGCGGAAACGGAACGCGTGCGCGCGCCCCTGGCGCGCATAGAAAAACGCAATGACGGCATCCATGTCCGCTTTGGTTTTAACGCCGCTTCCCACGTCCCAGGCGCCGCGGACGCGGGACCATTCTATGTTCCGTTTTTCGTACCCGCTGCCCAAACCCAAAACGGTGGTGCGGAACCGCGGCCCGCCCGTGGCGCCAATTTCAATGCACAACGGAAACCGCACGTCATGGAACGCCATTTAGTTTTTCCTCGCACTGGCGCGCGCAAGGGTCCGCTGCATTCGTGCCTGTATTTGCGTTTGTGTTCGGGCAAACGCGTCCGGGTCCGGCGTTTCAATGTTGAAGGTTACATTTATGGGCGCGCGTCCACCGTCGCCTAGTGCTAACCGGTCCACCATGGCGCGCGTCACGTTGGTGGGCAATACCATTCCAGGTTGCCGCGGCACAATGAATTCCGGCCCCTGTTCGCCCGCCAGGTACAGTTTGCCCGGACTCACGGGACCGCCTTTGGCAAGTCCAATGGATGCGAAATCAAAACCGTTGATTACTCCAATTCCGCCGCCGCCGCCGCCCAGGGAACCGCCGAACGCACCCAAAATCCCACTAAAAATGCTGCCCCAAAATCCGCCGCCGCCCGCCGCCTTTTGCGCGCCCGCCGTCAGTGCGCCAAAAATGTTTGCGGCCAATGCTTCCATTGCCATGCGCTTTAACGCGTTTGCCCACTGGTAAAGCATATTTTGCAACCCGTCGTCAAACGAGTTAAACAGCGAATCCGCCAATATGTCTTGCATATTGCGCAACGCCTGATCCCACTGGATAGACATTTCGTCGGAAGACTTGGTGGCGGCTTTCGCCGTTTCCGCCAACCCTTCGGACAGGTGTAACATGGCGTCGTCAA
>Ga0315293_10005219_pt1 | contig 12223 bp, 13 predicted proteins | sample YL17G13_20_MG_FD_203071 | JGI IMG/M metagenome (GOLD analysis project Ga0315293, IMG submission 203071) | Sediment microbial communities from Yellowstone Lake, YNP, Wyoming, USA - YL17G13_20 | ecosystem: Environmental > Aquatic > Freshwater > Lake > Sediment | place: USA: Wyoming | collected... | reverse complement strand
TCGCTTTGGAATATTTGCCCTAAAGTGGGTGTGATTGCCGCCAAAGCCAATGCCGCCAAACTCAAAACCTTGAGCTTCAAACTCTCTGAACGCAGCAGTACAAGTATCAATATGCGTTTGCTTCCTGAAACATTGGTATGCACATTTTGTTTTGAACATGAATGTAACCCAGTTGTTGCGAGTATCACTTTCATTTTTAGAGCTTACGCTACTTATATTGGTCATATTTTGGTTTCCTATCGCGCCATTATAGGGCGGGCGCAAGCCCGCCGCGCGCGATAGTAGAACAAAACATAAAATCGGAATAAACAGATATTGCCGCTGTATCTGCGGGCACAAAGGTGCCAAATCAGCATAAATCGCAGAATTAGCGGCTCTTAACAGTAATAGATTTTATTAAAAGATGGCGCATTTTACGGGGTTACTATGAAGGAACATCAGTACCTTTGTTGATGGCAGCCAGCCTTATTAGAAATAAAACTGATGCAGCAATTGTTGCAGGACTTGGCTCTGCGGCAGCAGCTGGCCGTGCAGTGATTGCAAAAACAATTCAATCAAAGCACAAAGACCTTGTCAAAGCAATGAAAGAATCCGGCATCCTGCAAACAAAATTTGAGGGCAATTATCCAAGAGACTGGATTAATCCGACAATTGTTGCAAATACGCACCCTGTTTTTTTCGTGAACTGGAAGGGGGATTTGATTTTTCCAAAAATGACAAGGACAGAATACGCCCGTTATGTGTTCCAGCAAAAGTGGCCCGGAAAGCTCGGCTTAAACCTATGGAGATGGCGCGCTTACCTTGAGCCGCCAAAAGCGCCGAAAACAGTAAGGGAATGGGCTGCAGAAAAAGCAGCGCAATGGGCTGCAGTTCTAAAGCCGAGGCCTGTTCCTGCCTTTGGGCTTGCAAAAGCAAGAACTGCAATACCGGAAAGAACAAAAGCAAAACATGGAAGAAGGCTTTAAATAATTGAATCGCTTATTTTATCCTGCATGATAATTACCATTACAGGTTATCCTGGGAGCGGGAAAAGCACTTTGGGAAAAGGCATTGCAAAGGCGCTTGGGCTAAAGCATTACAGCGCAGGGGATTTTTGGAGGGAGATTGCAAAAGAAAAAGGCTTGACTCCGACTGAATTGAACAGGCTTGCTGAGAAAGACAAAAGCATTGACAGGATGGTTGATGAAAGGACAGTGCAATTGGCAAAAAAAGAGCGTGATTTTGTGATGGATTCAAGGCTTGCCTGGCACTTCATTCCAAACAGCCTGAAGATTTTTGTGAAAGTTGACTTGAAAAAAGCCGCTGCGCGCGTGTTTAAAGACATGCGGCAGGATGAAAAAGAGCACTCTTCTTTGCAAAAAACCTTTGAAAATTTGGTGAAGAGGAAAAGCCTTGAGGTTGAAAGGTGGAAAACAGTTTACGACCTGGATTATTTGGATGAAAAAAATTATGACATTGTGGTTGACACAAGCGGCAGCGGAATTGAAGAGACAAGGGAAAAGGTTTTGAAGGAAATAAGCATGCTTCAAAAAAAGAGCGGGTGAAAGCATGGCGCGAAAATTTGGAAAACCCGGAAGAAAGAAGCAGTGGAAAACGCTTGGGCTTGAGGTAAAGCAAGGGGCGCGAAGGACTCTGGCAGGGTCGACTGGGTTAAAGCGGCAGCTGAAAACCAAAAAAGGGGTTCTTTTGCCCACTTATAGGCTAATCGAGCAAAATTTTAAGCGGCTGCTCAATGGCGAAGAAATTTCAGACAAAAAAATTGGCGTTGCAATAAGAAATGCCCACACTGGAAAATTTGGCGGGCAAAGAAAACTTTTAACCCTTAAGGTTTCAGTTGATGGAAAAGAATTTTTTGTAAAAGTTTTTGAGCGCTTGGATTACATAAATGTTTTGAAAGGGATAAGGTTTGTAGAACATTTTCTCAAAAGAAGGGGCTACACTTTCGAAGGGGAAAAAATTAGGGTAATAAAGCCCCACTTGTTTTACGAGAGCGTGGATTCAAAAAGAAGATACCTTGTGACGGATTTTTTCAGCAAGGGGGAAGTGGAAATAGTTGAGTGCATGCCGAAAAGCGCTAAAAGAACGCATATAATTCATGCGCTAAACCAGCTTTACAAAGTGATGGACTGGAAACACGATATCTTTGAAATAGCCCCGCACAATGCATTCTACAATCCGGCTGCAGATACTGTTTTATTGTTTGATTTGCAGCAGTTCAAATATTGAGTTTTCTGCAGAAAAGCAATGGCTGCAAAAGCCCAAAGAAAAGGTTTATAAAAAACAAAAACCTAATTTTAGGCATTGAAAGAGGTGTCTTTGTGGAGAGGGTTCCGACAGGAATAAAAGGGTTTGATGAGCTGGTTGAAGGCGGCTTTCCAAAAGGAAGCACGATTCTTGTTGCAGGGGGAACAGGCTGCTGCAAGACAATTTTCAGCCTGCAATACATTTACAAGGGAGCCTTGGATTACAAGGAGCCAGGATTGTTTGTCAGCGTTGAAACAAACCCAAAGAACATTGCCTGGGACATGCAGAGTTTTGGCTGGGATTTGGGAAAACTGCAGGACGAAAAAATGCTCAGCATATACAAGCTGCATACCGCGCCCAAAAGGGCATTTAATGACTTAATAAAGGACGAGCTGGCAAAAATAACAATGATAGTGCAGGAGCTTGGGGTGAAAAGGCTTGTTGTTGACAGCACAACCGCGTTTGCCTCCCTGATAGAGGACCCAACAACAATCAGGAGCCTGTTGTACAGGTTTGCCGATTCATTGAAAGAACTGAATTGCACCACTATTTTTACAGCTGAAACAAAAAACGAGAAAAATTCCTTCAGCGCCTACGGAGTGGAAGAATTCTTGTCAGATGGAGTAATAATGCTGTATTTCATGCCCCCAAACAGGAGCCTTTTTGTGAGAAAAATGAGGGGCACAAATCACAGCAAAACAGTGCATCCCTTTGAAATAACGGAAGAAGGAATAATAGTAAAGCCAAAAGAACAAGTATTGTGGGAAGCGCTGAAATAGGCGCCCTTTGCTTTCTTTCAATGCTGGTTTTATACAACCATTGTTTTTATTTTTGACAAAACAGGCAACGGGATTTTGTTTTTTATTGCCTGGATTTTTTTTAAAGTGAGATCATAAGATTTTTCATCAAAAAAAGGTTTCATCGCACTTTTTGCATTTCAAAGCGCTTATGCCCTCAACTACAATATTCCCATAAAACACTTCACTGGTTTTTATTTTCTGCATTCTGGCATTGCATTTTGGGCAATTCATTTATAGGCACGCTCCAAAGGCAGTCCACTGAAAATAGCGCATTCAGATTTTACGGCAGCCCTTTTACAACAAGCCTGATGTCTTCGGCTGTAACAGTCTTTCTTTTTGCATGCTTTGCAAATTCCGCAGCCTGCTGGGCAATTTTGACGCCCTTTTCTTCAAGCACTTCACTTAAGGCTGCGGCAGCGTCCTCGCTGACTCTGATGCCGCCTGCTTTCCTGATAATGCGGTCAACAGCAGCCAATGGCAATTCTCCCATCAAAAAACACCTTTTTGGATTAAAAGCTCCAAATAAGTTCTTTTTCAAAAAAAATATAAATTAATTGGTTTTTTTGGCTAAAAAAAGCCCAAAAACGCTTGAAAACAGCGGAAACCTGCTCGGAAATCCTTTAAAAAGCTCCTTAGAATAAATCAATTTATGGCGCCTGAAGAAACAATGCCGCAAGAAGAAACAGCCCGGCAGAATGAGGCAAATGAAGAAACCGCTTCAAAGCAAAAGGAAACTGAAGAAGCCTCTTCACAGCAAATGGCAACTGAAGAAACTGCTCCAAAGCAAAAGGAAACTGAAGAAGCCTCTTCACAGCAAATGGCAACTGAAGAAAAGGATTCAAGGCAAAAGCAGTTTGTCAGCCAAAAATTCATTAAGCCAAATGCAATTGAAAGCAGGCTGTTCCAGGCAAGGCTGGCTGAATCTGCAATCAGCGGCGGAAACAGCCTTATTGTGGCGCCGACAGCACTTGGAAAAACAATTGTTGCCGTGCTTGTGAGCGCTGATGCCCTTGAAAAAAACCCGGAAAAAAAAATCCTGCTTCTCGCCCCCACAAAGCCATTGTGCGAACAGCACCAGAACACAATGAGAAAGCTGATGAGCATTGAACCAGAAACAATTTCATTGCTCACAGGCAGCCTTGCGTCAAAAAAAAGGGCAATGCAATGGGAGCAATCCCGGATAATTGCCGCAACGCCGCAAACAATAGGCAATGACGTGAGAAATGAAAAAATCTCGCTGGAAAACGTTTCATTAATCATTTTTGACGAAGCCCACAGGGCAGTGGGGGAATACGCCTATGTTTACATTGCAAAAAAATTCATGCAAAAAAACCCCTCCGGAAAAATCCTTGCGCTTACTGCCTCGCCAGGAGCGCATGAAGACCACATAAAAGAGGTGTGCTCAAACCTTGCCATAAAAAACATTGAAATAAAGCAGCTTGAAGACACAGATGTTTCGCCTTACTCGCACAACATTGAATTAAAATGGCTTACAGTGGAATTGCCGGCTGAATTCAAGACAATGAGAAGCCTGCTTGAACACTTCATGGGAAAGCAGGCAGAAATACTTTCAAAATTCGGCTTTTCAAAAACCAAATCACTGAGCGCGTTTGGGAAAAAAAGGCTGATTGAAATACAATTCTCAATAAGAAAAAGGCTCAGTGGAAAAGGCGCAAGAAACCAGTCGCTTTTTGCCGCGGCAAGCGCAGCGGCAGCATTGATGAAGGCAAGCCATGCCCACACCCTGCTTGAAACACAGGGCATCAGCGCAATGCTGGCATACCTTGAAAGGGAAAAAACCAAGGAAGGCAAAATAAGCAGGGCAACCAAAATGTTCCTTGAAAGCATGGACACAGTGCAGGCAGCGGAAATGGCAAAAAGCCTCGCTGAAAAAGGAATCATTCACCCCAAGTTTGACGCATTGAAACAAGTGCTGCAGGAGCAATTCTGGCTCAAGCCTGAAAGCAGCGCAATAGTATTCAACCATTACAGGGATTCAATCAAAAAGCTCACGGAAGAATTAAACAAAATCCAGGGCATAAGGGCAGAAAGGTTTGTCGGGCAGGCGGCAAAAGGCAAGGAAAAGGGAATGAGCCAGAAAGAACAGGCGGAAAAAATCCAGATGCTGAAGGAGGGAAAAATCAACACATTACTTGCCACCTCGGTTGCGGAAGAAGGTTTGGACATCCCCTCGGTTGATTTGGTTGTTTTTTACGAGCCTGTGCCAAGCGAAATCAGGCATATCCAGAGAAGGGGAAGGACAGGAAGGCTTGCGGCAGGCAAGGCAGTATTCCTGATGGCAAAAGGCACAAGGGACGAGGTTTATTACTGGACAAGCGTGCACAAGGAAAAAAAAATGCACAGGATTTTGCACAAAATGAAAATGCAGCAGGCACTTGGAAAAGAAAACAAAGAAGAAGCCGGAATACAAGCCGCTTCGGAAAAAACAGAAGCGCGGCAAACGCTTGCATTTGATTCAATTGGGCCGGAACTTGAAGCAACAGCAAAAAACGATGACGCAAAAGCAAAGCAGACAACGCTTTACAGTTTTGCGGGCGAAAGCGACAGAATAATTGTTTATGCTGACATCAGGGAGAAGGATTCCGGCGTTGCTTCTTTGCTGAAAGAGCTTGGCTGCGAGGTTGTTGAAAGGCAGCTTGAAGTTGGCGATTACATTCCGGGCAAAGAGATTGTGATTGAAAGGAAAACCGTTTCTGATTTTTTGTCCAGCATTGTTGACGGCAGAATATCAAAACAGCTCATCAACATGGCTGAATCATATGAAAAGCCGCTTGTAATGGTGGAAGGCAGCGTTGATGAATTGTTTGAAAGCAGGAACATCCACAGGAACGCTGTAATCGGAATGCTGACCTCAATAGCACTGAACTATCGCGTGCCGTTGCTGTTCACTGAATCGGCAAGGGAAACAGCGCAATACATTTTTGTTATAGCAAAAAGGGAGCAGATGGGAAAAGGAACAGACCTGCGCTTAAGGCTTGGAAGAAAAGGCCTGACTTTGCCTGAACAGCAGCGTTTTGTAATAGAATCCCTGCCCTTGATTGGCCCAAAAACAGCTGTTTCATTGCTCAAAAAATTCGGCAGCATAAAAGGAATAGTGAATGCGGAAGAAAAGCAATTGCAGGAAGTGGACAATCTGGGCAAAAAAAAGGCAAAGCTGCTGAAAAAAGTTTTGGGCGAAGAATTCAAGGAATAGGGTTTGCCTTGCAAAAGAAGCCTTTTTAACCCTTGCATTTTAAATTAATTATATCCAATAAAACCTGTTTTTGGGGTTTTTTTATGACTCAATGGCACAAGAGAAGCAAGAGGACGCATACTGGCGCAATGAGGAAAAGCAACCGCAGGTGCGACAAAAAGCTGGCCTGGAGAGGCTCTGATCCCACAGAAACAATTGTTGGAAAAGAAGACAGAAGGAAAACAGTGGAAGGAATGGGCAGAACAAGCAAGGTAAAGCAAAGAAAGGCAAAAACAGCTTCTGTTGTAATTCCAAAAGAAAAAAAAATAGTGCAGGCGGAAATCCTTTCGGTAAAGGAAAACCAGGCAAACAGGCTTTACACCAGAAGAAATATTATAACAAAAGGCGCAATAATCAGGGTAATAGTTGGCGGCAAAGAGCAGGAAGCAAAAGTAACAAGCAGGCCTGGCCAGAACGGCGTTGTGCAGGCAATCCTATTGGAAAAATAGCTTTATCTGGCAAAGGCTTTGCACTTAAAGTCTTGAAATTAGGCGACTTTAGGTGCAGAAAAAAAACTAAAAATGCAAAAATTGACTAATACTAAAAGTTTATTTATCGAAACCATTAGTTTTAAAAATAAGATTAGTCACTATATTTACATCATGTAATAAAAATCCCTAAAGCATTGTCGGCTAACCTTTATAAGATATTGTTAGCTCTATTTTCTCAGTGGGATTAAATGTGGATTATAATTAAAGAGAAGATTGCTAGCAAGTATCACGATTCTTTTTTATTAAAGGTTAAAAAATGCTTAGAAATTTCTTTAGCACAAAGAAATGGAGATAAACCATTAGTAATTGGAAAAAAAGTTCAAGAGAATATGGTAATTGGAGGCACAACATACCACATATGGTTTGTTAAAAATCAGGGAGACTTAATTGGAATTATAGAAATAAAAAAGTGATTTTAGAAAGGTGAAACAATGCACGAAAAAGCTGGCTTCCGAGAAATACATGAAGATTTGCAATCAGTGGATATTCGGGGAAATCAAATCTTACTTAAAAATGTTCCAAAATTAGTTGATAAAGATGGAACAAAATGGGTAGGCATAGAAGATATAGTTAGAGCTAAGTCTGGTTTTGTTGCAAATAGAGAAGGGCTTAATCCTAAACAAATACCAATACTTGCTTTGCTATATGCCCAAGTATCGCACCCTATTAAAATAAAAGGCATAAAAGTTTCTCAGGGAAGAATAGAACAGGCATTACGTTTTCATAAAATGCTCTTTGACATATGGCAAAAAAGTAAAGCGGTGGGTTACGAAACTCTATTTCCACAACATGCTTTTGGTGCGGGTGTTTGTGGACCTATTTCAAAAGACCTAAAAATAATGACTAAATCTCTTGAAGAAAAAGGTTTGCTTGAAGTAAAATGGTCAAGTAGAAATGGAGAACCTACTATTTACAATTTAACGAAAGATGGATTTGAAGTCGCTGAAAGAGTATGGGCTGAAATGCCAGAAGAAATCCAAAAAATTGTTAGCGACACAAAATACAGTCTTTCGCTGGAAACTGCACAAAACATAATGCATTATTTCCACAAGAGATACCCTGAATATAAAAAGGGATATACAAAAGCAGAACCAGAAATAGATGAATGACTTCAAAATTCTGCTTTTATTCCAAGTTCTTGAATTTCGTGGATTAAAACTACAATATTGTGTGCCAGCACTTTGCATAGTAATTCGTTTTCTTGTGCGGTTTTGTTTTTGCTTTTTAGTTTGTCGCCGAATTTCATTTTAATCATGTGGAAGGTTGTTTCTACATTGCTTCTTTTGTGGTAGTGTTCTGCAAATTCTTCTTGGTTTAGCATGAAGTAAGCGAACATTTTTCTCCAAGTGTGGCTTTTGCCTCTTGGTCTGCCTGTTGCTCCTTTCCTGAATGGAATGAAAGCTGTTCCGCCTAATTCATCAACCAAGCCAACATTATCCCTGCTTGAATAGGCTTTGTCTGCTGAAACTTCTGCAATATCAAAGCCTGTTTCATTGGTGTCTTGAACTAAAGGCGCAAACTGTGGGCAATCAGCACTATCTCCGTCTGTTATTCTAACGCCTGTTATTGTGTTGGTCTTAACGCCTGTGCAGATATGGCACTTAACCCACTTGTGTTCTTTCTTTGTGTTGTGCTTTTCTTTGCAGTATTCGTTAAATTGTGTTGTTCTGAATCCGCTTGAATCAACTGCAAAGGCTGTTTCAACTTCTTTCAAAGGCAAAGCACTCAAACCAATAAGCCTTTTCAGAATAGGCGTGGCTTCGTTTGTATTCAAAAACTTTGAAGTAGTATTAAAGTGCGGGCTGTTTTTTAACAAGCCTTTTGCCTGTGCATTATTGAAAAGGCTTTTTGCCCGCCTGCTTGAAAGCTGTGAATAAACCTTTTGCACAGAGCAAAATAATTGTTCCCTGATTGGTGTTGTTGGTCTGCCGAAAACATATTCGGGTTCTTCAATGCTTTCCAGCAAATTCCTTAACAAGCGGTCAAATTCATTTACTTCACTTGTCTGTGCTTGATTGTAAGCGTGCCAAGCCTGCTTGTAAGTCAAGCGGACTTTTTCAACTGTGCCATCAGGCTTTTCAAATCCTAAAAAGTATTTTACTGCGTGAGCGTGCTTGCAACAAGGCGAATGGTTCTCCCTGCAATCTGGGCAAGTGCAGGAAAAATCCCTGCGAACAAAATAATTCCTATTGCTTGATTGAGAAGGCACAACCCAGCCATCAATGCCTTCCTGAATTGTTGCTGTCTTTGCTATTTGCATTCCTTTAATTTTTCTCAAATCTTCCATAACAACACTTCCTTTGTGGTATATTACTATATAGTATATAGCCCATTGTCTTTAAATACTTAATGGTATTATACTGTTAGGTATATGGCGAGGGTTAAGTTAGAAGGCTTTAAATGCGAAAGATGCGAACATATTTGGGTTCCCAGAAATCCAAACGAACACCCTAAAGTCTGCCCAAAATGCAAATCACCATATTGGGACAGACCACGACAAACAGCGAACAAAAAATAAAGCATTTAAAGCTCTGCAAAAGGTGGTCTTTAAGTGAATGAATTGCGAGAAGCGAAACCATTTGTTAAATGGGCAGGTGGAAAAAAACAACTGCTTTCACAACTCTTAGCATTTACCCCCTTAAAATTTGAAAACTATTTTGAACCGTTTATCGGCGGCGGTGCTTTATTCTTTAAACTGCATTATCTTGGCAGAATAAAAAAGTCTTATCTAAACGACTTAAACGAAAATCTTGTAACCGCCTACAAAACAATTAAAGAAAAACCACAGGAACTAATCAAAGAACTTTCATCAGGCAAATATAAAAACGAAAAGGAAACTTTTTACAAAATCAGGGAAGAAGAATCAAAAGATCAAATCAAAGCAACAGCCAGATTTATTTTTTTGAACAAGACCGCATTCAATGGATTGTATCGGGAAAACTCCAATGGAAAATTTAATGTTCCTTTTGGCAAATATACAAATCCAAAAATCTTAGACAAAGAAAATATTTTGGCGGTAAGTAAAGCATTGCAAACTGATGAAACAACCTGCCTTGACTTTGAAAAAGCGGTTGCCCAAGCAAAGAAAGGCGACTTTGTTTATTTTGATCCGCCTTATCAGCCAATTTCAAAAACATCAAGTTTTACAGGTTATACAAAACAAGACTTTGTAGAAAAAGACCAACAAAGACTTTTCAACTGTTTCAAAACGCTTGATAAAAAAGGTTGCTTAGTGATGCTAAGCAATTCGTATTCTCCTTTAGTCAAAGACCTTTATGCTGAATTTAACCAAAAAATAGTAATGGCAAGCAGAGCTATAAGCTGTAAAGGCGAAGGCAGAGGAAAAATAAAAGAATTAATCGTTACCAATTATGCAATAGGAAAAATTTAGCCAATCTGTGTTGCCTTGCTAACAACAACAAAGATTTCTTTTTCCGCTATCATGGCTTCCATTAATTCTTTGAAAACATGAGCGGGTTTTTCTGGCGGGGTATTCTTTTCCATCTTAATCATAAGCTCTATAAGATGTCCAATAAAATCAACTTTGTATTCCCCATATTGGTTTAATTCCTCAAACCGTTTCAGCTTTGCCTCCGTAGTTTCTTTAAGGATACATTTTTTTCTATCTTCTTTGCTCTTGAAAGCGTAAACCTTGTCATACATGTTTCGCAAGTATTTCATAAATTCCAAAGTAAGTTCTCGGTTATGCTCCTTCTTTATCAGCAAATCAATAACCCAATGAATGTGCTTTGGCGTTCTTAATCGCTTGCCTTTTTCTTGGTATTTTATAAGAATGTCGTGGTCAGGATTTGCGCCTCTATTGCCTTCAAAAACACCAATAATCGTGCCGTCATGCAGTTTAATCTCCTTTATTGATTGGTGTTCCTTACCTTCACGCTTAAATTTCATAAAAATAAAAGAAGTAGATTGCCATATATAAAACTACTTTAGGCGCAAGAATCCGACCTAAAGTGCAAACTTTACTTTAAGTGCAAAGCCTCTGGCAAAGGTACAATTAAATACAACTTGTAGCCAATCATTATTAATCACTAAAAGGAGGTTCCTTAATGAAGTTAAAATGTTTATTTTTTGTTTTGGCAATTACGACTGCATTGCTTGCTGTTTCAGCAACTGCTTCAACGCTTATTCCAGCAGACGATAATGCTAAAGAGAATTCTCAAGCTCCAGAACGTTCTCCAGTAATTGAAGTTATTAGCGAAAACTGGTTGCTTGACAGAGTGACTTTCATTCACTATGCTGATGGAAAAGTAAAGCTTGCAAGGCCTGCAACTGCTGCAACCTGCTATAAGCTAATGGGCATTAAGTGGACAACACTGCCAGTAAGCTATTTTATTAACCCTTCAAACCCTCAAGGCTTGGGCGAAAATTTTATAGCTTCAGCAGTTTCAACAAGTGCAGAAACTTGGGATAATGCAACTTCTAAAGAATTGTTCAACAATTCTTATGAGGTTAATTATTCAGCACAGTACGGGGTTCAAAACTACCAGAATGCAATTGCTTTTGGAGACTATCCGAATTCTGGGGTTATTGCAGTGACAACAGTGTGGTACACTCGCTTTGGAAGACGCATTGTGGAGTTTGACATGCTTTTCAACACTGACTTTGCCTGGGGCAACGCTACTGCCAATCCTTCACTGATGGATTTGCAGAACATTGCAACTCACGAGCTTGGGCATTCAGTAGGATTGAACGACATTTACAACACCACCTGCAATGCAGTAACAATGTACGGTTATTCAATAGAAGGCGAAACTTCAAAAAGAACTCTAGAACAGCCAGACATTACAGGATTGCAAAAAATGTACGGAGCATAACTGCTCCATTTTTTCTTTTTTTTTGTTGCAGTATCTTTAGGTACTGCAAGTTCGTCACTCCAGCGCGAAAGCGGCATTGTAGTGCCTAATTTTTCTGCAATTATAAGATAACCTTGGATTGCATACTTGGCAAAAAAAACACTGGTTTTTTCTTTTTTGGAGTGTGTATTTTGCTTCAAATTGGCTTATAGTGGCAAAATAAGGGCACTGGGAAAACGTTTATAAATGAGATTGGCACCAGTTTATTATATTAGGGACTATTTCTGCCAGCACGGTTTTTTGGATGGTGTTATAAGGCAGGGTAGAAGCAAAGCTGTTTTTTGGATTAAGCAAAATATTGGTTGGAAAATGGTGATTTGAATGAGCGATAAATGCCCTGAATGCGGCAGCAAGAAAATCAGGAGAGACCCTGAAAGGGGAGAAGTAATTTGCCAGGATTGCGGACTGGTATTGAATGAGGACAACCTTGATTTCGGCAAGGAATGGAGAAGCTTTGACTCAGACCAGTTTGAAAAAAGGGCGAGAACAGGCAGCCCAATGAAATATGTAAAGCTAAACAAGGGCCTTGTGACAATGATTGACAGGAGAGGAACAGACCTG
>Ga0315293_10005218_pt1 | contig 12226 bp, 4 predicted proteins | sample YL17G13_20_MG_FD_203071 | JGI IMG/M metagenome (GOLD analysis project Ga0315293, IMG submission 203071) | Sediment microbial communities from Yellowstone Lake, YNP, Wyoming, USA - YL17G13_20 | ecosystem: Environmental > Aquatic > Freshwater > Lake > Sediment | place: USA: Wyoming | collected... | reverse complement strand
ATATCGGTATGGAGGTCATTTTCGATGGCGACGATAACACAATCAAGATGCAATATAAGTATTTCGCAGGAGGATCTGATTCGGATATCACAATCGGCATAGAAAACCAGGTTGAGGATATTGGCTTGCCGTACAATAACGCCGGTGAACCCGGGCAAATCCCACTTCCGGGACTGGCAATTACGTACAAATATTCGCTGCCGCATGATGTTCGGATAATTGCAATTGACCAGCCAACCATGCTCTTGCATGGTGGTGACATAATTGACATCGTCGTTAGATTTCGTAACTCGGGGGCTGCCACTGAATCATTTATTGCCACCGCCGTTGACAATTTCGGCTACAGCAATACCCAGACCATCACCAACCTGGAATCCCTCGATTCGATAACCGTCACATTCCCGAATTGGGCAATCACGAATGAATGCTCCACCTACGCGTTAAGCGTTTTCGCAAATTTGGGCGGCGACATGGATCGCTCAAATGACACGCTTTTTGAAGCCCTCGTCGCCACTCCGCCGGCCAATACCGACTTTGTTTATGACAGCGGCCAGATAGTGGCCGCGGAATATTATCTGGCCGATAGCGTGTTGGCGGCCGGGTTCAACGTCATCTATGGCGATGCGATCATATCGGCGATTGCATTTAGATTCGGGTATCTGAACGAGTTTCCCACTTTGCCCGATAGCACCCGGGATTCGGTTTACGTGCACATTTTCCATGACTTGAATAGCGATGACCAACCTGATCCACTGGCAACCTACACGAGCAAAATTCTGCCGGCCGATTCCGGATGGACATTCTGGAACGTGGCTTGCGAAACAACTATCACGGTTAATTGCGGAACATTCTGGGCGGGATACTCCAACGACCTTGTTCCCGGCGAGGAGCCCCTATGCCTTGATAACAATGGTGTGAGTTACCCCGAGTCGAAATGGTTATTCGACGGTTCCGCCTGGCAAATTGATAGCGCGTTCCCGGGCGACCTGATGATCAGGGCTTACCTCGACTGTGATCCTTCTACAGCGCCGAATTTGGCGCCTGAGACATATCTTGTCACGGGTGCGGCTCTCCCCCACGACGCCGACACCGTCACAACGTATTTTCAAAACACCGGCACCGCCTGCGACTTGTCCTATAAGGTCAGTGTAATTCAAACCATAACCTCTGACCGTCCGGGTTCCCTCGGCCTTGCCGAGCGCGTGCCGGCAGGAGTAACAAAGGTATCCACGGCAAATGTGAAGCTCCTGCCGGGCTTTAGACCGCGCGAACCCGATGACCCACCTGTCATATTTGACGCTGGAGGGCCAGACGATTTTGGCTACACCTGGATCGACTCTGACGAGCCGACGGGCCCAGATTATTATTGGCTCGATATTATCACAGTCGGGACCGAGGTCACCTGGGACCATGGAAATTCTGATGACGGCCACACGGAGCCTATTCCCATGGGTATGGCCTTCAGCTATTATGGCGCAAATTACGATAGTATTGTCATTTCAAGTAATGGTTGGGTGTCCTTTTTGCGGGCGCCTGACGATGCTTTTGTTTTCATCGAAAACAATCCCCTGCCGGCCGCCGACGAGCTTCTCACAACCCTGGCCGTTGACTGGGATAATCTCGATGGCGGGACGTCGGGTCATTGCTATTATTATCGCGATGAGGCCGCCAATTCATTTGTTGTTTCCTGGGTTAATTGGTCGCATAAGCCGGCGCCGACAAACCAGCACAGTTTTCAGCTCGTCCTCAATGCCACCGACGGGACGATTGTATTCCAATATGGCAGCGGTACTTATCAAGATGATATCACCATAGGGATCGAAAACGAGGCTGGCGACGATGGCCAAATGGTCACTTTCAATCAGCCTTATGTTCATAGCGACCTGACCGTCCTGTTTTCGCCACCCATCTTTTGGCTGTCGACCGACGTGCCGAATGGCGTTCTCCCGCCGTTGAGCGGCCCTGTGCCTTTCAACATATTCATGTACGCTCACGATCTGCCTACCGGCACTTACAATGGGGCGATAGTCCTGACTAGCAATGATGTCGACCAGCCGGTGTCAATAATCAATGTGCAGTTCGAAATCGAAGGAGTCTGCGCTTATATCCCTGGCGATGTCAATAGCTCTGGTACGGCCAATGGCGTCGATATCACATTTATGGTTAATTTTTTCAAGGGTGGCGATCCCCCGCATGAAGAATGCCTGCCGTGCTCATCGCTGGGGGGCAACATGCTATACCCTCAGGGCGATGTCAACGGCAATTGCACCTGGAATGGAATCGATGTAACATACTTCGTTGCCTATCTAAAGGGCATCGGGCAGCCGATTCGCTATTGCGATAACTGCGCCCCCGCGGGCGGTGGGGGCCTTGTCAACCGCAGCGTTATTATCCCATCTTTGGTGCCGGCGATTAATCGGAAGAATGGCGTTTCGAAAATACAGCCAAGATAGCCAAGGCTTCACCAGGCTTAAGATATGGAAAGGGCTCGGCAAATCACCGAGCCCTTTCTATCTTCCATTCGCCGGATAAAATAATCTATTGCATTCAATCTATCTGGTGGTATATTTAATTAAGTTGAGATGCGGGTTTAGTTTATTGAGCCTTCTTTTCATGTTGCTTCTTAAGTGGAATATTCGAGGATTTTTTCGAGATTAACGTTGGAGGACGTATGCGGACTGCAATTTTGCTGGTCGTGATTTTGTTTGTCCCGCTGGCTTGTGTTTATGCTGCCGACGAGAGGATAATCCTAAGTGACGTCAACATCGAATCTGCGCCCGTTGAGAAGCTGTCTTCGAGCCGCACCCAAACCGAGCTCGGTTTCAGGATGGCCGGTATCGAGGTGGCTCCGACTGTAGCCGCCAATGGCCTGACCTTTCAATCGATTGCTCCGATGACATCGATCCCCGAGCGATTCGGCGAAACCGGCGAGGAGGGCCTTCCCGAACTCCCCCTTTATTCACAGCTCGTGGCCATTCCTGACCAGGCCGGTGTCATGCTGGAAATAATTTCGGCCGAATATGAAACTCTCGAGGGGTATGTCATCATGCCCAGCCAGCCATCGACCGTGGAAGGTTCCAACGAAATATCAGCTTTTACAATGAACGAGGAATTCTACAAGCAGGACGAATTCTATCCGCCGGAGCCGGTCGCATTGGGTGACCCGGTCATTTGCCGTGATTTGCGGATGATTCAGACAGTGATTTATCCCGTCCAATACAATGCCGCCACCAGGCAACTGCGTGTTTATACCCATATCGATTACCGGCTAACCTACGGGGGAACTGACATGCGGAATGCCAAGGAGCGGAAGAATAATCGCATATCGGAAACATTTCTGCCGATCTACCGCGCTCTCGCTCCCAATGCCGATGAAATGTTGGCCGATTACCAGCCGGTCAGAGGCGGATACCTGATACTCACGCCTGCGGCATACGCCGATTCTGTTAAGGCCCTCGCTCGATGGAAACACCTCAAGGGGTATTATACGCAAATAACTCGCCATACGGAAATACCCGGCGGCGCGTCGCCCGTGAATATTTTCAGCTATATTCAAAGCGCTTATCAAAATTGGGAAAATCCGCCGGAGTTCGTCTGCGTCATAGGTGACGAGAACATGGAAATTCCCGATTCGCCCTTTTACCACAGCCCGTACACGTACGCTTCCGATCATGATTACTCTTGTGTCGATGGATCTGACTATCTTTCGGACGTTATGGTTACGCGCATGTCGATATACAATAATGCTACTTTGGGAGCAGCCATGTATAAATCGCTTATCTATGAGACCAACCCTTATATGGGCGATCCGAGTTATTGGCTGCGGGGGCTTTCCGTAGCTGGAAATGTAAGTGCTGTTACCCCTCGCATTACGACATTATGGGTTCGTCAGCAGTTACTTGATCATGGATTCATACAGGTTGATACTTCATTCCGATGGGCAAGCTACGAGGTCGATCCGCTTTTGCCGGGTTATTTCAGCAATGGTGTCTCCATCATCAGCTACAGGGGATGGGCCCATTCCGGGGGATGGTACGCTCCTCGATTTGAAAATGCCGATCTTGATGTTTCCGCTACCAACAAGCTTGGCATCATGGCCTCATTGGTTTGCGGAACAGGGAATTTTGCTGTCGGCGAGTGTTTTGGAGAGAAGTGGATCCGCATGGGTTCACCTCCCGATTTGCTTAAAGGCGGGCCGTGTTTCTATGGCGTTACCGACGGAAGCACGCACACTAAATGGAATAACCCGATCATGATCGGCTATTACTGGGCCATTCTGGAACAAGGCATATATAATTTTGCCTCGGCCGCATTCATGGGCAAGATGGAGCTGTACAATACGTACCCCAGGCACCAACAGATTGGCGGTTGGGTTGAACAATATTTCCATACATATAACACGCTCGGCGATCCCGAACTCGAAATCCGAACGGCAATCCCCCAGAACATGACTATTACCTATCCGGCCATCATTCCAGTGGGAACGAGCATGCTGAGCCTGCATGTCAACGGTTCCGGCGGCGGGCCTTTGGCCGATGCCTATGTCAATCTTGCAAAAGGTTATGGAGCCGGCGAGCAGGTCTTCGTTGGAGGCCGAACCGATGCAAGTGGTGACCTAACCTTGAATTTCTCTACCACCACTTCCGACACCATGTTCGTCACAGTTACGTCCAGGAATTATATCCCGCATCGCGGGTTTTCCATTGTTCAGGCCCAAAGCGTGGCGCTCAATGTCAGCGTCATAGCTATCGATGATGATAACAGCGGCGGCTCATCAGGTAACAATGATGGAAACGTCAATCCATCGGAGACGATTGAGTTCGCTGTCACGCTGCGAAATTTCGGGACGTCGGTTACCGCTACCAATGTGTCTGCCACACTGACATCGGCTGACCCCGATATCAATATCACGGTGCCGACAAGGACCTACCCAAATATCGCACCGGGAGCTACCGGTAACGCCAGCCAGTTCGCGGCCCATTTCGCCTCTGATATCCCTCATGGCGAGCATAAAATCCTGCTCCTCAATATCACATGCGACCAGGGAAGCTGGACGGGCGCCGTACCGGTAGATGTGAAGTCGATGTCATTTGGCTTGATAAGCCTCTCATATCCCGGTGACCCCAACAACCGATTAGACCCCGGTGAAACCTCTCAATTAGCGATTGATTTGATCAACCACGGGGAATTGGGGGGCACGTCGCTTGTCGGCCATCTGTCATCTTCCGATACGTCCGTGTTGATAATCGACAGCCTGGCCGATTTCGGCAATATCGGAATCGATGGCAGCGGTTCAAACATCTCTTCCCCATTCACGATACAGGTCGGCGCAGGGGTTTATGACGGCCGTAATGTGAATTTTCACATGGATATGGTGTCGAGCAACGGTTCGATTGCCCAGAGAGCATTTTCGGCGGTAGTCGGTGATGTCAATACCTACGATCCTTTAGGCCCCGACGACTATGGCTATTATATTTATGATAACACCGATGTCGGTTGCCTGCCTGCGCCCGTTTATAGTTGGGTCGAGATCAGCCCCTATGCCGGCGGGTTAGGTACCCGCATTACTTTCCCATTTTCCACAGACGACGACGCCGTTGTGGTGAATCTGCCGTTCAATTTTTATTATTATGGACAGAGTTTCAACTACATGCTCGTTTCCATAAACGGTTTCGTGGCATTCGACACCAGCCACTTCGACATGCAGGGGCATCACTGGTTCAATTTCGATAACGGACAGATACCGGAACCGGGCGCGCCGGCCGGCCTGATAGCGCCATTTTGGGACGATCTGGAATACACCGGCAACAACGGCGTTTTCCGTTACTACGACAGCGCCAATCATCGTTTTATTATTGAATGGAAAAACTGCACCCACGCCCTGGGAAACCAGAGCCTGGAATCTTTCCAGATGATAATTTATGATCCCGTCTACTATCCATCACCGACAGGAGATTCCGATATTCTATTCCAATACCAGCTCGTCAACAATGACGATAATGATACATACGATCCTGAAGCCCCCGGGCTTTACAGCACTGTCGGGATGCAGAATTTGGCCAAGACCGACGGCTTACAATACACATACGACAATCTCTATCATCCCGCAGCCGCTACATTACAGGCGGGCCGGGCGATAAAGATCACAACGGCAACCGGCCTTACCCCACCGCCGGATATTGAGTACTATCCAACATCGTTTTTCAAGAGCGCGGTGGCCGGGGAAATAGTCAGGGATACCCTTGCAATCGCCAATACAGGGGTAGGAAGTCTTGTTTTTTCGTTATACGCGGTTACCAATAACCGTTTATTTATTGACGATAAATCGGGCGACGATAATGCACCTGGCGCCTCTCAACGTTCATTGAGCATTGCTGATATTCTTCCCATTATCGCAGATCAGGGCGGCCCTGATGCTTTCGGGAATCGCTGGATCGATTCTGATGAGCCGGGGGGTCCACCCGCGACCTATGTTGATATCTCCGGAGTCGGAACCCCAGTCACCTTGCCGGATGATAACTTCGTCGGCCCTATTAATATCGGTTTCACCTTCCCCTACTACGAAAACAGCTACACCCAATTGTATATCGGCTCCAACGGGTATGTTTCATTTGGGGCGGGCTACGGCTCGAACAGCAACGTGCCTCTTCCCAATACAAGCGCTCCCAATAATTTTCTTGCGGCCTTCTGGGATGATATCAACCCCGCTGCCGGGGGAACAGTCAAGTATTACGCTGATGCCGCCAACGAACGTTTCATCGTAAGCTATGATGATGTTCCTCTCTATGGCCTGGGTGGCAACCTCGATATCCAGATAATCCTCTATACGTCGGGCAGGATTCAGTTCAACTATGGAACCCTCAGTCCGGGGTCCGGCAATTTGACATCCTGCACTGTCGGGATTGAAAATGATGATGGCACCGATGGATTGTTGGTAGTTCATAATAGCGCCTATCTGCATAACGACCTGTCTATCCTGTTCATACCTCCGGCCAGATGGCTCTATACAAACATGAATGGCGCCATCCTGGGCAGTTCTTCCGATACCTTTGCAGTTATCACTTTCGATGCCTCAGAAATAGACGCTGGTATCTACAGTGGCCGTCTTGATCTAGACTCCAACGATCCCGATGAGGGCTCGATTGATATTCCGTTGACATTCGCGGTGGGAAGCCAGGGGGCGCCCGATATCGCTTTCTACCCTGAATCGCTGCTCGATAGCCTGTCCGAGGGACAGCTCGGGACAAAGGTTTTCAAGGTTTATAATCGCGGCACGGCCAATTTGCAGGTCAACCTGTCTGCGGTCGAATTTAATCTGGAGGCTGGCGAAGGCGGGCCGACAGAGATTTCGTCCATCAAGGGTGGGGCTAACGAGATGGCGCAGGATATTCTCAATACGTGGCTTTTCATCTCCCCTGCTGCCGATACAATTCCGCCCGGTGACAGCTTGATGGCCACGGTCACATTTGATGCCAGATTTATCGGATCGGGTACTTATGATGGTGAGATCAGGATGGCATCGAATGATCCCGATTCGCCCAATTTGGATGCCTCGGCCACGCTTGTGGTTTTCAGTTCGGGGCCAAATTGCTCATATATCCCTGGAGATATCAATAACAATGGGTCGGCCAACGGCATCGATGTCACCTACGGTGTATCCTATCTCAAGGGCGGCAGCCCGCCGCCATACTCGTGCGACTGCCCGCCTTACGGGGTCATTTTCGTAAGCGGTGATGTTAATGGGAACTGCGCATTTAACGGAATAGACATCACATTCTTCGTCGCATATTTGAAAGGAATGCAGCCTACACTGAACTACTGTGCGGACTGTCCGCCATCCCGTCAAATATTGATATCTAAACCGGCCCCATCGTCAACCGGGAATTAGACTGACATCGAAGAGATTGGAAAAGGCCTCCGCGTGCGAATCCGGGGAGGCTTTTTTGAGGCCCATGCATGCATCATCATCATTGCCGATACCAATATATTTTATCAAAATACCGGCATTTATATCATGTTGAAGTCGGTGATAAAACCGATAGCGGGAAAAGGGTTATGAAAAATGGATTATTATCGCTGATTACGGCTATCTCCTGCTGGGCTGCCGCAGCCGCCGCGACATCGGAAAGGCCGATGTTGATCCGAGTTGATCTCAAGAATTACGGGGCGTTCGATATCTTAAGTCGATTTAATTTCGATGTTGCGTTCGTTGGCAGGGATGGTTTTGCCGACATTGTAGGTTCAGATGAGGATTATCAAGAGCTTGACGGTTTGGGCCTAAGGCCTTTTGTAATCCATAACGATCTGATTTCATATTATCAATCGCGTTTTCCGGCAACGACAACTATGGGCGGATTCCGAACTTTTTCCGAGGCAATCGCCTATCTGGATACTATCCACACCTTATTCCCCACCATTACCACTTCCCGGAGCTCAATAGGAAATTCTTACGAGGGTCGGCCGCTCTGGATGATGAAAATTTCCGATAATCCCGAAATCGACGAGGACGAGCCCGAATTCCTCATAAACGGACTGACCCACGCCCGCGAGCCGATGGGTATGGAGGCGACCTTAAGTTTCATGCGCTACCTTTGCGATAATTACGGCAGCAATCCCGAGGTCACTAATCTTGTCGATAACCGTGAATTCTATTTCGTCCCCATCGTCAATCCCGATGGTTACGAATACAATCGCTTAACCGATCCCAGCGGCGGCGGCATGTGGCGCAAGAACCGCAGGGGAAACGGCACTGACCTCAATAGAAACTGGGGTTATATGTGGGGATACGATAACGATGGTTCCTCACCTTATCCATCGGATGAGACGTATCGTGGAACCGGGCCTTTTTCGGAGCCGGAAACTCAGGCGCTACGCCTGTTCATAAATCAGCGCGATTTCAACCTCGCCATGAATTTCCATACTTACGGAAATTACTTCCTATACCCCTGGGGATACGATGATTTGCATGCCCCCGATCAGCCGATCTTTGCGATCATCGCCGATTCATCGACCGCGTCCAACGGCTACGCCGCCGGCACTCCCTGGGAACTGCTTTATAACACTAACGGCGATGCTAACGATTGGCAGTATGGTGAACAGACCGAGAAACCCAAGATATTCGCATTCACTATGGAGATCGGTGAACAGTTCGATGGTTTTTGGCCTGATCCTTACCGCATTCCAATTCTCTGGCAGGACGTTTTGCCGTCACTTCTATATTTGTCTCGCATTGCCGATAATCCTATGGCTGCCGGCCCACCGGTGGCGCCTAACTTGGCCGGCATCGGAGTTGTGCCTGGCGATTTTACTATCTACTGGCAACATCACGACCAGACCAACCCGGCCGTTGCATTCGAGCTTATCGAGCTGACCGGGCTTCAGAGAATGGCTGACAATTTCGACGCAGGCACCGCCAATTGGAATCTGGACGGCTTTTATCGGGTCAACAACAGACATCACTCCGGCGCTTATGCCATATATTCAGGTTCAGATAACAGCTACGATGGTTCAATCGTGGCCGTTAATCCGATTCAGGTCGGCCCCAATGATACCCTCAGCTTCTGGACATGGTACGCCATCGAGCTCGATTATGATTACGCCTATGCCCAGATTTCCAGCGATGGCGGGGCTACATTTGATAATCTTGCGGGGAATGTCACCACCAACTATAATCCTAATGGGACAAATCTGGGTAACGGCATTACAGGGAGCTCGGGGGCCTGGATTCTGGCCAAATTTCCTCTGCATTCCTATGCCGGTCAATCAGTCGTTCTGGGTCTGCGGTATCGAACCGATGTCGGTGTCCTGGAAGAGGGATTTTACGCCGATGACCTTTATCCGGTGGAAACCTTTGTCCAACAGACCATCATAGGCTCGGCCATTACCGACACCCTCTATGCATTCGACAACCACCCCGAGGGCGAATATTATTACCAGGTCAGGGCCTGTGATGCCCAGGGTCAATGGTCGGGACGCTCTAACAGACAAATGGCGACAGTCGAAGCGGGGCCGGCATGCATCTTTACCCCGGGCGATATCAACGGCAACGGAGTATTCAACGGAATCGATGTCACATATGGCGTGAGTTATCTCAAGGGACAGGGTGATCCGCCCGCGGTCTCCTGCGATTGCCCTCCCCATGGAACATTATACCCTGCGGCTGATGTTAACGGGAATTGTCTGTTCAACGGAATCGATATTATTTACGCCGTGAGTTTCCTGAAAAGCATAGGGGCGCCGCCGGCGTCATGCCCGGATTGCCAATAAAGGGCGCACGGCAACCCAAGTTATATAATCGAAGCATAATTTAATTATATTCGAAGGCTTTTCTATGTTAATGGCTTTTTAATTTGATGGGTCTGGAGAGACATATGGAGCTGAGGGGAGTCGAACCCCTGACCTCTTGAATGCCATTCAAGCGTTCTCCCAACTGAACTACAGCCCCATGAAACTATTAAGCTCTCGTTATGATCTGTACCAGACCATATGTTCAAAAAACGAACCGCCATAAATGCAGCAGGCAGGTCCGAATATACTTCGGGCCGACATCAAGTCAAGTCAATTCTTCGAGAGAAATTACGGTCAGTCCAAGCCCTGGCAATCGCTACAGAGGCCATAGAATTCCAACCTGTAGTCGATTACCTTCATCTTCTGACCGCCGACCTCGACGCCGCTTGTCGAGACTGCCAGAGGCTCGTCGACATCCAATACACGGCAGCATTTGGAGCAAGTGAAATGCTGATGGGTTTCGGTACTGGCCTCGAATCGCGAGTAGCATTTTCCGAAATTCAACTCCCGCACCATGCCTAATTCCTGGAGGAGCTTCAAACATCTATAAACAGTGCCGAATGAGATATGTGGCATGCGTTTCCTGACCATTTGATAAATTTCGTCGGCTTTGGGATGCTCCTTGGTCTTGGAAAGCTCCTCAAGAACAATCGCCCTCTGACGAGTCATTCTATAGCCCTGTTGCTTGATCTTTTGGTTAAGAACTCTGGTTGTGCCTTTCATATTAACCACCCTTCTTCTTGTCTACCACACCCTCCATATTATAAAAGCTTGTGAAAAATATGTCAAGCAAAAAGTGATAAAAATTATGATAATTACTAAAAACGCTACCAGGCCCCACGACCATACGCAGATATCGTATTGAGCTTTAAGCAGTTAAGTCGCTGTTTATGTCAAGGAAGCCAATTGAAATTTATGCCTGCAAGGTTGGCTAATTCCAGCCATTTTTCAGGATATAACCCCAATTGAAGAGTTCCGAAAAGAGAAATAAAAATCGCTATCATTAGAGGTGTTGAGAGCGGGAATTCGACTTTTTGCTGGGTCTCCGGCGTCATATACATCGTGACCACCACACCGATATAGTACCACACTGAAATAAGGCTGTTCATTACGCCTATTACTGCCAGCCAAACGAAGCCAGAGTTGATGGCGGCAGTGAAGATCTTATATTTCCCCATGAATCCGGCCGTTGATGGGATACCGGCAAGGGAGAGCATGAATATAGTCATGGCTATCCCGGCCAACGGATACCTTGTACCGAATCCGGAGTAATCTTTGATGTTTTCGAGCTTTTCCCCTCTGCCTGCAAACAATATGACGATGGCAAATGCTCCGATATTCATCAGGGTGTAGGCCAAAAGATAAAAAACGCCAGCCGATAGTCCCGTCTGCCCCCCCACAACAAGCGCAACCATGACATACCCCGCATGGGCAATCGACGAGTAGGCCAACATGCGCTTGATATTCTTTTGGGCGATGGCCAAGATATTCCCCCAAGTCATCGTGACCACGGCCAGTATCCAGAGGATAGTCGTAAAATTATCGCTGACCACGGGGGCGAACAGCGCGAATATCCTGAACATCGAGGCAAAGGCCGCGGCCTTTGGCCCGGCAGACATGAAAGCGGTCACAGGGGCTATCGATCCTTCATAGACGTCAGGTATCCACATATGGAACGGCGCCAAGCCGACCTTGAAGCCCAGGCCGACGAGGATGAATATAAGTCCGACGCTGGATAGTATTTGGCTGTAGTTGGAGCCGATATTCAGTCTATGGCTAATCTCGATGAGATTGGTGGTCCCGTAAGCGCCGAAAAGGAGCGCGATTCCGTATAGCAGAAAGGCCGATGCGAACGCCCCCATCAGGAAATATTTCATGGATGCCTCGCGGGAGCGTGGCCGCTCACGGTTGATACCGGCCAGCACGAATAGCGGTATGC
>Ga0315293_10005216_pt1 | contig 12231 bp, 15 predicted proteins | sample YL17G13_20_MG_FD_203071 | JGI IMG/M metagenome (GOLD analysis project Ga0315293, IMG submission 203071) | Sediment microbial communities from Yellowstone Lake, YNP, Wyoming, USA - YL17G13_20 | ecosystem: Environmental > Aquatic > Freshwater > Lake > Sediment | place: USA: Wyoming | collected... | reverse complement strand
CCGATAACTATGCTTGGCATCATGCAGACCAGACTAAAAAATCCGTTTGTTTTTGGGTCAATGAGGTATAATAAAGGCAGTTGCTGTCGCATAGGCGGTAGTTTTGGGAATTTGTTTGTGTCAATAAAATCTGAGCGATAGGAGAATGGCAATGGGCTTTACTTTTAATCTCTGTGAAATATTTGATATGGCCGAAGCAATCGAGCGGAAAGGTTCTGAGTTTTATCGCAAGGCCGCAGAAATCTTCAAAGACACTGACATGTATGAGGTATTACTGCAACTAGCCGATAAAGAGGCAAATCATGCAATTGCCTTTGCGGCTATCCGAAAGTCTTTTTCGGAACGGGAGTGTCCGCCTACAGCTTTTGACCCCGATGGTGAGCTGGCGTTGTATCTGCAGGCAATGGCAGATCACCGCATCTGTGGTATAAAAAATAAGAACCTCTGCAGGGAACTCACCGGCGAGGAAAGCAAAGAGGAAATTCTGCAATTAGCCATTGACCGTGAGAAAGAAGGGCTGGCTTTCTATCTCGGGCTGAAAGACGCCGTGACTAAACAATCCGACAAAGACAAGGTCGAGGTCATCATAAAGGCAAAGATGCGGCATATCGGACTCTTAAGTCGCGAGCCGGGAACTTTAAATAAATAGTGTTGTTCCGCCAACCGGCAAGTTAAGGGACCGACCGTATCGGAGGGAAAACGTCAATCAACGTTTGCACAAGCTGTCTGGCTGCCTGACATACTTGCGGTGACATAGAGTCACCCAGCCGAGTGTGCGCCGGTTGAATCCCAACAAAATACACATCTACCTTGATATTTCGGTTGACCATCTCAGCAAATAAGCGGGGCGAGAGCGCATGTGTAGAAATAACAGTTGAGTTTAACTGCTCAGGTGTGAATATTTCTGTCGTTCCGGGCGGAGCTTGGAAGTCGATAGCATCGATAATAAGCAGATTCTGCGGAGTTTTCTTTATAATCCGCTGGATATAGTTTTCAGGAACGGTACCGGCATCTATCAGTTCGGCGCAGACTTTTGCGAGTTGGAGCTGCTGACAAACAGACGGACCGACCCTGTCATCACCTTTTAACGTATTGCCGATTCCGACAATGACCGTTTTGGAACCGCGAAGTTTATTCAGTTGCTCAAAAAGTTGTTCGCCGGTCCCCATACCATGTTTACAGTCGGATATTCAGTTCACATTTACACTTGGGACACAGGATTCGCATAAAATCACCTGTTTCGACGGCTCTGTCGGGTTTGGATGGCCGATGAACATCCTGTCCCGCACCAATTGAAGCTGAACTGGGACGTTGCGAACCGGATGCAGGGGTGGCTTCTTCGCTGGGTAACAATTGGTGCGGGATATGCAGTTCGCCGCTTTTGGCAATCAGCAACGAAGGGTTGGTATAGGCCAGTGGGCCAAGTTTTTCATAAAGCCAGATAAGATGTTTTTTGGTGCCTATCATTGTACCACACTTTTCGCAAATCTGCAGTTCGAATTCATGAGTTTCGACGGTGTCTTCTCTATTTAGAGTTGCTAAGTCCCATTTTCTTGAGAGCTGTATACCTGTTTTTGTAGTGCAGTTAGCCTCGCAATTGCCACAAAAGATGCAGGTATCATATCGATGAGTTATTCTTCTTACGGGTGGGTCTGCCTTCAGGTCATCGACCTGGCTTAGGCATTCCGGAGTCGGACAGACATTTACGCATGCACCGCAGCCGATGCAAGTATCGAGGTCAAACTCCGGTTTACCTCTGTACTTCTCCGGCACCACACAAGGCTCAGCTGGAAACCGGGTGGTAAACCGCGGCGAGAAAACCGCTGTCACCGCTTCTTTCAATTCTCTTAACTTTGGTAAACGCAATTTCAAACTCCTGCATTTAATCGTTAGTTTTAATAGGGCAGAGTATTATTCGCTCTTTTTGCTGACTTCTTCTCCGTATTTGTCAACAACGCTATTCTCCCACAGTTTTATGCCGGAGGCATAAGCGCCTTTGGCGATTGCATGTGCGGCTGTAGGTGAGGTTATCAGTATAAACACAGCGCAGATTATAGCTTTGGCATTTAAGGCCGCCGAATCGCTAATTAAGGCGACACCAACTAAAACTAAGACAGTGCCGAGCGTTACGCATTTTGTTGAGGCCTGCAAACGGTTGTAAACATCGGGCAAACGGACCAAACCTATACAGCCGGATATATTAAAGAAAATCCCTATTATTATCAATATGTATCCAATAATCTCACTCATCGAAACTTCTACCTTCCAAGAACTTTGCTAATGCGATAGTACCGATAAAGCTTAATAGTGCCCATGCAAGAGCGATGTTCAGGTAAAAATCCTTTCCTGTCACAACTCCGATGATGGCACAAAAACCCACTATGACTATGCCCAGTATATCAATGGCCACAGTTCTATCAGGTGCACTGGGGCCGCGAGCAATTCGATACAGGCACAAAAAACAACATACGAACAAACCAATATAAAACACTGTTATCATAATTTCTCTTTCTCTCTTTACTCAAAAATCCTTTTGATAAACCATTCGAATGTGTGAGCAATAATTTTTGTTGCCTGCTCGATGTCATCAGACTGGACATTAATCCAGTGGATGTACAAATATCCGTCGTCGGTCAAATCAACTGTCATAGTGCCGGGTGTCAGAGTGATGGAATTGGCAAGAGCAGTAATTCCGGAATCGGTCTTTAGATTCGTTTTTATTTTTACAATCCCGGGCCTAATCGGCATCTTGGGGTGCAGCACCCGGTAAAGCACGTCAAAGTTGGCCTTTACCATATAATAAAAAAATACCGGCACATACACCAAAAACCAGAACAGCCGCAGCGGCGACAAAAACACGTGGTGCTCTTTAGGCAATATCTCATTAAACAAAACCGCAACGCCTGCAGAAGCTATCAGTCCTGCAATCACGACCTGGATGTCAATTTTGCCTCCAGCAAAAGGCCAGGTCCAGATAACCCAGATAATAAACCCTAAAACGAAATAAATCAGACGCCTCATAAATTCAATCCTTCGAAACTATGTCCCAATTAAATTAGCTGAATATAAAAGCCCGTCCGTCAGCACCTTTACGGCCGGTTCAAGAATGTTTGCTTTCAAAGATGGCACAATCACAAGCAATCCCATAAGCACACACAAACAGGCCAAAAATACCATAGCGACAACCATAGTGCCTTTATTTTCTTTAATATGCTGGAGGTTTGCCGGCAACTCGCCGAGAAAAACGTGCCTTTGAACTTTCAGATACATAATTAGAGTGCATAAACTTACGAAAACAATTATTGCTGCGACCCAGTAAAAATGAGCCTGAATTGCTGCGATTACAAGTATCAACTTGCTCCAGAATCCGCTAAAGGGCGGAACACCAGCAATGGAGGCCGATGCGATAGTACAGGCGGCACGCGTTACAGGCATTTTCTCTGCGAGTCCGCCCATCTGTCCCATTTGTCTTGTGCCGGTTGACATTTCCACAGAGCCACTTGTCAAAAACAGCAAGGACTTGTAAACAGCATGGTTGACAAGGTGGAACAACCCACCGAGGATGGACAAAGAAGCCCATGCTAAATTACCTCCTCTGGCGATGATAAGCCCTCCAAGACCGATACCCAAAACCACATAGCCCATCTGGCTAATACTCGAATAAGCCATAAGCCGCTTTAAATCCCATTGTCCTATTGCCAGAAATGCTCCGGCAACCATACTTAAAAGACCCAGGACGATTAAAAGCCAGCCCGTTGGAATAGAAATGCCGAACACATTGAAAACCACACGACTAAGAGCATAAACACCAAGAGTTTTTATCAGTACGCCGGAGAGCATCGCTGAAATCGGCGCCGGAGCTGATGAATGTGCATCCGGCAGCCACGCATGGAATGGCACTAAAGCAGCTTTTAGACCAAAACCAACGATGAACAAGGCCAGAGCAAAAGCAAGTCCTGCGTTTAAGCCGGTGTTTTGGATTGCTTTTGAAACGTAGGCCATATTAAGTGCACCGGTATTGCCATAGACAAGAGCAATCGCAAAAAGGATAAATGTAGAACCAATGCTGCCAAGTACCATATACTTAAAAGATGCCTCCAGTTCCTCATGCTCACAGCCGAAGCCAACAAGAGCATAGGAAGCCAAAGAAGCAATTTCCAGAAATACAAACAGATTGAAGATGTCCCCTGAGAGAACCAGACCGTTCATCCCCGCGACCATGAGCATAAACAGGCTGAGGTATTTTGACTTGGCGGTGTATTGCTCCATATATCTGGTACTAAACAGCATAGAAGCAGCGCTGACGACGCTAACGGTCAAAAGCAAAAGAGAGCTTAAACCGTCAAGGACAAGATTAATTCCCAGCGGTATGGACCACTTGCCTACCTCATATACGGCAGACTGTCCGATAGTAGCAATAGCCAGCACAAGCAGCGAAAGGGTTGCCAGATTGGCTAAGATTGTCGCAGCGTCTTTGCCTTTTTTGCCGAAGACTGGCAGCACAAATGCCGTCAGCAAGGGTATAGCAATGAAAATAGGAAGCGGCACGCTCATCCTTTTAATCTCCTTATTTCAGTAATATCAAGGGTGCCGTATTTCTCATATATTCTGATGCACATCGAAACCATCAAAGCCAAAGAACCTAAAGCGATAACGATTGCAGTAAGCACAAGTGCCTGTGGCAGCGGGTCGACCGAGGTATTGATAAAACTGGCAGCAATCTGCCCTGTTCCCGGTTCGAGGTAGGTTTTATCAACGATTGGTGCTGTGCCGCCGGTTCGGTAGCCAAGCATAATCAGGAAAAGATTGACGGCATATTCCATAACTGCCAGGCCGACTACAATCTTAACTATATTTTTTTTGACGACCGTGCAATACAGCCCGACCATAAACAGTAAAAAGCATAACGCATAAGGCATCAGTTTTACTCCTTTTTGTCAGTTGATATATCAGGTCTAAATGTCGAGAGAGTAAGAATGACCAGGAACAGAGACGCACCAACCTTCAGACCAATAGCGATGTTCGATAGTGGGATGGTGCCGGCACTTATAAGCCGTAACGGCTGACTATACTTGACCAGATAGTTGACAAAGAAAATGCCGCCAAAAGCAAAACCCAAAATCGCTATGAGGGCAAAAAGGAACGCCCCCAAACAATCGAGCTTTGAGGCAGTAGGCAGAGAAAGATTTTTCTCTGCAAATTCTCTGCCGAAGGCCAGCATAAGCAGCACATATGAGGAAGCCAGAATTACGCCGCCGGCAAATCCGCCGCCCGGGGTCAGATGGCCAAAAATAATGATGTTAATACCAAACAAGAATATAAGCACCTTGACCCAACTGGCAATAGTCTTTACTATTACTGTCATCCCTTTCATTCGTCCGGTTCCTCCAGCATTTTTTTACTTTTTCTCCGCAGCAAAACAACAGCACCGATAATCGTAGTAAATAACACGGTTGCCTCGCCGAGCGTATCATAACCACGATAATCAAGAATAATCGCTGCCACAATGTTTGCCGCCCCGGTTTTTGCAAGCCCTTCCTTTATATAAGTGTTAGAAGCAGCATTCGCTACTTTGCCGATGAGAGGCGTGCCGAAAGCAGGCAAGGTTTCAAAAACTTTTATCCCTGCCAGGAATATTACAAAGATAATAACTACTGAAACAACTGTCCCGAAGAACTCTCTGCCGCCGGTGATAAAAGTAAGGTCACGAGAGATTGTGGCGCGAATCAGGATGATTAGTCCCAGAACCTCTACTACAATCTGCGTTATGGCGATATCGGGCGCACGAAGGAACAGGAACATTAAAGATGTACCGACGCCGATTGCACCAACGCAGATTATGGAGCTTAAAAGGTCCTTGGTTTCTACCGCAATAATCGCAGCAATTATCATAAACAGCAGTAAAATATAGAATATTACCATATTTGCCTCACCAAATCTTACAGAGTATAAACAGGATTACCAGCAATCCCAAAGTTACCCAGGTCAGATACACCGGCAGTATCCCTGAATGCAGCCACCGCAGAAATTCCGTCAAGGCCAGGCCTGCTTTCCCGCTTTGATTGTATAAATCGAAATAGCCTTTTTCCTGGCCACTGTAAAGCTGTTTCAAACCACCCATGGAAGAAACCGTCTTATAGAAATGAGTTCCTGGTATTGTCATCTGTTCATTAGTCTGAACTTCACCACAGGTCCAGGTGGGTACCTCTCTGACCTTTCTTGCCAATAGCCCGATGAGTAAAATCAGCAGGCCAAGAATAATGCCAAACGCCATCAACGTTGTGGCCAAAATTGAGTCCCACGTGCCAAAAATCACAGTATCTGGTTTTATATTCAAAGCAGGATAAATAAAAAGCTTAAGTGGTACGTGGTAGAAAATTCCGAAAAATACACATAGCGAGGCAAGTACAATCATCGGAAAAGTCTGTAAAGGTGAAACTTCCTTTACGTTTTTCAATTCTTGCGGCAGGCGGGAAAGGAATAATGAGTGTATTAGTTTTACAAATGAAGCCAGGGTGAGTGCACTTCCGAACATGGCGCAGGTGAGCCAGATAGGCCATAGTTTGGCTGCGCCACCGGCTTGTACTGTCCCCATCTCAATTACGCCTTGATAAATCATCCATTTGGAAGCAAATCCGTTGAAGGGCGGTATGCCGGAAATACTTAAAGCAGCTATCAGGCAGGTAATAAAAGTAATAGGCATTTTTTTGCCCAGCCCGCCGAGCTTGTCAAGCTCGGCAGTACCGCTCTGTTGCTCAACCGCGCCGCCGCACAAAAACAGGCAGCACTTATATATCGCATTGTTCAGCATATGAAATATTCCACCGGCAATACCCACAGCCGTCCCTGTTGCTATGCCGAGAATCATATACCCGACCTGGCTGACAGCGTGATAGGAGAGCAGCTTTTTGAGATTGTGCTGAACCATTGCAATCATTACGGCAATGATAATCGTAGCACCACCAATCAGCGCAAGGATTAAACTTAAAGCAGCGGACTGCAGAACAAACATCTCCCGCACGATTATTACCAGAAGATAAATCCCCAGAAGTTTGTCGATCGCAGCAGGCAAAAGCGCCATCACAGAGGTTGGGGCATATTCGCCGCTGGTAGGCAGCCAAGTATGCAAAGGCATTGCTCCCGCCTTGGTAATGGCGGCTGTCATAAGCAACAGAAAAGCTATAATGGAAGGTGCGGAAGTGGTTGCTATGCTGATATCCGAGATGACAAATGTGCCTGAAAATATCCATACCATCAATATACCGAACAATAGGGCTGCATCGGAAGCTCCTATTATTGCGAAACTCTTGGTCGCTGCAAAGTTAGAATTTTTACCGCCAGTGGTTATCAACAGATACAGTGATGCGGTAACAATCTCCCAGAAAATAAGCAGAAACAAAAGATGATTAGAAAGCAGTATTCCTGCTGAGCCACCTATTGTAAGAAGAATCGAACCATAATAGATATTCAGGTGCTTAGTGCCAGCCATCGATTTAAACGAATACAAGGTTATCAACAGGCCAAAGCCCATAGCGAACATCAATATAAATGCCCCCAGCGGCTTAGTGCTTAGCAGTAAGTCTAATTTCAGGTTGCCTATCTGAAAAACAGACCAGGCATAATCAAGTTGGCCAAGATTGAATATCTGGATGGACCGTACAAATACAAAAGCCGAAATAATTAGTGTTAATGTCTTTGACAACAGTCTCAGCTTGTTCGGCAAAAACAGCATTACGAAGCCTGCAATCAAGGGCAGAAAGACCGGGATAAGCAAAGTTTTATCCAAATTTATAAATCCTCCACCTTTAGTCCCGATGAGCCGAAACCTTTCTTAATCTGTGCTGTTTTCTCGCGACTCAGTTGCAGCAGTGTTTCATAGTTGTGTATAACACTATTATGTTGGTCAACCACAGCTAATCTCTCAGTGCAACTGTAGCAGGGGTCAACCGCTGCGAGCGTAATTGTAACATCGGCAATATGTCCACCAATGCACGAAGCCCTGAACGAAGGCACATTGACATAACTCGGTGCTCTGACCTTGTGACGAACTGGTCTGTTGCCGCCGTCGCTGCGGACATAATGGAACGTTTCACCCCTCGGAGCTTCAGCATGACCACACCCTTCGCCCGGCGGGATTTCCTTAACTTCCGTGGTAATAGGACCATCCGGAAGTTTCTTCACCGCCTGTTTGATAATTTTAATTGATTCTAAAACCTCCAGCAGACGGACAACGACCTTCGCAAAAACGTCACCTTCCGGCTGGGTAATTACATTCCAGTCCAAATCGCCATAGGCTGCGTAAGGGTCGTCACGCCTTACGTCAATATCTATTCCACTAGCTCTGGCGGTAGGACCAACTACAGCATATTTAATGGCATTTTCTTTGCTCAATATGCCTACACCTTTGAGCCGGGCGTGCAAAATAGGATCGTCAAGCACCGCCTTGGTGAGCATCTCCATTTTCTTTTCGATTTTATCCAGCTCTTTAAGTATTTTGGGCTTAAGCTCATCGGGGATGTCTTCACGGCAGCCGCCAACCTTGACGTTTCCGTAATTATTTCTGTTGCCGGTGATTTCTTCAAGTAAATCAAGCACCGGCTCACGATATTTCCACGCCCACATAAAGACGGTGTCATAACCGATAAAATGCCCCGCCAGACCTACCCAGAGAATATGGCTGTGGATGCGCTCGAGCTCGTTGATGATTACGCGTATATACTGTGCCCGCTCGGGAGGTGTTATGCCGGCAAGTTCCTCGACAGCATTTATGTAGGCCAGGGGGTGCGAAGCCGAGCAGATGCCACATATGCGTGAAACCAGGAAAGGCACTTGGTCGAATTGCAGAGTTTCGCTAATCCTTTCTATGCCGCGATGGTTGTACGATATTCTCACGTCAATATCAGTTACGATCTCGCCATCGACTGCCAACTGGAAAAACTCCATCTCTTCCTGCAGCGGATGAAATGGACCAACCGCAAGGACCGGCTTGGCCAACTGAACAGTCCGGCGAGCTGGAGACTCAACACTTGGTCGGCTCGATGTCTCTCCTGTCCAGCCCTTTACCTTTATGCCGTTGGTTTCCTTTCTCAGCGGATAAACACCCTCAGGCCAATCATCAGCCAGAATTAGTCGCTGCAAATTGGGATGGTTCTTAAAATCGATTCCCAACAGGTCGTGCACTTCTCTTTCTATCCACTCCGCGCCAAGCAAAAACGGCGTAATAGATTCAATCGCAGGTTTCTCACGGTCGCGAATGAAGGCTTTTACAGTAATCACATAACCTAATTGGTCGTATGTAAAATGATATAAAAGCTCGAAACAGTTATCAGCGTCGATACCGGTTATAATCACAAATCTACAACCAACATCCTCAAACAGGAATTTGCTGACGTTGTAGGTGTTTTCAGCCTCACACAAAAGGTATATTCTGTTATTCGCCTTTCGCTCTATACCTATGAGCTTATCTTTTATTGTTGCTAATTTGTTATTTAGTTCTTCCTGGTTCATACTATGTCCTGTTATAAAGCCGACAGTGCTTTTACCACACCGGATATCATAGCTTCCGGCTTAGGGGGACAGCCTGGAACGTATGCAATAATTGCATTGGGGTCAACTTCTTTAATTATTTTATCTACCGGCCCGACCACATGATAGGCGCCTCTGAATATCCCTGTATGGCAGCCGCAGGCACCTATGCAGAAGACAACACAGGGCTTGGGGATCTGACGATATACCTCTTGCAATCGTGGTGCCGCCTGGCGTGTTACTACGCCGGTTACCAACAGGGCGTCAGCATGTCGGGGAGAGCCAACCAATTTGATGCCAAACCTTTCAACATCAAACTTTGGTGTCAGCAAATTAACAATTTCGATATCGCAATTGTTGCACGCACCGGTATTAACGTGAAATACCCATGGTGATTTTTTCAATGACCATATTTTCCAACTCATAAATTCACCTTACAGCCAGTTAATGCCATAAGTATTGCCTATTAAGGCCAAAATAATAGCGACAGCTAAAGCAATACCGCAGTAAAACCAGAAAAACTTCATTGCCTGGTCAATCCGCACACGCGGATTTGTATTCTTTATCAAAATAAGCAAAACCACTATCAACACATATTTACCAAGCCCTGCTAATAAGCATGCGGCAATTAAACTTAGTAAAGCTAATATATCTATATACTTGCTAAACCTTGCCAGAAAGCTTGTGACAATAAAAACCAACAAAACTATTACGCCCACAGGCAAGGTACCTACCGGCCTTCCAAGTCCTGCTAAAAAGTTTGAATCGAAGCCGCCGAGGAACACCATTGCTAAAAACAGCGGCAACGCCACAAGCATCATTGCTTGAGTAACTTTCCAGATGGCAAGCAGAGCCCCTGAATATTCCATCAAAACACCGCTGCCAATCTCGGTCTCTGCCTCAGCTATATCGAATGGAACAAACCCAAGTTTTGCCTGGATACATAACAAGGCGACCAGAAATGCCAGCATCCCAGATATGCTAAGAGCAGGTGTCTGCTGAGCAATTGCAGCTAAACTGAGCTGTCCGCCGGTTTTTATAATCACCACTATAAAAGCCAGCACCAGCGGCAGCTCATAGCTCATAACCAATTTCATTTCCCTGCCTGTGCCAACCGCCGCGTGAGGACTGGCACTGGCGCTGCTGCCGAAAATCAATGCTAAAGACGGCAGAGTCATCAGATAAATCGCTACGATAATGTCGCCGACAAAGGCTGTTTGGTCGATGGTTATCCGCCAGAGCATTGTCGAGAGCAACAGCACTCCCGCCAGACCGACAAGTGGTGCTCCTATAAAGACGGTTCGTTGGGCATCCTGTGGGATGAGTATTTCCTTTCCCATCAGTTTTATGACATCATAAAATGGTTGAAGGAACGGCGGGCCAACACGCCACTGCACAAGGGCACTAACCTTGCGAACTATCCACGAAGCAATCAAGCCGAAACAGGCGGTAAATAAAAAGCCCGGGAAAATCAAAATCCAGAATACATCCGCCAATGCTTCGCTCATCTTTTCGCCTCTCGCGTTTCCCTCAAAAATGGCTCCCAAGTCGTACCGCCGGCCACCTTGACAACGATGTCATCAAAAACCTCCACCAAATCACCCTCTACCCTGACCTCTCTGTAATCTATGCTTCCATCCTTACATGTCCTCACGCACAAGGGCTTTTCGCCCGGCGATAGTCTCCCCCTGCAAACGTCGCAAACGCTGGAAGGGTATGGTATCAAATCGGTATATATCGTCCCAAAGGGGCACGCTATCGCACATGTCCCGCATCCTGTGCATAACATATTTGCCCGTTTGAGAACACCAGCATCATTATTTTTACTCGGTATTTTTTCTAATGCCCCTTGGGGACAAGTCTCAATACAAGGCGCTGCCTCGCACCTGCGACATATAAGGGCGAAACGAATCATTTCCAGCAGCGAATCGATTCCTTTGTTTTCAGGATGATGCTTGTATGAACACCGCACGTTGGATTCGCCCTGAAGTTTGCATTTTGCCAAATCGATTATTAACTTCGCAGCCATACGAAACCTTGTTTTGCACTTAATCAAAGATATCAGGATACTGTTCTATTTGCCCGTAGGTTAAAACCGGACCGTCCTTGCATACATAATATTTACCAATCATACAATGGCCGCATTTGCCTACTCCGCAGCTCATGTTTTTTTCCATCGAAAGATAAATGTCCTTAGGTGCAAACCCAAACTCCAGCAACTTTAGTGTGGCAAACTTCATCATAATCGGCGGGCCGCAGACCACCGCAACAGCGTTCTTAATGTTCACGTCCTCGGCTGCCAAGATAGTGGTTACCACGCCCACATTGTCCTTCCAGTCGCTGTTTGCTTTATCAACAGTAAGTTTCATATCCACGCCAGCAATCTCTGGCCAGGAGCCGAAAAGAATCTTCTTGTAAATAAAATCATCGGGTGTTCTGGCTCCGAACCGGCAAACTACGGATTTGAAATCTTTTATTCTGTCAACCAAAGTCAAAAACAATGACCTGATTGGCGCCAAACCTACACCACCGCCGACAATGTAAACTTGTTTTCCGACGAAATCTTCAATTGGATAGCCATTGCCGAAAGGCCCACGAATACCAACCTTCTGTCCCTTTTCGCATTGGTGTAGCAAATTCGTCACATGCCCGGCTTTCATAATGGTAATTTCCATCTTTTCGGTATCAGCAGGCGACGATGAAGGG
>Ga0315293_10005209_pt1:10000-12239 | contig 12239 bp, 5 predicted proteins | sample YL17G13_20_MG_FD_203071 | JGI IMG/M metagenome (GOLD analysis project Ga0315293, IMG submission 203071) | Sediment microbial communities from Yellowstone Lake, YNP, Wyoming, USA - YL17G13_20 | ecosystem: Environmental > Aquatic > Freshwater > Lake > Sediment | place: USA: Wyoming... | reverse complement strand
CATTTCCAACAACTGGTTTAATAGAAGGGTCGCCGCGACCTTCATGCATCATTTTTTCAATACCACCTATTGATTTCAGGTCAATTTGTAAACCAGATTGTTTCTCATCCATCATTTTTAAAGCAAGGTCACTTTCTTCAGGAACAAAAACACCCTCTCCACTTAATTTTGACTCAACTACTGGTGGAAAAATTTTCATATTACAGCGGTTTTCTTCGAATTCTGCTATTTGTTCACGTATTTCGAAACCATTGTAATTACCAGCTGGATATATTTGGTTTAATCCATCAGCAAGAGACAAAAAAAGGCAGTCACCATCAGGATCAACTTGCTTTATTTTTTTTTTGCGAATTTGCTGTTTAAAAGAATGATTTGATTCGTCCCCATAGTCTATCTTTGCGTCTAGTTCTTCTTGTTTTTCTTCTAGAACGAGAGATAATCCTTCATAGTTCCCTAATAATGTGGGATCAGCATCAGTTATTCTTTTAAAATCAGCTTTTGTAACACTTTTAAATACCTGATGAAAACTATTAAATCTGGCGATTTGATCTTTGTTTAGTGGAATTTGGTTATCTTCATATTCACGTTGACGTTCATGTGCTTGACGTTCACGGTCTTTACTTATAAAATACATTTCATACGTACCGTGTATTCCTTGTTCATTTTCATTTTGAGCTAAAAACATTAAAAAATCAAAAAATTTTGGACCTTCTAATCCACTTTCTCTTTGTTTTCTGTATAAATAACTTTGAAATTCACTTGGAAAAGCGAACTGGCCGTTTAAGAATGATAACAACTCTTCATATTGATGACATTCATTATGCATCGGCCGAGTTTGTACTGGCATACGTGAAAAAGGCTGCTGCTGCTGGTCAAACATGTTTGTTGGTTGTTTCGTAAAATTTCCAGTTTCCCTATAAGTTTTTATCGCTATAATGATTTGATCAACTAGATTTTCTTGAGTGAGTGGTTCTTTTTGGTATGATGGTACAGCAGAATTTATGTCTCCTCCTTTTTTTTCGAAATCATTGATGCGTTGTACTGCTTTAGCATAAAGTTGGTATTGTTCCTGTTCAAGTTTTGAATCTGAACTTGGAATTGAATAATAGGGAAACATAGCTATTATCAAGTTTATGTCTACGTTACCTAGTTGGGCTCCTCGTGGTTGATCTTGAACTACTCGTCTAGGCACAGCAGCGGCGGCGGCGGCGGCAGGCTCATCACTTAGTTGTTCCATAAACGGTCGTAACGCGTCGAATTGTTGCTGGGATAGACCTCTGATAAATGAAGTAATAATGCCATCAGATGGCACTATCCTATCTTGAAATCTAAAGTCGTTGCGAAGTTCCATGAGAACTTTTCCGAGCATGTTTTGACCCGTCCACACTCGTTCGTCTTCGAAATGTGGGGCTCCTTCGTTTATGCCAGAGCCCCAGAAGGGATCCTTATCGGTCGCCTCGACGAGACGGGCGTCACGAGTTGCCAACAGACGTTGTAGTAAATCGGGATTTTGTGAAAACTTTAAGAAGCACGCGTACTTCATCACATCTATCCTTTTGTCTTCCCAACTCTTACTTTTACCTGCTGTTGCTTCATTTCCGAGTATCTTGATTTCCATTGGGTCAGTCTCATGCATGATTTCCAGGAAAAGAGGAAAGTTATTGCTCAATGCCGCCTTGGCCGACATGTAATACTGCTCTGATGAATTATAACCAATTCCATTTGTGTTAAAAAATAAGGTTAAAATACCTGTCTCGTCCTCTTTTTGGTAGAAGTTGGATAAAAATCCATCTTGTGTACGAGTTTCCTTTTTGAAATATATAGATGGAACAAATCCGGTTTGTTGTTGTTGTGCTAGTGCTCTTGATGGTTGTTGTTGTTGATGTTGTTGTTGTTGTTGATGTTGTTGTTGTTGTTGTTGTTGATGTTGTTGTTGTTGTTGATGTTGTTGTAGTAGTAGTTGTTGTTGTTGTTGTTGAAGATATGCTCCTCTTACTGTTTGTTGTTGTTGTTGTTGATGTTGTTGTTGTTGTTGTTGTTGTTGATGTTTTTGTTGATGTTGTTGTTGTTGTTGTTGTTGATGTTGTTGTTGTTGTTGATGTTGTTGTTGTTGTTGTTGTTGTTGATGTTGTTGTTGATGTTGTTGTTGTTGTTGTTGTTGATGTTGTTGTTGTTGTTGATGTTGTTGTTGTTGTTGTTGTTGATGTTGTTGTTGTTGTTGATGTTGTTGTTGTTGTTG
>Ga0315293_10005209_pt1:0-5000 | contig 12239 bp, 5 predicted proteins | sample YL17G13_20_MG_FD_203071 | JGI IMG/M metagenome (GOLD analysis project Ga0315293, IMG submission 203071) | Sediment microbial communities from Yellowstone Lake, YNP, Wyoming, USA - YL17G13_20 | ecosystem: Environmental > Aquatic > Freshwater > Lake > Sediment | place: USA: Wyoming... | reverse complement strand
CACACACTCCAGATAAACCCATTACATCTATATAACCCAATATATTATCAAACGTAACAGTCGCATACGTTTGATCAGGATTGATAATTCGAATTCCATTTCTTTTTAACAGCGGTTGAAGTTTACGTAAATCTCCTTTAATTTTTAGTATATTATTCATTTTTTGACTTGTAAAAAGGTTATTTAAAGAGACAGCATCATTACTACTACTAAAAACAAGCGTATCAAACTCAGGTTCTCTAAATTTTTCTTCATCATAGTACTTTCTTTCAGCATCTACTATTTCTTTACGTATTTCGCTAGGAGACATAAACGGTGACATGTCCTTTTCTAATTCGTAAAGTGAAGTAGAAAGAGAATTAAAAAGGGAGTCACATTCCACAAGATCCATACTTGGTATTATTTTTTTTTCGAGAAGTTTATCTTTAAAAGCACGATATGGGTCTACCGCATGAGAAGGAGAAGTAGAAAAAGATTTTTTAGATGATGATGATAGAGACGCCATCGAATATTATTATAATATAATATTATTGTATTATATATAGTATGTATATATATAATAATCTTCGATGATGAGCAAGAGGGTTTATTTTGATTTCAAAATTTGAAATGCACGATTTTTGAATGTTTTTTTTATTTTTGCAATAATTAGTGCTGGGTTTTCTGAATATTGTTCTAAATCGATAAGACGGTCAATTTCTATTTTCAAAATGCAAACACATCTTTTGCAAAATTCGCTGAACAAGTCTGCGGGAGAAGAAGGAGTTTGACCATCATTGTTACCATTGTTACCATTGTTACCATTGTTATTGATTCCCCTCATGATGTGTTCATCCATTGCACAAATAAGTTCTTTTGAAACTGAAATGTATTTCCCTCTCGGTTTTGGATGCACCTTGACAAACGACTTGTTGCGAAAATAGTACCGACCGCTTTTAAATATCTTGTTCTCAATAGACTCTGCAGACCCTCTGTAGTCCAGATTTTGTAATCTCTCTATTTCATCGGCCAGCATTTTTGAAATGTGCGGGGCATTTTTCCACTCGTTCCACGCATCAGCGTAAGCGTGACGGTCATCAAATTGATGCATTTTTGAAAAGTCTAAAAGTGCATCAACCATTTCATCACTCAAATTAAATCTGAAAATCGGTGTCTGTTTCTTTTCTTTTGAAGCTTCCGCCGTATTTTCATCTGGTGTATTGTTGTCGACACACATACCTGTGCTGTTATCTTCGTTCACTACTTGCTGCTGCATGATGACACTGTTTTTACTGTTTACTGATCACGATTTAGCATTTGTAAAAAACTTTTCAATTTTTTACAAATGAATAGAACAAATAATATAAAATAAATATATAAATATATACAAACACATTAGTTTATAAAATCCGCAAATCCGCACTACGAACCTTTGTACCAAGCAACCTGTCACATAGTATCCATCATGTCAAAATCAAAGACAAATTTCAATACATTTTTGAAAGAATGTGAAGAATATGAATCCATTGGAACAAATGGAAATGGAAATCACCGTGAGCGCCATCATCATCATCAGCATACTACCAGTACTACCAATAATGGAAATGGAAGTAACATATTTTTAAACTCGAATTCAAATTCAAATTCAAACAATTCAAATGCAGCTGTTATTATTGATTCTTCAAAATTGGTTTTAAACGATGACAACTTTCCTTCCTTGTCTACTGCATCTTCTGCATCTTCTGCGTCTTCTGCGTCTTCTTCAAAATCCAAACCAGAAATTCAAAATAACAAAATTAATTTTAAAAATGCACTGTCTTCTTCATCCTCTCTATTATTGCAGCAGCAGCACCAGCAACAGCAGCAGCAGCAAAAGCGACTGGCTGCGATTGCCGCGAGTAACGTGTCACGCGCGCTTGTTGTTAAAAAAGAAAGCGAATATATTGCAAACAAAATTATTTCATCAAAAAAATTTGCTGTTTCAAATAAAAAAGGTAAATCCAACGATGACGATGACGACAATTATGATGATGACAATGATGATGATGTAGAAAATGATGAAAATGATTTTGATGAATGAATAACGCAGAAATGGAATGCAGCATTTCTTCTTTTTTATTTGATTTAATTATTTTTATTATTTTTTATTTTAATTAAATTTCATGGTGGTGCATATTTTTAAAAATTGATTTTTGAAATGATATAAACAAATGATGATACATACAGTTATACAACTCATCGCATTCATTTCAATGGTCACCAACGCTAAAAACGCTAACGCTAAATCGGCTTTCTCTGAATATAATAAGAACATCTATAATAAGAACAACATCCGCGAATACAACATTGTTCATGGCGAGAGCATTCAAGTTGGGAAACACTGTTATTTGGTGTGCATTCCCGACTTGCCGACCGTTGTAACAAAAATGGAAGTCGCAAGAGCTGTTGAACGTCGAATTCTATATTCATCTACGGGTGAAATTCAATATGTGAAGAATGTTGTGTTTATTCAAGGTTTTGACGAAGAGTCAAAAAATGCTATTGAAAACTCGTGTTACAATATTGCAATTGTCAATGTTGAGATGACCCCCAACGAGCACGGGGTTTATACTGATTATGAGAATGATTTTTATGAGAGCGTTTGTCGGGGAGACATTGTTATCGGAGAATGGAGCAATGCATTTCTCATGGCGAATCCAAACTACTATTTCAAGTCGGTAGAAGCAGCAGCAGCAGCACAAGCAGCACAAACAGAAGCCGCATTTCAAACAGACGCCGCGTTTCAACAATGGAAGCATGGTGTAGACATTGCAAATTACAAGCGCAGGGTTGACGAAGGCGAAACGGAAATTCTTGAATTGCAGAACACTGTAAACGAGCTGCTGGAGAGTTTGCGATTTTTGTCAAGAAAAAGGTCAAGTGAGGGGCTGGTCGGGCTGAAGGATGCGAGCAAAAGCTTGTCGTCCTTTCTATCGACGCTCAACAACAAATATGCAAGAATTTGTGTTTCTGATGTTGAATTTTTGGAAATCAACAAGAATATGAAGTTGAAAAAGATGCTTGAACTGGTTGTGAATCTTTGTGATGACTGCGATGCTTGTCAAGAGCTTATCCACTCGCTCGATTACATTGGTCATGAGGAGCGCAGACGAGACTTGTTTGTTCAGATTGACAAATTGATTTGCAGAATCAATCATTCGGTTCGAAAGTTTCAACTTCTGCACTTGTATGCAGAAAGGTGCATTTTCGGTTTGAAAAATCGTGCCGTGTTTACAGAGTTTGCGTCATTTTTGAATACTGCGGTTGAAATCGTTGAAGAAGTCACGTCGCGCAACTGCACGCACACTCAAGATGTTGAATATGTCAAATATTACGGCATTCGTGCGACGAGCAAGCAGGAGCAGGAGAAGCAGGAAGCAGCAGCAGCAGCAGCAGCAGCTAATGACGGCAGCTGTGTGGGAGATTATTATAGTGGCGGTTGTGGCGGTTGTTGGGACGGTAGCGCGTGCGCGTCGTGGGACGGTAGCAATGGCTATGATGGCGTTACCGTGAACAACAACCATTATGACTATTATGAAAATGCGGACAATGTTGAAGGGGATGATGAGGGGGCGGATGAAGAGATGACATCTGTGAGTCAAATGCTGGCAGAATTTGATGCCATGCGCGCATTGACTGCAACTTCCGTTGTAGTAGAAGACACTATCAAAGTCGAAGTCGAAGTCGAAGTCGATCAACAACAACAATCTGAAGAAGTTGAACTGGTGATGACGTCGACTGCGGTAAAAGAGGAACAGAAACAACAGGAAGAAGAGAAAGAGACAAAGAAAGAGACAAAGGGCAAGTGGTTCTCGTGGTTTTAAGAGTTGTTAATCCTGACAACTTGGACAATTTGATTTAGAAATATTGTAGTATAAAAAACATCTTATAACAATTTATATTTATATTTTTTTTCACATATAAATATAAACCAACGAGTAAAAAAATGAACCTGCCATCATGGTATAAAGCGTATTGCACTCCTGCAAAAATTTATTTTACGATTGCCGTAATTGTTTCCATCATTCAGTTGTTTTCTATTCCCATTTTTATGGTGCTTGTTAATTTCCTCTTTGCAATTATTTGGACGTGCATTTTAGGATGGTTGTGTAAAAAGGGATTCAGCTCTGTTTCTTGGTTCCTTGTTCTGTTTCCTTATGTTGTCATGCTGATGCAGTCGCTCGGACTCAGCTTATTTGGCGGTTTCAAGTTAAATTATGATGCAAATAGATAATAAACATGAAAATAAATTAAAATAAAAACAAATTGATTTTTTTTATCATCATAGACTTTAAACATTTTCCAATACTTTTCCAATACGTTTTTCAATGAAAAAAATATAAATTGAAAAACTTATTTCTTATCTTACATTTGTCAGTGCTCCAGACTTACAAGACTACCAACTACATTTCCTCGACCAAGTACAATCAATCACAACAATAATAATAATGAGCGGCAGATACAACAACGGCAATAATAATGGCAACGATGGTGGCAAGAAGTTTTGCGCCGTTTGCAGTTCTGCAGGACGCCCTGATTACGACACGCATTTCGTGCGTGCCGACAAATTTGACCGCAACAGCGTAATCACCTGTCCTTACTTGCTTTCCATTCAATGTCGCATTTGCGGCGGAAATGGTCACACTGCAAGTTACTGCAAGTTCCAGTCCCAGTCGCAGCAGCAGTCGCGACCCCAGCGTTTGCCCCCCATTTCACAACACCAACAACAACACCGTGCACCCCCCCGAATTGTCTTTGAAACATCCAATCTCCACAAAATAGACAAAAAAGAATTCGAAAGAGCATTTCCTCCTCTTGTTGATGATGGCAGCAGCAGCAGCAGCAGCAGACGTCGTGTGACTTTGCCTCCTCTATCCCTTTCATATGTTTCGAAAGTTCGCAACGACGAACCTCTTCTGAGACGTGGACCACCAGAGGCAGCACAGGCGTCACCCGTTCATTCACCCGCACCTAAAAGAAAA
>Ga0315293_10005208_pt1 | contig 12246 bp, 8 predicted proteins | sample YL17G13_20_MG_FD_203071 | JGI IMG/M metagenome (GOLD analysis project Ga0315293, IMG submission 203071) | Sediment microbial communities from Yellowstone Lake, YNP, Wyoming, USA - YL17G13_20 | ecosystem: Environmental > Aquatic > Freshwater > Lake > Sediment | place: USA: Wyoming | collected... | reverse complement strand
ACATCCATGATCTGTTGATACTCGCAATGACCGTCTCCGCGAATCACAACCGCTTGATTGGGGAAACCAGACTGAGCCGACTGGAGTAGTACCTTGAGTGACTCTGGCGTTTGAGGCTCTCTCTTGACTTGAATTGTTCCATCCCGGCGGATGTTGACGACAATCTCATCGGGTTGAGCTGTTAGAGCGGCGGTATCAGAAACGGTCGGAACGCGAATGTCCGTTCCGCGTTCATTTTCTGAAAATTTCGTCCCGATCATGAAGAAAATCATCAGCAGCATGACGACATCAAGCATTGATGTCAGGTCAATACGTGGTTCTTCCAAGGCTTCTGTCTTCAGTGGCATCCGACCGATCCTTCGGTACGACGGTACAACCTCAAATCAAGTTTTGAAATCCCACCGGAACAGGTGGTGTCATGGACCTCGCTCATCGTGGTGTCAGCAGCAACGGCCGCTTGGTTGACCAAGATTGTTTGTGATCATAACACATCGGCTTTGTGATCATAACACATCGGCAGAATTCGCAAGAGTCCATCAGCGTAGGGCACTCTAAACGGATTCGATGACTTAATTAGAAATCCTTACTTTGATGGGAAATCCGGATTCCCTAAATTCCAAAGCAGATCGGTGCTGGAGCTGACGCGTCGTACTCGGCGTGGGTAGCCTAGGGCTGATGCGCAGTCCGCTCCGCAATCCGCCATTCACACACGGTTGACTAAAATAGGACATCGTTCGATCTGCGGTATTTCGACCAATTCTTGTCGCTGTTTTAGCCGTTGCGGGCTGCCGGTTGTCGGCGCGCCAGGGCAAGGAATCGGGAGCTGAATCGTGCCCCATATGGCCTGAGGAGAATCCCGCTATCTTTATTCAATCCCATTGGTTCGTCGCTCTGGGCAGTGCCGCGGGCGAGCGAGTTGAAGAACGTGCAAAAAAGTCTCGGTTATGCGTGAGTGGCGCTGGGATCGCTGTCGGAGGCCGCGACGGTCTTCGGTCCCGAACTCGTCGGAAAAGGCCTCGATGGCGACAGGATCCTGATTCGGCGCAACGCTAGGCACTCGGCCAGATGCCGAACCGCGCTCTGGGGACTCTTCGCCAACGCACGGCCGTACGCGTTGATGTTCGTCGACGAGACATCAGCGTAGTAAACACGGGCAGGCGTTAAACGCCCGCGACACATCGGTCAACAGCGGCCGCCACTCATCGGAGTCAAATACGTGAGTCGCTCTCTGGTTCAGCTTGCCGGCCGCGTCCCCAAACGGCCCCACGCAGACGGAACAGAGGCCCTGCCAGTCTCCGCTCCGAGCACTGCATCCCAGTAGGCCTGTCCAGAAGAGGACCTCGTGCTCCCCACCGCTCCACGCCGAACTTCAGAAAACAGCGGACTTCAGTGCCATTCGTTCCGGATACGTTCCTGCTGCTAATTTAATCGTGCGATTCACATCCGGAATCGGCTCAAACGGCGGTGACGCAATGGCCTCCTCGGATCCCGAATTCCGTATTTCAAAGCACAATAAATCCGACAGAGTCTTTTGAATCATCCTCCTCAAGCGACGAATGTATCGCAGGACAAGCGAACGGTGGAAGGGAGCCTCAGGGTTGCCCTGAGTCTCCCTTCCGCTCGTGTGTCCAAACAGGAGACGTCTCAAACTTTGACTTCATACAAATTCAGGATCTTGTCGAGTTTTGTGATTTCAAGGACTTCCTGAATGTCATTTGATGCATTGTAAAGATGAACGTCGACACCGTGACGTTTGATGGACGCCAATAATCCCAACAGCCCGCTCGGGATCAGTCGTACGCCAGTCAGATCGAACGCCAAAGTCGAAACGTCATGGCTACGGATCAAGGCGGCGATTTCATCACGACACTCGGTTAAATTCATGTGATCGAGAACCTCACGGCCCCCAAACCCAATCACGGTCAGCTTACCCGCTTGGTAGACCTCCAATTCGGAAATCGTCTGCATTCTACAATTCCTTTTGAATCAATTCCAATTTTGGTACGAACGACCGCAAAAAATGCTGGCGGTCTTGGCAGCAATAGTTTTGGAGTCATGGCAGTTTCATGAAAAAAGGTTACGGAAACTAAAAAAGGCCACGACACCGCTCCACGGGAACAGCAATCGTCATGCCATGAGTCTTTTCCAGACACTAAGATTTAAAAGCGAATGAATGCCAAAAACGTAAGACGAATCGCGCCGGCAATATCGAGACGAATTATTGTGCTGTATTGATAGGCAACAGCGTTGCGCTTTGCTGGACGATTAAGAGACGTTGGTACCTCTTGATAATTTGTCTCAGATAATTCGGAACTCATTCTTCACACTCCGCACCGAGGGCATGGACCGAACCCAGTCACTAGCTGCCGACTTGCGTCACGCGGATTTTTTGTTGTTACGTCAGCAGTTGGGCCACTTTCTCTGAGCGGTTCCAATGTCACATGCAGGCTGCCAAGACATTAAGAACGAATCCGGATCAGGGGTCGTCATCAAGTGTCTGAAAGAATCACTGTTAGCCAGTCTGATCGCCAAGTTTTTTAATCATTCGTTGTCATCTGCTGGTATCGAATGGAATCAAAAACGGATCACTTTTAGAATCAACGAGTTAAGACAATAATGATCCGACCGTTTCCGTAAGTCGCGGAATGTTTTTTTTCGACACGGGTTCTTGATGTAAACGCTCCACGATTGATGTTGATCGCGTAGCGTGATTGATCACAATATTTGGGTTGGGCGAGGGGCCTACCGATCCGCTACTCTTGTGGCCGCTTTCTGTTGTGATGCCAACACCGATTACTGGCGTGGACAAATTCGGTCGGTCAGTCAATCACCCATGGGAATCGCACTGCTGGGCGATTTCCATTGATCATCGCTGAGAACGGTGATCGCTCAATCCCTTCTGGACTTTGTTCGGCCTTGAATCGTCCATGAAACAATTCGAGTGGCTCGAAATCATGACAATGCCATCACCGGCTCGGGTGCTGCGGAAATATCGTCATTGACCGAACCAATCGGACTCGATCGAGACCGAAGATGTGTAACCGTTTCGTGGATGCCAGTGATCGCGAAGAGTGGATTTGAGTGCAGCGACGAAGGTTCCACAATTCGGATCGTTGATTCAACGCCGCAACACGAGGATACTTATTGCGATATCACAACAAGTGGGCGCGGTGCGCCTCGTCCAGTGTTCCCGGATTCGGTCGAGACGTCAGTCGTTTCAAAAAATACCTGTTGGCCCTGACTTTCCGTGGATGAAAAAAGAATGCGTTGATGTCTCCGAGATCTTCCGACCACAGTCGTTCGCTAGGGAGTTTTTATACTCCTGACTGGATTGCGCGCGCGATGGTCCAACGATGTGAAATCCGCAATCGCCAAGAAATCTGCCACAGGATTGATTCGCCTCCATCTGCATGGCGAATGCTCGATCCCTCCTGTGGTGACGGGTCATTCGTGCTTGCCGTTCTCGCAGAGTTGGCCGCGACAGATCACGACAGACTGAGCCTGATTCGAGACTGTGTGTTTGGTGTCGATGTGGATCCGATTGCCATTGAATCTTTAAAAAAACGCGTCAGCGAATGGGTTTCCTCCGACGACGACCGAACAGACGAGTTAAATCGAGTTCTGGACACCAACTTCCTCTGTGGCGATGCGTTGCTCGGAGAAGACTGGTTGGCCTTCAACGAGGATTCATTAAATCAACACGGTCGTTTAGCCAACGTCGCGTCTTTTCCTCCGGCGATTCAATGGGCGTCCGCTTTTCCATCGGTGGCGCAAGAGGGTGGGTTCGACCTCGTTATTGGGAATCCGCCGTATCTTCGAGAGCTCAACGCCAAATCTGTTTTTGACCGGATTGCCGGTTCTTCCTTGGGCAGGAAATGGCGTCGGGCGCGAATGGATTTGTGGCATTATTTTCTGCATCGAGGTCTCGATCTGCTAAAGCCTCGAGGAACGCTCTGCTATATCGTGAACAGTTATTGGATTGGATCTCGAAGTGCCATCCCGTTGGTTGAGCGACTTGCAACGGAGGCAACCACCCATGAAATCATCTGGCTTGGCTCCGCCAAAATCTTTCCTAGCGTCGCTGGCCGGCATATGATTTTGCGTGCAACGAAGGGGGGTGACCGGGGGGTCCCGTGCCGCATCGTTGATCTTACGCACGTCGCTCGCGAACGACTAAAAGAAGAGTTATGTCGATCGCACATTTCAACGAAAGAAGAAATGCGCTCGCTCAGCGAAAGTCTTTCTCCGAAAGACGTACCCTCTCACGCGTCGGAAATAGCATTCTTGGCGGGTTTGCGGATCGTCTCGCAAGACGATTTGTGGCGTGAAGGTCGTTTGAATTCCACGACGGGTGGTGCGAGCGAGATCGTTCGGGATGACGGATCTCGACTCTCTCAAGGCTTCGAAGTGCGACAAGGAATTGCGGAGAATCCGCCCTTCGTGACCAACACCGTTGCGAAAGAAATGAATGATCTTTCATTGGCGGGAGGCGGTGTGTTTGTCCTAACAGAAGCCGAAGTTCAATCACTCACGCTCTCGGATCACGAGCGATCTCTACTAAGACCGTATTACTCGTTGTCATCGTTCGATCGTTTTTTTATGACCGAGACGCTTGGGCATTCGTTGCTTTACCTCACAAAGCAGACGGCTCCGTCGTTGCGGGAACTGCCACACATTGAAAACCATCTTCAGCGTTTTCGGGCGGTCCTCGAACGACGTCGCGAAGTTCGTCGGGGAGCGATTGCCTGGTGGCATTTGCATTGGCCTCGCGAAGAGCGACTCTTCATTGAGCCTCGAATTCTGTCCATCCAAATGGGAGCCATTCCCCGATTTGTGTACTCCGAGCGTCCGTCGTTTGTCGGATTTTCAATGCACGTCATCGTTCACAAAAAATCGCTCCCTGCAGTGTCAGAGGCCCATGTCAGCGGCTTGACTCTTCCGGCCTTGTCGGCCCTCTTGAATTCTTCACACGCCAGAGTTTGGTTTGAAAACCATGCGAAATACCGGGGACGAAATCTGGACATCAGCGGGACTGTTTTGAAACAGTTTCCACTTCCGAAAAGTCCGCGTCCCGATCTGGGGTTAGTGCTCGACCGACTCGCGCGAGATTGGCATCGCCAGGAAGATGCCGGCACAATCGATCTCGAACACCAGTTGGATCAACTGGTCGAGGAATGGTATCGGGACACTCGGCCGCAGGATGACTCTTAATTGCCTGTGTTAGGACGGCCTTCAAAAAGCTGGTCCAATTGCCGCTCAAAGCTGTGGTAATTCAAGTACTGATAGAGTTCGGCGCGCGTTTGCATCGAGGAGAGAAGTTGTTCTTGATTGGGGTCAATCAGCAGAGCTTTGTAGGCAACTTCGGCAGCCTTGTTGATCGCCCGAAATGCCGTCAATGGATACAAAGCCATCGCCACACCAACACCCGCAATTTCGTCGGTTGTAAACAGGGGCGTTTTTCCGAACTCGGTCAAGTTGGCGAGTACCGGAACCTTCACCTGCTGACAAAAAGATGCGTATTCCTGTAACGTTTCCATGGCTTCAGGGAAAATCATCTCGGCCCCAGCCTCAACACAGGCACACCCCCTTTCGATTGCCGATTGCATTCCTTCGACGGCAGCGGCATCTGTTCGGGCCATGATCACGAAACTTTGGTCAGATCGGGCATCAACAGCGGCCTTGATTCGGTCCACCATTTCTTCTTGGCTGACGATGGCCTTGTTCGGTCGATGACCGCATCGTTTTTGGGAGACTTGGTCCTCGATATGGATTCCCGCAGCTCCGGAACGAGACATTTCCCGAACGGTTCTCGCGATTTGAAATGCGCCTCCCCACCCTGTGTCGGCATCAACCAATAACGGAAGTGAACAACACCCTGTAATGCGACGAACATCTTCCAACACGTTGTCAAGCGACGTTATTCCAAGATCAGGCAGACCGAATGAGGAACACGCCACACCACTGCCAGACAGATAGATTGCCTGATGTCCGATTTGCTCTGCCATCATCGCACAATAGGCGTTGATCGCGCCCACGATTCGCAAGGGGCGATTCCTCGCGACAGCGGATCGGAAATTCTGGCCAGCCGAAGTCATTTTGCCATCCCTTGTCGAGTTCTCATCTCCATCGTACTCAGCAATCGGTTGTCGCAACGGTTGGGAGTTTTCCGATTGTTCCGCTCGAATATGTTATCGATCGATCTGCCGAGCGTCATGTGAAAACGCGAATTGTGTTGTCGTCAATGTTGGATTTGTGTCCACGAGGCCGACGCGTCGTTGATGATATCGGAGAGTCACTGTGTCACGTCGGATGTGCGGTGACCGAGTGATCTTGGCACTCTGTGTGCAAACATAAACGGCGGATCGAAGAACAGGGTGTTAGGTCGCGAAGTTTCCTCGCGGATCGGAGCCGATGATTTGATGCAATCAGCGATGTGAGAATCACCTTGCTGATTGCGGAGTGAGAAACGCTCGGGGTCGTGAACGCTGGAAATCGCCATCAATTGTCAAATGAGGAAGAACGGTGATTGTGTGAGGGTTCGGTTTGGTCATTGCCCGGGTACGATATACGAGTTCTCTGGCTGCTGATATTATTCTGGCGGAGATTGATCGTTTCAGAAAATCACTCCTGATCGGCTTCGAGTTTGACGATTGTTCATCCACTCCTGTTCTGCCGCCTGCTGCCATAAAAGCGGAATCCTTTCGGTAAAACAGCCAGATCTCAGGCGAGCTGATTCATTGTTGCGATTGACACCGGCCCATACCGAGGATGTTTGCGTTTCTTACCAAGGCTCTCAAACGTTGATGGCGGCGGTGATCTCGGTTTCCGTATTGTTGCTCACTTGAAGTCCACTCATTCAGAACAGGCGAGATCAGCACCATGGCAAAAATCCGATCATTCCTGTTCCCCTGTCCACGTCAGAGAGATGCCACCGCGATTGTTTTTTCGCTGTTCGGGATCTGCTGCGGATGGGTCGCCGCAGCTGCACCGGAAGTCAGTTCGTTGTTCCCGTCTGGCGGGCAACGTGGCACGACGACGAGCGTGCAGCTCCATGCTCCCGGTGCTGCGCCAGACCGGATTTGGTGCTCGCAAGCCAAACTGAAGGCGGCATTGTCGACGGAGCCAGGGCGGATGACTGTGACGATTCCGTCAAATGCCGATTTCGGTGTTTACGAGCTGCGGTTTATCAATCAAGAAGGCGTTTCTGCGTTGCGACGATTTGTTGTCGGCGATCTGCCGGAAATCAACGAGACGGAGCCGAACGACCTCTGGAATAAACCGCAAAAAATTCCATATCCGTCAATTGTTGTCAACGGTCAGCATCAAAGCACTGGAGATGCCGACTCGTTTTCTCTAACGCTGCGGCGTGGGCAAACCGTCGTCGCAGCGCTGATGGCAAATCGCATTCTTGGAGGTTTGCAGGATGCCGTATTGCAAATTCTCGGGCCAGAGGGCTTCATCATCGCACAGAATGAGGATGATTGGGGGGCGGATCCGCAACTGGTATTTACCGCTTTAGAGGATGGAACATATGTCGTACGCACATGGGCCTTTCCTCAGAAGCGGAAAACCGATATTAATCTTGTCGGTGACCCACGTATGGTCTATCGATTGACGCTGACAACGGGATCGTTTGTGGATCACGTCGTTCCGCTAGCGATCCAAGCGGGCGTGGCAAGAAAAGTTGAGTTGCGGGGTTGGAATCTCGAAGACAAAAGCGAGGATCTGGATCCGCCTCTTTCGTCCGTGGGCCAGCGATTTTCTTGGCCATCACATCATTCGGCGAATCGAGTTCCTGCGTCTGTGTTGGTCATGCCGCATCCGACGCGGATCGAGCATGAGCCAAACAGTCTCCAGCAGTCTCAAACAGTCGAACTGCCGTTGAGTATTACCGGACATATTGATTCGCCGCGTGATGTCGATGCGTTTCGATTCGCGGCGAAACAGGGACAGCGATTGCGATTTGAGGTGATCGCCAGAGCCGTGGGATCGCAGATGGACCCCGTTATTCGGATTCATGATTCTGCGGGCGTATTGATTAAAGAGGTCGACGATGAAGGCCCCGTGTTGGCCGATCTCGACACCGAGTTCGTGATTCCTTCCGATGGTGACTATCGCGTTGCCGTAGCCGATCGCTTCCAACATCACGGTGCTCGATACGTCTATCTGTTGAACATCACAGACGCCGTGCCGGATTATACGTTGTCCGTCGGAAGTGATGTCTTCGTTCTGACGTCCGACAAGGAACTCGAAATCCCCGTGACGGTTTCTCGCACGGTGGGGTTTGCGGAGGTGATCGAAGTCCGAGCGGTCGGGCTGCCTGAGGGAGTGGTTGTGAGCGTTGCCCAATCGGAGCCGACCGGAGACAGTTCAAAGGGCGTCAAGTTGACTCTCACGCTCAAGAACGCGATTCCCAATTCCGTTCCATTTGAAATTATTGGGAAGAGTCAATGTGTTGGAACGACTCTTGTCCATCCGGCCCAGGCACCGTTACAGACCTTGGAAGCGTCGACCTCGAAACTATGGCTCACAACATTGCCACTCGTCGTCAAACAATAATTCAAAAGAAGTCGTCCCTTCAAAGATGTTGTGTGTTCGGATGAGTGTTGGTAAAAGAAAATTTACAGCGGCGTTTGTTTTTCTCGATCATTTTTCATCTGCGGGAAGGGATTTGCGATGCGATGGACTGCCCTAGTGTGGCTGACGCTGATTTCCATCGGGAGTGCTGCGGACTCTCCTCAGTTCCGAGGTTCGGAAGGTGATGGTCATTCGCCGGAGACGAATCTGCCTCTCGAATGGAGTGAAACTCAAAACGTTTGCTGGAAGTCGGCTATCGACGGACTTGGCTGGTCGACGCCCTCCATTGCGGGTTCTCAAGTCTGGATCACGACGGCCACAGACGAGGGTCATTCGTTGCATGCCATTTGTCTCCACAAGGATTCGGGAAAAATCCTGCGCGATGTTGAAGTCTTTCGTCGCGAAGATCCGGGGACAATTCATGCCAAAAACAGTTATGCCTCGCCATCCGTTCTCCTCGAGCGGGATCCGACGTTGACCGCCAACTCTGCAGAGCCAAAATTTGTCTATGTGCACTTCGGAAATCTCGGTACGGCATGCTTGGATCATGATGGGAAAATCGTCTGGAAAAAAGAACTTCCCTATGAACACCGGCACGGACCGGCAGGATCACCAATTCTTGTGGGCGATCTGCTGATTCTGAGTTGCGATGGTACAGACGTTCAGTACGTAACGGCACTCAATAAGTTCACTGGTCAAGAAGTCTGGAAGACAGATCGCGACGGCCGAATGGCCTATTCGACGCCACTGCTGGTCAACGTCGAGGGGCGGAAAATGGTCATCAGTTCCGGTGGTGAGTGGGCGATGGGCTATGCGCCTGAGACAGGAAATGAGATTTGGCGTTTTCGGTATCCGAAGGGTTATTCAAACGTTCCTCGCCCTGTGTTCGGTCTCGGTTTGGTGTTCCTCTGTTCGGGGTATGATAAACCATCGCTTTACGCCGTAATACCCAACGGTGAAGGCGACGTCACGGAATCACACATGGCTTGGAAACTTGAGCGTGGAGCTCCCTTGAACCCCTCGCCACTTCTCGTCGGTGAGGAGTTATACATTGTCAGTGACAACGGCATTGCGACGTGCCTCGATGCCAAGACCGGTGATCAACACTGGCAGCAGAGGATAGGTGGAAATTTTTCGGCGTCTCCGCTATATGCCGATGGTCGGATTTATCTGCTGAATGAAGAGGGCAAGACTCATGTTTTCGCCCCTACACGGGACGAGTACCGCGAACTCGCACTCAATGCATTGCCGGGGCGAACGTTGGCCAGCATTTCTGCCGCGGATGGAGCTCTGTTTCTGCGGACTGAGAAGAATCTTTATCGGTTGCAAGCGTCGAAGTGACGGTTCATTTTCAATAAAATTCACTGGCTGCGCGGTGGTACAACCTTGCAGGACTGTCGAAAATTTCAGCAGGTCGTATTCTTAAAAGGTGTCATTCCGTTGCTCCGAAGCAAGTTTTAAACCTGTTTTATTGCTATTCCACGGGGCGGCGAAGAGCTTCTGGTCATAAGCGAGTCGACAGGTGAAATACTCCTTTGCGATTCCCTAAAGCCCTGTTTGTTGGAGGGGCTCGCGTCAGCAAGGGTCTCTGGATCGGTGGTGTAATCGTGCCGTCGTGATGTCTGCGCCACAGCGTAAAACGGTTCAGATCGTCTACAAACCGGCGGCTGTACGTCAGGCGACGTCAATGGCCAAGGCGAAGCGGGTCGTGGTATTGTCTCACAACCCCGCCTAACATTGATCGACCCGCACGGCAAGCAACCCGGGATCGCAATCGTCTGGATGTGGCTCAGAAGCGGACTCCGTGGCGCGCATCGCAATTGTCCATCGATCCCCCTCAAGCCACCGTGCCGAAATAATTGAAGTCAAATTTCAAGCGGTCTGGAGGCACTCATGTGATACAGACGAGGGGGCGTTTGGAGAAGATCAAGGTGCCTGAACCACTACCACATTTCGTGCAGGATGTCGGCAAGTTTGTCGTCGCGGATTTCTCGCGGATTGCCACTCATACTGTTGCCGCGAGAGCCGGAAACAAGTAACGGCAACTGGTCGCGATGCACGCCGATGTCTCGCAAACGTTTCGGAATGGCGAGCGTCTCGCAGAGTGTTTCAATTCGGTCCACGAATGCGTTCGCGGCGATCGGATCGATTCCGGCATCCGCATCAAAAAGTCGTTCCAACTCCGCCAGTTCTCGGGTGCGGACGGGAAGATTCCAATTTAAAGCGGATGGCAGCATGACGGCACACGCCAAGCCATGCGGAATATTGCAGGTGATACCCAACGCAGCGGCGACCCCATGTGCAAAGCCGAGTCCCGAATTCGCCAAAGCCATTCCGGAAAGTAACGCCGCATGAGACATCGCTTCACGCGCGGATTGCGACGAACCGTCGCGGACGGCAGTCAGCAACGCAGGCAGAGCCAGTTTCAGCCCCTGTTGGACGAGTGCTTGCGGAATCGGTGCCGATCGACGGGAGAGATAACTTTCGATCAACTGCGTGACGGCATCCATTCCTGTCTGGGCGGTGAGGCTCGGGGGGACACTGATCGTCAGTTCGGGATCGACGAGGGCGATGCGAGGCATCATCAGTTCTGATCGCAGACTCATCTTGTAGGCGTTTGTTGAATCATCGCAGAGACGCTGTTCGTGGATCTGCGGGGTTGAGGAGATCACCGAATTTTTTGTGGCTTCGGCTCCGGTTCCCGCTGTTGTTGGAAGCGCAATCAGATTCAATGGCCGTTCAGTGATCGCTAAACCTCGGCCCTTCCCTTCTAAAAAATCGACTACGGATTCACCGTGGAAATTTGTGGCAAGCGCGGCGGCGGCTTTTGCGAGATCGATCGTGGATCCGCCGCCAACCGCTACCACGACATCGTCGTCTGTCGGGTCTAGCCTGCGAAACAGAGACGCCAAATCATCAACATCGTGAACCTGTGGTTCACGAGACGACGTCTGAAACTCGACCACGTCGAGTCCGTGACTGCGAAGTCTGTCGGTCATTTTGTTGAGGAAACCAAGACGCGTGACTGTCCGACTTCCGCAAACCAACAGAACGCGACGGCCGAGTCCGGCGGCGAGTTGCGGCAGCTCTGAACGACGTCCCCAACCAAACACGATTTGACACGGTATCGCGAATGAATAACGGATCGCACTCACGAGGGCTTCTCTCCTTCAGGGTCAGTTTCAATCCTCATGTTTCGATCTCAGCAAGTCCCCGTAGATCTTATGATGCGTCATTACAGGAGTACTGAGCTGGTGAGCCAGCGTCCCCCCACCGCCTCAGGGGTCAACATTCAGAACATTGAGGCAAAGTCCTGAACGTTGTCCGTTTCCGTGGAATCACATCAGCAAAATTCAAATGGCCTTTTTCCAACGGTCGCCAAGGCCATCGAATGCGTTTCAATCCGCGGACATCAACTCCGCTAGGCAGGTCATTGAACATTATTTGCGATCGTCCTCCAACAAAAACAGGTACCGATTTTCGAAGACGGCGGATCGAGCGAGTGTAATTCCGAATCTGAATCTGGACCACGATTCGTAAAGGAACAATTGGGGATGCGGGTTGCCACTGTTGCTCGTGATGACGGTCCGCAGCGTGGCGGTTGCAACGAACGCGGATTTGAGGTGTCGTCACCGTTGGTTGACGGGCATCCGAATCCTAAGATGTGTG
>Ga0315293_10005204_pt1 | contig 12252 bp, 16 predicted proteins | sample YL17G13_20_MG_FD_203071 | JGI IMG/M metagenome (GOLD analysis project Ga0315293, IMG submission 203071) | Sediment microbial communities from Yellowstone Lake, YNP, Wyoming, USA - YL17G13_20 | ecosystem: Environmental > Aquatic > Freshwater > Lake > Sediment | place: USA: Wyoming | collected... | reverse complement strand
ATTTTGTTGCGTTTTGGGAGGGGGAAAAGGCAGATTTCTTTGCGTTTGGGGCGGGGAAACATTAAGATATGGCACTATATTACGTGGAAAGGAAGCGTAATTCCGCACATAACGACGGGGATTGCATTAGAAGGTGAGAGTTTCGAATGAATCCGCTGGAAACGTACTTGAAGGACGTTGGTGAAATCCGCTCCACGGCTGCCGGTGTTGCGGAAACGTCTTACCACCCCGCTCGTGGTTCCATCAGAGAGTGCTTGGCGACTGTATGTCATGGCTGGCCCTCGTTATTTACTTCTAGAAGTATATATTATAAGCGGCACTATTTATAAATCAGATATTTAATAATAATCTATTTGACAGTAGGGCCTTGTTGGAGTATAGTTGGCAGTATGGCTAGAATTGAACTGAAAGTGATGGGCTGGAAGTGTGAGAGATGCGGGCACGAGTGGCAGCCGAACAATCCGAAGACACCGCCCCGCGTTTGCCCGCACTGCAAGAGTGCCTACTGGGATCGACCCCGGAAGAATGTCGACAGACGTAAGAAGGCGGGTGAGTAATGGCTGTCAATCCTACACTCTATTGCCCAATTCGCGGGCAGCTGAACATTAAGGCCAAGACCAAAGACGGCCTGAAATTCACCGAGGAAAAACGGAGAATTGATTGCATAAAGTACCTTTTGAGCAAGGGATATCCCGCCGCGCAAATCAAGACCGAAGGCATTGTTCTGCAATTCGGCCACAAGGGGAGGAATGCGTTTCGGGTGGACGTGGTCGTGTCAGACATTGCAATCGCTGAATTCGGCAAACTTGACGTGGAACAACGGCGCGAACATGCGATTGTCTTAGCGGAAATCAAGCGCGATAACCAGGACGCACCGCTTGCCAAAGAAACGCAGGTCAAGGCCGCGCTGGGGTTCCTGCCTAACATGAAGGCGCTCGGGATCTATTGGGATGATCTGGAACAAAAGGTTTTTTATCGTCAGATTCAAGGTGACAAGCAGAACATCATCGAGGCGGCAATAACCTATCTGCCGGACTACGGCGGTAGTGTGAAGCTATCGAAGTTTCGGTATGATAACTTGAAGCCGTCACAAAGTCTTTCTGGTCTCTTCCGAAGGCTCGACGACATCTTGCACCACTACTGCATGGACAAGCCGATTCGCTTCCAAATTCTGATGCAGGTGCTGCTGGCCAAAATTTATGATGAAGAATCGCACAAGGCCAAAAACCAAGAGCTTGCGATTCAGGATTTCAAAGTATTTTCTCTATCCGATGCCGAAGTTTCGGATACGTTTAATACAACGCTACGGAAATCATTAGGCGTGTATCAGTCCTATTTGCCAGACGAGGTGCCGAATCGGATTCGCGTACCGGGTGCTGCGCTTCGGCAAATAAGCGAATTACTTTCCCCGCTTAACATTCTTGGTTCCGGGCCGGAGGTGATTCAAGAATTTTACATGTATTTTGCCAAGGAATTGTACAAATGGGACTTGGCCCAATACTTCACGCCCTATGAGGTTGTCGATTTTATAGTGAGAATTGCGAATCCTCGGTACGGGAATACAATCAAAGACCCCGCGTGTGGGAGCGCTGATTTTCTGATTTCAGCGTTTAGGCGCGGCTTGCCGCACGATTCAAAGATGGGCGACAAGATTTGGGGCGCTGACAACAGCCAGCAGGCCGTGCAGATCAGCGTTCTAAACATGGTGCTCAACGGTGACGGCAAGAGCAATATCAAGCAGGAGGACAGTCTTGTTGAGGTAAATAACTACAAAGATAGATATTCGATTATGCTCTGCAATCCGCCGTTTGGGGTTAAGATTCAAGAGCATCGGAAAGATGTGCTGAAAAATTTCGACTTAGGCAAGGATTTGACCTCCCAAGAAACTGGAATTCTTTTTGCCGAACTATGCGTCAAGCAGGCCAAGGCGGACGGTGGCCGCGTGGCAATTATTCTTCCGAACGGGTATCTAGGCAACCGTAGCGAAAAATATCTTTCACTACGGAAATGGATTCTGCGCCATGCTCGCGTGGCCGCCATCATCGGTTTTCCACGATTCACCTTCAAAAAGGCTGGCGCGGACGTATCTGCATCGGTTCTGGTTATGGAACGGCGAAAAACTCCACTCGACAATCCAGCGGACACCGAGGATTATCCTGTCTATGTGAATTTACTACAGAGCGTTGGATGGGATATCGGAAACAAGGTGGCAAAAAAAGTCTATAAACGCGATCCGGCCAATGGTGCGTTTGTTTTTAGCTCGGACAATGAGCCGATCCTAGAGGCCGATTTTGAGGATATACTTGCTGACCTCTACGCATCCCCGACCGTCGATGCTTTTCCTTGGATTGCGGAGGGAGTTGATGGAGCCGGGGCTTCCAGTGGCTGGTCGGTCAGCGCGAAGACAGTTTGTGGGTCGCCGGAACTTATCCTCGACCCAAAACGCCTTTGCCGAAAGTATCTTGAATTGCTGGAGGAATTGAAATCGAAGGACCATATATCGCTTTTAGGGATTTGCGACCTGGTGGCCCCGAAGGCATTTAAGCGAGAAAAGGCGAAAATTTACAGGTACGTTGAACTCGACGATATACATCAAAGCTCTCTGGATTCCAAGGAATTGCGTGGCTGGGAATTGCCGGACCGTGCGAAGCATCAGGCGGACCAGGGGGATATATTTATCGGATCAATCTGGGGGAGCGTTGGCAAGTGGTTCATGGCCGGAGCCGAAGCTAAAGAGGGAAATTTTGTGGTGACAAATGGATGCCACCGGCTGAAGGTAAAGGACGACATGAAGCAGTACCTTCCCGACCTTCTGTACGCGCTCTCGGCAGAATTTTACAGGGTCCAGATGCGAGCCTTAGCCACCGGATCGGACGGACTCGCCCAGGTTTCGGAACCGGATTTGAAGTTGATATTGATACCAAAACTGACCGATGCGTCTCTTCACGCGCAGATGGCTGCGTATGCTGTGGAGTGCCGCGAAAGACAAACATCGATTCATTCCTTGGTTCGACAGACAGTCGGCCAAACGTTTAGCAGTCTGGACGTGAAGCCGCGCCGATGGCACTTTTCGCAGGTCTGATTTCTGGAACCGAGGCAGGTTTTTGTGCAAGCGGCTGCGTCGCGCTCTTGGGCGCGGATACGCGGGATGTTTACCTGAATGACAAAGCCTGCTGGCGCAACGTTCCCGCGAATGTGTGGGAATACTATATCGGCGGGTATCAGGTTATCAAGAAATGGCTGAGTTACCGCGAGCAGAAACTTTTGGGCCGGGCGTTGAAGTCCGAAGAAGCGCGCGAAGTAACGGCGATGGTCAGGCGCATAGCCGCGATAATCCTCATGCACCCCGCTCTTGATGAGAACTATCGACGGGTGGCGGAGAAGGCATATGAGTGGCCGGGACAATAAAGGATGAAGGCGGGAGTCCGCCAATCCGCCGGAAGGCTAGATTGGCGAGACCTCACCGAAAAGAGAATCCCCCGGATTTCGCGTCCGGGGGATTTGGTTGTTTTGCGATGCGGGGTTACTTTGCCATTTTTCCGGCGAGGGCTTTTTCGGCGGCGGCTTTTTCAGCGGCCTTCTTTTCGTTCTTCTCGCCTTTGGCTTTTTTCTTGGCGCGTTTTGATTTTTTGTCTTCTTCGGGTTTTTCTTCCTGGATTATCTGGAGGATGGCGGTGTAGCCGCCGTCTCCGAGGCGCCTGTAGGAGCGTTTGAGGAGGCGGGTGTAGCCGCCCTGCCGGCCTGCCTTGACGAAGGCTGGCGCGATTTCCTTGAAGAGGCGCGCGACGGCGGCCTCGTCGGGGAGCAACTGCAGGGCGCGGCGGTAGGTGTGGAGGGTTTTGACGCGCGCGAGCGAGATCATTTTTTCGACGTATGGCTTTACTTCCTTTGCCTTGGGGACGGTTGTGACGATGCTGAAGTCCGGGCTGAGGAAGATGCCGCGCATGAGGTTTCGCCTGAGGGCGAGCCTGTGGGCGCAGGTGCGGCCGAGTTTTCGTCCTTTTCTGAGGTGTCTCATTGTGCTTCCGTTTTCTGTTTGAGCAGGTCGGTGTTCATGCCAAGCGCAAGGCCGATGTCCGTCAGTTTTTTCTTGATTTCCTTGAGGGAGGTTTTGCCGAGGTTTCGTATTTGGAGCATTTCCCTCTCGGGCAATTTGACGAGGTCGGCGACGGTTTTGATGCCCTGGTTGTCAAGGCAGTTGGATGCGCGGACGGAGAGGTCGAGTTCGTCGATGGGCTTGGCGAGTTTGGAGTCGAGTTCCTCGATGTAGCGCATTTGTTTTTCGGTCTCGTCTTCCTTTTTGACGTTCTGCTGGATTTCCTTGCCGAGTTCGTAGTACTGGACGAAGGGATTGAGGTGCTTGCGGAGGATTTTGCCGGCCTCGACGAGTGCCATCTCCGGGCTGACGGTGCCGTCGGTCCATATTTCGAGGATGAGTTTGTCGTAGTTGGTGACCTGGCCGACGCGTGTGTCCTCGGAGCGGAACTTGACGCGCCTGACAGGGGAGAAGATGGAATCGATGGGAATGACGCCGAGTTCCTGGCCTTCCTTTGTATTTTCGACGGCTGTGACGTATCCGCGGCCTTTGCGGGCTTCCATTTCCATGATGAAATTCGCCGGCTCGACGATGGTGGCGATATGGAGGGTTGGGTTGACGACTTCGACGTTGGCCTGGGGGATGATGTTGGCGGCGGTGACCTCGCCGGGCTCGTGCTGTTCGATGCGGAGCGTGACGGGGTGGTCGACGCTTATCTTGAGGAGGAGTTGCTTGACGTTCAGTATGATCTCGGTGACGTCTTCGTAGACGCCGGGGATGGTGGAGAACTCATGCTGCACGCCTTCCATGCGCATGGAGGTGACAGCGGTGCCTTCAAGCGAAGAGAGCAGCACGCGCCGGAGGCTGTTGCCGACGGTGACGCCGTAGCCCCTTTCGAAAGGCTCGATGGTAAACTTTCCGTAGGTGAGGCTGAGGGTTTCGCGATCAACCTCGACCTTTGTGGGAAGTTCAAAATTTTTCCAGCGAATGCGCATCCTCGCCTCCTGGTAATTTTTGTTCGTCCCCATGCCTCGCCCAGACGCAATGGCCGAGGGGTGGCGGCCATGCGGCGTCCCTGTTACTTCGAGCAGAATTCGACGATGAGTTGCTCCTGGATGGGCAGCAACACTTCGGCTCGCTTGGGCGTATCCAGCATCAGGCCTTCCAGTTGCTCCGGGTTCATCTGGAGCCAGGAAGGCTGTCCCAGTTCCTTTGTAACTTCCAGGTTCGCCTTGATGAAGTTGCGGAATTTTTCCGCCTTCGCCGGCGCAACGGTGTCGTTCTTGCGAAGGAGGGCCGACGGGATGTCAAGGCGCTTGCCGTTGACGCAGATATTGCCGTGGACGATCATCTGGCGCGCTTCGCGGTGGGAGCGGGCGATGCCGAGCCTGTAGAGCACGTTGTCGATGCGGCTCTCGAGCAGGATGAGCAGGTTCTCGCCGGTGTTGCCCTTCATGCGGGAGGCCTTGTCGAAGTACCTTCTGAACTGCCGCTCGCTGACGCCGTAGTATCTTTTGAGTTTTTGCTTCTCGCGCAGCTGGTGGCCGTATTCGGAGAACTTGCCTCTGCGCCATGCGTGCTCGCCCGGCGGGTATTCGCGTTTCACGACGCCGCATTTCCCGGTGTCGCAGCGGCTGCCCTTGAGGAAGAGCCGCATGCCTTCGCGGCGGCATCTTTTGCATTGTGGCCCGGTGTCTCGTGCCATCGGAATCTGCTCCGTTCTGTTGCTTCGAATAAAAAAGATCGCGGGAACGCGTGTTCCTGTCAGACCCTGCGTTTTTTTCGCGGCCTGCAGCCGTTGTGCGGCAACGGGGTCGCGTCCTGTATGGTGCGGACGTTGAGGCCGGCGGCCTGGAGGGCGCGGATGGCGCTTTCGCGGCCGCTGCCTGGTCCTTTTACGAGGACGTCGATTTCTCGGATGCCGAATTTTTTGGCTTTTTCGGCGACGTTTTCGGCGGCCCTCTGTGCGGCAAACGGGGTGCTCTTTCGGCTGCCCTTGTAGCCGATGGTGCCCGAGGAGTCCCAGCACAGCGTTTCGCCGTTGATGTCGGTGATGGTGATGATCGTGTTGTTGAAGGAGGCCTTTATGTGGGCGATGGCCTTCACGACGTTTCTTCGGCTTTTTCGTCTGCGTGCTTCTTTTGCCATTAAATGCACCTCGTGGTTTCAGTTCCGGTTTATCAGGATGCCATTTCCTTGATGCTCTTCTTTCCCGCGACGGTCTTTCGGGGGCCTTTTCTCGTGCGGGCGTTTGTCCTTGTGCGCTGGCCGCGGCAGGGCAGGCCCTTGCGGTGGCGGCTGCCGCGGTAGCAGCCTATGTCCTTGAGGCGCTGGATGTCTTGCGCGATGCGGCGGCGCAACTGGCCTTCGACGGGGTAGTTTTTTTCGATGATGTTGCTTATCGAGGCAAGTTCGCCCTCGGCTAGGTCGCGCGCGCGCATGTCCTTGTTTATCCCGGCCTCGGCCAGGATTTTGAGCGCCGTGTGGCGGCCTATGCCGTAGATGTAGGTCAACGCGACGTCGATCTTTTTCTGTGCCGGTATGTCTACGCCTGCTATGCGCGGCATGTAACGCCTCCTATCCCTGGCGCTGTTTGTGGCGCGGGTTTGTGCAGATTACCCTAACCACGCCCTTGCGCCGGACGAGTTTGCACTGTTCGCATATTCTTCTGACTGAGGCCCTTACTTTCATGGCTCACCTCAAGGTCCCTGATTTCTCACGCGAGCGCTACTTTTGCAACCAGACTATTCTTCCCCTGGTCAGGTCGTATGGCGACATGTCGATTACGACCTTGTCTCCGGCGAGTATGCGGATGAAGTTCATGCGCATTCTTCCGGAGACATGCGCCAATACCTCGTGGCCATTTTCAAGCACTACCTTGAACATGGCGTTGGGCAATGCTTCCTTTACTACAGCCTCGACGCGTATGGCTTCTTCTTTGGCCACTTGCAGGCTCCCTGACTATTCCAGCCGGGTAAGTACTTCGGCGCCGCCGTCCGTCACCAGGACGGTGTGCTCGAAGTGCGCCGACTTTCCGCCATCCGCCGTGACGACCGTCCAGCCGTCGCCGAGTTTTCTCACGTCGTGGCCGCCGGCGTTCACCATCGGCTCAATGGCCAGCACCATTCCGGCCTGGAGGATAACGCCTTTTCCTCTGCCCTTGTCCACGAAGTTGGGTATCTGCGGCTCTTCGTGGAAATCGCTTCCTATGCCGTGCCCGACGTACTTGCGCACGATGGAGAAGCCGTTTGCCTCCACATGCTTTTGTATTTCGGCTGACACGTCGCTGAGAGGCCGCCCCGCGCGGATGACGCTTATGCCTCGCGCCAGGGACTCCTCGCACACGCGCATCAGTTTCATGTCTTCTTCGCTTACCGTCCCGACCGGATAGGTGCGGGCGGCGTCGCCGTGGTAGTTCTTGTATTTCGCGCCGACGTCGACGCTCACGATGTCTCCGGCGGCGAGTTTCCGCCGGCCGGGGATTCCGTGAACAACTTCTTCGTTTATCGAGATGCAGGTGTTCGCGGGGAATCCGTAAAGCCCCTTGAACGACACGCCGCATCCTTTGCTCAGGATGAACTCACCCACCGCCTTGTCCAGGGCTTCGGTCGTGACCCCGGGTTTCACGAGCCGCCCGACGAGGTCGAGCGCTTCGGCCACGACGCGGGACGCCCTGCGCATCAAATCAATCTCGCGCTGTGACTTGATGATTATGGGCATCGCCGCTCCCTTACAGGCCCAGTGCCTTGCGAACTTTCGCGTAAACCTCTTCCGCCTGCTGGTCGCCCGAGACGCGGCGCAGGAGTTTCTTGTCGGTGTAATGCTTTATCAGGTCCGCCGTCTGGGCGGTGTAAACCTTGAGCCGGTTCTTGATGCTTTCCGGCTTGTCGTCGTCGCGCTGGTATAGTTCGCCGGCGCAGTTGTCGCACTTTCCCGCGACTTTCGGGGGCATGTTCTTCACATGGAAGTTCGCCCCGCACTTGCGGCACGTCAGGCGCCCGCCAAGCCGCTCCAGGACCACCTTTTCGGTGGTTTCAAGATAGACGACGTGGTCGATAGCCTCGCCGTGTGATTTAAGCGTTTTCTCGAGCGCGCTTGCCTGCGCCACGGTGCGCGGGAACCCGTCGAAAAGGAAGGATTTCTTCCATCCCAGCGCCGAGAGTTTTTCCTCGATTATTTTTATTGCGACTTCGTCGGGCACAAGCGCGCCGCTGTCCATGTACGACTTCGCCTTGAGGCCGACTGCGGTGCCGGCCTTCACGGCCTCGCGGAGCATATCGCCGGTGGAGAGGTGGGCCAGTTTCGCGCCTTTCACCAGGCGCACGGCCTGTGTGCCTTTTCCCGCTCCCGGCGGTCCGAGCAATATTACTTTCACCTTCGCCTCCCTCTGATGCGTTTGCCGGCGCCGAGGAAGCCGTCGTAGTGGCGCATGACGAGGTGCGACTCGATTTTCTGGACGATGTCGAGCGCGACGCCGACCACGATTAGGATTCCCGTGCCGCCGAGGAAGCCGACGACGATGTAGTCGAGTCCGAGGCTCATGCTGAGCAGCATGGGCAATACGGAGATCGCGGAGAGGAACGCTGCGCCGCCGAGGGTGACGCGGTTCATTATTTTTTCAAGGTAATCGGAGGTGTTTCCGCCGGGGCGTATGCCGGGGATAAAACTGCCGTATTCCTTTATGTTCTTCGCGGTTTCCTTCGGGTTGAAGTAGAGCGCGGTCCAGAAGTAGGCGAAGAAGAAAATCAGCGCGGTCTCAAGTAGGACGTAAAACACGCCGCCGCCGGAAAAATTGTGGAAGAGGAACCGCAGGATGTCGCCGAACCAGAGCCATCTGGGGCCGAGTGCGCGGGCCGCGCCGACGATGAGGACGCTGCTGAACAACTGCATGACGGGCGAGGCGAAGATGACGGGCATGACGCCTGCCTGGTTGACGCGGAGTCCCAAGTAGGAGCGCTGCCCGCCGTAAACGCGCGTGCCGCGGACGTGCTTTGCCTGCTGTATCGTTATTTTGCGCGTGCCCTGCGTTATGATTATGACGGCCATGACGATGAGGACGTAGCCGAGTATGAGGCCGGCGCTGATGAGCACGCCTGTTTCAGGGCGGCTGTTCGGGTCGTTGCCGCTGAAGTACTTATTGTAGATGTTGAAGGCCGCGCGGGGCATCCTGGCGACGATGCCGGCCATGATTATCATGGATATGCCGTTGCCGATGCCGTATTCGGTGATGCGCTCGCCGATCCACATGACGAATATGGTCCCCGCGGTCAGGGCGAGGAAGACCTGGAAGAACGCGCCGATTCCCCAGAATTCCGCGGGCAGCAAATCCGTCGGCCCGCCGCCGCGGCTCAACTTGGTGTAAACGAAATACGCCTGGACGAAGCACAGCGCCACGGTGCTGTAACGGGAGTATTGATTGAGTCTCTGCTGGCCGGCCTCGCCTTCTTTCGCCATCTGTTCGAGGGAGGGGATGATTTTCTGCAGGAGCGAGAAGATAATGGAGGCGCTGATGTACGGCATGATGCCGAGGGCGAATATGGAGCCGCCGAGCCAGTCGCCGCCGGTGATAGCGCTAATCTGCTGGATGAAGCGGGCGAAGCCGCCGGCTTCCGAGATGCCGAAGCCGTGGAGGTTGAGAAACGGCACAAACTTGACGCCGGGTATGGGGATTGAAAAGCCGATTCTATAGACGGCCAGAAACCCCAGCGTTATGAGGATCCGCTTCTTGAGTTCCGGAATCCGGAACATATTTTCAATTGAGGACCACACTTACAGCGCCTCCGCTTTTCCGCCCGCGGCGGTGATTTTTTCGATCGCGCTTTTGCTGAATTTGTGAGCCTTCACGGTAATCTTCTTCGCCAGGTCGCCGTTGCCCAGGACCTTGAGGCCGTCGCAAAGGCGCTTGACGATTTTTTTCTCTTTCAGGATTTCGGGGGTGACCAGCGCGCCGTCGTCGAAGGAGTTGAGCGCTTCGACGTTGATGACGGCGTAGGTTTTTCTCATGGGGTTTTTGAAACCGACCTTTGGGACGCGCCTGAGCAGAGGGGTCTGGCCGCCTTCGTGGCGGAACTTTCTGGAGAACCCGCTGCGGGATTTCGCGCCCTTGTGTCCGCGTCCGCTGGTCTTGCCGCGTCCGGAACTTTCTCCGCGGCCCACGCGGATCACCTTGCGGCGGCCGACCGTGTCTCTGACGGCTTCGTGGAGCCTCATCGTATTTTCACTCCGCGTAACTGTTCGACTTCTTCGATGCTTTTCAGTTTCGTCAGGCCGTCGATGGCGGCCTTGACGAGGTTGACGGGGTTTGTGCTGCCGAAGGACTTTGTGAGGATGTCCCTGATGCCGGCGAGTTCTATGGGCGCTCTGACGGCGGCGCCGGCGATGACGCCGGTTCCGGGGGCGGCGGGCAGCATCGTCATTCTGGCGGTGCCGAACCTTCCCATGATTTGATGCGGGATGGTTCCGCCGGTGCGCGGGACGTCAACGAGGTTCTTGTGGGCGTCCTTGACGGCCTTTTCCACCGCGCTTGGCACGTCGTTGGCCTTGCCGAACCCGTAGCCGACGCGGCCGTTTCTGTTGCCGACGACAACGAGCGCGCTGAAGGAGAACCGCCTGCCGCCCTTGACCACCTTGGCGGTGCGGTTTACCTTGACCACAACCTCTTCAAACTCGGCTTGCTGGATTGCTTCTTGAGGCAACACGCTCTCCTTTGAGTTCATGTCCGTGACGCTTGAACGGCGGATGGCGGCGCCTGTCCGCCCGGCCGCTCATGTTTAGAACTTGAGGCCGCCCTCTCTGGCGCCCTCCGCGAGGGCCTTGACGCGGCCGTGATATTTATACGGGCCTCTGTCAAAGACGGCCATTTTGATTCCCTTGGCAACGGCGCGGGCGGCGATGAGTTTGCCCATTTCCTTGGCGATTTTGACGGTGGCGCAGTTGCGGGTGGCGCCTCGGATGTCCTTTTCAAGCGTCGAGGCGGCCGCGAGTGTATGGCCCTCGTGGTCGTCAATGAGTTGGCACAACAGATGGCGGCCGCTTCTGAAGACGCTGAGCCGCGGCCGCTGCGTGGTGCCGACGACGCTTTTCCTGACGTGCAGGCGCCTGCGAGTTCTTCTGTGTTGTATCAGTTTCTGGGCTTTCAACTCGTATACCCCTGTTTCTTACTCTGTGCCGGTGCCGAAGGTTTTGCCGGCTTTTCTGCGGATGATTTCTCCCTCGTAGGAGATTCCCTTGGCGTTGTACGGCTCGGGCGGTTTGATGGCCCGAATGGCCGCGGCGAACTGGCCGACCTTTTGCTTGTCTATGCCTTTTATCGCTATCAGAGTCGGGTTAGGCGCTTCGATCTGGAGGTATTCCGGTATATTTACGACGACCGGAGTGGCGAACCCCAGATTGAGCACCAGTTGTTTCCCCTGCAGTTTGGCGTTGTAGCCGACGCCGTTTATCGAAAGCCTTCGTTCGAACCCTTTGCTGACTCCCTCGACCATGTTGGCGATGAGGCTGCGGGTCATGCCATGAAGGGAACGCTGTTTCGGCTCATCGCTGTCGCGAGAGACCATGAGGTTTTTTTCCTCCAGTTGTACGGTGACGCCCGCAGGCAACCGGAATTCAAGCGTTCCTTTAGGACCCGCGATCTTGACCAGGCCTTCCATGACTTCCGCTTTGACGCCCTCGACAAGCGCTACGGGCTTCCTACCGACGCGTGACATGATCTCACCTCGCTGCTACTTCACCACACGGTACAAAGAAGTTCACCGCCAAGGTTCGCCTCGCGGCACTCTCTGTCGCTCATGACGCCCTTGGAGGTGGAAACGATGGCTATGCCTCTGCCGGCCAGAATGGGTTCGACTTTTTCGGCGCGGATGTAACTTCTTCTGCCCGGCTTGCTCTTGCGCACTATGCTGTTGATTATCATCTCTCCGTCCGGACTGTACTTCAGTGCCACAATCAGCACGCCCTGGACGTCGCTCTTGACAAGTTCGTAGTCCCTGATAAAGCCTTCGCGCTTTAACACTTCGAGTATGCCGCGGTTTGTTTTCGAATTGCGAACCTCCACCTTTCGGCGTTTGATTTCGTTCGCGTTGCGAATCCGAGTCAACATGTCCGCTATTGGATCGCTGTGGCTCATATTTGCGTTTGCCTTTCCACAACCGCCTTTCCGGGAAGATGCTCCGGGGTCACCAACTGGCCTTCTTGAGGCCGGGTATCTGACCCTCGTG
>Ga0315293_10005203_pt1 | contig 12254 bp, 9 predicted proteins | sample YL17G13_20_MG_FD_203071 | JGI IMG/M metagenome (GOLD analysis project Ga0315293, IMG submission 203071) | Sediment microbial communities from Yellowstone Lake, YNP, Wyoming, USA - YL17G13_20 | ecosystem: Environmental > Aquatic > Freshwater > Lake > Sediment | place: USA: Wyoming | collected... | reverse complement strand
CTTCTACATTGCAGACGGCCTACCCCTTGATGATAACGATGACAGGTTTGGACTAATCGGGTTTGAGGTCGGCAGTCAGCTGCAGTGCACTTTACGCGTTCGCCCCTCATGTATGCTTCTCGAAACGTTCATGCGGAGCCCGACATGGCACGCAAGGAAATGCCTATGGGGACTTGACTACTACCCAGCGGCAATAATATCATTTCTGCAAAAAATACAGAGATGAAACGGGTCAATAAAATGCAGTACAAAGGAGAACAGAATCGACCGAGATTGAAAACACACGTCTTTGGACAGGTGTTTATCATTGGTGTTCTTCTGTCCTGTTTGTTCATACTCCCAGCAATCAGTTACTACTCATCAAGGCTTATACTTCAATCATCAGGAACGATCGGATTGGATTGGCTACATACAGAAGATAAATCCATTGTAGACAGCTACGGAAACGTCGTTATCCTGCGTGGCGCGAATTTTATGGGCTACGAGTTCGGAGCTTGGGGTCGCCATGAAGAAAACGACTATTCAAGGATGGCAACATGGGGATTTAATGTCGTAAGACTGCCGATATCGTGGCACTACATTGAGCCACAACCAGGAACCTATAACCTATCTTATCTTGAAACCTATGTGGATCGGGATATCGGGTGGGCGAAAAAGCGTGGAATCTACATAATTTTGGATATGCATCAATGGTATTGGTCTCAGTATTTCACCTTTTTTAGTCAGCAGGGCGAAGTTGGAAATGGATTTCCTTCATGGCTCGTTAGCGGATATCCAGACACGAATGCTGGATACATAAAAGCGGTAACGGATTTTTGGGTAGGCAAGGGTCCAAATGGAACAGCGCCAACTGATACAAACCCCTCTATGCAAGATAGATTTATCAACATGTGGAGGCAAGTAGCGCAAAAATACAGTGGGGAAAGCGCTATCGCTGGTTATGACATTCTAAATGAACCATTTAGTGGTGAACTTTCATGGGAGGAACATAGTGCATATTTATACTCATTCTACGGAAACTTGGTCAGTAAGATCCGAGAGTCAGATATCAAGCACATTATTGTATATCAGCATATTCCAGCTTTGACAATCAAGTATGCTAGACTACTAAACTACTCAAATATCATGTTTAGCTTTCACTTCGGCACTCTAAAGGACAACTATGATGGCAATCAAACGAAACTAAGATATGCGTTTCTTCAGTACTTCGGTGAAATTTCTGATTGGAACATCCCAGTCTATGTCGGCGAATTTAACACACATTCTGAATACCCCAACGCAGCACAATGGATATTCGACACAGTGGGCATCTTCAACGAGTATAAGCTGGCTTGGACTTGGTGGTCATACTACAAATCAGACTACTACACGGCATCATTATGTTATTACGATGGTGCTGAAAGAATCGAGTTAACTCAGCATCTTAAAGCCTCTTAGGAGCAAATATGAAGCTAACAGCTTTTGACAATCTATGGTGAAATCCTCCTCGTCAATCTCGTAGGAAGTTGAATTAGATGGAAAAGCGTTGACTCCGCAGCGTCCAGCAGTCGCTGTTCTGCTAGAAAAAAAGAATTCAAATACCGTGGAACCCCGTGCAAAACATAGGTTTCGGCCCTTTGTTCGTTCAACCATCTGTAGGCATGTTCTTTGGAAGTCATCCATTTGATTCCATTTCCACTAACAGCTAACGCCAATGCGCTTTGTTCTTTGAGATTGCTGTATGTACAAGGGTTTGCCAAACATTCATCGTTTGTTAGTTTCAGCCATTCATACTTTATTCTTCTATGAAGAAAGTTCTTGAAGATCATGAATCCGGCATTGGGCACAGGTATTGGGTCTTTTCCGAGTTGTTGAAATATCGAGAGCCAGATTTTCATGTTAAAATTGCGAGAATGGCACATAGGCGGGAATTGCTCTCTAGCGGAAAAATCAAAACTTCCATGAAGTAATGGTGATAAATCCTTTTTTACAATCGTGTCCGCATCCAAAAGAACAACTTCGGAGGAATCTAGCTCACATAAATGGATCTTCTCACCGTAGCGGCCATAACCACGTTTTGTGATGAATATAAATGGTTTCGAAAGATTTCTTGCTTGTTTTACCGTGCGATTTTGAACAATCTGGATAGCTCAATCTACTCATTGAGGGAGTAAAGAAGACAATTATGTCTTTCTTGCCAACAAATCGTCTTACACTTCTTATTGAACGAATAGCTTGAGGGACCAATATACCTTGATCACTAACCGTATATACCACTTTCAGCTTTCAAACACTCCAAAGTACATTTAGAGATAATTTCTGAATTAGGTAATAAAACTATCGCCATGTGTTAATCATGTGGCTACACGGTACTCCTTCTCTTTTTTACAATTCTCCTTGCAAGAAGATCCAGATCCAACAAACACCATAATTGGCGTTTAGAGGCTATAATTCGCTGCAGGCCAACAGAGATTAAATATATGAATTCCTTTAGCGTGGTTGAATGTGATTCGCGATATGCAGGCGTACATGTGCTAGCCCATGGTGGCAAAGATCTACCCAAAGCCTTCTGCAAATAAATTCGTGTATGTAGCTTCTTCAACAATTTCTGGGCTTGTTCATTCTCAAGAAGATGATCGGTTCTTTTCATCTCAATATAACCGTTTTTGCAGGCCTGATCTATTAGTTCTTCACCAATTTCATTTCTGGTTATAACTATAGAGGTACCTAAATTATCATTCCTAAACTCGGGCAACCACGCGTCACCGCAGGAAACATCAGCTAACCTGTTGAATTCGTCATTGCATAAAGTGCATCCATGTATGTGGAACAACCCAACAATGCCTTCCCAATACTTCGGGTAGGGCATCTGAACGCTACTTCTGTCAATACAACTTCCTTTAAGTTCAATCTTCATCCTTCCCGGCCATCCCCCACCGCGATATTCAATCGCAAGGACTTGCTTTTTCTGCAACTTCAACTTTCTCAAAAGATACTCCGTGGCTAGAAACGTGGGTGTGCCTGAGCAAAAAATTCCCAAGTGAAACTTGATTTTTATAGCTAGGTCAGGATAGACGTCTTCAGCTTTTCTTGCTCCATAGATGTGGCAAGGAAGGCCAACAATCGCGTATGTCCCTTTTCCCTTGGCAATATTCTCTAATGCAATACCAAGAGGAACTGGACAATATTTCGATCCACCCGCAGAAAGGATTTCGGATTTTTTCGTGGCAACAAAAGATACAGGCTCTAACGGGTTTTTCCTGGCCATTCCAGTGACTAATACGCCATCAACAATTCCTTTCTCCAAAAGGTATAAGCAAATGGCAGAGATCACGCCACCCGAAGAAGAGTTGTATCTCAAATTCCAATCACAAGCATAACCCACATAACTAGTTGGGAAATCGCCAATCACCAAATTCTGCAGGCAACTCTCTATCAAGTATTGTTCACTTGCTGGTTTTGTTCCATAACAAACCTTCATGCAAACGCCGCAATTCCTGCATTCCTCTTCGCTTATTACAGGTACATAGAATCCCTTTGTCTCATCTTTAGCGATCTTGATTGCTTTGTAGGGACATGCAAAAGCACACGTTCCACATCCAACGCATAATCCCCTTTTCAGAATCTGCTGGACATTTTTCAATAATGCAGCTCTCCACATCAATGGGTTCGATGTCTAAGCGCGCGCTTCAGCTAGCCATTTCTCTGTTTCATCATCTAATCTCTAGGTTATTCGCTGGTCCTTTTTGCTCAATAGAGTCTTTAGGAGCTCACCGTTCTTTTGTGCTAATCTTCTGGTGGTCTGAGATTTACGAAACAGGTCTTCGGATACTTCATGCCTGACAGAAATAAGATTCTCAATCTTTGAGAAAAGACCTTCAAGATTGGGTTGTTTAATTTCGTAGATCCATTTTTCTTGCCCCGCTAGTCCTTCTGCTGTACTCTGAAACCTCGTATCCATTGGCTTTGTCAAGACTATTGTGGGAACGCCTGAAGAGAGAGCGCCAATGACTGAATGAACTCGTCCACCTATGAGAAGGTCCATGACTCCGATAATGCCCTTCAGTTCTCGTGTGGAATACTCTTTTGTGATAACAAAGACATTTTGTTTGTTTCTGACTAGCGAATACAATTTCTTGGCTAAGATTCGGTCATCCAGAAAATCGCTAGGGCCCACACAATGGGGTAAAAATACAATGGTAGCCTCAAATTCTTCTATTAATCTGTCAATTATACCTGCAAAGGCAACGATGGATTCTTGTCTTTTCTGTGGGCTCCCTATTATTTGGGTTCCGAACGAGAGATTTTCATTCGTAATGGTTATACCTATCGACAATTTCTTCCCGAATGTAACACCTTCTTCCTGCAATATTTTTAGCGCTTTTTTGCGATTGACCGGTGTCATCATGAAAGCAGGATCCGCGGTAAGGAAGATATGTGACTTTCGTGTTGCAATCTTCCGAAAGTAATCATATGTCTCTTTTTCTCTTGCTGTTACCAAGTCCACCTTTCCAAGAAGGTACCCGGCCAGCTTCTCCCAGATTTTCCGTCTGAATTTGTATGTACCGTTGCCATAGATTACAATGGGCTTATGCAAAGTCTTTGCCAACAACGTGGCATAAAGCGGGAGCAATGGCAATTGGGGTGGTCCAAAAAGACAACTTTCCTGATCATGACTTGTGATGATAACATCAGTATCGTAGTATTGCTTCCACAATCCACTTCTCATCAACTTAAACGAAGTCTCCTTTAAGATAAAATAGAGAAAACCAAAAATAATGTGTCGGATTCCTCCATACAATCCATTTATCATATTCGCTCTGTGAGAATCTTGAAAACCCTGAAAACTTTCCAACATATTCAATTCTCTCCTAACATCGATTAATCTGATACTTTCAGGATATCTAGTGCTGTCAATTCCAATGTTGAATGAAAAGATCGAGACCTCAACTTTGTCTAACACCCGAAAACTCTCCAGAATACCTTCCAAAATTGCCAACTCGCCTTTGTTAAATGCTGGGATGTAATCAGCAATAAGAATCTTTGTAGAAGTGGGTTTCATGTATCTACCTCTGGTTTCTTCCAGTTATTGTGCTAGCATTCAAGAAAGCGTAGGAAAATCCATTATTGTACAAAATGCTCGTATTCTGCAAACATTGTTGCAGATACATTTCGTTAGCTAGTGCATTTCTGCCTGAAGGAATTGCATGCGCGTGTTCTGTGTGGGAAATTAGCAGTATATGCGATTTATTGGGATTACCTTCTAGCAAGGAGAGGAAACTTGAACTCGTCAAACCATAGATCTCCGTGACCATTATACCATCAGCCCAAACAAGTAGTCTGTCGTTATGCGTACTCACGAACGAGATGAGCGAACGGTCATAAATAGTATTCACTGCTCTCATGTCATAGACATAATAGGTGCTCTGCATTGTTGAAACAGTCGGTACCAAAGGTTGAAGCGGATAGGTGACCAAACAAGATAGTGCAGCAAACGCACAAATTGACAAAAGAATTAAAGTTTTCTTGAACCTTGGTTTTAAGTAAAAAAGGTAATAAACACTCAGTCCTCCCAAGAATGGGAGAAATGAATATATGTAGAACTCCCTGTGCACAGCAGGGCGCAAAAAGAGGAGACCTATGAACATTGTTGCTGCGAAAAATATGGGCAAGACCAAAGATTTGTAGAACACTCGCGATTTCCTGGTTAGAGGTAGCTTCAAGTATGCCAATGGAGCCAAGGAAATCAACAATATCGAAACGATGTCTTTTCCATATCTCGCCAAGAAGACTCTTATTATGTCGAGTCGACTCATAGTATAAAGGGCTTCATACTGGCTAAGAGCAGCTGGTCCTTGGCCTAACAGAAGCTTAGAAAGTAGTTCACTGCCTAGTGACAGAAATCTACCAAAGTTTTCGAGGCTTGAGAATAGGAAATGTCCAGCGATCATAACTACGAACAACAGCATCAGGGGCAGCGATAAGTGCACAGAGACCATGTCTCTTAGTTTTGCTGGTGTTTTAGCAGCAAAGAGAAAGGACAGCATGTAAACAAGTAACACAAGCGAGGTTACATCGTGTGAGCCAAGAATTGTCACGCCAAGAAGAATTATGATAGCAACTCTTGAACGTGAACTCCCTTCTAGTATTGCAACCAACAAGAACGAGTAGACAAACAAAACATAGACAGGATATATGACACTTGCTCCAAAGTAGGTGTATGTTACGGGGAATATTATTGCAACAGAAGCGATGGTGGCCTTTGCCAAACCTAACGGCAACGAAATCCTCGTTGCAACCATGTAAATCATCAGAGGTATAACAAAGGGAGCGGCAATGATAAAAGTCTTCATCGCAATGTTTGTATCCATCCCAGTTGCAGTCGACAGCATGGATGTCATAATGTGCATCCCCGGTGTCCCCCCGTATTGCGTTGCATACGGCCCTGTCCCTACCGCGTGACCAAGTATAGTCGTGTCTCTAATAGAGGCATAATGCAGTAAAGGATCACTATATCCGTAGATAAAAGCATATTTTACGTTAGGCAAGAGATTAATCGCGACAAGGTATATTCCGCTGGCAATAGCTATCAACTTCAGGTTTGATGAAAGGCTTACAATGCCACCATACGATAGAGCAAATAAGAGGAAGTATGGCCATATTCCTCCCAATATCCAATCGTCGTTAACATCCTTAGAATTTATTATGGTTTGGATTATCAACAGAACCAAGACTGAGAAAAAGGATAGAATCAGAAATATGGAGCGTCGCTGGTTTCTGCCTTCCAAGCCTGTCATTGGACCATGCTTCCAGTATTTAAGATACCTTGTAATTTCTCTTGTGACAGATTTAAATCTACCAGTACAAACAATCTAGCTGATGAGGAAAACATGAGCTTAACTGTAGAGCTTTTGAGATTGATTGCATCTCCGTTTGTGACAACAGGAGGTGCGCGATCAGAAAACACTGATCTGGCAAAACTGCATTCTTACTCCGAAAAGAACAGGATGGCTTATCTCTTTCTGGAAAGGGCAAACATACGTGCTCCAAGCAGTTACTCATCTCTCTATCAAGAGGCAGATCAGCGACGGGAAAAAATAGAAGATGCCGTTGCCAAAGTCTCAAAGGTTCTGACAGATGCAGAAATAAACCATGCCGTTTTCAAAACAATCAGACCCTATAGATCCACAACGGTTGATATCGACACATTGATTTTTAAAAATGAGGATTACTTGAGGTCGGTCAAAATGATGCAAAGAGCTGGATACAAGTTGGTCGTGCGCGGCCCCAGATCAACAACATTATGGGATCAAGTAGTAAACATTGGAATAGATTTGTACGAGCAAGTGGCTGTAAGCTTCATAACTTATTTAGACAAACGGACTTTAGTCGCTCATGTCGCGACCACAAAGCTTCCACACAGCAAAGAATTTAGAACCCTTGCGCCTGAGGCTGATCTAGCGTGTATAATTGCGCATTCCATGATAAAGGAACAAATGTACACTTTATCGGAATACTACAGCTACATTTACTACCTTAGGCAGATGAAAATCGACAACTTCCTTGAAATAACAAAACAAAACCACATCATAACCGCTGCAAGAGTGCATACCGCAATCACTGCGCTATTACATCAGACAGCACACAAGACTATTCCAAATGAGCTCAACCAAATACTTGACAGTCTAGGCGAAGAGAGTTTTGAGACAACAAGACTCATCGAGAGAAATTACGACACTCCCCACAAGTATCACCCGATCACGATCGCCAAATCATTGTTGGAAATAACAAGAGGAAGAATAACTAGAAAAAGTTTAGCAGACCAACTGATTCACATGTTTGATCCAAACATCTCAAAGGACTTTCTCAAGAAATTAACTGAACATGCATTTCGAGAAACCTACTGACGTCGCCTCAAGTAGTCGAGAATTTCGTTAGAAGTCTGTTCAATGGTACGCTCAGGCGTATTGATTACTAACGCATTAAAAGATCTCGCTAACACTTTGTATGATGCTCTCTGGAAATCAATGAAGCTCTGTGGCTCAACAGCGCTTTTCGGAAGGGCTCCGTAAGTCCTCGTCTTCTGCTGTGGATCTACATTATAGAAATGTGCACGCCTCTTGAACACTGTCTTGAAATCTGAATCCAAAAATATGAAAACCGTATCACCGGGAATAAAAAGGTAAAGCGTTCTTGAAATCCTGCTTCTCAGAAAATCTATGTCACCGACAAAATAGGCTATAGTCGTTACAGTATCAAGAATGTATCTTTCAGCAACACACTTGTAGCCTCTTAGCATAAAGAATCTAATCCGCATGATCAAGGGCAAGACACTGAAAAACTCCATTAGTGCCCAGATTGTACGCAGCGATCTCTTGTGATTCACCGCTGGAAGCTTAATAAAGTCCCCAAAAGGGTTTGAAACGGTTCGGTAGAACCCGATCTTGACAAAAAGCCTCCACAACAGGAAAGCCAAGGTGTGGGGCGAACGAAGCCATACCTTCTTTACTCGCGGTTCTTCTTTCCTGAGAACGTTAATCAGAATGTCTACGTGAGTAGTCTTGCCAGACCCATCTGGGCCGAAAAAATGAACCAGACTTGGAGTCTTATTCATTTCGCCACATCCAACAAACATTAGTCATAAAGAGTGAGACTCATTTCGAAATCTATCCCAACTTTCTCAAGACTCAAGAGCACTCTGAGGCGGTCTTGTACCATTCAACTAAGTTAGGCAGCTCATCTTTGATATCATACTTGTACTTGAATCCCAGAATCTTCAATGCCTTTACAGTTTCTGCTTGACTGTATCTAACATCACCATGTCGTGGCTTTGCATGAACAACTTTGCCCTTGTCTTCATTGGCTAGTTTTATCAGTATTTCCCCAAGTTCATTTATCGTAGTACTTTTCCCAGTTCCTACATTGAGAATCTCACCCGCAGCTTCTTTGCTCTTCATAGCGAGCATGTTTGCCTCGACCACATCCTCAACACTTATGAAGTCCCTTGATTGCTCACCATCTCCGTAGACAATCAAAGACTTTCTCTTCAACAATCTTTCTATGAATCTTGTTATGACACCGCTATACGGACTGCTTCCATCCTGTCTAGAGCCATAGACATTGAAGTATCTTAAGCAGACTGTTTCTAAGCCGTATATCCTGTAAAATATGCTCACGTAATTCTCAGCTGCCAATTTTGAAACGCCATAAGGCGAGATAGGCCTTGTCGGAGAATCCTCGCTCTGAGTTGGAGAGGCATCGCCACAGACAGCCACAGATGAAGCATACACGAAGCGTTTTACATTCGAATCCAAGGCAGCCTTTAGAAGGTTGAGTGTCCCGGCAACATTTATGCTATTTGTCAAAGCTGGGTTTCTAATAGACGCATTGACGCTAGTTGATGCGGCTTCATGAAATATTGCGTCTGCACCTTTAATAAGACCTCTAATTGAGTTGACTTTCCTTATGTCACAATTCACGAACCGAAAATTCTTCTTGCCTAAATTATGTTTTATGTTTTCGAGTTTGCCCGTAGACAAATTATCAATTACGATTACTTCATAATTCTCGTCCAACAATCTGTCCACCAAATGGCTGCCGATAAAACCAGCACCGCCTGTTACGCATATTCGATCACACTTTGAGACCATCGAATTCATCCAACATTCATTCTATTGACTATAACTAACGCTCACCACTATTTGCCTAAAGAGTCTTTCAAGTCAAATCATTAATAGTGTTTATGAATTCGTGAATGCTTTTCTCGTTACTAAAAGTTTTGGCGAAAACCTCTCTATTCTGGTAACCTAAATCGACGACAGCCTCCTTGTTCAAGCCGCTGACATGCTTCACGATCTCGGCTAGCTCTCGATGATTTCCTGCCTCAAACAAGAATACTCCCTTGCAGTTTTTAACCTGCTCGGGGATGCCTCCAATTCTTGATGCAATCAGTATTCTGGCCCTAAGAATCGCTTCAGCTGTCACGTAAGGAAGAGGCTCAGGAACTATAGATGGAAATATTACACCTTTAATCTGTCTGTAAAAACCTTCCTGCTTGTCATATTCTAACTTTTTGTGCAAAATCACCCTTATACCAGCAAGAGAATGTGTCATCGCCTCGCTTATGTTTGACGAGCCAGTCACATGAACCTTGATCGAAGGATCATGAAGGAAATCAAAAGCATCGCATAAGACACCGAAACCTTTCAGTATATTCGAGCCACCAAAATATCCAAAATCCTCGCCGACGATATCTATGGGCGATAGATCGGGCAATGGGTTGTATATCACTCTCGTTTTGTGGCTAATCGCCGGCATATCCTCAACCAAGATACTCATTTGCGCTTTCGATACGCACAATACTGCATTGGCCTGTTCAACGGATTTCTTGATCGGCATCTCAGCGAGCAAGTTTAGGAACGTAGACATTATGGAATCCTTGAAATGGCTGTTCTTGTTCCTTTCAAATTGGTAAATACACCTTGGAGAACAGAAGCCCTTGCTCTTGCAGACTGCTTGCTTGGACGAATCATATAGTACGGCTAAAGGACATATCGGCATATAATCATGGATGTGAACCATCACGGGCTTTACGTAAGCTTTTGCCACAGGAATCATTGAATACCATAATCGCGGAACATATACCACAGATGCCCATTTAACAAGTTTCCTCATAAAAATGGAAAAAGAAACATCAAGTCTCCGCAATATCGAGTACTTAACGCTCCCGCCAGCTTTGAACAAGGGCACACGATAGATTATCAAGCTTTTATCTCGAGAAAAAGGCGATTCTCCAGCAAACCTGTTTGTTACCACTGTTACGTTGAAACCTTCCTCACTCAAGAGCCTAGCATACAAATAAGTAGCCAGTTCAGCTCCTCCACCATGAGGATAGAACAACTCGCTCAGAAACAAAATATTCAAAAGCTACGCCTCAAAATCAGTCTTCATAAATACCTTCAAGCCTCTTTACAACTTCATCCCAGTCTAGGATTTTAGTGCCTATCCACTTCTTGATGGCTTTCGCGTTTATGCCATTATCTAGGATGTAGTTAATCTGACTCGCTAATGCCTTCATACTGATGGGTAAGTCAACCCCAAAGCACGTTTCATTATCCACCCATTCAGTCAGGGCAGAGGTTTTTGCTACTATGCATGGGGTTCCGGCTGTCAACGCTTCCGCCACCACGATAGAGTATGCTTCATATTTGGACAGCATCGCAAATGCATCCGCGTCAGCGTACATCTGCAGAAGCTCTGGTCTGGACAAACCTTGATAGAACCTGACCCTTTCAGAAACATTTAGTTCATGTGCACGTTTTTCCAAGAAAGGCCTAAGCGGTCCTCTTCCCACAATTTCCAAAATGACATCATCTGCAAGCCTCGGCAAGACCTCAACGAGATACTGCGCTCCCTTAAACTCAGCCAAGTAACCAACATACAAAATGGATCTGAACCCGCGGTCTCGCTTCTTCAAGCCGTTAAACTCGCTATAGTCCACACCATTCGAAATCACGTCAACTTTGTCACAGCCCAACCCAAATTGTCGGCGTATCAAGGATCTCTCAAACTCCGATACCGCAACTATCCTATCTGCCTTCCCCAAAGTCATCTTGCCAAAAGGCTTGAGTAACCTCACCAACGCGTTCCTAAACGTTGAATGCCCTGCTCCATGGAAATGAGGAGTCGCCACAAACATCTTGCCTTTAGCCAGAGTGGAAAGGTGAAAAGGAAAAGCGTGATATCCATGAGCGTGAACCACGTCGAACTCGCTCTTACGCATTCTCAGAGGCATGTCAACCGTGAAGAAGTAAGCATTGCTCGGCGCGTAGCATCTGAACCTCTCAACCTTCACACTGTTCTTGACTTCAAACCATGGAAGTTCTGCCTTATCGTTCGTCGCGAAAACTGTCACGTCATGCTTTCGAGCAAGTCGCTCAGAGATATTTCTGACGTGAACCGAGATGCCGCCTACCTCAACATAGGAATCCGGACAGACCTGCAAGATTCTCATACTATCCAATCCATTGACATTGACAGCCAAAGCCGCACATGATCAATTTTCAACTGAAATCATGCTTCTCCCCAATAAATGCCTATGCTACTGCCTCGGAATGATAAGACCTACTTCTGTATTAGTGTTGGACTCTTGTGCGAAAGCGTTTATTAAATAGCAAGACAGAATAAACGCGCGATAAAGTAAATAGCAAAGAACCTGTATATCTCAAACAATGCAGCGTGATCATTTGAATTCACTCGTTTCGAGAAACGTTGGA
>Ga0315293_10005202_pt1 | contig 12256 bp, 9 predicted proteins | sample YL17G13_20_MG_FD_203071 | JGI IMG/M metagenome (GOLD analysis project Ga0315293, IMG submission 203071) | Sediment microbial communities from Yellowstone Lake, YNP, Wyoming, USA - YL17G13_20 | ecosystem: Environmental > Aquatic > Freshwater > Lake > Sediment | place: USA: Wyoming | collected... | reverse complement strand
AGCCTATCTCTTCCGCGTGGCGCGCCGCTTCCTCTGCGCTCTCCGCGATGAGGCTCTTGGGCACGGCGATGCCGTAAGCTTGCAGCACCTCCCGCGCCTCGACCTCGCCCAGGTTGACCCGGCCCTCGCTGCGCGCTTTCTCGAAAGCGCTTCGGATGGTCTCTTCGTCGGCACGGAAGCGGGCGAGTTGGTCGGGAGGCTCCTTTCGCCATTCCCCGTAGCGGGCCATGCCGTTCAGCGCCTGAACGGCCCGCTCCGGGTACGGATAAGTGGGGACTTTCTTTTCATTCAAGACATCCACTGCGTCGGCCATGGCGTCCCCGCCCATGAAACAAGCCAGCACGGGCTTTTTCGATCGCGCGGCAACGCGCGCCAATCTTTCGGCGGTTTCCTTGGGTCGCGTCATGGCCTGCGGAGTTAGCACGGCCACCACCGCGTCGACATTCGGATCGGCAAGGAGGGTCTCCGCGCCAAAGGTGTAACGCTCGGCGTCTGCGTCTCCCAAGACATCTATAGGATTGTAGAAGTTGGAGGCCTCGGGAAGACGCCCGCGAAGCTTGGTCACCGTGCCTGGGTCCATGCTGGCAAGCTGCAGCCCGGCGCGTTCGACTGCGTCGGTGGCCATAATCCCCGGTCCTCCGGCATTGGTTACGATCCCCACCCTGCGGCCCTTGGGGAGATCTTGATAGGCGAACGCGATGGCGAGATCGAAGAGCTCTTCGACCGAGTGCGCGCGCGTGACTCCGCACTGCAAGAAGGCGGCGTCGTAGGCCTGCTCGGAGCCGGCGAGACTTCCGGTATGGGAGGAAACTGCGCGCGCCCCCGCCTGCGTTCCGCCCGCCTTCACGACGATCACCGGCTTCTTCTCGGAGACCTGGCGCGCGATGTCCATGAACTCCGGACCGTCGGGCAATCCCTCGATGTAGGCGACGACGACTGTCGTTTCGGGATCGTCCTCCCAGGCCCGCAGGAGGTCCACCACACCGACGTCTACGCCGTTGCCAAAACTAACGAACTTGCTGTAGCCGATGCCCTGCTGAATGGACCAGTCGATGATCGCCGCCGCCAAGGCTCCGGACTGCGACATCAGTGACACGTTCCCGCGCGGCGGGAATCCCGGGGCGAACGAGGCGTTCAGGCCGTTGGCGGTCGCCATTACGCCCAGGCAATTCGGCCCCACGACCCGTATCCCCAGCCGCTTCGCCGTTTCCGCCAGCTTCCGCTCCCGCTCCACGCCCTCCGGGCCGGACTCCTTGAATCCGGCGGAGATCACGATCAGGGAAGTGATGCCTTTCTCCCCGCACTCCTCGATTACCGGCACCACCGCCGGGGCGGGAACCACGATTACCGCCAGGTCCACCTCCCCTTCGATCTCGGTGACGCTGCGGTAGCACTTCAGCCCGAGTATCTCGGAAGCGTGAGGGTTCACAGGATAGACCGATCCTTCGAACCCGGAAGAGATCATGTTGCGAAGAAGATCGTGCCCGACCTTGCCGGGTTTAGTGGAAGCGCCGATGATAGCAACCGAGGTCGGCTCAAAGAATTGCTTTAGAGTTGTGTTCACTGCGATTGCCAATGTCTATGCCCACTCTGCGAGTCGGCCCTGGCGGTGGGCCTGGATGTAGCCCAGACACATGTCGTCCCGCGCAAGCAGGGCCTCCCCGGCGCACGCCACAGCCATCAAGCCTCCGTCCAGAGGATCCACGATGGCGGCGTCTAGGCCCCTCGCCATCGCCATCGCGAGGAAGGTCCGATTGAGCAGGCGCCGGGCCGGCATCTGGAACGAGATATTGCTGAGGCCGCAGATCACGTGTATTCCCGGCAGCGATTGTGTGATGCCCTCGACCGCGTCGAGGAAGGCCAACCCTTGATCGCTTTCCAATCCCACCGCGCGCGCTAGCGGGTCGATGAACACGTCTTCGCGCGCGAGGCCGGCCTCGTTGGCGGCGGCGGCGAGCTTGCTCGCGATCGCCACGCGTTGCTCGGCGGTCTTGGGCAGCCCGGAGTCGTCCAGCGTGAGAGCGATCAGCCGCGCTTTGTGGCGTTGGGCCAGCTCGAGCACCGGCCCCTGCCTTCCCGTCTCGGCGCTGATCGAGTTCAGCAAGGCCTGCCCTTGGTGCACCTCAAGCCCCGCCCGCAGCGCCTCCGGGTTGGGCGAGTCAATACAGGCCGGCTTGTCGGTCGCCGCCTGCACCGTCTTCACCAGCCAGGCCATGTCCTCCGGCTCCCGATCCGGAGTGGTTCCGGCGTTCACGTCGATGTAGTCCGCGCCCGCCTCCGCCTGCAGCCTTGCCCGCTCTGCTATGAACTCCGCGTCGCGAGCCGCGATGGCCTCGCCCACACGCTTGGTCGAGCCATTGATACGTTCTCCAACGATGATCATTCCGCTACCCCTTCAATGAGTTCGCCGTTCCTCATACGTCTCTTCGAGTCCGTGAATGAGCGCGACGAGCACTGCGTTGACAGGTGTGGCGACACCCACTGCGGCACCTTCCCGTACGACGGCTCCGTTTATCGCCTCCACCTCCGTCCGTCGTCGCTGCCGGACATCCTGCAGCATGGAATTCGTGTTGTCAGCCGTCCGCCTGCAGACTTCCTCAGCCCGAGCCGCCATGTCCGGCTCGGGCATTTCAATCCTCTTGGCTCCGGCCACCGCCTCGACCTCCCTCACCGCCGATCGCAGCAGGCCGAGCAGGCTCTCAGATTGCACGACGCTTTCATTGCGGACGCGGGCGAGAGTCGCCACCGCGTTGACGCCGGCGTTGACAGCCAGCTTCCCCCACAAGGCCGACACCACGGCTGTTGTCGTTTCCACCTCCAGCCCGCTTGACGACAACGCCCCCGCGGTTTCCTTCAGCCGGTCGGTCACCCGGCCGTCCAGCTCGCCGATCACGGTCGGTCCCCGCCCGGCATATTGCACTTGCCCGGGCCCCAGCCGCGTCGCCCCCAAGGAGGTGATTCCGGCGACCACCCGGTCTGACCCGAGCTGTGACTGAAGGGCCTCGACGTTGCCGAGGCCGTTCTGGACGGTGAGCACCGTCGTCAGTGAGCCCACGAGAGACTGCGCAGCCTGCGCCGCAGCCGCCGTATCGTATGACTTCACCGCCACAATTATCAGGTCGGCGATACCGGCTTCGGTGGGAGAGGCCGTTGCGCGTACAGAAGCGTTGAAGTCGCCTCCCACCCCTGAGATTGCTACGCCCCGTCGGTCGAGCAGAGCGGCCCGCTCCGGCCGACGGTCGATCAGCCAGACTTCATGTCCGGCCCTGCTCAGCAGGCCGCCCAGCAGACATCCGATGGCGCCGGGACCGACGATGGCGATCTTCATTGGAGCCTCCGCCTTTCTTCACCGCGGCTTCTCCCACTTCTCCAGCTCCGCCAGTTCGCCGTAGGTACCGCCCTGCAGGATCTCTTCTCGAATGCGATTCTCTCGCTCATATATTTCCATCCCACGGTTCGCCCACTCTGCAACGCGGTCCCGCGGGATGCGAACCACTCCATCGTCGTCTCCCAGAATCCAGTCGCCCGGCTCCACCACCTCCCCCGCCACCGTGATCGACACTCCGATCTCGCCCAACCCTCGCGGCTCGCCCGCATTCGGGCAGATCACGCGCGAGAAGGCCGGAAACTTGAGCGCCCGGATATCTCCGCTGTCTCGCAGCGCGCCGTCGATCACGATTCCGGCCACCTTTCGGTTCATGGCACTGCGAGACGCCATCTCTCCCCAAACGGCCGGGCCCACTCCCCCGGCGTCCACCACTATCACCTCTCCCGGCTTGGCGTGGTCGATCGCCTCTACGGGCTTCGCGTAGTCTCCCGGGGCCGTCCTCACAGTGAGGGCCGGGCCCGCCACCTTGAGGCCGGGGCCCACGGGCTTCAGCCCCGACAACACGCCGCGTCGATGCAAGGCGTCCGACAGATTCGCGGCCGAAATCCGCATGAGAATCTCTCGGATCTCTCCCCCGGAAACCCGCTTGTAGAGAGTCGTCGGGATCTTCACTCCCTCCGTGATGGCTCGCTTCAGCTCCGCGGTTGCCTTCCTGGCGTCCGTCGCCTTGGTGATCGCGCCCCCCACGATAACCACCGCCGCCCCTGCTTCGACGGCCCGGGCGGCGTTCTCCGAGTGAATGCCGCCGGCGACGCAGACGGGCACCTCCACGGCTCCGGTAATCTCGGACAGCTGCGCGAAGGGATCGGCCGCCCGCATCTGCATGTCGATCGCGGTATGGACTCCCACGAAGTCCACGCCCAGCTCGGCCACCTGCTTCGCCCGCGCCACCGGGTCGGTCGTGCCGAGCAGGTCGGCCACGATCTGCGCGCCGTACTCCCGTCCGGCCTCCACGCACTCGGCTATCGTCGCGTCCGAAGCGGCGGCCAAGACATGCACCACCTTCGCGCCGGCCTTCGCCGCCGACTCCACCTCGATGCGGCCGGCATCCATCACCTTCATATCCGCCGCCACTATCAGCTTCGGGTGAGCCGCGCGCAGACGACGCACCGCGTCCAGGCCCACGCTCTTGATCAGCGGAGTCCCGGCCTCCAGGATATCGGCGCCGCCGGCGGCGGCTTCGGCCGCCACTTTGAGCGCGCGGTCGAGTTCTACGAAGTCGAGCGCGACTTGCAGCAGCACTCGTGGTTTCTGGTCTGCCATATTCAATGCTCGCAACAGGAAGAGTTCAGGCGGCTGTGGCCCGCGACACCGCGCAGCGCCGTCCGTTTCTGTTCTCGATGGCGTGGGCCCGACGTTTGTGGAAATCCGTGCTCTGCTCGAACGCGTAGGCCGCGCGGAGCAGCGTCTCTTCGCCCAACGGTTTGCCGACGAGCTGAAGCCCAATCGGCAGCCCGTCGGAGGAGAACCCACAGGGGATCGACATCCCCGGAAGCCCGGCCAGGTTGACGGGGATGGTGCATACGTCCGACAGGTACATCGCTATCGGATTGTCGGTCTTCTCGCCCAGTCGGAAGGCGACCGACGGGCTGGTCGGACCGATCAAGAGATCACATTGCTCGAAGGCGCGGTCGAAATCGCGTCGGATCAGAGTACGCACTTGGCTCGCCTTCACGTAGTAGGCGTCATAGTAGCCGGCACTGAGAGCATAGGTACCCAGCATGATGCGCCGTTTTACCTCGGCGCCGAATCCCTCGTCGCGCGTCTTGCGATACATCTCGACGATGTCGTCCGACCCGTCGCGGCTGCGATGGCCGTATTGCACCCCGTCGTAGCGGGCCAGGTTGGAGCTGGCCTCGGCGGGAGCGATGATGTAGTAGACTGGAATCGAATAGTTCAGGTGCGGCAGGGACACCTCTTCGCACTCGGCGCCGAGTTCGCCAAGGCGCTCGGCGGCGCCTCGCACCGCCTCCCCCACTTCCGCGTCCACCCCCACGCCCTGGTACTCCATGAACTCCTTCACCAGCCCCACGCGCAGACCTTTGACGTCGGGCCGCAACGCCTGCGTGTAGTCGGGGACCGGCGCGTCAATCGAGGTCGCGTCCCGCGGGTCGTGTCCGGCCAGAACATTCAACATCAAGGCGCAGTCGCGGACGTCCTTCGTGATGGGCCCCACTTGGTCGAGCGAGCTTGCGAAGGCGACCACCCCGTAGCGCGAAACGCGCCCGTAAGTCGGCTTCAGTCCCACCACGCCACAGAAGCTCGCCGGCTGCCGGATGGAACCGCCGGTGTCGGTGCCCATCGCCACCACCGCCTCCGAGGCGGTGATGGCCGCGGCCGGCCCGCCGCTGGATCCGCCGGGAACCCGATCTAAGTCCCACGGATTCCGGGTTACTCCGAAGGCCGAGTTCTCGGTGGAGGAGCCCATGGCGAACTCGTCCATGTTGGCCTTGCCGATGAACACCAGCCCGTGCTGGCGGCATCGCTCAATCACGTCGGCGTCGTAGGGAGGGACGAACCCCTTGAGGATACGCGAGCAGCAGGTGGTCTCGATGCCCTTGGTGCAGTAGATGTCCTTCAGCGCCAGCGGCACGCCCGCCAGCGGGGAGAGCTGCTCTCCGCGCGCCCTTTTCTCGTCCGACTCCGCGGCCTGTACCTCCGCCACCTCGCGGGTGCGCAGGATGTAGGCGCCAATCTCTTCGTCAACATCTTCCAGTCGCGACCACGTCGCATCTAAGACTTCGCGCGCCGACACCTCGCGGCGGCCCAGCAAGTCCGAGAGCTCGTGTGCGGTAAGCTCGTTGAGCGCCTGCGAAGAACTCATTCGATAACCCTCGGCACCCGGAAGCAATCCCGCGCCTGGTCGGGTGAGTTCTGCAGCGCCTCCTCCGGAGACAGCGAAGACGACGGTTCGTCCTCTCTAAACACGTTGGATCGAGCAACCGCGTGCGTCATCGGCGGAACGTTCGACGTATCGAGCTGGGCGAGCTGCTCGAAGTGCTCCAGAATCGAGTTGAGCTGGGTGGTGAAGCGCTCTCGCTCCTCGTCGGTGAGCTGGAGCCTCCCCAGCAGTGCCACGTGTTCAACTTCTTCGGGGGTGAGACGCATCGGTCACTCCGTATCTCTATTCCGCTACTGTTTCGGGCGCCGGCTCAACCACTATCCGCGCCTGCCGCACCGGCATGTGGAACACCAGCGCGCCGGTCTCCGGGTCGGGCATCACGGCCAGCGCCGTCTGCCGGCCGCCTCCCCACCCTTCCTCCAGGACCACGCGATGGATCGATCCACTCGCAATCCCGTAAGCGCCGTCCCGGATTTCGACCTCGACCTGGGTAGGGGCGCCCCCACTGAATTCGACGCCCTCCCGTCCCACGTTTGCCTGCGCGCCGCTTCCGTACACCCGCAGCTCAACACGGTTGGCGTCGCACCTAATCACCGAGGCGCCGACCACGGCCCCCGATTCCATCGGCCGCAGGAAGATCGGAACCGGCTCCGCAACCGCCAGCGGCCCACCAGGGAACAGCAGCTCGATGCGGTTCTCCTCGTTCGGATTGGCCAGCAGCATACCGCCGGATGGAACCCAGTACATCTGGTTGGCGGCATCGTACGCGTCCACCGCGGCCGAGGCGCCATTCGGCGAGGCCACCGCAATCGACCAGTCGCGGAATACCGCCACCGAGACGGCCGGCCACAACCCCGTCGGCTGCACCACCTCCACGTCGAATCTCGAGGAGAGAATCTCCTGGTGGAAGCTCGTGAAGGAGGGCTCGTCGGGACTCCAGGTCTGATACAAGAACGTCGGAGCGTAGACCGCGAAGCCACGCCCGAGCTGTCGCACCCTTAGGCCGGCGCCTTGGGCCTGGGTGAAGGGTGTGCCCAGCCGCGACTCCACGTCGGGTCGCCCCAGCAGTTCCTCCAGCGCGCCTGCCAACCAGGCCAGACCGGCGTTATTCTCGAGCCCGGGTTGCCCGGGTCCAGAGGGTATGACAATCCCGGTCTGGCCCCGATCGCCCGGTTGGCCGCGGTAGTCCTGCTCCCCCTGCTCCTGCGCGAGCCGGTCGGCGAGGCTAAGATAGCGCACTCCGAACAGCTCTTGCAGCAGCGGCGGAACCGTGTCCACCGTGCCTCCCGCCTGATACATCCCGATCCCGCCATCCGCCACCAGGGCTCCGCCCTGAAGCACGTAGTTCTGGAGCTTCAGCTGATCCGACTCCCGCAGGTCGAGCACCATCGGCGCGATGATCGTACCGTACTGCGTCAGGTCGGCGTCGCCAAGCGCGGAGATGGACAGCACGTCGATCTGTCCGAAGCGACTACCCCGGCGGGCAACGGCGAACAAGTTAGTTGGCTCCTCGGGGGTCAAGCCATCGACGTATCCGTAGAGCCCTCTTCCGTTCCGCGTGGCTCCGCCTGCAATCGGTTGGTATAGCACGGCGACGCGGGCCATTGGCTCGGCCGGGAAGTTGCCGCCCTCCCGGATCACATCGCCTGTTTGCCTTATCAAGGCCTGCAACTGCTCTGAACCACTGACCACAGACCAATTCGAGAAGGCCACACCGGTGGCGCCGTGCAGGAGCGCGCCGTTCACCCACCGCGCCACTGTATCGGCGCTGGCTCCGGCGCTCACCTCCAGCGTTGTGACTACCGCGAAGCGGTTCCCTCGCCGTCCGATATCGATGGCGTGCACGTTGTGGGTTTGAGGGTCCACTTCCGCCAGGGACGGATAGGTATTCAGCACCAGACCATTGTAGTCTTCGCGAACGCTGATGATCGACCGATAGTCCGGCAGGGCCGAGGCGAACACCAGCCGCCCCGGATCGGCTTGGTTGATGGCAGAGGCCCAAAGGGAGAGCGCGTCAGCGTACACGGTTTCCCGGTAGTAGGCATAGTCCACGCTCGCCCGGCCGATTCCGCCGGGACGAGTGGCGTCTATGTCCCGCACGCCTCCCGTCGAGACCTCCGTCCAGGTGTCGAACTCGGTGCCCCACGATTGGTTCAGCTCAGACAGCGACGCGTAGCCGTCCAGGTACGCGCGGAAGCCCTCGTCGCCTTCGGCAACTCGATCCGGCGGCACCGCCTCCACCGACCATGCAATGAGCCGCGGATGGCTCCGCATCCGTTCGGCCGCCGCGTTCACGAACCCGCGGACGGCGGCGGCATAGGAGTCGCTGCGAGGATCGATTGGAATGGTGTTGCCTGCTTCGTCCCGCAGGGAGGCCGGAGCCAGTGCGGCGACCACCAGGAGGCCTCGCTGCTCCGCCGCAGAGGCCAGCGAGGAGGCGCGCGCAAGCTGCTCCTCGGTGGTGTCGGTGATCAGTATGTAGGCGGTGTTAAACCCGGAGGCGGCGTACTGGTCGACCTCCTGAAGAGATTGGAGACCCCTCGCCCACAGCAAGACGGTCGGCCAACCATCTACGGTGACCACATTGGCCTCTGTGCGCGCGGCCGCGCCGAGCGCGGCCGGCGCTTCCGTCATTGGCGCCTCGGCCCACGCGATGCCTCCCAGCAGCAGAGACGCCACCAGACCCAGCAAAGTTGCCTTTCGCATGGTTGATCGACTCCCTTTCCCTGCGGGCCGTATCGGCCCGGCGTCGAGAGGCGCCCGCCGAAATCCCCCCACGGAACCTAACGGCAACTGGAAGCCCCCGACCATCCAGGGCTTCGGTGCTCGCGCCGTCAAACACAACTTCGGCGAGGGATCCCTCACCCCTCGCCGGCCCCTGGTCCGGCCCCGCACAACGCTCCCACCGTCGCAGGAGCCCCTGCTAGGTCAGGGCGACTTCGCTCTGCGGGTCGAACAAGTGTGCCTTCGTCATGTCAAAGACGACTTCCAGCGGCTCGCCGTCTTTGGCCTTCGTTTCCGCGTCCAAGTCGGCGACCAGAGAATGCTTCCCCGCGGCAAGGTAGGCGAAGACCGTCGATCCCATCGGCTCGGTCACGTCCACGGTTACAGTGCCAGTCGCCCCTTCCGACATCGCCACGGGCGGATTCAGGCTGCGGTCGTAGATGTCGTCCGGCCGGACGCCGAAGACGACTTTCTGGCCGGCTCGCCCCTGCACTTTGGCCGCGTGGGCTTCGGCCACGCGGAGCACGAGCGGATCGGCGTTCAGCCATAGGCCGCCGTCCCTAGTCTCCAGCGTGGCCTCGAGGAAGTTCATCGCCGGGCTTCCGATGAACCCCGCGACGAACAAGTTAGCGGGGTGGTTGAACAGCGCCAGCGGGGTATCCACCTGCTGCATCTTGCCTTCGTTGAGCACCGCGATGCGATCCCCCATCGTCATCGCTTCCATCTGGTCGTGCGTCACATATATGGTCGTGATACCGAGCCGCCGATGCAGCTTGATAAGCTCGGCCCGCGTCTGCACTCGCAGCTTCGCGTCCAGGTTCGAGAGCGGCTCGTCCATCAAGAACACCTTCGGCTCCCGCACGATCGCGCGCCCCAGGGCCACCCGCTGCCGCTGTCCCCCCGAAAGCTGCCTGGGCTTCCGACCCAACAGTCCCCCGAGACCCAGCATCTCCGCCGCATCCTTCACCCGCCGCTGGATCTCGGCCTTCGGGAACTTCCGCAGCTTGAGGCCGAAGGCCATGTTGTCATAGACGTTCATGTGCGGATACAGCGCGTAGTTCTGGAACACCATGGCGATGTCCCGATCCTTCGGCGAGACGTCGTTGACCAGCCGGTCGCCGATGTAGATCTCCCCGGAGCTCGGCTCCTCCAGCCCCGCGATGCAGCGCAGAGCCGTGGTCTTGCCGCACCCGGACGGTCCCACGAGAACCAGGAATTCCTTGTCCTGTATCTCGAGGGCCAGGTCGTCGACGGCCACAACGCTTCCGAAACGTTTGGAAAGGTTATTGAGCAGCACGCCCGCCATGCTCGCTCTCTCTCCGGGGACGCCGTCACAGAACGGCGCGCCAGTCTGTTGCACAGCCATATCTGAGGCAGCTAGGCCGCCATCGGGCGGCCTGCCCGCCGCCCACGATTATAGCAAACGCCCTGCCCGGTGACAAGCGAGTAGCTGGAGAAGAAGGGCCTGCCTGGAGTCCGCGAGTCCCCACTTCGCGGATCGAACAGGAGTAGGAGCGCGGGCGACGGAATCCATGCACCATTCCGAGGACAGGGAGGGCCACCCATGAAGCTGAACACGCGTCGCCTGGATGAGATGACCAGCCGAGAAGTGGAGCGCTATCTCAAGGCCGGAGGCGACCTCGCCTTCGTCCCCTTCGGGCCCGTCAGCGGACATGGAGCACTGCTCCCCCTCGGCATTCACTGCCATTGGGCTCACGCCCTCAGCCTGATGCTGGCGGAGAAGGCGAACGGACTCGTCTTCCCGCCCACCTACACCTGTTATGCCGGCGCGACGCAGACATTTCGCGGCACCGTCTCCTTCCCCGTCGAGAAGCAGGTGGCAAACCTGATCCACATCGCGCGCACTCTCCACGACCAGGGCTTCCGACGCACCGTCTTGGTCGGCGGGACGACACCGGAGTCAACCGGCGGCCTGGTGGCGGCGCGCGAGATCTTCGACGCCACCGGCAAGCCGATCTGGTTCGTGGAGGCCGCCAAGCTCCTCGAACACCCCGACGTGAAGTCGCTCTACGAAGGCTATCCGGGAAACTTCGGGGAGACGGTTATCGGCCTCGCCAGCCTCAAGTTCCTGGGAAGAGAACGCCCCATTCCTATGGCGAAGTGGGCGGCCGAGCTGAAGCCGGACGATGAGGGCGACCAGCCGCCGGACATCTTCGATACGGTGGTCCCGCTCCGCCGTGCCGGCGCCATCGGATTTCGTTACCATGAGGAAGGCAACCACGGCAATCACGGCACGGCCGGGATCACGTTCAAAGGTCGGCTCGATATTGACCTTGCCGTGGAAGTGCTGGAGAAATGCGCCGACCTCCTCCTGCCGTCATTGGAGGAGCTTTCCCGCTACTCCGAGTGGATCGCCGACCACCCCTTCCGCTACCTCACGGCCACCGACCGGTTGGACGAGGAATGACGGCCTCGCCGGCCGCGGGCCGGGTCGCATACGGGGATTCGCGCCTTGTGTCAACAACACCCGACAGGATGGCAGCGTGAATGAGCGCATCTCCGTTACCCTCGGCGGCACCGGCGACCTCACCCAGCGCAAGCTGCTGCCCGCCCTCTACCACCTCTCCAAGCAAGGCCGCCGCCATCGAACCCCCTCGACGGCAACCTCACCTGGTGGCTGGATGAACCGGCGACAAAGGGATTCAGCACAGACGTGGCGTAGACATGGTAAGGTGGTTATAGATGGCGTCCCAGGTGAGGCAATGACACGCAAGTACCGTAAACCGCCAATCGTCGAGGCAGTATGCGAGTTCCGCTTCGAGCCCGGCAATTGGGACAACGCGATGCCGGGGCTCATCTGGGAGCAAGTGAGAATCCCGTTCCCAAAGCGCCGCGACGCCGTCCGTTTTGAGCTCCAGTCTGTGCCCGGCCCCGGAGGTTTCGAGCAAAGAGTCATCCAAGAGCCGTTGATCCAATACCTTCAGGAGGACGAGAAGTTCTTCATGCAGGTCGGGTCCAAGGTGCTGACCGTGAATCGTCTGGCACCCTATGCGAGCTGGCAGGAGTTCAAACCGCTGATCCAGCAGGCGTTCCAGGCATATTCGCACCAGGCAAGCCCAAAGGCGATAACGCGCATCGGGCTGCGGTACATCAACAGTATCCAGCTCCCTGGCGATAAGGTCGATCTCGAGGACGTCCTGGAGTTCCGGCCGCATATAGGTGACGCACTGCCCAAGGATCACGCATCCTTCACCGTCGGAGCCGAGTTCCTCTTTGAGGGAAACCGCGATGTGCTTCGCCTTCAGGTCGCCACCACGAACCCCGAGCGCGAGTCTCGGCTG
>Ga0315293_10005200_pt1 | contig 12258 bp, 10 predicted proteins | sample YL17G13_20_MG_FD_203071 | JGI IMG/M metagenome (GOLD analysis project Ga0315293, IMG submission 203071) | Sediment microbial communities from Yellowstone Lake, YNP, Wyoming, USA - YL17G13_20 | ecosystem: Environmental > Aquatic > Freshwater > Lake > Sediment | place: USA: Wyoming | collected... | reverse complement strand
GTTGAGCCAGACCGTGACGCGCTCGCCGACCTGCACGATGCGGAACTTGTTCCACTGGCCGAAGGGCTTGTCGGCCAGCACCAGCGGGTCCTTGCCGGGGGCGCCGGGGCTGTTGTTCCACAGGCCACCGCTCCCCTTGTCGGCCCCGATGCCCCACTTGCCGCCCTCCTTGGTGTAGTCCCAAATCTGCACCTGCGGCGTGGCCCGGAGGTAGATGCCGCTGTCGGCCAGCGGCACCGTCTTGTACTCGATCAACAACTCGACGTCGCCGCAGTCCTTGTCGGTGGCCAAATAGGCGCCGTTGCCGTCGTTCACCAACTCGCCGGCGTCGACCTTCCAGTGCTTCTTGGCGTCGTCGGTCCACCCGTCGATCAGCTTGTTCCGCTCCGCCTCCGGCATGGCGGCCAGCTTATAGGGATCGAAGTGCGGCATGCCGTGCCAGCCGGAGAGGTCCTTGCCGTTGAACAGGACGGTGAACCCTTGCGGCGGGTCCGGATTGGCGGCTCGCGCCGCGGAGGCTGAGGCCAGCAAGGCTGCCAAGAGAATCGAGCACCGCGGCAGGAACAAAGTGAGAGAGTTTCGCATGGCACAATCCTTCAGGCGGGGGGCAGCAGGCGCGAGGTTCGGGTGGCCGGCCGGGTGCCCGGGCATTGGGGCGAGGTCTCACGTCTTGCCCGAACCGCTGGAGATCTTAGTCGAGCGCCGGGGCGATTGCCAGTCCCTTGGTGGGCCGGGGCCTCACACGTTCCACGGCGCCCGCATGGGCCGGTCCAACATGCGGTTGGCCTCATCGTCCTGGACGAATGCCTCCTGGGCCGGATCCCATCGCAGTTTGCGCCGGAGCTTGATGGCGATCTGCTGGAGATGGCACAAGGCGTCGGTCCGGACGGCCACGTCGATGGGCGCAGCCGGCCTGGTCCGGCCTTTGATCGCGTCGATGAAGTTGACGTGGTGGTTGTCGCTCTTCAAGAGGCGGACGTCGTTGGGGCCGAGCGTCGCCTTGAGCAGCGACTTGGGCTGGGCGTCCAGCACCTCGCGGTCCACGTGGACCCAGCCCTCGGTGCCCAGGAACAGGACCCCGTGGCCGTATTTCGACACCTGCAAAGGGTGCTTCCTGGCGGTTCCGTCGTCCGTATGGACCAGAAGCACGCCGTTGGCATAGCGATTCTCGACCTGCCAGCTCACGGCGCAATCGGTCAGCATGTCCTTGGGAAAGACGCCCGTGCCCTCGATCTCCGTCGGCCCGCTTAGCTCCGTGCCGTTTCCCCACTGGGCGATGTCCAGGTGGTGGACGCCCCAGTTGCCGATCATGCCCATGCAGTAGTCCGAGATGCAGTACCAGATGCTCCAGCCTTCCTTTTCCGTGTAGGGACGGCAGCGCTGGTAACAGTACGGGGCCAAAGGCGCCGGGCCCAGCCACAGGTCGTAGTCCAGCTCCTTGGGGACCGGCTCGGTGGGCTGGCGCGGGCAAGTCCAACTGCCAGGGACTCCCACAAGGATCGTCTTGAGCTGCCCGATCTTGCCGTTGCGCACCAACTCGCAAGCGAAGCGGAACTTGCCGCCGGACCGCTGCTGCGTGCCGAACTGGAAGACCACGCCGCTCTGCTGCACCGCCTTGCGCAGGGCCTGCGCAGCCCGCACGCTCCAGCCGATCGGCTTCTCGCAGTAGATGTGCTTGCCCTGCCGGGTTGCCTCCAGGGCCACCAGGGGATGCCAGTGGTCGGGCGTGGTGATCTGCACGGCGTCGATGTCCTTGCGCCCGATCAGCTCCCGGAAATCCTTGACGGCCGCGCAGTCCTTGTTGCCGTAGAACTCGTCCACGGCCTGCTTGGCCCGGCTCCGCTGGGTCTCGTGGACGTCGCACACGGCGACCACCCGGCAGTCGGAGTTCCCCCGGAAGGTCCGCATGTTGCCCGTGCCTTGGATCCCCAGGCCGATGCACCCCAGCACGACCCGGCCGGACGGCGCCGTTGCGCCGGCCAGTCCCAGGACCGTAGAGGGCAGCATCGCGGGCAGGCTGAGAGCGCCGGCCGCTGCCGCGGATTGACAAAGGAATTGCCGTCGGCTGAGGGGACGGAGGCTGGATTGTCGTGGAACGGGCATGGGCTGGTCTCCTTGGATGGGAATCGTTGGCTGCCGCTGGGTTTGGTTTTACCTCACGGGCACGGCCGGGTTCAACCCCACGTCGGGGATTCGCCCCAGCGGAAGGGGCGGATTCCCAGTGGGCCGACGCACCTGATTTGAAAGGTTGAAACCCAAGGAGGACGGGCATTCCTGCCTGTCCAATCGGACAGACAAGAACGTTTGTCCAATCGGACAGACAAGAACGTTTGTCCAATCGGACAGACAAGACTGTCTGTCCTCCTGTCAAATCAGGTGCGTCGGCCCCCTAGACGCCGCGCGGAATACTTGACGTCTCGGCGGGGTTTCTGTAGGCTTGCGGCATGGGGCCACGGGCGCGCGTGGCGCCTGTTGAAAACCGACTCTTGCCGACGCAAAGCGATACCCTCTCCACTTTGACGGGAAGGCTCAACCATGGAACACACAATCTCCCGCAGGGGTTTCCTCTGGAGTGCCGCGGCGGTCACCGCATCGGGCAGACTGCTGTTTGCGCAGCAACCGAGCGTCGCGCCGGCGCCGCCGCCGATCACAACGCCGCCCACCGGCCCGTCCGACCGCCGATCCGTGGTCGCGCTGGCCGGCGGCGAAAGCCGGCGCAAGAACGTCTGCGATTCGCTGGTGGCGATCGAGGACCGGATCCTGCCGGTGCTGAAGACGAAGAAGTACGTAGTCATCAAGCCCAACATCGTCAACACGGTAAACCAGCTTGCCTCAACCCATGTGGACGCGCTGCACGGCGTGCTGGATTTCCTCGGGCCTCGCTTCAAGGGTCCGGTCGTGATTGCCGAATCCTCGGCCGGCTTTACCACGGAGGGGTACGACAACTTCCGCTACCACCAGGTGGCGGCGGAGCACAAGCCGCTTCAGGTCAGCCTGGTGGACCTGAACGAAGAGGGAAAGTACCAGACCCACGCGATCCTGGACGGCGATCTGCACGTCGTGCCGGTGCGGCTGGCAGCGAGGCTCTTGGACCCCAACGCCTATGTCATCTGCTCGGCGATCATGAAGACCCACAACACGGTGGTGGCCACGCTTTCGATCAAAAACATGGCCCTCGGCGCGCCGCTGCACAGCCCGCGCAAGGAGAAGCGGCGATGGAACGACAAACGGATCTACCACGGCGGCGTGCGCCAGACGCACGTGGACATCGCGCTTACGGCCCAGAAGCTCCAGCCGTTCTGGGGCGCGACGGTGATCGACGGCTTCGAGGGGATGGAAGGCAACGGGCCGAACGACGGCGAGCGCGTGCCCTCGCGGATCGCCATCGCTTCCACGGACTACGTGGCCGCCGACCGGGTGGCCCTTGAGGCGATGGGCATCGACGCGTCGTGGGTGGGATACCTGGGCTTTTGCGCACAATCCGGCCTGGGCCAGAACGATCTGGCGAAGATCGACATCCGCGGGGCGAAGCTCGCGGACGTGGCGAGGAAGTACAAGATGAGCGATGCCATCCAGCGCGAGCTGCGGTGGATGGGCCCCATGAAGGAAGTGCCGGAGAAGCTCGGCTGATCGTTGGGAGAGAGAGAAATGACGACCGAGAACAGACACGCCAAGCTGGTGCAGACCAAGCTCGCGTTGGCCAGAAAATACGACAATCTGGCGCGGACCGTATCGAGCAAGCCGAGGAAGAAGCGGCTCTTGCACGAGGCGGCCAGGTATCGTCGCCAGGTGCAAGACCTGTCGCGCGTTTGAGCCCGGATTACAGACAGGCAGGAATGCCTGACACAGACAGGCAGGAATGCCTGACACAGACAGGCAGGAATGCCTGTCCTCCTGACGGGAAATGTCGCGACTGCGCCAGCGCGAGTCGTTAGTTCCAGCCGTCGTTCTTGCGCCCGCTGAGCCGCTTCTCGCGGGGCGCGAGCTTGTCCTTGAGGCTGGTGATCCGCAGTTTCAGGGCCAGGCGGGTGAGCAGGGCGAGCTTGTCCGTGCCCAAGCGGGCCATGGCAGCGGTCTTGTGGTTGTCCACCGTGCTGGGCGAGAGCTTGAGGATCTTGGCCGCCTCGGCCACGGTGCAGCCCAGGCTGAGGAGCCGAGCCACTTCCCGATGACGTTTCGTGAGCTGGACAGCCATGGCATGGTCCCGATAAGTCAAAGGCATCAATCGAGGGAACGATCCGGCGAGGATCGCCCGGGCAGAACCAACGCTTTCCACCCGGTGGCAGGCATTATAGCAGATCCTTTCCTAGGGCGCACAGCCCGGACCCGAGGGCCAAGAGGACGTCGGCCGAATCGCCCCACCCGGAAGAATCGGGGACGGACAACACGTTTACCGGCGGATTGCCGGCCCATACATCCGCTCCAGGGCATCGGCGACGTAGCGAGCCAAGAGCCGATTCCCCAGGTCATTGGGATGAACGGCATCCTCGGTCAGGTATGGCCCGCCGATCCACTGGCCGGGCGGAAGCGTCGGGCTGGCCAAGAGCAGGCGGCGGATTGCCGTGTCGGGCACCAACTCCAGGTCGTACCGGCGAGCCAGCTCGCGCTCCAGACCCGCAAACGGATCGATCATGTATCCCCGCGGCATTTCCATGAGCACCACTTCGGCCCCGATCTCTTGGCAGGCGACAATGATCTCCTCCAGGCCGGCCTTGGTCTCGGCGCGGGTTCGGCCCTTGAGGAAATCGTGGGACCCAAGCTCCACGACGACGACCTGGGGCCGGGCTCGCACGAGGGCCGGTAGCGAGGCGGCGGCCTGCTGCGTGTCGATCCCGGGCTGGCCCAGGTTCACGACCGGCACCGCGATCATCTCAGCCAGGCGCTCGGGATAGGCGCCACGGCGATTCCCCAGGGAAGTCATGCTATCGCCCAGGCAGACCACGGGCTGCCCGGGCTTGAGGGCCACCGGGTGGTTGCACCGCGCGGCCCGATGCCAGTCGACCGCCGTCACTCCCCACGCGGTCCACAGGCCGACCACGCCGATCCAGGCCCAACGCCGCTGCCGGCCGACGCCGGCTTTCCGACGGACAACCAACCCGGTCAGAACCGTGGCCGTCGCAACGGCCCCAAGGAGCATCAGGCCGGGAGTCCACGGAACACGCTTGACCAGAACGACCCCTGCGCAGATCGCCAGGGGCACCCAGCCTTGCCGGCCACGGATCACCAGCCCGGTGTGCCAGAGCAACCAGCAGGCAATCATCCACGGGATGGCGTTCGGGAAAGTGAGAAGTGCGGCGGTGACCAGGATGCACAGGCCGAGCATCCTCGCCGCCCGGAGCGTCCCCGCCAAAATAGCCCGAGTCGGCCCGACTGCGATGCGATCGACGGCCATCACGCCGCTCCCAGGCTCATGTCCTCGCCGAAGTAGTATTTGCGCGCGTCCGGATGGTCGAGCACCTCTTGAGGCGACCCGTGGCAGAGGACCTTGCCCTGGCGAATCACGTAGCTGCGGTCGGTGATCTGCAGCGTTTCCCGGACCTGGTGGTCCGTGATGAGAACGGCAATCCCGTTGTAGCGCAGCCGGCGGACGATCTCCTGGATGCTGGCAATGGTCACCGGGTCGATCCCCGTGAAGGGCTCGTCCAGCAGGATGATCTTGGGATTTGAGACCAGCGATCGGGCGATCTCCAGCCGGCGCCGCTCGCCTCCCGAGAGCGACATGGCCAGGGATTTGCGGAGGTGGGCGATGTCGAATTGCTGGAGCAGCTCGTCGCACCGCTTGCGGCGGGCCTTGCGCCCCATGCCCAACAGCTCCATCACTCCGAGCAGGTTGTCCTGGACCGAGAGCTTCCGGAAGACGCTCGATTCCTGGGCCAGATAGCCCATGCCCCCGTCGCGCGCGCGGCGATACATGGGCCAGCCGGTCACGTCGATGCCGCCGAGCTTGACGGTGCCGGCGTTGGGCTCGATCATGCCGCAGGTCATGCGGAAGCAGGTGGTCTTGCCGGCCCCGTTAGGCCCCAGGAGGCCGACGATCTCGCCGGCGTAGACCTCGAAGTCCACGCCGTCGACCACCCGGCGGCTGCCGTAGGTTTTCACCAATCCGCGGACTTCGAGCATAGCGATTGTTCCAGGAGGGCAGACATTCCTGTCTGCCGATCTTGGGCAGGCAAGAATGCCTGCCCTCCTAATTGCCAGCCTAACGGACGAATCCCATCCGCACGAAGTTTGGAAACATCGGGAGCCAAATCCCGTTGGGAAACCAACCGATCTTGTCGCTTCCCGGAAACCGGTCCCAGGAGTGCGGCCAATAGATCCACAACGCCTTGCCCTTGAGCAGATCGCGCCGGACGCAATACGGGGTGCCGTCGTCCGATTCCCAGAGCCGGCTGTCTTTGCTCTCCGCACTGTTGTCGCCGAGCATCAAAAACTCGCCGGCCTGGAGCGCGAACCAGACCTCCCGGCGATACTTGAAGAACGACCACCGGTCCTGGTCCGAAAACAGCGCGGCGAGCGATTCTGGCGTTGGACTCACCAACGGGTGGCTCCCGGAGAACTCCGGGGGAAGATCGTAATCGCTCTGCTTCTGGGGGGACCGAGTGGCAATGTAGTAGACGTCGCGGAACAGGCGCAAGTGGCTTGCCGTCGCCGCCAGGCCCCGGGAGCCGATCCGAGCGGGCTGGAGATCGGCCTCGGTGGGCTCCGGGTCGAGACCTTCCACGGACTCGCCCGTCCCATCCCGGCGCGCCGCGTCGAGGCCGGCCCGATCGGCAGCGGGCGACACGCTGGGGTCGTACTCGGGCTTGGGGTCGAACTTCACCACGCTGCCATTAACCCACAGGACCAGTTGGTCGTCCACGTTGGCGAAGCGGAGATCATATTTGCCCGGCCCGCGCACGCGGGTCTCGGCGGTCGTCTGAAACGGCCGTGCCCCGTCCACCAAGAGGGTGGCCCTCCCCGTGGCCACGTCCAACTCGCAGCGAAAGAACCTTCCCCCTTCGACCAGCGTCATCAGGAACTGCCCCTGCGTGCTTTGGACCTGGAGGGTACACTCCAGCACCAGGTCGCCCACCCAGTGCAGGCCGAACCGGGATGGACTGGGCTGCTGGCCGGACTGCGCCACCGCCGTATTGTAGGCGGCGAAGTCGGTGATCAACTGCGGCTTGGGATAACCCGTCCGCACGTCGAACGTGCCGCCCCGGAGCATGGTCCTCCAGTCCTCCGGCGTGGGCACGTAGTGGTGATAGTTGAGCCACGCTTCGCCCGCCAGCGTGCCGTCCGTGCGGAACCGCTTCAGATCCTCCGAGGTCTGCCAGGCCCCGGTGTCCCCTTCCCCCGGCTCGGCAATCCAGCGGAGCGGCCAGCCCTGGCGGACCATCTCCGGCACCGCGTACTCGCTGTCGCAGACCGGCTGCATCATCGCGAGGATCTTGCGCGGGGGCTTGCGCTCGATCGCAGGCGGGCCCATGCCGTTGGGCTGGACGAAGACGTCGCCGCGGTGGATCGACAGCGTCTCGTTGGGCATCCCCACCAGACGCTTGATGTAGTTGGTCCTTGCTTCCCCCGGGTACGCGAATACGGCCACGTCCCACCGGTCGGGATCGGCCAGGTGGTATGGGAACTTGGCCACCAGGATCCGGTCTCCCTTGAACGAGCGATAGGTCTTGCCCTGGGGGTTGCCGGGGGCCAGATCCATGGGGAAGCGGCAGTTGGGGCACGTGCCGCCAACGATGCGCACGCCGGTGGGCTGCCCCGTCCGCGGGTCCACCTCCCCGCTGGCGGTGACCTGATAGGGATAGCCGCACTTGGCGCAGGCGACGTCCTTGTGGCGGCCCATCAAGGTAGGGGCCATCGAGCCGGTCGGGATCACAAAGGCCTCGGCCTCAAACGTGCGTACGAAGAAGGCCAACGCAAACGCAATGACCACGGCCTCGACCAACTCGCGGATGGCCTCGGGGGAGAACCACGAATGCCACACTCCGCGCTTGGACGGGGCCTCTTGGCGGTCGGGGGATTTACGCGATTCGGATCGGGCCGGCTTACTGCCACCGTGCGGTGGGGGTGCGGTTGCTTTCTTCTTAGGCATAATCACCGAATATACCGGATCCTGGCCAAGTCCGGAACTTGAAAACGCCACCCCCCCAAGCGGGCCTCTTGAGCCGGGAAGTGAACCAGCAGCGGCTTGCCGACCAGAAGCCCCCCCGAGAGACTCGGGCCCTGCGGCCACGTGCGACTGTCTTCCGAGATCGAGCTGTTGTCGCCCAGCACGAAATACTCGTCATCCCCTAGTTGGACCGGGGAGTCCAGACCCCAACGGCCGTGGCCCCCGGCGGGCCGCGTGTAGTACACGTCGCGGAACACCCGCAGCTCGCGGATCTCGACCCCCAAGGCTCGACAGCCGATCGACACCGGCCTCGAAGTGGCTCGCCGTGGCCGATCGCTTCGCTGGTAAGGGAGGAGCGCCGCGGCCCGGCCGTCAACGGCCACAAGCAACTGCCGGTCGAAGGTAGAGACCTCCACGTGGAAATCCGCCGCGGGGAGCTCGAAGTCCAGCGCCCCGGCATCTTCCGGCTTCCCGTTTCGCAGCACGCGCAAGCGGCCTTCTTGCGGGTCGACCCGGACCTCGAACTCCGCCCAACCGTCGGCGATACGGACGGCCAACTCGCCGCGGCCGCTGGTGCGCACGACTCGAAAGGCGAGCATCAGGTCGGTGGCCGGCGCGAGGTCTTCGCTCCGCTGCGGAAGCGCCTGATTGTAGCCGCACTGGTTGACGATGGGGGCCTCCGCCGTGCGCTCGCGCCCGCCCGGGATGCGCCGCCGGTGGACGTAGGTGAGCCAGTCCACCGCGTCCTCGCCCGGAACCTCGGGACGGGTGAAGCTGCCGCCTGCGGCGACCCAGCGGCTCCCGTTACGCTCGGCTTGCCACCGGGGCGGTGCGGTGGGTTCCAGGCGCGGCGAAAAATCGGCGTCGTGGACCGGCACGGCCATGGCACGCTGCTGGGCCAAGGTCTTGCGCACAATCTGGCCGCTCACGTAGACGTCCCCATCGCGGATCTGGATCGACTCGCCCGGCAGGCCGGCCACTCGCTTCACGACGACGTGGCTGGGGCGCTGCGGATCGCGGAAGGCGACGACTTCCCACCGGCGCGGCGTGCGCAAGAGGAAGCTGGCCTTGTCCACCAGCAGGCGATCTCCCGCAAGTTTCAGCGAGCCCTCCCATTCATCTCGGCCATAACCGCAGTTAGGACAAACGGCGCGGCCGCCGGGCACTGGCTGGTCGGTCCCGCAGACGAAGCCAAAGCCGCAGTCGCCGCAGGCGATCCGGCAGTGCGGCCCCAGGAGCGTCTCTGCCATCGAGCCGCTGGAGACCTGGAAAGGGACGAACAGCCCTTGGAGGCACCAAGTCCGGAGGATCAGGCCGACGCTGAGAAGGACAACGGCGGCCTCGACGAGGCGTCGCAATCGGCAAGAGCTTGGCCGCGAGGTTGAATCCACGGCAGGGTTCGCTACCTTGACGAGGGGAACGTGGCAACGTAGGCTGGAAGCACGCTGGCGGGCAGTGAAGTGCGCTCGTCTTGCGGGATGCGGAGGTCGGGGATCCGTGGGAGTACCGAAATCACCGCACGCGAGGATGTTTTACCAGGTATCCAGATTGCGCTGGGACGATGCACTTTTGCTCCTCCGGATGAAACGCACCAATGCCGCTGTCTACTTGGCTGGGTATTGCGTAGAATGTACCCTGAAGGCGATGGTTTGTAGCCATGACCCGCAGCCGTCAAGACAGAGACTCCGATGCGCGAGCGCGGCAGATCGAGGAGGCCCTTGCCGACTATAAGAAGGGCCATACGAAGGCCAAGATCAGAGTGCGTCCGCACAATCCCGTCTCCATAAGGGTACGTATCCTGGACCCGGATTTCCGCGGGAAGGACCTCGTCGATCGCGAGAAGGAAGTGTGGCGGATCCTCGAGCGGCTGCCCGACGAGGTGCAAGCCGACGTTACGATGGTGCTCCTCCTGACTCCCGAGGAAGCACGGGATTCGTTGGCCAACTACGAGTTCGAACACCCGACGCCGTCGCTCCTTTAGCGAGAGCAGCGTGGCGCCCGACCCGCCTCGCGGTTCTCCAGCGTGCTGGCCGCCGGCAGACCGGGGCTCCGCGCGTGCATCCCTTTCGGCCCGCTACTCCGGGAGCGGCTCGTCCTTGGTCTCCGGGGCGAACGGCAGGACCAGCAGGCCCAGGAGGAAGACCGAGCACATCGTCACGCCGGCGTAGCGCATCGGCTCCGCAGAGCCGGCAAACACGTACCGCGTCAGAAGCCCCAGCCCGATCGGCCCGGTCGCCGCCACGAATCGGGCTATATTGTAGCACAGCGACGTGCCCGTGCTCCGCAGCCGGGTGGGAAAGAGTTCGGGGAAGTAGATCGCATAGCCGCCGAACAGGGACAACTGGCAGAACCCCATGAGCGGCACCATCCAATAGACGTCGCCCGGGCTGTCCATGTACAAGAACGCCACGGCGGTGCTGATCGCGGCGGCCACGAGCGCTCCGGCAAACGCCCGGCGCCGGCCGATCCGTTGCGTGACCCGGGTGAACGTGTAGATGCCGAAGAAGGCGCCGATGTTGAACAGCATCGAGGTGATGCTGCCCCACCAACTGGCGTCGCCGCTGATCTGCTTGTGGCGCGCGAGAACGGCCTCCGCGTAGTCGCCGACGGGCTTCTGCGGTTCGCCCGCACCGGCCAGGTATGCCGTCCTTCTAGTCCGCTCGTCCGCCGACTGGGGAGTTGAGCTGCCGGACACGCTGTCCAAGGCGTCGCGCACCGCCCTGGTGAGATTCTGCACTGCTCCGTCGCGCACGACCCGCGCGGCCGCCTTCAACTGCTGCGGATCGTCGAGGGCCCCCAAGACGGCCTCGCCCGAGACGGGCTTTCCCGCGGCACGAAGCACCAGTGCGGCAATGTAGATCTGATGCGGATCCTTGTTCAAGATGTCGTTCCCCTCCCGGTCCTTGTTCGAGACGTCCAAGCTCAAGAGGCACTGCGGCCGGACGGTCTTGGCCACTTCATCCAGTTGCTCGGGCGATTGGAGGGCCAGGCGCAGCAACTGCCGGTCGTTTTCTGCCGTGCCTGCATCGCGGGCCTCCTGCTCGTAGATCTTGCGGAAGACGGACTGGTTCAAGTCGAGGCTGAAGAACCCGATCGCCCAGAGCCCAATCACCCCCGACGAGGCGAGCAACATGCCCACGATCACGCGACGGCGCCAGCGCGGAGTCCCGAACATCTCCTTGAGCGACCCTGCCTTCTTCTTGCCGATTCCTTCGGCGACAGCCTTTCGCCAACGCTCGGGCTCCTTGAGGCGAGTCATCACCAGCACCGCCAGCAGGGCGGGCAGGATTCCCACGGCAAACATCCCCCGCCACCCGCTGAATGGGAGTGCGCCGGCCTTGTCCAACTGGCTGAAGCCCAGGCCGATCAGGGCCGCCGTGATGTTCCCCACCGCCGAAAGGGCTTGCAGCAAGCCCAAGGCGTGCGGCCGGGCCCGGTCGGGCATGACCTCCGCCACCAGCGAAACGCCCACGGCAAACTGCCCCCCCACGCCCAAGCCGGTCATGAACCGATACAGCATGAAGTCCCACACGCCGTAGGCAAGACCGCTCAGGCCCGTGAACAGCGAATAGGCAAGGATCGTGAACACCATGGTCCGCGCCCGGCCCAGGCGGTCTCCCATGATCCCGAAAAAAATCCCTCCGGTCGCCCAGCCGATCAGCAGCACGGAAGTCGCCAGCGTCGAAAACGTCTCGACCGCCTCGCTGTCGCCCACCAGGTCCGTCACCGCCTGTTTGCGGGCGATGTTGAACAGTTGCTGATCCATGCAGTCAAACATCCAGCCTAGGGTGCAGACCGTGAGCACGAACCAGTGGTAGCGGTTCAACTCGCGATACCAGGGCACGGAGGGAACGGTTTGGCTCATGGGGATGATTCCTCGACGGCCTGCAACGGAGCGTATGTCTTACCCGAAACCGGCCCGGTCCGCAACCCGGCAGCCCGGTGCATCTTTCCGGCTTCGCGAGGGGTTGGCTTAGTTGGGCGCAGCCCTTGCGAAGGGCAGTGGAAGGAGGGTAATCTGGATGGACTCGATTTCCTCCCAGAGTTCCCCAGAAGCAGTCAGTTCGCGTCGTGTTGCAGCTTACCGAAGAGGAACAACGCCGCTATGCGCGGCAAATCGGTCCCGGCGTGCTTACTCCGGAAGGGCAACTGCG
>Ga0315293_10005199_pt1 | contig 12258 bp, 10 predicted proteins | sample YL17G13_20_MG_FD_203071 | JGI IMG/M metagenome (GOLD analysis project Ga0315293, IMG submission 203071) | Sediment microbial communities from Yellowstone Lake, YNP, Wyoming, USA - YL17G13_20 | ecosystem: Environmental > Aquatic > Freshwater > Lake > Sediment | place: USA: Wyoming | collected... | reverse complement strand
CGGTATTCATGACCTCGCGCAGCAGGTCCTCATCCGTGATCGCTTCCGGGTCGCGCTCGGGGAAGCGCTGGCGGTACTCGGCCTTGAACTCCTCGATCTCGCGAGCCACGTCCTTCTTGAACTCGGGGCTGAGCTGCTCGCCCGACTCGAGCTGCGCGGAGTCGATGAGGATGGTGTTCGGGCGGTCGGTCCACTGGCCGAACTCCACGTTGCTGAAGAGCTTGAGGCTGCCGGGGGCGACCACCGTCTTGGCGTCATCGCCCTCACCGATCGTCTGCTCCCAGCCCGCGATCCAGTCGAAGACCAGCTTCGAGACGCTGGTGTTGTTGCACACCACGATGAACACCGGCGGCGTGAGGCGGCTGCCCTGGCCGGCCTCCTCGGCGGCGCGATTCCAAGCCTCGTAGTACTTCTCGTAGTTGCCGTAGAGGCTGATGAACGCCGCCTCGAGCTCCTTGGGCAGCTTGGGCAGGCCGCCGGCGACGTCCTCGGCTTTGCGGCCCTTCTTCGGCAGGCTGTCCTTCACGTGGGGCCACAGGTGCCGGTACATCGGGATCAATGAGGTCATGGCGTCGTCGGCCACCGGCACGCGCGGCACCTTGACGATGCCGCACTCGATGGCGTCGACCAGCGAGAAGTCGCTGACCACCCAAGGGAACAGCGTACCCTCCGCGTAGCCCGAGCCGCGCAAAAAGAACGGCGTCGCCGACAGGTCGTAGAGAGCGCGGATGCCGATCTTCTTCTTGATCGCCTCGAGGCCGCTGATCCAGACGCGCGCCTCTTCGTCGCGCTTCTGCGCTTCTTTGCGCTCGTCGCCCTTCAGCGCGGCGCGGTCACCCTCTTCCCCAAGCTCCTCCGGCTTGCCGCGGTAGCAGTGGTGCGCCTCGTCGTTGATCACCACGATGTTGCGCTTGTTGCCGAACTCGCGGCACACGCGCCGCACCATCTGCTCGGGGGTCTCGGTGAAGGGGCTCTGCGCGGCGGGGTCGCGGCCGGCCAGCAGGCGCTTGGTCAGCCTGCCGGCCGTGACCTTCTCGCGCAGCAGAAAAGTGTGGAAGTTGGTGATCACGACCTTGGCGCGGTTGAGCCGGTCCATCAGCTCGGGCGGCACGACGTCGAGCTTGCGGTAGTAGTTGTCGGCGTCGTTGGGCAGCAGCACGCGCAGGCGGTCGCGGATGGTGATGCCCGGGGCGACGATGAGGAACGAATCGCTGAACCGGGCGTCCTGCGGCGCCTCGACCTTGTTGAGCGCGTGCCAGGCGATGAGCATCGCCATGACCACCGTCTTGCCGCTGCCGGTGGCCATCTTCAGGGCCATGCGATCGAGCTCGGGATTGGCGGCCTCGTTGGCCTCCCGCAGCTTGTTGGTCAGGTACTGCTTGCCGCTCTTCGCGACGCACTCGCTGAGGTAGATCGCTGTCTCGACAGCCTCGATCTGACAGAAGAACAGACGGCGGTCGCGCGCGCGCCGCTGCCAGTACTCGAGCAGGCGGCGCGTGGTGCGCGTGACGCCCGGGTAGTCGCGCCTGCGCCAGTCGCCGACGGCCGCGCGCACCTCGTTGATGTAGTCGTTCTCGCGGCGTCGGTCGTCGGTCCACTCGGTGCCCAGCTCGAGCTGCTTACCCTTCTTCTTGGGCTGCGCCACGGGGATGAAGTAGGCGCTGGGGCGGCGCGACTCGACGATCTCGTCGGTGATGCCGTCGTCGGTGAACTTGAAGTGCTTGCCCGGCTCGAGGAACGCCGAATTGATGACCGGGTTGTCGATGACGAGCTGACGCACGCCGCATCCTCCACGGTCCCGCTGCCCGCGCCAGAGCTGGCGCTCTCTGAAGTGTATAGGACGAGGGTGACAGACGGGAGGGCGCGGCGCCTCCGTAGCCGCGCTGGGCGGCGCTTCCGGCCGCGGCCGTGGCTGCCGCGCAGGACCCTCGGGTAGCATTGGAGCGTGGGCATCGACCTGACTGACAAGGTCGTCCTCGTCACGGGGGCGAGCATCGGGATCGGCCGCGCGGTCGCGTTGCAGTTCGCGGCCGCCGGCTGCCGGCTGGCGCTGACCTACTTCGCGCACAGGGCCGAGGCCGAAGAAGTCGCGCAGCGATGCCGCGGCCTCGGCGCCCCCGATGTGATCGCCGTATCGCTCCAGCTCGCCGACGACGACAGCATCCACACTCTGTTCGAGACCGTGATCGACCGGTTCGGCGCCCTCGACATCCTCGTCAACAACGCCGGCGCCGTGGTCTGGGAGCCGTTCCTGGAACAGGACTTCGGCGAGATCGAAAGCCAGCTGGCCGTCAATCTCATGGGCGTGATGAAGCTCACCTGGGTCTTCCTGCCGATGGTGAGCGACGCGGTGATCAGCATCGGCAGCACCGCGACCCTGCACCAGTCGCGCACGCCGCCGACCTACTGCGCCACCAAGTGGGGCCTGCGCGGCTTCGTCAAGGCGCTGGCGCTCGAGCACCCCGGCAAGCGGATCGTCAGCGTGCACCCCACGGTGACGGCGACGCGCATGACCGACATGCAGGGCATGCTGCCGGAGCGCGTCGCCGAGGTCGTGCTGCGGGTCGCCCACGGCGACATCGAGGTCGAGCCGGGCGGGGACGTGGACATGCGCGAGTACGCGCACGCGTGAAAAGGGCCGGGGCGGCTGCGCCGCCCCGGCCCTTACTCCGGAGGCCCGGCTCCCAGGGGGGAAGAGCCGGTGCCCAGCCGTCACTCGTACTGGATGGCCTCCAGGATGCGCGTATTGGCGGCGCGCCGCGCCGGCAGCACCGCCGCGACCACGCCGACGACCACGGCCAGCACCAGGAACACGCCGAGCTGCGTCCAGGGCAGGCTGAAGACCAGCCCGTCGCCGCCGAGCTGCGTGACGATCACGTAGCCCATGGCCACGCCGACCAGCGTGCCGAGCACGCCGCCGATCACGGCGGTGATCACGCTCTCGTAGCGGACCATTTGACGGAGCTGCCGTCGGGTGGCGCCGATCGCGCGGAGCATGCCGATCTCACGGGTGCGCTCGTGCACGCTCAGCACCAGGGTGTTGACGATGCCGAAGATCGAGATGATCACGCTCATCGCGAGCAGGCCGTAGAACATGGTGAGGATCTGGTCGACCATCTTGTTGATCGAGTCGAGATATTCCGACCTGGTCTCGACCTTCTGCGTCGGGTACTGCGCGAGCGCCTTCTGCACTGCCGCCTGGGCGCCGTCGCCGCCGTCCGTGCGCACCAGCGTCATGCCGGCGGCCGTCGGGACGTCCAGCCTCGTGAGCGTGTCGAGGTTGACCATCATGCCCGTGTAGGCCATCTGGTCGCGGTAGAAGCCGAGCACGGTCAGCTTGGCCGTCTTGCCGCTCTGGCTGGTGACCGTGATGGTGTCTCCCGCCTTGACCTTGCCGGCGATCGGCGAGCCGTCCTCGAGGATAACGTGGCTCGCGTCGAGCTTGGTGTACAGAGCGTCGCTGCCGCCGCGCCGCCAGTCCGGACCCCAGACCTCGGTCCACACGGTGGGATCGACGGCGTTGGCGGTGATGACCCCGCCGCCCTTGACCTTGAGCGGCGCCCAGGCCACTCCGGCAGCCGCTTCGACGCCGGGCACGTCCTCGAGCGCGCGCACCGTCTTCTGGGGCACGGTGAGGTAGGCGGTGCGGTCCTGGGCCACCAGGTCGGCGCGCGTGGACTCGCTGATCGCGCCGCTGAACGAGCCCTTCATCGCCTGGGCGAACACGGCGACGAAGACGACCATGGCGAGGCCGATCATGAGCGCCGCCGCTGTCGCCGCGGTGCGCGACGGATTGCGGCCGGCGTTGTCGCGGGCCAGACGGCCGCTGGTAGGAGCCAGCTTCTCCAGCGGCCAGCCGATGATCCGGCTCGCCGGCCGGACGACGTACTTGGCCAGCATGGCGATGGCGACGAAGAGCAGCAGGGCGCCGAGGCCCATGAACAGCAGGCGACCGTTGGCCGCGCCGTCGCCGAGGATGCCGTAGGCGAGGGAGCCGCCGCCGAGGGCCGCGAAGACCAGAGCGATGGCCGTGCTGAACTTCGCGAAGCGCGTCGGCGGCAGCGTCGCGCCCTCCTGGAGGGCCGCCACCGGCGGCACGCGCGTGGCGCGCAGGGCCGGGGTCAGCGCCGAGAGGAGCGTGACGCCCACGCCGACGAGCACCGCGATGAAGATGGTCCGGGGTTCGAGGGCGATGCCCGCCGTCGGGATGTCGGCGCCGACGGCCGTGAAGAGCGCGTTGATGGCCTTGGCGACGCCGAGGCCGGCGACGATGCCGACCGCCGAGGCCAGCACGCCGAGCGTGAGCGCCTCGGCGACCACCGACGTGAGCACCTGGCGGCGGCTGGCGCCGAGGGCGCGCAGCATCGCGAACTCGCGGCGCCGCTGGGCGACGGTGATGCTGAAGGCGTTGAAGATGATGAACGCGCCGACGAAGACGGAGACGCCGGCGAACGCCAGGAGCACCGGCGTCAGGAACGAGCCGATCGCGCCGGCCGTCTCGGCGGTCTTGTCGGCGGCAGCCTGCTCACCGGTCTTGACGCTGACGCCGGCCGGCATGGCGGCCTTCACGTCGGCGGCGAGCTCCTTGGGCGTCACGCCCGGGTCGGCGGAGATGGAGATGCCGCTGATCCTGCCGGGCTCGCCGCCCCAGCGCTGCACGTCCTGCAGGCGGCCGTCGACGACGATGGGGAACGTGTTGACGCCCGAGACACCGCCGCCGAGGGACCCGGAATCGCCCCATTCGAAGACGCCGGCGACCTTGACCTCCTGGAGGCCGGCCGGGGCGGCGACGGTGAAGGTGTCGCCGGGCTTGAGGCCGGCCTCGTCGGCGAAGCTCTTGATGATCGAGACCTGGTTGCGCCCCTGGATCTCACGGCCGGCGACCAGGGTCGCCTGGCTGAAGGGCTCGCCCGGGTCGGTCGTGAGCAGGGTGGCGGCGCCGGTCTCGACGGCCTTGCCGTCGATGATCGCGGCGCCCATCGTCTCGTAAGCGCCGGCGGCCTTGTCGACGCCGGGCACTGCCAGCACCCGGGCGACGAGGTCGTCGTTCAGCGTCTGGGCCGCCTCGCCCTCGAGGCTGGTGAACGAGCGTTTCGGCTCGACCTGCACGGCTGTGCCTTTGAACTTGGTCTCGAAGATGTTGGCGAACCCGTTGTCGATCTGGTCGGTCAGCACGTACGTGCCGGTGATCATCGCCACGCCGAGCAGGATCGCCAGCAGCGTGAGGATGGTCCGGAGTGGCCTGCTGGCCAGGCTGCGGAAGGCGAGGCTGGTCATCGGGGCACCTCGAGGTTCTTGATGGTGTCGTAGATGTCGTCGCGGGTCATGCGGTCCTCGTCCAGCTCGATGCGGCCGTCCTTGAGGAAGACGACGCGGTCGGCGATGCTCGCCGCGCCGGCGTCGTGGGTGACCATGATCACGGTCTGGCCGAAGTCGTCGACGGAGCGACGCAGCAGATCGAGCACCTCGCCGCCGGTGCGCGAATCGAGGTTGCCGGTGGGCTCGTCGGCGAAGAGCACGGCCGGGCGGGTGATGAGGGCGCGGGCGACGGCGACGCGCTGCTGCTGGCCGCCGGAAAGCTCAGCCGGGCGGTGCCTGAGGCGGTCGCTGATCCCGATGGCGTCGATCACGGTGCGCCGCCATGTCTCGTCGGCGCGGCGTCGCGCCAGCGAGAGCGGGAGCACGATGTTCTCGTCGGCGGTCAGCGTGGCCAGCAGGTTGAAGCTCTGGAAGATGAAGCCGATCTTGTCGCGGCGCAGCTGCGTCAGCTGCTTCTCCTTCAGGCGCGTGATCTCGGTACCGTCGATCTGGACGCGGCCGCCGGTCGGCTGGTCGAGGCCGGCGAGGATGTGCATCAGGGTGCTCTTGCCCGAGCCGGACGGCCCCATGATCGCCGTGAGCCTGCCCTCGGCGATGTCGATGTCGACGTCGCGCAGGGCGTGCACAGTGGCGTCGCCCTTGCCGTAGGTGCGCGTGAGCCCGCGGGCGGTGACGACCGCGCGGGTCTGGGTGGCGTAGGCGCGCTCGAGCTCCGCGATGCTGGGGGCGATGCTCTCGCGCTCTTCGGTGACTATCTGTTGCATGGTTCCTCCTCCTGGGATGACTGGACGAAGGCTACGCGCGCCCGGCAGCCGGCGAATCGCCCGAGGGTGGTCAATGCAGGAGGACGGGAGAGGGAGATTGAAGAGGGCGCGCCTACCCCGGCAGGGGCAGCCGCGGCCGGCGGGGGTAGAGGGCGGCGGGCGGCGGCGAGGCCTGCGGCTTCGCCGCCGCCCGCCGTGCGTACCCCCGTCGAGGTAGGACCAGAAGCGCACGCTGGCCAGGCAGTCGTCGGCAGCCCGGCGAAAGCCCGGCGCGCAGATCCACAGGGCGGGGTGCCCGCCGCCGTCGGAGAGCCGGCCCAGTCCGTACTAAGTAAGGCCGGCCGCGCGCTGCGCGCGTTCGCGGATCCCTCGCAACATGCGCTCCTCCATGACGAAGTGCACGGGCTCGAGGAGCGCCGGTTTGGCCAGTCGCGCCGCAAGCGTGTCGGCCCAGGCGGCCCGACAGCGGATGATGAGTCGCGTGGTGCGCTCGTCCACCGGGTCCAGCACGAACGCCCAGCTCCACTCGAGCTCGCCCTTGAAGAAGCTGCCCGGCGCCTGCGGCGGCTCGCCGGGCGCTCCGCTCAGGATGACGAAGGCGCGCTCCGGCGCGAGCACGGCGATGGTCATCTTCATGGACTCGTCCGGGTCCAGCGTCACGTAGTCCTCGCCGACGTGGACATCCTGCCATTCAGGGCGGATGGTATCGGCACTGTGGATGCCCAGGCCCATCAGGTTCTCGAGGACGTCGTAGGTGTAGAAGCCGCCGCGGTTCTGGCCGAGCTGGACAAGCCACGGCCACACGGCGGCGGCCGGCGCCCTGACTGTGATCGCGCGCGTCGTCACGTACAGGGGGTTGGCGACGAGGTCGTCACCCGGCAGCGGCCGGACGACCTCGTCGCAGGTCGCGCCCCAGGCCAGGGTGCGGCGGCGGAGCGCGGCCCAGGCGCCCACGCCCGCCGCCACCGCGCCCGCGCTCACGAGCATCGTCCTACGCAGTCCGCGCGCCATGGTCAGCCTCCCCTGTCCGTCGCGGCTACCTCGCCGCGATCGATCTCCTCTATGACTGCCGCAAACGCTGCGGCCACCACCTCCGCACCTGCGTCGGTGAAGTGGACGCCGTCGGTGGTGAACGGCCCGTCGCCGGCGTTCTCGGCGGCGGCGAACGCGGGGCGCAGGCTCAGCGCACGCGCGCCGTCTCTCGCGCCGACGATGGCCGCGATGACGTCGCCCAGCTCGTCGGCGTGTTCCTGCCAGACGGAGCCGTCCGCTTCCAGGACTATCGGGCGCACGCACACCATGCGTGAAGCCCGCGCGGCCGTCCACTCCACGAGCTTCTCGTAGTCGCCGCGGAAGCGCGTCAGCCGCTCCACCCAGCCCCAGTCGCTCCCGACCCCAGGGCCGACCGCGGCCCCCGCGCCCATCACGGCGTCGTTCACCCCGACCCAGACGAACGCCAGGGCGACCGGGTCCAGGCCGCGGTGCGTCACGCGGCGCAGCAGGTCGGCGACGGTGTCTCCGGCGCGCCCCAGATTCAGCAGCTCGTGCTTCGGCAGGCGCTTCTGCAGCAGCGGGAAGTAGGCGGCGCCCGGCCAGCCCTCTGTGAGACTGTCGCCGAGGAATGCGATCCGCATGAAGGGAGTCTACGTCCAAGAGCGCGCAGGTGTACGCTTCTGCTCGGCTCCGGAGCGCGGCTCCCGGCCTACGATGATGAACGAACGGTACCGTCATACACAGATCGCATGGACGCTGATCGTCCTGGTCGTCGCCGTCGTGCTGGCGGAACTCACGATCGTCACGTTCAGCGCGCCCCAGGGCACGCTGGCTCTCGCACTCTCGGGCGCCGTCGTCGCGGTCGCGGCGGTGATGCTTGCGCTGTTCTCGACGCTCACCGTGGTGGTGGACTATCGGGCCGTGAGGCTCTGGTTCGGCTTCGGTTCACTGCGCCGCGAGGTCATGCTCGCCGACGTCTCCGCTGCCCGCAGGGTCCGCAACAGCTGGCATGCCGGCTGGGGCGTGCGCGCCATCCCTGGCGGCCGCCTCTACAATGTGGGCGGGTTCGACGCGGTGGAACTGGAGATGGACAACGGCCGCGTGGTCCGCGTCGGGACGGATCAGCCCGACGCGCTGCTCGCGGCCGTGAAGGCAGCACTGGAAGGAGAGGAGGGGCCATGAGAGGCGACACGCAGTTGCTCAGCGCGCGCGCGGTGCGCTGGATCGATGTGGGCGTCATTGTGTGGGTCGTCGTGTGGGCAGCGCTCGGCGTGCTCATCTGGCACGACATCCGCGCCCAGACGCAGCTCAGCGCCGACGTCATCAAGATCGGCACCGCCGTCAAGGACACGGGCCAGGCCTTGAGCGTCGTCGGAGGTCTCCCGCTGATTGGCGGCAGCATCGGCGAGTTCGCCGCCAGGATCGAGAAGATGGGCGCCGAGGTGGAGGCCAGCGGCCAGGACAGCCAAGCCGGCATCGAGCGCACTGCCGTGATCGCCGGCTTGGGAGTGGGCATCCTGCCGGCCGCGCTGGCGTTGTTCCTGTACCTTCCGCTTCGGATCCGTTGGCGCCGCTACGTCGGGGCAGTCGCGGACGCGCTCCCCGGCTCCACCGGTGACCCGGCGTTCGAGCAGTACCTGGCGCGGCGGGCCGCCGACACGCTGCCCTGGGATCGCCTTAGGGCGCTCAGCGACGACCCGTGGCAGGCGATCGCCAGAGGCGACTACCGCGCCCTTGCCGACGCCGAGCTCGCGCGGCTGGGGTTGCGCCGGCCGTAGGAGGCCGGCCGCATGAGGCCGCGGGCCCCGGCCGGCGCCGCTCACTCTCGGCGCTTCGGCCGTGCGCGCCCGCTCCATGGTCACCTCCGCGACAGGTCCACATCTCCTGCACAACGGTCGCCGGGCGCGTGGCCATGAGCGCCGCTGGCGTCTTGCCGTGTACCGTGCCGACAATCACGTCGCCGGCCAGACACCGGGTTCCACGGATGCGGACCTTGCGGTGGCAGACCTTCGGGCGTCGGCCATGCAGTCCCTCCCGGGCTCGCGCTGCCTTTGTTGCCGCAGGAGTCGAGTCCCGTACCTTGACCGCTGCCGGCGTGGAGGGGGTGCACGGCGCCTGACAGAGGTGGGCGCAGCGATGGGGCGGCCGTTCAACGAGGCGTGGGTCGACGATCGCCGAGTTTGAGGAGCGCGAGAGCACGTAGCGCGCGGCGGCGAAGCCGCATGGGCAGCGAGCCTACATAAAGCTGAGAAAACCATGGCATTCGGGGTATGATGCCTGAGGAACACTCGTTCCTGAACAGAGACCCCTCGCCGCGACGCGAGGCGGGACGACAGCAGACGTCCGCAAAGGGAAGGCGCATGACGCACGCAACACAGATCTCGGCGCAGATCTCGGCCTCGGCCAAGCAGCTTCTCGACGAGTTCTCGGCCGTGAGCGGCATCAAGAAGAACCGCATCGTGGAGGACGCGCTGTGGTTCTACGTGCGTGCGCGCTTGGAGCTGCCTGAGAGCGCGATGGTCCCGGCGCGCATGGTACTAGCCGAGCGCGGTGCTGCTGCCGCCGAGCGGAGCATGGCGCCGCCGCCGCAGGCGACTCCGGCGCTCAGACGTCTGATGCAGACCATCGAGCGACCGGACGAAGCCTAGCCGGTGGCCGAGCCGGCGATCCGCCGCCTCCTGGCGAGCGACGATACGAGCCGGTTTCGCTGCGGCGACCAGGAGTACGACCTCTTCCTCCAGCGCTACGCTGGGCAGAACCAGGACCGCCTGTTCGTCGGTACGACCTACGCCGCCCTCGACGGGCCGTGGGTGGTGGGGTATGTGACCGTCGCCGTCGGCCAACTCGACCGTGACGATGTCCCCAGCAAGGTCCGAGGCGGCTTGCCGCGCTACCCGCTACCCGTCCTCAGGCTGGCGCGCCTTGCGGTGGATGAGGCCTTCCAGGGACACGGCCTCGGCAGGCGGCTGGCAGCATACGCCCTGGCCGTCGCGCTCCAGGTGCGGGCCGCGGCGGGCTGCGTCGGCGTGGTGGTCGACGCGCTGCCGCGCCGGGTGAGCTTCTACGCCGAGCTCGGCTTCGTGGAACTCGAGCTCACGAGCGGGCAGTCGGCGATCCGGCCGCAGCCGGTGGCCATGTTCCTGCCGATCGGTGCGGTGGAGGCGGCTCTCCCGAGCTCACCGATGCGACGCGGGTCGGGCGCGGAGTCGTAGACACCGCGGACCACGTGACGGCGCAGTGGTCGGCGTCGCTACCATCGTGCTACGTACCCGAGTGAGCCGCGCCGCCGGCCGGCGCCCCGCCGAACAGCGGCGTGAGCACTGCGGCGGCGTGCGCCTCGGCTGCGGACGGCGCGCCGACCTGCCGCTCGACCAGGCGGTCGTCCCGGGGACCGCCGGCTCGCGCGGAGGTTCGCCGGCGGCCCGCCTGACGTCGCCATCCGTTCTGCGAGTGGATCCTCCCCGGGGTGGACGTTGTGGCGGGCGCGCACGGGCTCGAGCCGCTCGTTCAACGAGGCGTGGGGCGGCGAAAGCCCACTGCGCAGGACGCGAGCGTCAACGTCAACCACCCCGGATCCTGATGCCATGATGTCAGGCGCGTGATGCTTTGATGCATGGAGGCCCCGAGGCGCTCGCGACGCGCGCGGAGCGCGGCGCCCGCGCGCCGCTCGACTTGCCCGTGTTCCGCGGCGGAGGCGGCGTGCGGGCTGGCGTCGACCTCGATAGCAACGACGCCCCGCTCGTGACCACCGACCGCGATTTCGCCCGCTTTCCCGGGCTGCGCTGGCGGCACCCCGCTCGGCTGAGGACCGCCGCCGTCGGTCACGCGGCGTTCGCGGTTCCCTGCGTACGCGGAAGGGGCGCCCCGTTCGGGGCGCCCCGCTAAAGAGACCGTTGCATGATGTTCGCTGTTGGCTGCGTCTCGATGTGCCTGGATGGAGCATGCCCGCGGCGAGGCAGTCGCAACCCTGATCATCGTCGGGCGAGCAGCGGTGGTAGAGTCCGAGCGACGTCCGCCCCGGTCTCTGGAGGTCTCGTGCGCAGGCTCGTGCTGTTCGCGCTCGCTCTCTGCTTGGCCGCCGCCTTCGCCGGCCTCGCGGCCGGCCTCGCGGTGGCCAAGGACTTCAGTATCACCACCGTCACCATCGACGCTCAGGTGCGCCCCAACGGCGACCTGCGCGTACACCAGTCGCGCACCCTCGACTTCTCCGGCGCCTTCTCGTTCGTCTACTGGGACCTCAGCACCAAAGGCTCGGACGGTGTCGACGTCACGGGTGCCGGCGGACCGGGCGCCGACGGCGCCGGGATCGTCGAGTACAAGCCGACGCAGGACCCGTGGGCCAAACCCCCAGGCACCTACTTCGTGTCCGGCACTGAGCCGGTGCGCGTCGAGCTCTTCTTCCGCGTGACCGACTCGTCGGCGCGGTTCAGCGTCGACTACGTCGCCCGCGGCGCCGCAAGACGCTGGCGCGATATCGCCGAGCTGTACTGGCAGTTCGTCGGCGACCAGGCGACGGTGCCGGCGGACCACGTGCGCGTCACGGTCCATCTCCCCGCCGGCGTCACTCGCGGGCAGGTCCGCGCCTGGGCGCACGGGCCGCTCTGGGGCAACGTGGCCATCGCGCCCGACGCCAGCGTGGTCATGACCGTCGATCCTCTGCCTGCAGGGACGTTCGTGGAGGGCCGCATCCTGTTCCCGGCTGCGGCACTCGCCAAGGCCAAGCCGACGGCGGGCGCCCGCGAGGCCGCCGTCCTGGCCGAAGAGAAGAAATGGGCCGACGAGGCCAACAGGGACCGTTTCTGGGCGCGCGTCAAGGTCATCGCCTGGAGCGTCGTCGGCTTCGGGTTTCCGCTCGTCGCCCTCGTGCTCGTGATCGTGCTGTACATCAAGTACGGCCGCGAGCCCAGGACGCAGTTCCAGGCCCAGTACTGGCGCGACATCCCGCAGCCTCCGCTCCCGCCGGCGCTCGTGGGCTTCATCTGGCGCATGGGGAGCGTCGGTCGCGACGACGCGACGGCCACGCTGCTCGACCTCGTCAACCGCAAGGTCATCGACATCCAGCGCGTCACCGTCCACAAGGACCGCCTGTTCGGCAAGGACGACACCATCAGCTACCAGCTCACCCTCCACGACGAGCGCCTTGAGGATCTGCTGCCCTACGAGCGGCATCTGGTCACGTTCC
>Ga0315293_10005197_pt1 | contig 12260 bp, 8 predicted proteins | sample YL17G13_20_MG_FD_203071 | JGI IMG/M metagenome (GOLD analysis project Ga0315293, IMG submission 203071) | Sediment microbial communities from Yellowstone Lake, YNP, Wyoming, USA - YL17G13_20 | ecosystem: Environmental > Aquatic > Freshwater > Lake > Sediment | place: USA: Wyoming | collected... | reverse complement strand
GTGTGCCACCTCCCAAACAATGCTCTTTTTCTCCCCCCACCCTGCCTCACCTCCCACCACCTCCAACACCGGCTCCTCCACCAGCGTCGGCCGCACCCAGTCACGCTCGCGCGCGACGACGGCGAGCGCGGCCGCGGCGTCGGCGGCGGCTGCCGCGCGCGTCGCACGCGCGAGCGCCAGCCCGTGCTCGCCCTCGACCCGGCGCGCCACTTCAGCCGCCAGGCACGCCTCCCCGTCGCGCACCCGGTTGAGCAGGTCGCCGTACGCGTCGTCCAGGGCGGTCGTGGCGGCGGCGCGGTAAAAGGCGCCGCGCGCGGTTGGCGGAGGGGGCGGGCGCCCGCGGCGGCGGCCGCCGCCAGGCGCAGGGAGGTCGGGGTCGGGCCCGCCGCCGTCGACCGTCGTCGGTGGGTGCACCACGCGCGAGCCGCCGGGGTGCGGGGCGTAGGCGCGGGACTGGGTGACGGCGTCGGCGTCGCCGTCGAGGGGACCACCCCCACCCCCTCCAACCCCCGCCCCGACCCCAAACGCCAGCGCGTAGTCGCCCAACCCGGCCAGCACGCCGGGCGGGAGCTCGCCGCCGTCAACGCGCACGAAGAAGCCGCACTGGGGGAGGTAGGCGGCAGAAACGGCGAGCCCGACCGCGCCGCCGGCGGCCGCCACGCGGTCGGCTTCAGTCGCCGCCACCGCGTCCAGCTCAGCCGGCAGCCTCGCGTACGCGTCGTGCAAGGCGTCGAGGGCGGGGAGGACGCCGCCCGCGGCGAGGCGGCCGCCCGCGGCGGCGGACGGGAGGTCGAGCGCGGACGCGACCGCGTGCCGCAGCGCGTCCATGGGGCCGATGGCGGCGCCAAGGGAGGGGGCGACGGCGGCGGGGAGGGCGGCGAGGAGAGCGGGGAGGGGTTCGCTGGCGTCAGCCGCCGCGCCGGCGAGCGTCGCCGCCGCGGCGGCCAGCGCCGCCGCCCCATCCACCAGCGCGATCGCGTCCGCCACATTTGGCCTCCCGTTGGACGCGCGCAGGCGGGACAGGGACGCGGCGGGGGCGCGCACGCCGCGCAGCGCGGCGCGCGCTGCGTCGAGCGCGTCGCCGCGCGCGGCGAGCCACGCCACCGCGTTGCCCCGTGCCGCGATGACGCCCAACTCCCGGGACGGCGCGCTCACCCAGCGCCGGACCAGCGCCCGCCCCGCGGGCGTGACGCCGCGGTCGAGCAGGGTGAGGAGGCAGTGCCCCGCTTTCGCGCTCCCGACGCCCATCGCCGACGGGTGCGCCTCGAGCGTCGCCACCCCCAGGTCGGCCGCAGTCGCGTCGTCAATGTGGAGGTAGGTCGGAAGTGGGGTTTCGGCCACGGTGTCGACGGTGGTGAGGAGGGGAGGAGGAGGAGACAGGGGGGTGGACGCGCGGACGCCGTCGGCGACCCCGACGCCGTCGTCGGGGTCGCCGCCACCATCGTCGCTTCCCCCACCGTCTCGCAGCAGCACGTTGGCCAGCCCGCCCAGTGCAGCCGCTTGCGCGGGCACATCCAGCGCGGCGCAGCCAGCGAGCCAGCGCGTGCGCGCGGCCGCGCCGCCGCCGCCCGCCGCCGCGCGCTCCGCCCCGCCCCCAAACGGGAGCCCGGCCACCGCGCGCACCGCAGCGTCGCCGGTGCGAAAGAGGGACGCGCGCTCCAGGCGGACGGCGGCGCCGCGGGCTGCGGCCGCGGCGCTCAGCGCGGACAGGAAGCGGTCGTCGGACGCCGCGCTCGCGTGCACGGCGCCCGGCGCGGCCACCTCCAAAGCTGCGGCCAGGGCGTTGAAATGATCGTCCGCGGGCGCGTGGGCGACGCGCAGGGCGCGGGAGGCCGGAGAATACCAGGCGAGCGCTGTCGCGCCGCGCGCGTGCGCCGCGGAGGCCGTCACCCCCCGGGCGGCGTCCAGGAGGGTGGCGTCGGCCTCGGTCGGGGTCGACATGACGGGCCGAGGGCGCCCGCGGCGGGGAGGGGGAGAGTGGGGGGGAGCAAGCAACGCGCGGCGGCCGGACCGACACCGCTCTCTCACCCGCCCGCCGCCTCCTCCTCCCCCTCCTCTCCCCCAACGCCCCATGAATCGGTCGCCGCCGCCACCGCGGCCAGCAGGGCGGCCGCGGGACCGCCCTCGCGCGCGGCGCCGGCGGCCGGCGGTGGCGACGCCGCGCGCTCGCCCGGCGACCCCGTGCCCCCCGCCCCACCGCTCCCTCCCGCTTGTTTCGCTTCCGCGTGCTTGGCTGCCGCGCGCGCCTCGTACGGCGAGCGCGCCTCCTTGAGCGTGGCCGCCCACCGCGCCGCCACTTCGCGCTCGACCGCCGTCGAGTCGGCGCCAGGCATCGCGGCCTGCACCCCGGGCCGCACGGCGAGGCCGTACTCGGTGAACGCGGTCCAGCCTTTGACGCGAGGGGTGGGTGGGGGGGGTGGAGGGGCGGGGCGGCCCGCGGCGCGCGCCGACCGGCGGCGCGCGACGTCCGCGGACTCGGGCGTCGCTGGCGCGGGGCGCGGCGCGCGCGCGGCGGGCGTCGTGGGCGTCGCCGCCGGCAGCGCGGGTGCGGCGGACGGAGTCGGCGGGGCGGCCGACGGCGCTGGCGGGCGCGTCTGGGGCGGCGGCGGCGGCGGCGGCGGCGGCGGCGGCGGCGGCGGCGGCGCGCCGGGCGCCGCGGGGGGCGGCGCCGGTGCCGGCCACTGCCCGGCCAGAAACACGGGCTCGGCCGCGGCCGCGGCCGCGGGCGCGGGCGCCGGGCCCGGCGAAAAGAGCGGGCGCGCGAGGGTGGGGCCGCCGCTCGGCCCCGCCGCCGGCCCGGCCCCGCGCCACACCACGCCCGCCGCGCGCGGCGCGGGCCACGCGGGCGCGGGCTCGCAGCAGCCCGCCAGCCGGGCGCGCTCGGCGAGCAGCGCCTGCGGAGGGGAGGAGAGGGGAAAGGGTCGGCGCGAACACTCTCTCCTCTCCCTCTCCCTCCCGCCCCTCCCCCCGCCCCTCCCCCCCTCTTCCTCACCCCCACCAGCGGGTGACCAAATCCGTACACCTCCAGCCCGGGCGCGACGTCGCCCGTGCGCAGGTAAAGCGCGAGTTTGGCGAGGGGCGCGGACGGGGTCGCCCCGTCGAACGCGTGCCCCCCGTCCCAGAGCAGCGCAAACGTGGGCACCGCGGGTGGCGGCGGCAGGGCGGGGATGGCGGTCTCCGCCGACGCGGGCGTGGGTGCGCGGCGGCGCGCCGCGTCGCCGCCCGCCGAGTCTGGGGCGGCCGCGTCGCCTCCCACCGCCCCCGCCGCCGTCGCGGGCGCGCGCACGGCAAAGGCGCAACCGTGCCCGTACAGCGTGGCGGACGTGCGGTACCCGACCGGGAAGGGGAAGCGCGGCGCGCCCGCGACCGCGTGCCAGGCCGCCGTCTGGGCGCAGGGCGCGCCCAGCTCCCACACGACCGTGTGGTACCCGGTGAGCAGGCAGAATGGGGGGGCGACGGTCTGGGGGTGGGTGGGTGGGAGTGTGGGGAGGCGCGGCCGCGCGCGGCCGCGCGTGCGTACGCCGCCGGCGCTGGACCCTCACCACGGGGCACCCGCCCGCGCGCCAGAGCGTGCCCATGGATGGCCGGCGAGGGTGGAGGGTCGCCGTCCAGCGGGGCTCGCCGCAGCACCGTGTGCGCGGGCGCCGCGTCGCCGGCCGATGTTGGCACTCTCTCCTTTCCACCACCCTCTCCCCCCTCTCCACCATGCGCGCTGTCGCCCAATCGACGACCCCCACTCGCGCAGCGCCGCCCGCGCGGTCGGCGGCCCCGGGTGCGTGGGCAATGCGCTGGCGGCGCGCGGGCGCAGGGGTGTTGCGGCCGCCGCGGGCGCGAGCGGGCGCACTCGCCAGGCTTGCAAGCCCCAATGCGGGCATCTGGCGGTGGCGGCTCCATCGGCGCGCCCACCGCCGCCCGCGCCGCGCGCGCCGGCCGTCCGCCGACCCCGCCGCTTCCCCAGCCGCCCCTCCTCCCTCCTTGCGCGCCCGCCTGGCGGCCGCCGCGGCGGCGGCGACCCTCTGCCTGGCGGCCGCGCCCGCCACGGCCGCCACGCGCCTCCCCCCCATCGACAAAGACCCCGCGCGCTGCGAGCGCGCGTTCACCGGCAACACGATCGGCCAGGCCAACGCGGTGAGCGACAAACTCCTGGACCTGCGCCAGTGCAAGCTGTCGGGGGCGGACGTGTCGGGCAAAACTCTGGCCGGCGCGCTCATGAGCGACGCGGACTTTTCCAAAGCGGTCATGGTGGAGACCGTGCTCACCAAGGCGTACGCCCCGCGCGTCAACCTGCGCGGCGCCAACCTGACGAACGCGGTGATCGACCGCGTCGACTTCAGCGGCGCCGACCTGACCGGCGCGACGCTCAGGAACGCCGTCCTCACCGGCCTCACCTGGACGGGCGCCATCCTGACCGACGTCGATTTCGAGGACGCGCTCATCGGGTCGCAGGACGCGGCGGCGCTGTGCGCCAACCCGTCGCTCGTCGGCGCGAGCCGCGCGGGGGTCGGGTGCCGCAGCGGCAAGTGAAGAGAGAGAGAGAGAGAGAGGGGCGCGGGGTGGCGCTCGCCCCCTGCGATCGTGAGCCGTGTGGTAGCGAGCGAGCGCGCGGTCGATGCGGGGCGGGAGGGCGGCGGACGGCGTCTCTCGCAGCGTCTATTTTAAGCGCGGCCTCTCTTCGCGGCCTTCAACACAACTCCCTCGCCCGCCTCCCGGCCGGGCGCCGCCCCCATGGCGCCCACGCGCCGCTCCGCGTAGCCTGCTCCCCCCCCGCGGACGCTGGCGGCCCGATGCCGGCCGCGCCTCCGGCGCTCGCTCCGCCACGCCTGGACTGGGAGGCCGCCGCGGTCGCCCGCCGCGAGGCTGCAACTGCGGCGTCGTCGCGGGCCGCGCGCGCTGCGGCGGCCGCGTCGCGCGACGGCCCGGCGCTCGACGCCGCGGCGACCGCCGCTCGCGCTCGCGCCGCGGCCGCCGCGGCGGCCGTGCCGGCGCACGCGGCCGACGGTTGGGCGTTTGCCGACGGCGGCGGCCCGCTGGGGTGGCCGACCAGCCTCGCGCAGCTTGCGCTCGCCGCTGCGGCCGCGGCGTTGCGCCCAGGCGCCCCTCGCCCCCGCGGCGCCCGCCTGCACGCCGCCCACGAACGCCTGGTCGTGCAAGCGGGGGCGGGAGGGGGGGCGGTGACCCTGGCATCCGCTTTGCTGCTGGCCCCTGGCCTCGCCGCCGCCCTCTGGGCCGCCGTCCGCGCCGCGCTCGAGGCCGCCGCCTGCCGCCGCCGCGCCCAGGCCGCGGCCCGCCTGGCCATGCTGGCGGCCGCGGCGGCGGCCGCGGCTGAGGCGGCGGCGGCCGCCGCGCGCGGCGCGCCGCGCTGGCGCGTGCCGCAGCGCGCGCTCGTCGCCGCGCCCCGGCTCCTGTTTCTGGTGGATGCCGGCGTCGTGCCGGGCAAGGAGATTGTTGTCGCTGAAGAGGGAGGGGCGGGAGTGACGGCCTCGGCCGCGGTGGCGGCTTTGCGCGCGCCGGCAGCCGCCGCCGAGGCCGCCGCGGCCGCCGCCGACGCCGCGGCCGCGGACGAAGCGCGTCGATCCCTGGCGCACGACGAGGACGAAGGCCTCGGCGCGCCGCCGGTCGACGCGCGGCTGCGGGCGTGGGGCGACAGCGTCGGCGGAGAGCCGCCCGCGGCCGCCCGGCGCCCCCTCCACCACCTCGCCGCCGCCCGGGACGCCGCATGGGGCCTGTTCCCATCGGTCCCCCTGCTCGCGCGCGCGGACGACCTGGCGCGGCCGCCCGGCGGCACGCGGACGCTCGCTGCCGGCGCGGGGGCGCTCATCTCGACGCCGCCTGGGCCGGCGCCCCTCGGCGCGCCCTCGCCTCACTTGAGGCCCGGCATGCTCATGTCGCCTGGGCGGGCGTCGGCCGCCGGTCTGCCGCCGGCTCCCGGCTTGCCGTCGCCCGCGCGCCCCGGCGACGCGTCGGCCCCCCCCGCCCTCGCCCCCGGCCGCCGCGCGGCCGCGCTGGCGCCCGTGGTGGCGACGCCGGCGCGCGAGCGGCGAGGACGTCCGGCCGCGCGCGAAGTGGCGGCCCGCGCGCTCGCCGCGCGGGCGGTCGCAGACCTCCCCGCCCTGCCCCGCCAGCCGCACGCCTGGTGGCGCCGCGTGCCGCCGCGGTCGACCGTGGCTATCGTGCCCCGGGCGCGGGCGAGGCGCGCGGGGCTGGCGTCGCCGCCGCCGAGGCGGCGCCGCGCAGGCGGCCGCGACCACTCCCCGCCGCTCGCCGGCCCGCCCTCCGACGACGGCCCACCATCACCCACCGCCCCCCTGTCCTTCACCGACCGCCGCCCCAAGGCCGTCGCCGTCGGGCGCGGTCTCCACGGCCGCGGCCTCTACGCGCTCGAGCCCGTGTCCGCCGGCGATTTCGTCCTGGAGTACTTGGGGGAGCTGCTGCGCGCCCCCCTGGCCGACGTGCGCGAGCGCGCGTACGGGTTCGCCGACGGCGGCACCTACCTCTTCCGCGCTGACGCGCAGTCCGTCGTCGACGCGACCCAGGCGGGCGGCCCCGCCCGCTTCATCAACCATTCGTGCGCGCCCAACACGGCGACGAGGGTGACGCACGACGGGGTGGGGGGGGCGCCGCGGGTCAACGTCGTGGCGCTCGTCGACGTCGCTCCCGGGGACGAGGTCACGTACGACTACCAGTTTGCCGAGGAGGGAGACCCCATCAAGTGCAACTGCGGCGCGGCGGGGTGCCGGGGCACGCTGAATTGAGCGAGCGGGGGGGTCTTTTTTTTCCATAGAAGTTGTTTTCTGTTTGGTTGCCCGCCGTGGCCGGCTTGTGTCGCGGCGCCGTCCCTCCGTCCCCCACCAAAAAAGAGGGGCGAGGAGGCGCACGCGCTCCGGCCCTTCGGGCCCTCGTCCCGCCTGGCGGGCTTCGATCCCGCGACCAAGAGCTTGCTCAGACGATGCGCCGGGGCCACGGCGCGCGCGGTGTGGGGAACGCGCGCGCCATAAGACTCCCACTCTGACCAGGCTGAGTTACAGGCGGCGGGGGCGAAGGAGGCGGGGAAGGGGCGGCGGCGGCGCTGTCAGGCGCCGCCGTCGCCACTCCCCCGCCTCGACCCTGGGACCTCGGCGCCCGCCAAAAGGCGGGCGTCGCGCGTTGCCACAGATGAATTAATCTGGGTCTCTCAATGACTAGAGGGGTGGGGTGGGGTGGGGGGGTGAGGCGGCGGCCTCCCTCTTACACGGGCGGTTGGGGGAGTCAGGCCGCCGACACACCCAACACCACGCGCCGCTCCATCCCTCCTCCCCTACTTGGAGAACCAGCCCTTGGCCTCCGCCTTGACCTCGGCCGCGGCCGCCTTGGCCTGCGCCGCCGCGCTGTCGACCGCCGCTGCCGCGCCGTCGGCCGCGCCCTCGACCGACTTGCCAAACGCAAACCACGATTTGCGCACGGTGTCCGTCGCGCCATCCGCCGCCTTGCGCACGTCGGCCTCGGCCGTGGCTGCCTGCTTGGAGAAGAGCGACCACGATTTCCCCGCCTCTGCCTCCAGCCCCGCCGCCGCGCCCGCCGTCGCGCCCGCGACGCCCGCCGCCGCCTTGCGCGCGTCGGCCGCGACGCCGGCGACGGCGGCGTGCGCGTCGGCTTCGGCGGACGCGGCCTTCTTGCGAAAGAGCGACCAGCCTTCGGCCGCGCGCCCCTCTGCCGCGTCGAGCGCGGCGTCGACCGACGATGCCGCCTGGCCGACGGCGGCGTCGGTCTTTTTCTGAAAGCCAAACCAGCCCTTTTTGGCTTCCGCCTCGACCTGGCCCACGGCCCCCGCCGCCGCGCCGGCGAGCCGCTTGGCCTCGGCCTCGGCCGCGCCGACCGCGCCGCCCACCGCCTTGGCCGTCGACGCCGCCAGGCGCCGCGTCTCGGCCGCCGCGGCGTCCGCCGCGCCCTTGGCGTCGCCCGCCGCGCGGCGCAGCGCGGCCTCGGCCTGTTGTTCCGCGCCGGCGACCGCGCCCGCCGCGCCCTTGATCGCAGCGCTCGCCTGGTGCTCCGCGTTTTTCAGGGCGGCTCCCGCTTGCTTCTCGGCCGCCTTGGCCGCGTCAGCCGCGCGGTGCGCGGCCCCGCTCGCCGCGTCTGCCGCTTTGTGCGCCGCGCCCGACGCTGCGCCGGCCACATCGTGCACCGCCTTGTCGGTCGCCTTGGCGGCGGCCTTGGCGGCGTCAGTGGTGCCAGACTGGGATGAGGAGAGGGGCGAATGCGTGGGTTGGTGGGCGAGGGGGGGGCGGTTGTGGGGTGAAGCGCCTCCCGTGACCCCCACCAACCACCCCAGGCAAGCGATTGGAATATTGTTTGCCGATCGGCAGCGCTTCGAAAGCAATCCGCCTCCGCACGGCGCCGCAATCCGCGCCGCGAGTGACCCACATGGCCCGCCGCATTCCCCCCCCCCTCCCCCCCTTTCCCTCCCTACCAAGATGTCGTCCATGTAGCCCTGGGTGTAGCAGTATGCGCCGCCCGCCGCCAGGCCGCCCACGAGGAGGAGGGGGAGGACGGAGCCGCCACCGCCCGACGACGCGGCCGCGCTGAAGGGGCGCCGGGGCGCGCCCTTGGACGCCGCGCGGGCCAGGGACCGGGCCGCGAGCATGGTGGTGGTGGTGTGGTGGAGGCGGAGAGGCGGGAGGGAGGCAGGAGAGTGCTCTCTCTCTCTGGCCGCCGCACCGAGGGGTGCGACACGCCCACACCCAGTGCCCCGCCCACCACGCCCCCCCCCCCCCCCCCCCACAAAAAAACACGCCCTCCCGCCTCAGGCGGACGCGTCCGCCTTAGGGAAGACGTCGCCCACAATTTTCGTCTTGTCGTCGTCGCCGTCGGCCAGGGCTTTGACGCCAAACGCCACCTTGCGCGGCACGGCGTTGATGGCCAGGGCGAGCTTGGTGGGGACGCGCTTGATCAGGACGGCAATCTTCTGCATCAGCTCCGCCTTGGTCGGCATCTTCTCCAGCGACGCCACGTCGGCCGCGGTGAGGAACCGGCCCTCCAGCACGCCGCCCGAGACGTCGGTGAGCTTGGTCGCCGCCCGTTCCTCCTTGGGCAGCGACTCTTGGAGCTTCTTCTGAAAGTCGAGGTACGCTTTGACCGCCCCCGCGATCGCGTCCTCGTTCGCAAAGATCCACGCGTTGTCCAACGAGGTCGCGGGTTGGACGGGGTCCCAGTCGCCGTCGGCGCGCGTGGCCGCGATGCGGAGGAGCGTGTTTTTGCAGACGACCATTTTGGCCGACGCGGGCAACGCCCTGCGCAGCCCCTCGACGTCTTTCACCGACACGCCCTTGAACCGCACGCCAAAGACGACGGTCGACTCGTTGAGCGCGCCGACGAGTTTGTCGATGGTGGCCTCCTTGGCGGGGCGCGACAGGGCGGCCGCGACGGCGAGCGCGCCACGAGGAGCGGGAGGAGGAGCGGCGCAGCCGACGCCCGGGCGGGCGATTGAGGGCGCGCCCGCGCGGCGGGGGGCAGGCGCGGCGGCGGGGCTGTGGGTGGGGGGAGGGCGGCGTGGGGTCGCGGCGGCGGGCGGCTCGGCCGCCGCCGCGGCGGGGTCGCGGGCGGGCGCTCCCGGGCCGCGGCCCGCCGCGGGCACGCGCATTGCGCCCCGGGCGCCCCCCGGGCGGGCGCATGGGGGCCGCGCCGGCGGCCGCACGCGCGCGGCGGCGCGGCGGCCGGCGGCGCGCCGCCCGCGCAGCGCGCGCCCGCGGGCCGGCCGCCCTCCTCCCTCTCATTCTCGCACCTGACGCGCCGCACGCCCGTCGCGCGTGCGGCCAGGGCGGGCGCCGCACCGAGGGACGCGGCCGGCGACATTGCGCAGGGAGGGGGGGGCGCGGGCGGGCGCCGGGGACGGCGGCCGCGGCGGGCGGGGTGGTGTGTCGACGCTCGCCGAGTGGGGCGGGCGGCGAGGTGTGGGCGAGGCGGGGAGCGGCGCCGCGCCCAATCCGCCGGCCGCGCTCTTCACGCCGAGGAGACGCCGCACGCCCTCCGCCCGCCCTCCCACCCCCGTCCCGCGACTGGAGCGCGCACCCCAGCCTTGCACGAGCCGCGGCGGGCGCCCCCGCCGCCTCCTTGTCGCCGCCCCAAAACCCGGCGCGCGCGCGCGCCGCGCGCCGCCCAGCCGCGCCCAGCCATTCGCCCGTGCTCAGTACACCTCCACGTGCCACTGGTTGTTGTGCTTGAGCTTGCCTGTGGGCGGTGGAGGGGGGCGGGCGGGTGAGCGCGGAGGGCGCGGCGTGGCGCGGCCGCGCCCCCCCCCCCCCGCCCCTCCCCGGCCTCCCACCAAAGAAGTCGTCCCACGCGAGGCCCTTCTCCTTGGCGACGCGCTCCAGCATCTCCTGGATGCCGGGCATCATGCCTGCGAGGAGGGAGGGGGTGTGGGGTGTGGGCGGGGCGCGCGAGGCCGCGCCGCGGGGGCCCGCGCGCGCGCGCCCGCCGCTCACCCTTGAGCCCGCAGAAGTAGATGTGCGCCCCGTTGGCGAGCAGGTCGAACACCTCGTCCGCGTACTCCTCGACCTTGTCCTGGGAGGGGGGCGGCGAGGGGGTTTGGGGTCGGTTTTGGGGGGCCGGGGTTGTCGGGCGCCGCGCCGCGCGCCGCGCGCCGCCCCGCCCCCGCCCCCCGCCCCGCCCCCGCCCCCCCCCGACCGACCTGGATGTACATCTTGCCGCCCTTGGCGTTGGTCGACTCCCGGGAGAGCGCGTAGTCGAGGCGGAACTGGTCCGGGTAGGCCGCGAGCACGGACGAAAGCTCGTCGTCGTACAGCTTGGCGTCGCTGTTGGCCACGCCCATGAAGAGCCACGCCAGGCCGGTGAACCGGTAGTTGGGCACGTCCTCCAGGAAGCAGCGCCGCCAGAAGGAGCGGAAGGGCGCGATGCCGGTCCCGGTCGCGACCATGATGAGGACCGCGTTCGCGTCTTCGGGCATCAGCAGAATCTTGCCCGTCGGCCCCGTCATCTCGATCTCGTCGCCCGGCTTGGCGTCGCACAGAAAGTTGGAGCAGAGCCCCTTCTTGGCGGGGTCGTCTGCGTTCAACTCGGGGCACCAGTACGTCGCGCGGCGGACGCAGAGCGACGTCGTCTTGCCGTCGTACTCGTCGCCGTAGCGGGAGGCGGCGATGGAGTACAGGCGCACGCCGTGGCGCACCTCCTTGCCCTTGGAGTTGACCTTGGTGCCTGGCGGCGGGGGGCGGGGGGGGGGGTCGGGGCGCGCGCCGGCGGCCCCCGTCTCGGCCGCGCCCGGGCAGCCGCTGCCCGGCCAGGGCCGGCCAGCGGGCTCAAGCCGTCGAGGGCGAGCCCGGCAGCGGGCGGGAGCCACGGACAAGGCCCCCCCACAGCGACGCCATCAACACCCCGTGCGCGCACCCGGAGGAATGACGCCGTACGACTGCCCCTCCCAGAACGGAATTTTGCCGTCCGTCTCGATGACGATGTGCATCGTCTCGCCCGTCGCCTTGGGGCCGACGATGCGCTCGACCGACTTGACGCGGGCCTGGGAGAGAGGAGAGGGTGGAGGGGGTTGGCGCGCGAAGGGTGGGGGCCGCGCGGCACGCCCGGGCGCGGGCGGGGCCCCCTTCCGCCTCCACCACGCTCTCTCCCGCCGTCAAGTGCGCCGCGTGGGGGGTCGGGCGGGCCCCGATGGCGCCCCAATCGCGCCAACCACCGCCCTCCTCGCCCCCCTCCCCCCTGACCTTGAACGGCGCCTTGTTGGAGAACGTGTTCATCGGCATCTCGCCCTTCTCCAGCTCCAGCGGCACCTTGGTGCGGGTGGCCTGGTGGGAAAGGGGGAGGAGGGAGGGTGGGCGCCGAGCGCGGCGGCGTGGCGCGGCCGCCCCACCCCCACCTCTTTTCCGCCCCGATCTCGGCCCCCGCCCCAGTCGGCGGGCGCGCGGTGAGGCGCCGACGCGGTCGGGCCCCGGCAGGAGGGCCCCGAGGCACGCCCCGGGGCGCGCGGCCGTCCCCCAGCCGAGCCTTTCTCCCTCGCCCCGCACCTGCTTGACGGCCTGCGCGCGCACGGCGACCGTGCGAGGGCGAGTCGCCACGACCTGTGTGCATGTTTTTGGGAGGATGGTGAGCGGCGGCGGGGCGGGAGAAGGGTGTAGGGGGTGGGAGCCCAAATGCGCCGCTGGCGGCGCCGCTTACCGGACGGGTCGAAGCGCGAAGGGACGCGGACATCGTGATGCAGCGACGGGGGGGCGGGGAGGGGCGGGCGGTTGTGACGGGGGCTCTCCTGCCGTCGACGGCCGCACGCA
>Ga0315293_10005188_pt1 | contig 12264 bp, 10 predicted proteins | sample YL17G13_20_MG_FD_203071 | JGI IMG/M metagenome (GOLD analysis project Ga0315293, IMG submission 203071) | Sediment microbial communities from Yellowstone Lake, YNP, Wyoming, USA - YL17G13_20 | ecosystem: Environmental > Aquatic > Freshwater > Lake > Sediment | place: USA: Wyoming | collected... | reverse complement strand
CCGCCACCGCTGCTATGCGGCTGTCATCGTCCTTCGGGGAGATCGGAGGAAGCTCAGGCGCGAGTCGGCCGTAGGAGGGCATCGGCTCCTCGTGAGTTCGAGGACCCATGGGGTCCATTGCCCCAGGCAGCACCGGGAGGCCGCTCACCCCCGCCCGCGTCATCACCTCCTGGGCCAGCCAAGCGCGAATATCGACGCGGCCCATCACGAGCGAGATGCCAACCACCTCGATCTCTGGATGCCGTGCCGCGCAGAGCAGCGCCACCGCGTCGTCCACGTCAGAGCCAATGTCCGTATCGATCCACACCCGAGGCATGGGGCATAGGTTCGTCGGCCGGCTCAGGAGTCCTTGGATGAGAGGATACTGCCGGCAAGGGGTCAAAGTGGGGAAGCTGAGTGTCGCGACCGAGACGCGATGATGATAACCAGGAGATTGAGATGGGAGACAGAGCACAGCTGATTTGGCCTACTCCGCAGGAGATTAAGCTCAGAGACGACGCGCTGCCCCTCAGCCGGGCCGTGCTGGTGGCGCCCGCGCAGGCTCCGGAAGCCGATCTGGCGCCGCTGCGGCTGTTCGCCGATATGATCGCCGACGACTTCGACGTGGTTGTTCCAATAGCCCGAGGAGAAGTGCCGCAGGGCAAGGCCCCAATCCGGATTCGCGTTGCCGACCAGGGCGGGGGAGGAAGCGCGCCCAGCAATCTGCCGGGGGAGGAAGGCTACCTGCTGAAGGTGTCCGCCGACGGGGTGGAAGGCGTCGGCAGGGACCGGCGGGGAGCCCAGCACGCGGTGGCGACTATGGTTCAGCTCGCCGAGAGACGAGGGGACGAAGTCGTCATGCGAGGAGCCGAGATCAGGGACTGGCCCTACAAGCCGCTGCGGATGGTGCACCTGTACCTGCCAGGGGTCGACCACCTGGCCTACGCCCGCCGATACATGCGCGATTTCCTGGTGCGCTACAAGCTCAACGGTCTCTTCGTTGAGTTGGGTGGCGGAGTGCGCCTGCCGGACAGGCCGGAGATCGCGCTGGGATGGCGCAGGTTCGTGGACGAGCTGCGGGCCATCGGCGACACCGGGCCCATCTACGGCGAGCATACTCCGCTCGGTCCCGGCCGGCGCTTCGCCGCTTCGGTGCACACGCACCTCGCCGACGGCCGGTACCTCGAGCCGGATGAGTTGGCTCAGCTCTGCGATTGGGCGCGGGACTACGAGTTGGAGCTCGTGCCCGAGATGCAGTCGCTGGCGCATGCCTTCTATCTGGCGACCGTCTACCGGGAGATCGCGGAGCTTCCCGAGGCCGATTTCCCGGACACCTATTGCCCCTGCAACCCGAAATCCTACGAGATCTTGTTCGACGTGATGTCGGCCTGCGTCGAGCTGACGAAATGCCGCAGCGTGCATATCGGACACGACGAATGGCGGGCGGCCGGGCTTTGCCCGAAGTGCCGAGAACGGGATACGGGGCAGCTGTTCGGAGAAGATGTTCTGAAGATCACGTCGTGGCTCACCGAAAGAGGATTGGGCGCCTGGATGTGGGGCGATCATCTCGTGCCCAAGCACAACGCGCGTCGGCGGAGTCGGGACAACGGCAAGGTCTGGTACGACCACCCCACCACGGAAACGGCGGCGAAGATGATATCGGAGGCGGCGCCGCACATCACCATACTCAACTGGTCCTGGTACCTCGGAGAGCAGGACGGAGACCGTGTGCTGGCCGATCTGGGGTTCAAGCAGATCTATGGGAACTTCAATGGGAGGTCGTTCGAAGACTGGCGCGGGCGGAGCGCGCGCGCGAGCGTGCTGGGCGCCGGAGTCTCCTCCTGGTGCGCCTGGGAGGACTTCGAACTCGGGAAGATGCACTATCCGAGCGCCCTGTACGCGGCGAGCATGCTCTGGTCGAACGACCCGCCCGAGGGCCGGGCAGCGGACGAGGCGACGGCCCGCCTGCTCCCCGTGGTGCGCGACCGGATGCGGCGAAGCTGGGAGAAGCCGCGCTTGTGGAGCCAGGCGACGACGCCAAAGCGCAAGCACACGATCTCGATTCGTGAGGCCTGCAACGCGCCGGCCAAGGGTGAGGCCTGGGATCTGAGTGGGCTGCAGACCGGTCCTCAGGAGTACGACGGGATACCTTATGAGCTGGTGGACCCGTCGAGCCATGACGGCAAGGGGGCGGTTGTCGTAGAACGGCTGCACAAGCCTGAAGCCGACTATCCACACGATTCCGCGCCCATCCCAGTCGGCGGGAACTATGGCAGCCTGATCTTCTGGCAGGTGGCCACCGAGCGCGGGGGAGAGCCGGTCCATGCCGGAGACGGGACGAGCTACCCGCGAGAGTCGTCGGAGATGCTTGGTTGGTACGAGATCCGGTATGCCGACGGGCTGACGCGCGGTGCTGAGGTGCGGTACGCCGAGAACGTCGGCGCCTGGGACGAGGGCTACACTCTGCTGTATCACGCGCGGGAGGTGCCGGCCGGGGAGCTTCCGGGCGGCGGCCCCCTGGTGATATGGGGCCTGGAATGGACCAACCCGCGACCCGAGGTGGAGATCGAGTCGGTAGTGTTACGCGGGGCGCGGGCGATGCCCGAGTTGCGCTACGAGGGCGGCACGTCGGACGCCAAGGCAATGCTGCTGGGGATTACCGCCGTGGAGACTCCTAAGTGGGAGGACTACCGTCCTGAGAAAGCAGGGAAGCTGCCGGGTCACGACTAGCGAGCGCCGGGCATCGTAAGCTGCCCCGCCGGTGTGGTATCAGTTAAACGCTGACATTACGGGAGCCGGACCGGCCGTCTCGTTCCGCTCCGCTATTGCCCGTTGAGGGGCCGGCCCAGCTCCCATTCAGATCCTGTGTGTCGTTGCCGTCGCCCTGATTTCGATCCCGGTCTCCCGCCAACCTGTGTTATCACTAGTCCGGCGACGAAACTTACGCGCTTTGGCGCGAGCTGTTGATGTCTCGGGGTGGTTCACAGAGAGATAGGCGCAACTGTGCTTCCGTTCGGGAAGCATGTGGCCCACCCCTTCCGCAAGCCTGGCGCCATTTGGGCTTAGAACTGAACAATCGTCTCGGGCGGGGATGGCTCCGCCGACGGAGCATTACGCGGGGAGGACCCCCTGCTGGAAATGATGCGGAGTTGGAACAGGTTCTTCATCGAGATCACGAATCGCTGTGATTTCGATTGCGTCTTCTGCCCGTCCGGCATATCCGAGCGCCCAAGAACGGATATGGACCGGGAAGTCGCCTTTGAGCTGATCGACCAGCTCCAGGGGCTCGGGTTCCGGAGGACGATCTACTTCCACGTGCTCGGGGAGCCGCTGCTGCACCCGCACGTCTTTCCCATTGTTTATCGGGCGGCCGAAGCAGGAATGGCCCCCGTGCTGTTCACGAACGGCGGAGCGCTGGCGGAAGACGTAGTCCGAGGTATCCTCGCCTCCAACGCCGCCGAAGTCCTCATCAGCATGCAGACCGTAAGCCGTCAGAGTTACGAGATGCTCAGGACGACGCCTCTGGACTATGCCTCGTACCTGGGACAGATCCAAAGGGCTTTGGCCTTGGCCGAGTCGCACAACACGCAGCAGAGGCCGCCACGCTTCCGCGTGTCGGTTGGCGTCAAGCAAGACGACCCGGACCACCCAGGGGATGGTCACTTCGTCGAGGAATCCGTCGCAGACGTGAAGCGCAGCATCAGCGCCATCTTCGGCCAGGTGAAGGGCGCCGATCTCACAGGTGTATACCGAGCGCTCGGCGCCGATGGCGTCTCCGGAACGGGAGCCATCCCGGTGACCGGCAGGCTCGCGGTCAGCGTTCGCCCGGTGGGAAACTGGCGCAGGATGTGGGGCGATACGCCCGTCTCATCGGGTCGCTGCCCCCACTTCGGGAAAGAACTCGCCGTCCTATCCAACGGCTGGGTGACGCTCTGCCACTTCGACTACGATGGTCGGGCGCGGGTCGGCGACACCACCGAGCGGCCGCTGAGCGAGATCGTTGCGTCGCCGCAGGTGCGGCAAATGAGCGAGGACTTCCTCGCCGGCAAGTCAGTGCCCAAAGGCTGTCGGTACTGCCGCGCGCTGGTGGACGCCTAGATAATCTCCAGAGCGTCCCTGTCCGGCAGTGCCGGGAAGGTAGCCGTCGGCAGGGCCTGATACCAGTAGGCGACGCTGGCGATGTCGTCCTGGAGCGGCAAGTAGCGGTGCCCGCTGCGCCAGCCCAAGGCCTGGATCGTCACCCGCAGGTCTTGCTCAAAACGGACCGGGTCCACGATGTGCCAGCGGTACATGCCGAACCGCGTCTGCGAGGCGTAAAGCCCGTCCGGCCGGATCACCTGCGGCAGCCCGGCGTAAGGAGTCGTGAACTCGCGGTACCCGCCCTTCTCCTTGCCCAAATCGAAGTCATAGGATCCGCAGAAGTAGTCCTCCGTGCCGGTGCCGCAGATGGTCGGGAACTCCGCGTCGCCGTCGAGGTAGAACTTGATCTCGCCCTCACCCCACCAGCCGCAGTTGTTGACTCCCCAGGCCATGTACGTGCCCACGTATTGGCCTTGCCCTTCGACACCGTCCAGGATGGTGTACACGTCCTTGTACGGCAAGGGATTCACGCGGCGGAACTGAGCGTGGAAATAGGCGGCATCCTCCGGCACCTCGGTCAAGGTGTAGTCGATCTGGTAGAAGAGAACCATCTCTTCCAGTCCGATGTTCGTCACGGTCATCTTACAGCTCTTGCGGAAAGGCATCTCCCAGTATGAGTTGAGGCCGCTTCGGGGGTTCACACCGACGGCGAGTGACGAAACCTGGGCGTACTCGTTCCACCCGCAGGCGAAGAAGTCGCCGACCGGGCATTCGACGGAGGGTTGCTCCTGGCCGTCCCAGCAGATGCGAAGGATGCTGAAGCGCCAATGGCTCGTAGGGGTCATCCAAATGTGCTGAATAGCCCCGGCCTCGTCGATGTCGGCGAGCACCCGAGTCTCTCCCGGCTCGATGCGAATGCAGGGGGAAACCTTCCACCCCTGGCCGAGGTCGCGTGCAGAGTTTGCGCCCGTGCCCTCGGTGGCCATCCCGCCCTTGCCTTTCTCGCCCGTGAAGTTCTCCGGTGAGATCGAGCGTGTCTTCGCCGAAGACAGGCGAGAAAGATTCCCCAGGTGCATTCCGAGTCCGTTGAAAGCCGACATCTGTCACTCCTCCCGCGAGATTGCCGCCAAGTCCTGCGGCTGCACGCGACGGCACGTCCGTCGGCCTAGTATAGCCGAAATCAAGCTGAGGTGGGAGGGTGAGCGGACGTGCGGTCTGCCCGGCGCAGAGCCGCCGCCGCGGTCAGTGGGAAGGAACTCGGACGGAAGCGATTGCGGCCGAGTGGCCGGTTGTCACTCGCCCTTGGCGGGCGTACTGACGGCGGCGAGCCGGTTGAGGTGAGAAGACTTCTTCACGACCGCGGCTGCGCGGCTTCGCTTGCACGAGTCGCAGATACGAAGGGCGCCGGCCAGCTCAGGGCGCAGCTCCTTCTCCAGGCGCTCGCGAAACGGCAAACCCGTAATCGGCGCGTTGCATTCCTCGCAGCGCGTCATGGGCAATCGGGTGTTGAACGGAGAGACTTCGACTTGGCCATCGGTCCCCTGAAGGTGGATGGCGCCAACCGGGCAGACAGCCGCACAGGCGCCGCAGCCGACGCAGGAGTCAGCCGGCTTCAGAAAAGGGGTTGCGACGACGCGTTCCACGCCGCGGCTGGCGAAGGATATCGCCGCAACCCCCATAACCTCCGAGCAAACGCTCACGCACAGCCCGCAGAGAATGCAGTCGTGGTCGGCACGTGTAACCGTGGGGAAGCGAGGCTCCCTGACACCCATGCCGGCCGCAAGCTCGCGAAGCGACTCGGACTGCGGTGCGCGGGCGAGGAGCAACTCCATGACACCGCGGCGGGCGACCTTCACCCGCTCAGTGTCCGTCGCAATCTCCAGCCCCTCCCGCACGGGATAGCAGCAGGAAGTGACCATGCGTGTACGCCCGCGCAGCGTGGCCTCCACCAGGCACAACCGACAGGCGCCATAGGGATCGATCGCAGGATGGTAGCAGAGCGTGGGAATCTCCACGCCGGCCGCGTGCGCCGCCTCCAGCGCCGTGCGATCCTCGCCGATCTCCACTTTCCGACCGTCTATCGTTACTGTCGCCATCAGCTTCCCTCGACCTGCACTGCTGCACTGGCTATGCTTCCAACTCTCGGTTTGACTCGCGCGATGGCGGAGAAGGAGCAAGCGTCGAAGCACGCTCCGCACCGGACGCACAGACTCTGGTCCAGCGCGTGCGGCTTCCTCTTCTCTCCGCTGATGGCCTCGACCGGACATTCCTTCAGGCAGGCTCCGCATCCCCGGCATTCCTCAACGACTATCTCATAGGAGAATAGGCCCCGGCAGTCATGGGCCGGGCAGTAGTGGTCGCGAATGTGTTGATCGTACTCGTCTCGGAAGTACCTGGTGGTGCTGCGGACGGGGTTGGCCGCGCTCGTGCCAAGAGCGCAGAGTGCGGCATCCTCTAGAATCTGACAGAGGTCTAAGAGAAGTTCAACGTCGCCCTCCCGGCCTTCGCCAGCACATATCCGGTTGAGGATGTCGCACATCTGCGCAGTTCCCTCGCGACAGGCCGTGCACTTACCACAAGACTCCTCTCGGAGGAAGGTGAGGAAGTAGCGCGCCACATTCACCATGCACGTGTCCTCGTCCATGACGATGAGCCCGCCAGAGCCCATCATGGATCCGAGGTCGTAAAGCTGATCGAAATCAACTGGAGTGTCGAGTAGATGTTCCGGGATGCATCCGCCCGACGGCCCTCCGGTCTGTACCGCCTTGAGTCGCTTTCCGTCGGGTATGCCGCCGCCGATACCGCAGACGATCTCGCGGAGCGTCATCCCCATCGGCACTTCGACCAAACCCGTATTGCGTATCTTACCGGCGAGCGAGAAGACTTTGGTGCCCTTGCTCCCCTCGGTGCCGATGGAAGCGAACCACTTTCCGCCCCGAGAGATGATGGCGGGAACATTCGCCCAGGTCTCGACGTTGTTGAGACAGGTGGGCTTGCCGTGAAGCCCGACTTCGACGGTGTGTACGTACTTCGCCCGCGGTTCTCCCGGATGTCCCTCGAGGGAAGCCATCAGCGCCGTGGATTCCCCGCAGACGAAGGCCCCGGCCCCGCGGTTGATAGTGATATCGAGGTCGAAGCCGGTGCCGAGGATGTTGTCTCCCAGCAGGCCGTGCTCGTGCGCGTCCTCGATAGCCTTCCGCACGCGCCGCACGGCGAGCGGGTACTCATTGCGGACGTACACAAATCCTTGGGGCGACCCAATCGCGTAGGCGCCGATGATCATGCCCTCGATGACGGCGTGGGGATTGGCCTCCATGATCGATCGGTCCATGAACGCGCCCGGGTCGCCCTCGTCACCATTGCAGATAATGTACCTCGGAGAGCCTTCGGCTGCTCGACACGATCGCCACTTGCGGGCGGTGGGGAATCCTCCTCCGCCGCGACCGCGCAGGCCCGATGTCTCCACCTCGGCAATCACTTGCTCCGGAGTCATCTCCGTCAGAACCTTAGCCAGCGCGTCGTAGCCTCCGACGGCCACGTAGTCGTCAATGCTCTCGGGGTCGATGGCGCCGTTGTGCCGCAGCACCAGGCGCATCTGCTTCGTGTAGAACGGTATTTCGCTCGGCGATGCAGTCTTCTTCCCGGTCTCAGGGTCCTCGTAGATAAGCGACTCCAGCACCCGGCCTCCCACGACCGTCTCCTCGACTATCTGGGTAACATTCTCCGGCTTCACGTTCTGATAGAGGATGTCGCCCGGCGCAATGATAACCAGAGGGCCCCGCTCGCAGAGTCCGTGGCACGCCGTTCGCTTCAACTCAATGTGGAGGCCCCTCTCCGCGGCGATGCCGATCGCGGTCTCGAATGCCGACCAGACGTCTTCGGCCCCCTTGGCGCAACAGCACGTGTCCATGCACACCGCAATTGTGACGGTGTCCTCTGCCGTCTGGCGCGCCGATTGAAGGCGCAACCGCGCCAGGTCTTCCGGGCAGGTGAGATGCTCAACGGACATCGCGGGCCGCACCGTCCTTCCTCGCATACCGAGCGATGATGTCTGGGACGTGGATGGGCTTGACCTCTGTGAAGTAAGTATCGTCGACGACCAACACCGGCGCCAGGCCGCAGGCCCCCAGGCAGTTCACAGGTTGAAACGTGAAGCGGCCGTCGGCGGTCGTACCACCGGGGCCCACGTTCAACGATGCCTGTATTCTGGCGGCCAGCTTGCTGGAGCCCTTGAGGTAGCAGACGGTGCCCATGCAGAGCGTTATCACATGATCGCCGCACGGGGTGAGTCTCAGCGATGAGTAGAAGGTGGCGACGGCGTACAGCTGGCTGAGAGGAATACCGAGAAGCCGCGCCATGCAGATCGCGGCCTCCGACGGGATATACCCGAACTCGCGCTGCAGGTCTTGCAGCATTGGTATGACGAAGTTCGGGTCACGACCATAGGCGGCGGCGACTGCCTCAGACGCACCTTCGTAGTCAATGCTCACACTAGCGCGGGCCATGGTCTCACTCCGTGGACGAAAGGGCGCCCGACGTCACTGCTGTCGGCCAAGTCCGGCGAGCAACATGGCTCCCGCGCGGGCCCTGGTCTCCGCGACCACGTCGTCCAGCTCCCTCAATTCGAGAGCGCCAGTTACGCAGGCCTCGACACAGGAGGGAGACTCCCCCCGCGCAAGTCGGTCCGCGCACAGATCGCACTTGATCGCCGTATTCCCATTGTGGCGAAGTCTCACCATGCCAAACGGACACGCCATCACGCAGGCCTTGCATCCGATGCAACGGTCCTCGTCCATCAGCACCGGTCCCGCCTCCGACGTGCGATGGATGGCGGTCGTGGGACACACGGTTAGGCAGGGCGCGTCCTCGCAGTGATTGCACACAAGCGGCACCGGTTCACTTCCGACCGCCATCACTGCGCACGCCGCGTGCTCCAATACCCCTGTCGCCAGAGACACCTCTTCACCGGCCCCGGCCTGCTTGTAGGCGCACTCCACAACACAGCCGAGACACGCGTAGCACTTGCCGACATCGACGACGATGACCTTGCTCAACGCGATGCTCCCTTTCTGCTTCGCTTTCCAGCGGCCGGCGGAAGCTTCGTCCTAAGCGCTGCTATTCAACCCCACGGCTGCAACGGACCGGCCGCGCGTCGGCTAGTTTCCCGAACCTGCCTCGGCCGGCTGAGTCCCAACCGACCGCGCGTGGGCGGGAGCCGCCTCAGGCGCGAGCGTCACCGAAAGCTCCACCGGAGCCGCCTCCACGACCTTGCTAGAGGCCTCCCTGCCGCATAGGTTGGCCAAGAAGTATGTCACGCCGACAAAAACGGCGCCGCCCACGATATTGCCCAGAGTGACGGAGATCAGGTTCTGGCTCCACATAGCCCCCCAGATTTGGGCCGGAGCCGCGACGCGGCCGCAAAGCGCCAGGAGGCACTACCGATCATCAGAGGCCCAATCCGCCGTCCGCCGTCAGGGCGCCTACCATTGATATTATGCCCTTGGCGAAGAGGTGGTTGTATTGTGGAAATCCGCATTGTGGTTAACCACTATGCGGGTAGCGGCCGGGACAAGCAAAGGGTGGTTGGGGAAGCCGTGGTGCTGCCGGCGGAAGGACAGAGCGCGGAGGCTACTCGTCAGCCGAGACGATGCCTTTGCGCACGGCGTAACGAACGAGGCTGGCTTTATCGGAGACGCTGAGCTTGCGCATAATGTTGGAGCGATGCACCTCGACAGTTCTCACCGCGATGCCCAGCGTTGAGGCGATCTGCTTATTGGGTCGGCCCTCGGCCACCAGTTGCAGCACTTCCCGTTCGCGCGCCGTGAGAGGATCGTACTTCTTTGACTGTGCCGCCGCCGCGCGTGACTTACGGAGCTGCTCCTCTACCAGCCTCCGGTCGATGGACGGGCTGAGGTAGGGGGCCTCCGTTCGGCCGGTCCTAATGGCCGTAACGAGTTCCGAGTCGGCGTCCTTCTTCAGGACGTAAGCCGCGGCCCCGGCCTGCAGCGCGTGAACTACGTGCTCGACGTCGCCATACATACTCAGCACTACCACCCGAGGGCCGGAGGGAGGGCCCGCAATGCGACGAGTGGCCTCCAGCCCGTTCAGGCCCGGCATAGCGATATCCATGATGACCACATCCGGACTCAGGGTGCCGGCCATCTCGACCGCGGCACGGCCGTCGCCGACCTCCCCCACGACGCGAAGCTCGTCCTCCGCCTCCAGCAGCGCCCGGAGTCCCTGACGGACAATCGTATGGTCGTCAGCCAGCAGAACCGTGATCTGTGCCATGCCTGTTCTCCCGGTGCTGCGGTACCGAAACGCGGACGATAGTCCCGGTTTGCGGTCCGGACTGGATCTCGAAGCTGCCGCCCAGCTCCTCGCACCGGCGTTCCATGCTCAGCAGGCCGACTCCTGCGGCCGCGCCCTCGCTGTTCGCGAGTGCGGCCGTGTCGAACCCGACTCCGTCGTCGGTGACGACGAGATTCACCTGCCCGGCCGCGTCGGTTAGGCGCACGGCCACGTTCCGGGCGCGGGCGTGCTTGGCGACGTTGGTCATCGCCTCCTGGAAGACGCGGTACAGGTTCGTTTCCACTTCAGCGGGCAGTCGAGGCTCGAAACGGTCGGCCTCCACCTCCACAGTGACGCCGGACCTGGTCTCGAAGTCTCGTGCGTATGACTCCAGCGCCGCGGCCAACCCCAGGTTCTCCAGCGCGGGCGGCCGCAGGTCGAACACCAGGCCGTGCAGCTCATCCATCGTGCCGTCGATCAAGTCGCGGGCTCTGGCGATGTGCTCCCTGGCCTTGTCGGCACCCGGCGGGAGAGCCTTGCCGGCGACCCCGAGGTCGAGCTTGACGGCCGTCAGCGCCTGCCCAACGCTATCATGCAGCTCGCGCGCGATGCGGCCTCTCTCCTCTTCCTGTGCCTGGGAGATCCGTGACGAGAGACTTTCGAGGCGCTTGCTGCGAGCCTCCATGGAGCGCAGCAGAGAAGCCTTTTGGAGCAGCTCGGCAAACGCTCGCGCGATGGCCGCAATCTCATTGCGCCCTGCAACGGCGACGTCAGTAGGCTGCGTGCCTTCTCTCGTCATGGTCTCGATTTGAGATTGCAGCCTCCTCAGCGGACCAGTGATCGAAAGCGAGATGGCAGCCGCAAGTCCGAGTGCGAGCAGCCCGACGGAGACTATCAGAATACCTGTCAGCCGTCGCGTGTGCTCCGCCGCACTCAAGGCCTCGGCTTCCTTGCGCGCCGCGCGCCGCTCGGCGGCTGCCACTATCGCGTCAACGGCAGCGATGGCAGCGGCAGCGCGTCCGCGCATCACTCGATCGGCGGCTTCGATTCCCTGCGTTCGGCGGACCTCTATGTTGGTCTCGAAGGCCTCATCCAGAGCGACCAACGCGGCGTCCAATGCATTGATCAGGTCCTCGTCGTCTGGACTGGAGAGATCGCTGCCCAGGCGCGTGCGGGCCGCACGAACGCGCTCTCCATACTGCTCCGCCTGCTCCAGGTACTGAGGTTCGTTGCGGAGCACGTAGTTCTTCTGAGCCCACACCTGCTCCAGGAGAGCCCCCTTCAGCTCCGCTCCCACGAGCGCACGAGCTGCGTAGCTCCTGAGGGCATCTTCATAGTGGGATCTGACTTGCCGTAACCCGCGAATGGCGAAGGCCCCAGTGATGGCGAACAACAGGACCACCACCACGAAGCTGCCGATCAGTCTGGACCTGATACTCAGATCTCTCACTGCCACCACCCGCATGCTGCGTGTCCGGACGCGCGGACGTCACCGAATTGGCTTTCAGCACGTCGGCCGGAAATCACCGGGACGCCGGCGCACTAAGACCAGCGCATAGCTCGCCACGGTGCTGTGGATCAGCTATCGGAGGTTGAGTTCTGCTGAAGAGAAGGCCTTACCTCTTCCTTGCGGGGGCCGAGGGAGTCCATCAGAGATGCCGCGGGGGATTGGCTCGTCCGAACTGGCAGATGGCTCCGCGGGTAGGACTCGAACCTACAACCTAGTGGTTAACAGCCACCCGCTCTGCCAATTGAGCTACCGCGGAGCACGTCGGACAGTGAATCTTACCATAACTCGGCGCGCTGTCGCAACCGCGGCCTTCAGCCGAGCTTATCCAGCCACTTCTGCTCGATCGCCCGCAGCTTCGCCGACTGCTCCGGCGTAACCGACGGCTCTATCGGCTTAGCCAGAAT
>Ga0315293_10005186_pt1 | contig 12266 bp, 7 predicted proteins | sample YL17G13_20_MG_FD_203071 | JGI IMG/M metagenome (GOLD analysis project Ga0315293, IMG submission 203071) | Sediment microbial communities from Yellowstone Lake, YNP, Wyoming, USA - YL17G13_20 | ecosystem: Environmental > Aquatic > Freshwater > Lake > Sediment | place: USA: Wyoming | collected... | reverse complement strand
GCTGTTCGAGCGATTCCTCAACCCGGAACGTGCGTCGATGCCCGACATCGATATCGACTTCGATGATCGCCGCCGCGGGGAGATGGTGCGCTACGCCGCCGAGAGGTGGGGGAGCGATCGGGTCGCACAGGTCATCACGTTCGGCACCATCAAGACCAAGGCCGCACTGAAGGACTCCGCCCGGATTCACTACGGCCAGCCGGGATTTGCGATCGCCGACCGGATCACCAAGGCACTGCCTCCGGCCGTGATGGCCAAGGACATCCCGCTGTCGGGAATCACCGACCCCAGCCATGAGCGATTCAAAGAGGCCGCCGAGGTACGCGGGCTGATCGACACCGACCCCGATGTTCGGACCATCTACGAGACCGCCCGCGGCCTGGAGGGCCTGATCCGCAACGCCGGCGTGCACGCCTGCGCCGTCATCATGAGCTCCGAGCCGCTGACGGATGTGATCCCGCTGTGGAAGCGGCCGCAGGACGGCGCGATCATCACCGGCTGGGACTATCCGTCGTGCGAGGCCATCGGACTGTTGAAGATGGATTTCCTCGGCCTGCGCAATCTCACGATCATCGGCGATGCCCTGGAGAACATTCAAGCCAACCGCGGCATTGAGGTGGTGCCGGAATTGCTGCCGCTGGACGATGCGGCCACCTATGAACTCCTGTCCCGCGGTGACACCCTCGGGGTGTTCCAACTCGACGGCGGCCCGATGCGGGATCTCCTTCGCCGCATGCAGCCGACCGGTTTCGCCGACATCGTCGCCGTGCTGGCGCTGTACCGCCCCGGCCCGATGGGCGTGAACGCCCACAACGATTACGCCGACCGCAAGAACGGTCGGCAGGCGATCAAACCGATCCACCCGGAGTTGGCCGAGCCGCTCGCCGACATCTTGTCGGAGACCTACGGCCTGATCGTCTACCAGGAACAGATCATGCGCATCGCGCAGCGTGTCGCAGGCTACTCGCTGGCCCGAGCCGACATCTTGCGCAAGGCCATGGGCAAGAAGAAGCGCGATGTCCTCGACAAGGAGTACGAGGGTTTCTCCGAAGGGATGAAGGCCAACGGGTTCTCGGCCGGTGCCATCAAAGCGTTGTGGGACACCATCCTTCCGTTCGCCGACTACGCGTTCAACAAATCTCATGCGGCCGGCTACGGGCTGGTGTCGTACTGGACGGCATATCTCAAGGCCAATTACCAGGGCGAGTACATGGCCGGGCTGCTGACCTCTGTGGGTGACGACAAGGACAAAGCCGCGGTGTACCTGGCCGACTGCCGCAAACTCGGGATCACCGTTTTGCCGCCGGATGTTAATGAGTCGGGGTTGAACTTCGCCTCCGTGGGCACTGATATCCGCTTCGGACTCGGGGCGGTGCGCAACGTTGGGGCCAACGTGGTGAGCTCGTTGATCGCCACCCGCAAGGCCAAGGGCAAGTTCACCGACTTCTCCGACTACCTCAACAAGATTGATGTGGCGGCATGCAACAAAAAGGTCACCGAGTCACTGATCAAGGCCGGGGCATTCGATTCGCTGTCGCATCCGCGTAAGGGCCTGTTTCTGGTCCATACCGACGCCGTCGATTCGGTGTTGGGCACCAAGAAGGCCGAGGCGATGGGCCAGTTCGACCTGTTCGGCGGCGGCGGTGCCGACGATGGTGGCGCCGGCGATGCCGTGTTCACCATTAAGGTGCCGGAAGAGGAGTGGGACGACAAACACAAGCTCGCCCTCGAGCGCGAGATGCTCGGGCTGTACGTCTCGGGCCATCCGCTCAATTCAGTGGCACACCTTCTCGCCGCTCAGGTCGACCACGCGATCCCGGCGATCCTGGGCGGAGATGTCGCCAACGATGTGCAGGTACGCGTTGGCGGCATCCTCGCCTCGGTCAACCGGCGGGTCAACAGGAGCGGCATGCCCTGGGCCTCGGCACAACTGGAGGACCTCACCGGCGGTATCGAGGTGATGTTCTTCCCGCAGACCTACGCACTGGTCGGTGCGGAGATCGCCGACGATGCGGTGGTGCTCGTCGCCGGCAGGGTGCGCATTCAGGACGACCGCATCAGCGTGATCGCCAATGACCTTGTGGTACCGGACTTCTCAAACGGTGCACCGGATCGGCCGCTGGCGGTGAGTCTTCCCACTCGTCAATGCACACTCGACAAGGTCAACGCGCTCAAGCAGGTGCTGGCGCGGCATCCGGGTGTGTCGCAAGTGCATCTGCGGCTGATCAGCGGTGACCGCATCACCACTCTGGAACTCGATCAGTCACTACGGGTGACGCCGTCACCGGCATTGATGGGTGACCTCAAGGCGCTGTTGGGCCCGGGTTGCCTCGGCGGCTAGCCGGTGGGGATCAACGACCGCCCGAGCTACTGACCCTTCGGCAGTGGCTCCCAGTGCATGATCCCGCTGTCGGCCAACAGCGAAAGATGCAACTGCCCGTTCGACAACAGATAGCTGCGAACGTAGCCCAACGCCGCGGCGACCTTGGTGTCGTCGGAGGGCTGCGGACAGAACATCCGAGTCAATGCGATCGGCCCGAAGGTCAGGCTGCCGGAATCGTCGGCCGCGGCGGCAGTCTGAAATGTTCCCGACCCCCGGTTGCAGTCGATCTGGAAGGCAGCTTGACCGTCGTCACCGAACGTCACCGTGTACTTCGTCGGGTCGGTGATGCGCGTGCCGGGCTGCTCGCTCGTCATTGATTCGATTTCCAGCAGCTGCCATGTTGTACCGACGATCGGATCCGTTGCTGCAGCCGAGCCGCAGCCGACTGCGCCCAGCCCGACGACTGCGCCCAGCCCGACGACTGCTCTCAGCGCACCGATACCGAACGCCACCCGCATACCCGGCAATCTACCGGGGCGGGGCGCGGATCGTCGATGCACACCACTCAGGGATACTGGCGAGGTGAGTCTGACCGACGCCGAGTTGGCCGCCGAACTGGCCGAGGAGGCTGGGCGGCTGCTGCTGACGGTGCGCGAACAGGTCGGCCACGACTTTCCGTACGAGTTGGGCGACGCCGGGGACATCCGGGCCAACGCGATGTTGCTGAAGAGGCTGCGAGCCGAGCGACCCGGTGATGCGGTGTTGTCCGAAGAGGCGCACGACGACCTCAAACGCCTGCAGGCCGATCGGGTGTGGATCATCGACCCGCTGGACGGCACCTGGGAGTACTCGCTGCCCTACCGCGATGACTGGGCGGTACACGTAGCGCTGTGGCAGCGCACCAGCGGCGCCGAGGGAGTGATCACCGATGCCGCGGTCGCTCTGCCTGCCGTCGGCGAGGTGCACCGCAGCGACACCGTGAAAGCCCCACCGCTGCCGCGGCCGGGTCCGATCCGCATCACGGCCAGTTCCAATCGTCCGCCCGCGGTGTTGTGGCGGCTGCGGGATCGCCTCGATATCGAGTTTGTCCGGATCGGATCGGCTGGTGCCAAGGCGATGGCCGTTGTTCGGGGCGACGTCGACGCCTATATCCACGCCGGTGGGCAGTGGGAGTGGGACTCCGCGGCACCGGCCGGCGTGTTGCAGGCGGCCGGTCTGCACGCCACCCGGATCGACGGATCACCGTTGCGCTACAACCAACCCAACCCCTACCTGCCCGACCTACTGATGTGTCGGCCCGAGATGGCCGACCTTCTGCTCGACGCAATGTGGTTGGCCAGCTGATATGAGATCCTGGCCCGCTGTCGAGATCCCCGGTCTAGCCGGACGCGGACCGGCACTGCGGCTTTACGACACCGCCGACCGACAGGTGCGGCCCACCACACCGGGGGACACCGCAACGATGTACGTCTGCGGAATCACGCCCTACGATGCGACCCATCTGGGTCACGCCGCCACCTATCTGGCATTCGATCTCATCTACCGGGTCTGGCTGGACAATGGCCACCGGGTGCACTACGTCCAGAACATCACCGACGTCGATGACCCACTGTTCGAACGAGCCACCCGCGATGGAGTTGACTGGCGCGAATTGGGCGCAGAGCAGACCCAACTGTTCCGCGACGACATGACCGCGCTGCGAGTGCATCCGCCGCAGGACTACATCGGAGCTACCGAGGCCATCGAGGAGGTGGTCGAGGTGATCGAAAAGCTTCTTGCTTCCGGTGCCGCCTACATCGTCGACGACCCCGATCACCCCGACGTCTACTTTCGTTCCGATGCCACACCGCAGTTTGGCTATGAATCCAACTACGACCACGACACGATGTTGCGCCTTTTCGCTGAGCGGGGCGGCGACCCCGAGCGGCCCGGTAAAGCCGAGCCATTAGACGCGCTGCTCTGGCGGGCGCGGCGACCCGGTGAACCGAGTTGGCCCTCCCCGTTCGGCCCGGGCCGACCAGGTTGGCACATCGAATGCTCCGCAATTGCGTTGAGCCGCATCGGCTTCGGATTCGATGTCCAAGGCGGCGGCAGCGACCTGATCTTCCCGCATCACGAGTTTTCGGCAGCACACGCGGAATCGGCGGCGGGCGAGAGACGATTCGCGCGACACTACGTTCATACCGGAATGATCGGATGGGACGGCCACAAGATGTCGAAGAGTCGCGGCAACCTGGTTCTGGTATCGCAACTTCGGGCTGACGGTGTGGACCCGGCGGTGATTCGGCTCGGACTGCTGGCCGGGCATTACCGCAGTGACCGGTTCTGGAGTGATCAGGTGCTTACCGAGGCCGACGCCCGGTTGAGTCGCTGGCGCACCGCGCTGAGTATGCAGTCGGGCCCCGATGCGACCGACGTCATCGGGCGGCTGCGGCGCTATCTGGCTGACGATCTCGATACGCCGAAGGCTCTTGCCGCAGTTGATGGCTGGGTCACGGACTTGCTGGAATACGGCGGCCATAATGCTGCAGCGCCGTCGGAGTTAGCACGAGCGGTCGATGCACTCCTGGGCGTTGCGCCCTAGAGGACAGCAACCCCGTAGTTGCCCACCTGGCCGCTCAGATAACGCAACTGGTCAGTCGACGAGCCGAAGGTCTGGTCGATCGCGGTCAGTCGGGCGGCGTAATGCGCGATCGGGTATTCGGCCGTCACGCCGATGCCGCCGTGCAACTGGATTGCCTCCTGCGCAATGTGGCGGCCTGATCGGCCGATCTGCAGTTTGGCCCGAGCGGCCGCCACGGGGTCGAAGCGCCCATCGGCCACACACATTGCGGCATAGAAATTCATGCTGCGGGCCAATTCCAGTGAGACGTACATGTCGGACGCGCGCTGGGTGAGGGTCTGAAAGGTCTTGAGCGGTACGCCGAATTGCTTTCGAGCCTTGAGGTAGTCGGTGGTCAACCGCAGCGACTCATCCATCGCGCCGACGGCTTCGGCGCACAGTGCCGACTGGAACCGGATCACCGCGGCCTTGATGTGAGCAGTTGCATCGCCGCCCGCGCCGAGTGGCTGGGCGGCGGCGCCAGCGAATTCAATATCGGCACCTCGCTGGCCGTCGAAGGTTCGGAACGGCTGTCGGGTGGTCGCGTCGCCGTCGACGAGAAACAACCCCGAGCCGCCACCGGGTAGCGCGGCGGTGACTACCAGGACGTCGGCGCTGTCGCCGGCGAGCACCGGGGTCTTACGCCCGGTCAGCGTCCACGATCCACCCTGTTCAGTTGCGCGCGTGGCTAATTCGGGCGAACCACGCCCGCCCGACTCGGTATGGGCAAAGGCCAGCAGCCGATCACCAGCGGCCACATCGTCGAGCAGTGCGCGTTGTGCGTCGGAACCGTGAGCGGCGATCACCGCGCCGGGGATCAATGCTGCCGCCGCGACGGGTTCCGGCGCCAGCCGACGACCAATTTCGGTCATCACCGCCATCACCTCGATCGGTCCGGCCTCATCAGGGTCGAAGCCCAGTCCCAGGATGCCGATCTCGGCGAGTTGCTTCCAGACTTCCCGGCTCCAGCCGAGGTCGGAGTCGACGGCCTTGTTCCGGCTTTCGGTGTCGTAGCTGCGGGAGAACATCTCACGAGCGGTGTCGGCCAGCATCTGCTGTTCGTCGGTCAAGTCAAAGTTCATCGTCGTGTCCCGATATCTCTCTGGAGGTCCAGGATCTCAAAGACCGAGGATCGTGGCGGAGATGATGCTGCGCTGAACCTCGTTGCTGCCGCCGTAGATTGATGTCTTCCGAAAGTTGAGGTACTTGGCGGCGGCGTTGTGGGCGCCGGCCTCGACCTGTAGCCCATCCGAGCCGGCCACCTCCACCAGTAACTCCGTGACGGCCTGCTGGAGTTGGCTGCCCCGCAGTTTCAGGATCGACGAGGCCGGGTTCGGCTTTCCGCCGGCCTCGTCCTCGCTGACGCGCATCTGGGTGAGTTCCAGCGCCAGCAACTCACCCTCCACCTCGGCGACCCGGGCGGCGAATAGCGGATCATCTAGGAGCGTGCCGTGGCCCTGCGGTGTCTTGGTGGCGCGTTCCTTGACCTCGGCGAGCCAGGCCTTGGTGGTGCCGATCCGGGCGATTCCGGTTCGCTCGTTGGACAGCAGGAACTTCGCGTAACTCCAGCCGGCGTTTTCCTCACCGACGAGTTGGTTCGCCGGCACCCGGACGTCTTCGAAGAACACCTCGTTGACTTCGTAACTTCCGTCGATGAGCTTGATCGGCCGCAGCGTGATGCCCGGCGTGTTCATTTCGACGAGGATGAAGGAGATCCCGGCCTGCTTCTTGGGCGCGTCGGGGTCGGTGCGCACCAGCAGGAAGATCCAGTCGGCGTACTGGCCGAGCGTGGTCCAGGTCTTCTGGCCGTTGATGATGTAGTGGTCGCCGTCACGCACCGCCGTCGTGCGCAGCGACGCCAGGTCGGAACCGGCCTCGGGTTCGGAGAACCCCTGGCACCACCAGATGTCGAGGTTGGCTGTCGCCGGCAGGAAACGCTCTTTGACTTCCGGTGATCCGAACTGCGCTATTACCGGTCCTACCATGCTGGTGTTGAAATTCAGCGGCCCCGGAACATAGGCCAGTTGCATCTCATCGGACCAGATTTGGTGCTGCAGCGGCGACCAGTCCTTGCCGCCGCATTCGACAGGCCAGTTCGGCACCGCGAGGCCGGCTTTATTGAGGATCCGCTGGGTGACGACCATGTCCTCGGGAAGGTTCAAGGCATCGTTGCGAGCGCGCTCGCGGATTTCCGCGGGAATTTCGGTGGTGAAGAACTCGCGCAACTCGTCGCGGAAGGCCGTGTCGGCCTCGGTCATGGCCAGCCTCATGAGACCTCGATTTCGGTAGCGCTTTTCAGGAGCGAATTTAGACAGTGACCACGGTATCGCATGGGCGTGATCGGGCAATCCGCGGACTAGCGGCCCCGGCGACGCAGATACCGTTCGAATTCAGCGGCCAGGGTGTCGCCGTCGACTTTGGACATCGCCTCGTTGACGTCAACCTCGGCGTCGCCGCGGGCTTCCAGTCCGGCCACGTAGTCGGCGATCTCCTCGTCGTCGGCCGTCATCTCAGTCACGGCCAGTTCCCACTCCTCGGCCTGGGCCGGCAGATCGGTCAGCGGCACCTCGATGTCCAGCGCCTCCTCGACCCGGCGCAGCAGTGCCACCGTGGCCTTGGGGTTCGGGGGCTGGGAGACATAGTGCGGCACCGCCGCCCAGAAGGTCACCGCCGGGATGCCGGCGGCCACACAGGCGTCCTGGAAGACACCTGCGATCCCGGTGGGCCCCTCGTAGCGGGACTCCTCGAGGCCGAAGAACTTCGCCGACTCCGGTGAATAGGCCGCCCCGGTGACCGGAACGGGGCGGGTGTGCGGGGTGTCAGCCAGCAGCGCGCCCAGGATGACCACGGTGTCGACATTGAGCTTGTCGGCGATCGCGAGCAACTCGGCGCAGAAGCTGCGCCAGCGCATGTTGGGCTCGACCCCGTGCATGAGGACGATGTCGCGGTCTGAGCCGGGCGGCCGGCAGTGCGAGATCTGCATCGACGGCCACACCAACTCGCGGGTGACACCGTCGATCTGGCGGATCACCGGCCGGTTCACCTGGTAGTCGTAGTAGGCCTCGTCGTCGATCTCAACGATCGGCTGAGCCTCCCAGATTGCGTCGAGATGCTCTAGGGCGTCACTCGCGGCGTCACCGGCATCGTTCCAGCCCTCGAAGGCCGCCACGATGACGGTGTTGTGGAGATCAGGCAGTTTGGGGCCTGGAGCGCCACTGCCTCCGGCGACGGTGCCATCGGCCCAGTTCCACGAGGTCACCATTTCAGCCTAAGCCCTGCCCGGCTGCGATGAGTCGGATAGGACCGGCCCGTCGCCGTCACGGTTGATCCACCACCCTCCTGACCGGCAGCGGGTCACCGCCGGCGGGGGAGACATCGACCGGGATGACCGCGTAGACTCATCACGTCGAGAGGCGTTGCGACGGATTCGGGTTCCCCGGTATCCGCCACGCTCGGCAGAGTTAAGGACGCCTTCCGCTAAGGAAGGAACCTGATTTGAGTGCACCAGACGATAACCGCTTCGAAGCAGTTATCCGACCCGACTGCACCGATGAGCTAACGGCAACTCTGCGTAGCCGAATCATGGTGATCGACGGCGCGATGGGCACGGCGATCCAGCGGGACCGGCCGGACGAGGCCGGCTACCGCGGTGAGCGGTTCGCGGAGTGGCCGACGGCTCTGCAGGGCAATAACGATCTGCTCTCCATTACCCAGCCGGACATCATCGAGTTAATCCACCGCGAATACCTTGAGGCCGGTGCGGACATTCTGGAGACGAATACGTTCAACTCCAACTCGGTGTCTCTCGCCGATTACGACATGCACGAGTTGGCCTACGAGCTGAACTACGCCGGTGCCGCCCTGGCCCGCAAGGTCTGCGACGAGTTCAGCACAGGCGTCAAGCCACGCTATGTCGCCGGTGCAATCGGGCCGACGACGCGGACCGCGTCGATCTCGCCGGACGTCAACGACCCCGGTGCTCGCAACGTCTCCTACGACCAGTTGGTGGCCTCCTACCTCGAAGCTGCCAACGGCTTGGTCGATGGTGGTTCCGATCTGCTGATCATCGAGACGATCTTCGATTCGCTGAATGCCAAGGCGGCGGTGTTCGCCGTCGAGACACTGTTCGAGGAACGCGGTCGCCGGTGGCCGGTGATCATCTCAGGCACCATTACCGATGCCTCCGGGCGAACGCTGTCCGGTCAGGTCACCGAAGCGTTCTGGAACTCGATCCGGCATTCCCGTCCGATCGCGGTCGGCCTCAACTGCGCCCTAGGTGCTCCCGAGATGAGGCCCTACATCGCCGAACTCGCGCGGATCGCCGACACCTTTGTCTCCTGCTATCCCAACGCCGGCCTGCCCAACGCCTTCGGTGAATACGACGAGTCCCCGGAGCGCCAGGCCGGCTACCTCGCCGAGTTCGCCGAGGCCGGCCTGGTCAACCTCGTCGGTGGTTGTTGCGGGACAGCGCCGCCGCACATCGCCGAGATCGCGAACGTCGTTGAGGGCGTGCGACCGAGGGAAGTGCCGCGCATTGCCGTCGCCACCCGGCTCTCGGGCCTGGAGCCGCTCAATATCACCGACGATTCCCTGTTCGTGAACATCGGCGAGCGCACCAACATCACCGGCTCCGCCCGGTTCCGCAACCTCATCAAGGCCGGGGACTACGACACCGCGCTGTCCGTCGCGCTGCAACAGGTCGAGGTCGGTGCGCAGATCATCGACATCAACATGGACGAGGGCATGATCGACGGCGTCGCTGCGATGGACCGGTTTACCAAGCTGATCGCAGCCGAGCCGGACATCAGCCGCGTTCCGGTGATGATCGACTCCTCCAAGTGGGAGGTCATGGAGACGGGCCTGAAGAACGTGCAGGGCAAGCCGATCGTCAACTCGATCTCCATGAAAGAGGGCGAGGAGAAGTTCGTCCGCGAGGCACGGCTGTGCCGCAAGTACGGTGCCGCCGTCGTCGTGATGGCCTTCGACGAGCAGGGTCAGGCCGACAATCTGGTGCGGCGCCAGGAGATCTTCGGCCGGGCCTACCGAATCCTGACCGACGAGGTCGGCTTCCCGGCCGAGGACATCATCTTTGACCCGAACTGTTTCGCGCTGGCGACCGGTATCGAGGAGCACGCGACCTACGGGATCGACTTCATCGATGCCTGCGCCTGGATCAAGGCGAACCTTCCCGGCGTGCATATCTCCGGCGGCATCTCGAACGTGTCGTTCTCCTTCCGCGGCAATAACCCGGTCCGCGAGGCGATTCACGCGGTGTTCCTCTTCCACGCCATCAGGGCCGGCCTGGACATGGGCATCGTCAACGCGGGCGCGCTGGTGCCCTACGACACGATCGACCCCGATCTGCGGGACCGGATCGAAGACGTCGTCCTGAACCGCCGCGAGGACGCGGCCGAGCGACTGCTGGAGATCGCTGAACGGTTCAACAGTTCTGAGAAAGCTGACGATCCGGTGGCAGCGGAGTGGCGCAGCCTCCCGGTCCGCGAGCGGATCACCCACGCCCTGGTCAAAGGTATCGACGCCAATGTCGACGCCGACACCGAGGAATTGCGGGCTGAGATCGCCGCCGCGGGCGGTCGCCCGATCGAGGTGATCGAGGGCCCGCTGATGGATGGTATGAACGTCGTCGGTGACCTATTTGGCGCCGGCAAGATGTTCCTGCCCCAGGTGGTGAAGTCGGCCCGGGTGATGAAAAAGGCTGTCGCCTACCTGTTGCCCTACATCGAGGCGGAGAAGACGGCGTCCGGCTCCTCTGCAACCAAGGACACCAACGGCACAATCATCATGGCGACGGTCAAGGGTGACGTCCATGACATTGGCAAGAACATCGTCGGAGTTGTTTTGCAGTGCAACAACTTTGAAGTCATCGACCTGGGCGTCATGGTGCCCGCGCAGAAGATCATCGACGCGGCCAAAGAGCACGACGCCGACATCATCGGGCTCTCCGGCCTCATCACCCCATCTCTGGACGAGATGGTCAACTTCGCCGTCGAGATGGAACGGCAGGGACTGCAAATTCCACTGCTGATCGGGGGCGCGACCACCTCACGCGCCCACACGGCCGTGAAGATATCGCCGCGCCGTTCCGGCCCAGTGGTGTGGGTCAAAGACGCCTCCCGGTCGGTGCCGGTCGCTGCGGCGCTTCTTGACGACAAGCAGCGTCCAGCGCTGTTGGAAACCACCGAGACCGACTACGCCTCTCTTCGCGAGAGGCATGCGCAGAAGAACGAACGGCCGATGCTGACACTGCAGAAGGCGCGCGCGAACCGCACGCCCATCGAGTGGGCCGGCTATACGCCGCCCGTGCCTGCCCAGGGTCTCGGAGTGCGGGAGTTCGGTGACTACGACTTCGCCGAATTGCGCGAATACATCGACTGGCAACCGTTCTTCAACGCCTGGGAGATGAAGGGCCGATTCCCCGACATCCTCAACAATCCGGTGTCGGGCGAGACCGCCCGCAAGCTCTATGACGACGCCCAGGCAATGCTCGACACAATGATCAAGGAGAAGTGGCTGACCGCCAACGGGGTGATCGGATTCTTCCCGGCGAACGCGGTCGGCTCGGGTGGCGAGGACGTCGAGGTCTACACCGACGACACCCGCACCAAGGTGATGACCACGTTGCACAACCTGCGTCAGCAGGGCGAGCACCGCGACGGCATCCCGAACCGGAGCCTGGGCGACTTCATAGCGCCCAAGGACACCGGTTTGGCTGACTACGTCGGCGCCTTCGCCGTCACCACGGGGCTGGGTAGCCACGTCAAGATCGATGAGTTCAAAGCAGCCAATGACGATTACAGCGCGATCCTGCTGGAGTCGCTCGCGGACCGGCTGGCAGAGGCGTTCGCCGAACGGATGCACCAACGGGTCCGTAAGGAGTTCTGGGGATTCCAGCCCGACGAGCAGTTGGACAACGAGGCTCTCATCGGTGAGAAGTACGTTGGGATCCGCCCCGCCCCCGGCTATCCGGCCTGCCCGGAGCACACCGAGAAGACCACGATCTGGGACTTGATGGACGTGCAAAAGCGGACCGGCATCGAGCTGACCGAGTCGATGGCGATGTGGCCCGGTGCCGCCGTCAGCGGCTGGTACTTCTCGCATCCGCAGTCGCAGTACTTCGTGGTCGGCCGGCTGGCCCAGGACCAGGTGGCCGACTACGCGAAGCGCAAGGGCTGGACCCTGGCCGAAGCCGAGCGCTGGCTCGGCCCCAACCTTGGCTACAACCCGGAGGACTGAGGTCCCCCCGAATTGGGCCCAGGCTCATCCTCAGTTGGTCGGAGGCGGGGCTTGCGGTTGGAAGGGTTCGTACCACCACCAGTCGGC
>Ga0315293_10005185_pt1 | contig 12269 bp, 10 predicted proteins | sample YL17G13_20_MG_FD_203071 | JGI IMG/M metagenome (GOLD analysis project Ga0315293, IMG submission 203071) | Sediment microbial communities from Yellowstone Lake, YNP, Wyoming, USA - YL17G13_20 | ecosystem: Environmental > Aquatic > Freshwater > Lake > Sediment | place: USA: Wyoming | collected... | reverse complement strand
AACAGCCCGTCCCCCGAACTCACTCACGAAAGAAGAGTTGCGTCTCGCCTTTGCCTACCACTGTCGAACGGAGGCCAATATGGTCGCCTGGCTTCAGGATCCCATGATGCGAAAGAGATTTTGCATACGTCTTGGGCGCATGCCTTCCGTACTGTGCTAAATCAGATCAATTATGATCTGGATTTCTTGCGGCACTCCCGCAAGATCCGCTGGGAGGTCCAACGCGGAGATGACATCGCCGCCCACATCAAACGTGCGTATCCCTTACAACGTTCGTAATCAAGTATCTCTTTCAGCGCTAAGCGATACTGCCTCACGGCGTATGTGTCCATCGCGTCCGCTACGCGCTGCCACAATGGGCGAGCATTCTGCTCAGCGAGGAACTCATCGAAGGTTATCTCGGGTTTGCCTTTGGCCCTTCTTTTGGCACAGTTACAGGAGTAGGCTTGTTGCGTGCGGACCTGGGCCAGAACCCTGGCGTTCTCGCTGCTCGTGTGCAGACGATATAGGTAGAAAACTTCTTTCAAGTTGGCCAGCCTGGTGGCTTCGCCCATCCGCAGGTACATATCCCAGTCTTCGCCCTTTCTGTCTATTCTGTAACCACCGACTTCCTTGAGGATTAATGTGCGGCACATCAAGGATGGATTATGTAAGCTGAGGCGACCCCGAAGAAGATCAGCCATTATGGTCTCATGGTCACAGGGCATTGGCGGGGAGAAGCCACTCTGGCCGCTGTTGCCTAGATATCTGTACTGCGTGCCTACCATGCCGACTTCTCTCTGGTCGCGGAGAAAACGGAGTTGAGCTTCCAAACGGGCCGGAAAAGCCACATCGTCGGCGTCCATTATTGCGACGAACTCGCTTTCACACATACCCAACCCTACATTCCTGGCAACGCCCTGGCCACGATTGGATTGCGGCACCACTCTAACTCTCGGGTCCTTAAGCCGGGTGAGATATTCTCCGGTTTCGTCCGTCGAACCGTCATTGATTATCAGGAAAGTAAAGTCTTGAAACGTCTGACCAAGGATCGAATCCACGGCCTCCGGCAGGTAGGGCATCCCGTTATAGACGGACATGATTACCGTGACTTCTGGGATGCGAGTGCTCCCACCCTCGTCCTTGGTACGGCTAGCGGAATGGCCCTGTCCACCGGCGGCACCATGAGCACAGTACCGATCGCCTGGCGCCTCATGAATGCCCCTTGCCATATCTACCTCCCAGGATCAACAGGCACGGTTTCGGTCCCGGCTCTCTGCGAAAGCTTAAGAGGCAGCCGGCTTCCTGGCAAAGCGCTTCGGATCCACACCAGCATTTGCGACACAATGCTCGCACGGCCAAAGAAGGTCGCCTTGCAGGTGACGCCTTCGTAGGTCCCTGAAGTACGCATTGTTCCAGGGGTCCTCATCATGAACTGTGCCGTTTTCGTGCAAGTTCAGTATCATTGAATGACAACCCCCCACGTTCCCAGCTCCGTCAACCATAAGCATACTGAAAGGAGTCCTGCAGACCCTCTTCTCATCCCCCGGTTGTCCAAGTAGCCAAGGCCATTTCACATGACAGCGAAATCGCTTGGACGTCAGCCCAGTAAGTTCCTCCCGGACAGCCGGGTCGCTTGTATGAAGGCACCGTTCTTCCGGCGCGAAACCCGGAAATGGTGACGGCAGGAATTGGTGAAACAGCACGACATCTGCACCCACCTCTTCTCCTATTTCAATCATCTGCCTCATGAAACGCCAATTGTATCTATCAATAATGAATGATATCTCCACCCGCGGATGAATCCTGTTGCCGCGTTCTCGAACCAATGCTTGCACATTTCGCACGATCCGAGAATGACATTCTCCTCGCATACCCGTCATGCGCTCGAATTCTTCTGAGGTGTGGCCATTCACGCTTACAACCACGCAGTTGAGTCCACTACGCACGATATGAGGTATATGCCTCTCGAGGGCGTATCCATTTGACACCGTGTCGACTGGCAGACGGCGTTTGTTACACTCTTGCACCAACTCAAAAAAGTGTGGGTTGAGCAGGGGTTCGCCTACGCCCATTAGTGACACCCGTGCAGCGCGCGGGTACCGGTGTAAAACGAGACGTAACAACTCCGGAGACATGTCGGGGGTTTCGTTATGGCGATGAAGGTAGCTCTTTGGGGTCTTTAGAGAATGAGTCGGACACATATCGCAGCGCAAATTGCAGCGGCTTGTCACCCAGAATGAGATGACGATGGGTTGCCAAGATACAACCTCGGCCCTCGGCATCAGCCGCTCGCGCGCACGGTTTGCCAGCTGCCCGGGCCGAACGTAACCGCCCATTATTCTGGAGGCATAGTGCAAGAATCCGTTGCGAGTTCTCACTTCTCGTACTCCGGTCTTCAAAGGTGCATCGTGATAAGCGTTGCAGGGTAAGATACACCAATTGCGCATTCCTCAATAACCAAAGGAATTCTTCTACAGCGTTGACATGGATATTGACATACCTCGACCGGAGATCCCCGCATGCCACGATATTTGGCCCTGGGGCCAGTCGTAGATCTCAGTCACCCTCCCGTATCGGCCGGTCCCCTCCGCAAAGGTCCCTCGAATTGCGCAATCGCCGATCTCTCCCTTCGGAAATTGATTCGGCCAAGGAAGCCGTCCTGAGCAAACATTTCTGGCGCAAGAAGATGGAGTGCGCAGTGCGCATATCCGGCTGCCCGCCAGAGGAGACATTTGCAGTCAGTTGCTTCGCCCTTGTTACGACGCAAGTGGGCTAGTAGCAGACGGGGGACGTTGACCAACAATGCTTGGCCTATCCTTGCTACACATAGGACCAGCGTTCTTCCATAGCCAAACTGCTTGCGATTCATGAGAGCAAGGCTTGCCCCCAACCTCAACGCAACCCATCGGAAATAGGCAAGGCTCAGGCGGTATTTGGGTATCAAATGATGCACTACGCTATCGGGAGCAGTCCAGATATCATAGCCGGCCGCGCGCATTCTTTTAACGAGGTCGTAGTCTTCTCCGCCGCTTAGTAGGGAAGTGTCAAAGAGCCCAATTGAGTCGAAGACCTGTCGCGAGATTAGAATGTTTCCAGTCCCTGGGAGGTTATTGCCTCGGTATACACCCGGGTTGTTGCGCCAAATGAATTCCCCAAGCATCTCTCGGCAGACGCGACCAAGTCGCAAACCCTGTTCTCGAGGCAAATCAAGTAGAATCGTTCCCCCAACGCAGTCGGCCCCAGCTTGTAGGGCCACGGCAAGCAGGTTCTTCAACCAAGCCTTTTCCGCGAGCTGATCGTCGTCGAAGAATGCTATTCGCGTGCCGCGGGCCTCCGCGACACCCGTGTTTCTTGCCGCAGCGACACCTCCTCCTTCTTTGCGTACGTACCTGACCGGTACTTGCGAGCGTGCCGCAGCTTTCTTGACAACATCGCCTGTTCTGTCGGTTGAGCCATCGTCGACCACAACAATCTCAAACGAGAATCCTCCATCAGTTTCCTGACAAATTAGGCTCCCCAGGGCGCGTGCCAGCATTTCCGCCCTATTAAAGGTACAGACAGTAACGGAAACGTCTACCTGCTCCATGGTCCTGGTTTCCACATTCCCCTGATTTGGTTATTCCCCGACCCTCGCTGTCCGGGCACCGAAGATGGAATATTCCCGTTTGCCCATCCGCCCGGCGATCGAGTCTCCTACTCCCAGGAGCATCGCCAGGCAGAGGTCGAGCCGCTGATGTTTCAAGGCAAATGACGCAAACGTCCAGAGAAACCTGAAAGCAAACAAGCCGTAACCTTTTGCCCGTTTCCCAGAAATGTATCGTCTCAGGTTATAGAGCCTGTTTCTCCAGAAATAGTAAGTGGCAACCGAAGTAGGAAGACTAATTTTGTGGTTAACCTTCACAGAGGAGCCCTTGTGCCAAACCTTCGCTTTCGGGTAGTACTTCATCCTCATCCCCGCCAAAAGAATACGACGCGACAGGTCATCATCTTCGCAATAAGAGAAGAGACTCTCATCAAAAAGGCCTACATGTTCAAATACGCTTGAAGCGGCAAATAATGCGCAACCAGTTGCCCATGTTATGTCCTGTTCTGAATCAAACTGCCCAAAATCCTCTTCGTTCTCCCCAAACCTTATTGAGTAACCTGTGTTTACGTCCATTCCTCCTCCTGCCACATTAATGTACTGGGGCGCGGAGTAGTGCAGTATTTTCGGACTGATGAGTGAGACATCGGGATGCCCCTCTAAGTACGTGACGCAATGGATAATCATGTCATTATCGACAACAGTGTCGTTATTCAGCAATAGAATGTACTTAGCTTTGAGCTCAAGCGCCTTCCCTATGCCGACATTGTTACCACCAGCATAACCAAGGTTCGTCTCGCTTTGAAGGTATGTAACTTCACGGTCCAGCTTCGACGGGTCTCGCCACAGCCTCTGCCGCGAGCAATTGTCCACTACAATGATGTGCAGATTCTCGTAGTTAGACGAACGTATGGTCGCCATGCATTCCATGGTAACTGTCGGAGAGCCCCAATGCACTATGATGACGGCGACTAATGGTTGACTATGCATAACCTCTCTTAGTACTCAGACTTGAGCTGAAGGCGTGCACCTGCGCCAAGCATGCCCAAAACAAATGAATGACCAATAATATCACCCGCCATGGTGAAAAAACCAAGCGTAACGAAAGTGAGAACACCTCCCGTCACATAACCGATCAACGGGATGCAGGTCCAATTCAGAACCCCAATCTCTGTAGGCATCATTGCCTTAGAGCAGAAGCGCAAGGCACTGAAGAAGTACCACATGGCCCAGATCGCACCAATAGCACCAAAATGAACCAGGAGGCTTACAATGCCGGAATCTGATGTTGTAACACCCTGTTTGAAGTATTGTCCCTCATCTAATTCGATCACCTCACTGGCCCCAAACCGCGATGCATAATCAGAGTGAACGAGCCCTAGACCGAATAATGGATGTTCCCTTATGAGTTCGAATCTGAATCGACTATCTTCGAGCCTGTAATCCCAAGTGCCTCTTCTCTCTCTAAAATCAGTCCACGCTGAGGCCGCTCTTTCCACAATCCCAGAGACAAAGACATCACTGCGGGAGGTCACCATGAACAAAGATGTCAGGACCAGCACCAGGATTGGCACTCCGTAGAGCAGTCGACGCCTCACCTTGCGTATATGGGGGCCAAGAAAAACCATCGGAATCAGAACCACAAGTAGCGCGTGAACCCACCTCATTCTGGAATCTATAAATAGGAGTGCCAGCGCGCATAATGGCGCCATCGCAGCGTAACCCATCATTCCCCTTGTCGACTTCCGCAGAACCAACCCCCAAAAGGCCAGACCAAAGCCTAAGACGAGAAGAGGCTCCCCCTCGAGGTACATCCTGGAGAACAATCGGATGTTCCCCCATTGCACTTCTCTGAATTGGACGTGGTCACTTACTAGGCGTATTCCAGAAACAGCGTAGATAACGGTTTGGATGATGACCACGCATGCGAGCACTGCAATGACCGCCATCAATAGCCTAAAGGCACTCTTTCGTTTGTGTGAACTGTCAAGGTAGATTGCCGCTAGCGGAACAAACGCGTAGTACCAGTAGTGGCGACCGGCCATGACACATGTGTTCACAGGCAGGTCATATTGCAGTGACGTTCGAACCATCTGCAGCGTGGTCAGAATTAGGATGGCCATAACCGGGAGTGCCAGCGTGCGACAGTCATCAAGAAAACGCTTTGCCCGCCTTTGCCATCTGATATTCAACATTAGTGGCAAGAACAGAGAAACGAATACCAGATCTTTGAGCCTAAAGAGACCCGCGATGCGAAAGAAGGTTTCCGGGTTGATAAAGCCAAGCCCATCAATGATGAATACCAGAGCTGCAATGAGTGCCAGGTGTGGCCAGCGGAACACCGCGAGAATATAGCCTGCTCCTAGTGTGACAACAGCACCCTTGATTCCAAAGAGAACCAAGGCTAAGCCCTGCACAATGCCAAGGACCAAGGATAGATACAATGGGAGCGCACGTGGTCGGCTGACAACCACTTCAGACCCGAACTCTCTCAGGGCCTGTAAGCCACCGTCTATTCTTCAAAAGTCTCATAGCCAGTTTCAGATGAAGCTCCTGCTCGCAGAAGGTTGTGCACCCAGCCACGTTCCTTTGGATCCAGAAGCACAAACCAACCAGAACCCAAGAATAGAAGCATTGCAAGCCCCACGAATACGGCATTAGTGATCAAGTCTTTCGGAACCATCCCAATCGTCAAGACCAGCAGCGCCAGACCGGCTGGGAGTTCTGCGTGTTGAAATCCAAATGGGGGTTCCGGCAATACACGTCGGGCCAATCTGAACAAAATCAGAGCATCGACCGTTACCCGCGCCGACCACACAATGGCCGTCCCTTCTATGCCGAAGGTACGGGTCATCCACCAGACCGCGACAAGGTAGAACGGCAATTCAATAAGATGAAGTTTCGCGGTCAGGTCTGGCCTGCCGGCACTCTGGACCAGGGAAGAGGGGATGTGCGCAAGGCTGTTGATAAACACACCGACCATCAGGAAATGCAGCACGCGAGTGCTATGTTGGGCGAACTCTGTACCCAACCAAAGGTTGAGACCTTCCCGCGCGAAAGCCACGCCAAGCAGAGCTACGGGAAACATGGCCAGGAAGACGTATTTGACGCCCCGGGCAAACAGCCTCCGCGCGCGATCGCGGTCTTGCACGAAACTGGTGGCAAAAGCAGGGAACAGCACCCCAACTACAGCACCCGGGATCATCCAGAGGTTGGTCACTACCGAGAAAGGAGTGACATAGTAAGCCACAGCGGCGATGGAAACCAACCCGGCGACTAAGAATCGATCGACATAGACCATGATGGGGCTGACAATATTGCTCACGGTGAGCCAGCCGCCGAAGCGCAGCAAGGGCGTCACCACAGCCAGTTGAACCGCAACGCGGCGACGCAGTGCGGGCATCACATGGAGACAAAATGCCCAATGCAGCAGCAATACAAGCAATCGACCTGCCGCCAGGACGGCCACTATCGGTATGAGGCTCTTTGAAAAGAGCAAGACTAACAGCGGAGCCAAGAATGTGAACACTCCGCTGGCAATCCGCACCGCATTAATGAATCCGAAGCGTTGCTTTGCCTCCAATACACCCCTTAACCCTGCGGTGGTGATTACAACAGGGATTGAAAGGCCGAGCACGTAGAACGAGTACAAAGTTTCAGCATGCAGGGCCATTGGGATGTTGAGCACTCGACGAACCAGCCAAGGGGAAAGCAGGCCAACGACAACTGTTCCCACCACACCTAAGATGAGCATTAGAAACAATGACGTCCTGACTAAGGCAGGAATCGTTTCTTCCTGCCCGGCTCCCAGTTTCTCTGCCACGAATTTGGTCAAGGCGCGCCCTGTCCCAAGATCGAACAGGCTGAAATAGCCAATCACCATCCACGCAAGGGTCAGCACGCCAAACCGATCTATGCCAAGTCCCTTAACGAGTACCGGAATCGCAAAGATTGCAGTGACCAGAGGGAAGCCCTGGCCGATGAGGTTGAGTACCGTGTTACGTACGAGCAGCTTGCCCCCCGTAAGTCGCTCATAGGCACTGAGGCTGTTTGTCGCAGGCATAAGAGGCCACTCGGACCGCGCCAGATCACCTCACCACTGCAGGAATCGTCCCTGGCAGAATCTCTACGTCGAGCCATGATGACCAACTATGGATAGGAGGTGCCTTTCTCACTTTCAACGATGGTAGCACCACGCAAAGCACTTTTGGCGCCGTTCGAGGGCACCCGGGGTATGGTTCGGCGGAGGGGCAGCAGCAAAGGCAATCCGGGAAGGAAGGCAGGTCGCAGGAATCCCTGCCCGGTGGGGAATCCGGGCAGGGCTTTGTCGTGCGCCTCACCTGGGAGGATCACGCCGCGAACCCAGCAGGCAAGGCAGTTGATTCCGGCTGGCCGCGGCCGCTAGGAGCTTTCGGGGTCAGGTGGTGCACGATCGCGTGAATGACGCGCGGCTCGGTGATCAACGCGATGATTCACATCATCGCCCCACACCTGGGGCAAGGGAGGGGATTGACCTCATAGATGCGGCGTATGAGCCACGCGTAAGCTCGGACGCAAGGCTCGCAAATGAGGGTCAGCCGGAATTTCGGTGGCGTGACCTTCCTGCATGGCCCTGGCACGCCCGCTGTGATTGGCGGGCGAGCATCCCCGGCCTTACCCGTGCGCTGCCAGACTGCAACGCCCAATCCGATCCGCTAGACCCATGCGACCCCGGATGCCACGCCAGGCTCGTTGTCGATCAATCGGCGACGAGCCGCCGGCAGCAGAATGACGCAGAGCTGCGTTGCGGCGCGACGCGGGGGGCGCCGGATGGTGGCGGGGGCGGGACAGATGCGTGCCACCTACCCTCCCCGGGGTTGGGTGCGGTTAGAATTCCCTATGGCTTGTGTCGATCCCGTTGGCGCGGTGAGCTCCGGGCAGCGATCGGCACCGTGGTGTGGCCAACGGTCATCGAATGCTACTCTCTGGTACCGGCTCAGCCGCGGCCGCGGCAGACCGGGAGGCGGGCAATGAGGTCCATCCAGGTGCTGGGTGTGAGGGTCGACCCCCTGACCAAGGCCGAGTTGATCCAGTACATCGACGACGCCGTGCGGGCAAAGGCCCACGTCGTCGTGGCGAACGTCAACGCGCAGGCCATCAATCTGGCGCAGAAGGAACCGTCTTTTCGCGAGTTCCTCAACAACAGCGGAGCCGTTTTCTGTGATGGTTTCGGTGTCGTTGCCGCGGCCCGACTACTGGGATACAGGCTCCCTCAACGCATGACGCCGCCCGACTGGATCATGGAACTTGCGGAGCGGGCAGAGGCCCGCAGATGGCGCTTGTTCCTCCTGGGTGCAAGACCGACTGTCGCCGAGACAGCGGGCCGCATACTCCGGTCTCAGTTCCCGGCACTTCAGATCGTGGGAACGCAGCATGGCTACTTCGACAAGACAATCGGTCACCCTGACAACCGCCGCGCGGTGGAAGCAATTAATGCGGCCAACCCCGATATCTTGGTGGTGGCGTTCGGGATGCCGATGCAGGAGTTCTGGCTTCAAGAGAACTGGGCTGATCTGAAAGTCCACGTGGCCCTGCCCGCAGGCGCATTGCTCGACTATGTGTCGGGAACCGTCCGGCGCGGGCCACGTTGGATGACACAACACGGTTTCGAGTGGCTTGCTCGGCTCGTGATCGAGCCGCGGCGACTCTGGCGGCGCTACCTGATCGGCAACCCGCGTTTCCTCTGGGCTGTGCTGAGAGAGCGGGTGCGGCGCCAAGCCGAGCCGCCAAGAGGCCGTGTGCAGGGCTAGGAGACCGCATGGTTACCCCCGCGGCGGACAACGCAGCTCCCGATTCGTTGGCCTCGCGGATGCGGCGCCGGCGCATGCAGCGGTTTGTGAGACTGCTGAAGCTGTTTCCTGAGCCCGTGCGGATCCTCGATGTCGGCGGCACGGCTGCCTTCTGGCAGGTGAATGCCCCCGTGTTTCCGAAGGAGTGCGAGATCACGGTCCTGAACCTCGAGCCACTCTCGGCCGAGGCTTTGCCCAACGTGGTTTCGGTTGTCGGCGACGCGCGCCGGATGACCCAGTTCGCCGACAAGGCATTCGAGGTGTGTTTCTCGAACTCGACGATCGAACATGTGGGCACGTCTGCCGACCAGCAAGCAATGGCGCAGGAAGTGCAGCGAGTCAGCCGTGCCTACTTCGTGCAGACCCCGAACCGCTCGTTTCCACTGGAGCCCCACTTCCTTTTCCCCTTCTGGCAATTCCTGCCGCTTGGCACCCGGGTGTGGCTTCATCGGCGCTTCGATCTTGGGTGGCTTGCGCACCAACCGGATCCGCACCTGGCGCGTGCCGAGGTTGTGCAGATCCGCCTTCTGACAGCCCGGGAGTTGGCGGGCCTCTTCCCGGGTGGCCTGCGCACTTCGCCCGCGAACCAAGAGCCAGTCGCGCCGGCCCCGGGGCGGCGCGCCCTGTCACACCGGCTGAAGCGGCCTCCGCTTTGAACTCCCTGCTGAACTTCCTCCGCTCTCTCATACCAACACCTTGTCACCCTTCTACGGGCTTCTTCAAGTGTCCACTTTTTCGAGGCAGGTCCACAGGATGCGGTGCCGTCTAGCGCTTGGGCAGGTGTTTGCGGACCAGCGTGGCCGTGGTGACGGTCTTCACGGCCTGCGAATAGTTGACCCCGTTGCCCACCCAGAGGACCACAGTGTAGGTACCGGGCGATGCGTAGGCGTGGACCGGGTTACGGCGCGTGGACCGGGTGCCATCCCCGAAGTCCCAGTCCCAAGTGGAGGCGCCGCTCGAGCCATCGGTGAACTGCACCTGTTGCCCTGGAGTCGGCGTCTCCGGTGAGAGGGTGAACGAGGCAGCCGGGCCACCTGGCGGCTGCGGTGGCAGTGGGGTTGGTGTTGGGGATGCCGTCGGGGTTGGGGTACGCGTCGCGGTCGGTGTGGGTGTGGGCGGCGTCGGGGTTCCACTCGGGGTTGTCGTCGGGGTGGGCGTGCGCGTCGCTGTTGGTGTCAGTGTTGGGGTGGACGTCGGTGTTGGGGTGGGTGAGCCGGGTGGCCGCTCGACATCCGGGAACAGGTACGCCCCGATTTCCCACCACTGCCCTGTGCTGTATTGGTCGCCAGTCACTACGTGGGTCGGCCACGATGAACCCGGCATGACAGCGGTGGTGTGGGAGGGGCCGAGATTCGCGCCCGCGTCAATGCAGGGAGAGCTCGATTGAAGAGTGAAGTCGTCTCCGGGGGCGTTGGTGAATAGGGGATCGGCCTCTACCGAGTAAGTGCTCCCGCCATATGTGGCTTCCCAGGCGTCATAGGTGTCCTTCGCAACACCGAAACCCCACCCGATGAAACCAGCTGCTTCAGCTCCAAAACAGTTGTATTCGTAGATATTACCGGAGCCATTTGTGCCGTCGTTTTCGCCGCCATACCAACACTGAAGTGACGTCCCTCCACCAAGGGCGATGTTGTTCTTGACTAGGTTATTAGTGAATCCACCGGGGTCTCCGGTTTCTAGACCCCACATACCGATGTTCACATTCAAGTTATTGTAGAAAGTATTGTTGTAGATCAGATTGGAATTGCAGTGGTTGTAGACTTTTAGTCCAGTGACATTGCCGTAAGAGATGTTGCCATGAATTCTGACACCATCGCTGATCTCGATTAAGAATCCCATCTCGGCATTATTGTAGGAGCGGTTGTACCGCATGATGCAACCCGATCCAACGGTGTCGAACCATAGACCTCCGCCGCTTGGATGCGCCCCATTGTTGTAGGCTGCGTTCTGTTCGAGAATCAGGTTCGTAGACTTCTTGCCTTCAATGGCTATGGCTCGGAACCCACCAGAGAAATCCACTGGATACGGAGGAAGTACGTTGTCATGGAATTTGTTGCGGAGAACGTGCCAGCCATCGCTGGCACCCATAACTTGTATGCCGCTCAACACGTTATAGGCAAACTCGGAGGAGTCTATCGTTACGGTATTTATGCTATCGGTGTCCACCGCGTAAGAGCGGAGACCATCCCAATAGTTGTACTCTGAAAGAATACCGGTGAAATTCAGAACCGACGATGTGCCAACTACGTTGATGCCTGACAAATTGGCCCAACCTGTCGTGAAGTTCTCAAAGGTTAGATATGACCTCCCTGAGATATGAATTGCGTGGGCGCGCTGACTGGCCTCAATCATGGAGCCAGATGGGCTGTTGTCTCCGCTCGTCCGCAGGTAGACTCTGTTGCTGCCAGGGTCCCAGTAGAAGGAGCCTGGAACTAGAGCCGTCTTTGAGTTCTTCTTTGAATAGCGAGAGCCGTTCTCAAAGATCTGTTTCGGCTCATCCGAAAGCCCGGCGTAGTAGGCGTCGAAAACACCGACGCTTTCAGGTGCAAAACCGGCGAGTAGATCCGCACCACTGATAATCGGATCGGCACCACTCGCATATGCCCCGAATGTGATTGGTTTCCCAGCAGCCCCGGAAGACGGAACAGTCAACTTCTCCCGCCAGATGCACGCTCTCTTGAATAGGATCGAATCGCCCGGCTTGAAACTGGATCTGTTGACCTTGTCGATTGTCTGCCAGGCGGTTTCGGGGCTGGTCCCCGCACCCTTGTCGTTCGAGGCGGCGCAATCAACGTAGTAACTCGCGGACAGCGCCGGCGTCGCGAAGATTAGGGCAGCGAGAGCGAGCAGCCTCTTCATGCTCGGTCTCCGGCTTA
>Ga0315293_10005184_pt1 | contig 12271 bp, 9 predicted proteins | sample YL17G13_20_MG_FD_203071 | JGI IMG/M metagenome (GOLD analysis project Ga0315293, IMG submission 203071) | Sediment microbial communities from Yellowstone Lake, YNP, Wyoming, USA - YL17G13_20 | ecosystem: Environmental > Aquatic > Freshwater > Lake > Sediment | place: USA: Wyoming | collected... | reverse complement strand
TCCGGTAATAAATGGCCGACCAGTTCAAGCTCAGGATCATGGTGAAGAGCAGGGCGTTGGCCGGAATATGAAGGTTGAAATCCGTCAGGCTGTGGACCAGCATGACGAAGACGGAGACAAGGCCGCCCAAGGCCAGACTTTTGACCTCGGGGTTCCTCCGCTTCGCCCACGTCAGGAAGGAATCCACGGTGATGAAGAGGACGCCGGCGGCCAGCAGGGCGAACCCGAGGATGCCCAGCTCGGACAGATATTCCAGATAATCGTTGTGGGCGTGAACGAGCATCCCGCTCAAGCCCAGCGTTTCGTAGGCCTCATAGACCAGTCCGAACGTTCCCAATCCCGTCCCGAAGAGGGGAAAATCCTTGACGATCCGCATCACCGTGGTCCAATACCGCGGGCGTCCGTCCTGGAGGAGATTGTCCAGCGAGAACCGCCCGACCATGGATTCGATGCCGACGTACAGCGCGATCAGGGTGACCACGATGAACATGATCTTGAGAAAATTCTTGATCCAGATCTTTTGGAACCGCGACCGGCTGAAATAGAAGACGATCAGCTCGAAGAAGAGCATGAAGATCACCACAAGAAGCACGCCGCCCGAGCGGGAGTTGGAGAGAAGGATGCCCAAGGACATCACCGTGATCCCGATCCCCAGGAGGATGTTGATGGACGTTCCCTTCCCCGTCAGGACGGCCAGCCGCTGCCGCCATTTCTTGCCGGGCATGGTGAAGAGATCGATGCGCGAGATGACCAGGGCCAGGGCGATGGGGATGATGAGCTCCAGATAGCCCGAGAAGTGGTTGCGGTTGACGAAGGTTCCCGTCGCCGAATCGAGGTTGTGCGACTTCTGATAGAAGAGCAGGGACGGGCTCTTCTGATACAGCTCGAAGAGCCCGAAGAAGGCTTCAAAGACGCCCATGCCGACCATGACCATCATCATCCGCCGGATCTGGGCGCGACGGGTGATCACGCGGACCACGAGAAATCCGATCAGGACATAAGCTATGAGCAGCAGGCCTTCCCGGAGGGTCTGAGATGGGACCAGGGACAGGCTGATCGACTTCATCTCGGCGAAGCGCGGCGAATACTGCTGCTGGAGGGCGTAGGCGTGCGGCGAGAACAGCCGCAGGATCGATTTCGGGATGGGGATGAGCTGGAACGGGAGAAACAAGATAAACAGGGCGGCGAAGGCATAGCGCGGCCAGTGCAGGCGCTGAAGGAGGCGTCCGTTCATGTGGGGTTTGCTCCCCATCAGGAAATAAACGGCCGTCAGGAAGACCGCGACAAGCTCGATCAGGAGGATGGCCCAGTCGTCCACGGAGGCGATCGGCAGGGGCGTAAAAACGATCAAGGCCAGAAGCCCATATTCGATGATCTTTCGGCCCAGCCTGTCCTTGCCGCTGACGCCCTCGTCGTTCGGAAAGGGCGGGGCCGCGTAAAGAGGCTCCTCCGGCAGGCTTAGGTCGCGGCCGAAGATCGTGGGCGCCGCGGTCATGATTCACCCGTCCCGGCCTTAGTCATATTAGCGGGGCGCCTTTTTCCCCGATTCGTCGTCCACGTTCTTGTCCTGGTAATATTCATACTGAAAATAGGTCTTCGCATATCCGAAAGCGTGCCGCCGCATCTTCGCGTCGTTGAGAACGACGCCGACGATCTCGGCCTTGGCCTTCCGCAGCTCCTCGATGGTCCGCAGGAGCGGCTTGCGCGTCGTGGTGCCCAACTTCATGACCAGCACGGTCATGTCCGAAAGGGAACTGACGATGACCGGATCGATCACGGCCAGGACCGGCGGGGTATCGATCAGCACGGTCGCGAAGCGGTCCTGGACGAGGCCGACGAGCTCCTTCATCTTCCGGGAGTTCAAGAGCTCGGCGGGGTTCGGCGGATGTGGACCGCTGGACATGAGCCAGAGGTTATCGATGGCCGTCTTTTGGATGGCGTCGTCCAAACCGGCCCGGGCCGTCAGATAATCGGCCAGACCGGCTTTGTTCCGGACCTTGAAGATCTTGTGCAGTCGAGGCTTCCGCAGGTCCGCGTCGATGAGCAGAACTCTCTCTCCCAGCTGGGCGAAGGAGATGGCGAGGTTGGAGATCGTGGCCGATTTCCCTTCCTGGGGCGAGGTGCTGGTGAAGGCGAGGACGCGGTGATGATGCTCCACATGCGAGAACAGGATCGCGGTCCGGATCGTCCGGTAGTCCTCGGCGATCGAAATCTTGGGGAAGAGGTGATTGATGAGCTCGATCTCCGAAATCTTCGAGAGCTCGGCGGACGACTCCCCCGCCGCTTTCGGACCATAGGACGACCGATAGCGGTAGGAATACGAGGAATAGTAACGGCCTTTCTCCTTCGTCCCGTTCGGCGAGAAGTGGGGAATGATCCCTAGCGAGGGAAGGTTGGTCAGACGCTCGAGGTCTTCCGGCCCTTTGACCGTGTTATCAAGAAAATCGGTCAGGAAGGCGAGGCCGATGCCGAAAAAGAATCCCAACAGGAATCCCACGATCAGGTTCCGTTTTTTGTTCGGAGAAACCGGGGATTGGGGGATCAAGGCCCGGTCGAGAACCTTGATGTTGCTCGTCTTCAGGCCGCCCAGGCGGGCCGAAACCTGGGTCTTGTTCTGCTCGGAGACCAGCGTATTGAGCACCGTCTGCATGTTCTCGACCTCCATCTCGAGGCTTTTATAGAGAATGGAGTCGTTGTTCGTCTTGGCCACTTCCACCCGCTGCGTTTCGAGCTCGGTCTTCAGACGGTCCTCTTTGTCCTTGGCCGTCCGGTACGCGGATTCGGCCGCGTCGACGGCCTTTTTGATCTCCGTATCAAGCTGGGCCCTCGTGTTTTCGAAGCGGATCTTGAGCTGGACCATGTCGGGATGGTCCGGTTTGTACATCGTCCGGGTCTTTTCGTCATAATCGGCCTTGAGTTGCATATAGACTGTCTTCAAGCCCTGGATTATCCCGTTGTTGATGACCTGGGGAAGGGAGTCGATGTTGAGGCTCCGGAGCTCCCGGTAATTGGCTTCCACATTGAGCCGCTCGACCTGGGCCGTGGTTGCGGCGCGCTGCAGATCGCTGAACTTCGACAGGACGCTGTTTTGATTCCCGCTGAACTGGAGGATCTTCTTCTCCTCGCTGTATTTCTGCATCTCCCGCTCTTTGGTCGCCAGATCCTCCCGCAGCCGGGCGATCTGATCGTCGAGGAACTGCTTCGTCTGCTCGGTCGCCTCGTACCGCGTCTCCCTCGAGAAATCGATGAACTCGTCGGCCATCGCATTAACGATGTCGGCGGCCAGGCGGGGGTACGGCGATCTGAAACTGACGTCCACCAAATGCGTGTCCGGGACCTGGCGGACGGACAATCCGCTCAGGACGATCTCGGCATACGCGGAATCGGGATCCGCCTGGACCTCGGGCGCGGGACCGGACGGCGGAACGGCCTTGGACGGGAAGAGCCAGCGCAACCTCAAGACCCCCTTGATCATCTGGATGAGGCTTTCCTTGGATTTTTTGGCGGACTGGAGCTCGACCCGCCGTCCGAGGTTCATCTTCTTGGCCACGCGTTCGGCTAAAAGCCGGCTCTGCAGAATCTTTATCTGGGTGTTGAAGTAGGAGCTGATGATGGCCACGTTGCCGCCGGACGAGGTGCTCAGGACGTCCTGGATGGTCAGCCTGTTCGAACTCGGTTCTTCCAAGAGGAGTGTCGTCATCGCCTGATAAATGGGGGTCGTCGTGAAGGAATAGACGGCAAAGACGGCGATCATGACCGCCGCCGCGGAGACGATGGTCCATTTCCGCTTCCAGATAATGCGCCAGGACTCGAGGATGTCGAATTCCGGTTTTCGAATCTGTTTGTTGACCATGGCCATAGCTGTTTCTCTTACGTTTCGCCCACGCTTAATCCCATAGGTCTTCTCATTCAGAGTGATCGTACGCCCGAGCCTTGAGGGCGACAATCGTCTGAAGAGAGGAAAAGAAGGGTGATTTTAGCCGGTCGTTCCTCACCGTTAGGGGTGATGCCCTAAAACCAGGTTTTCGGAATGAACACCGCGTCGTTTTCCTCCAGCTGGAAATCCTTGTCCTTCCCGCTCTGGATGCGGGTCACGTCGATCTCGAACTTCTTCTCGGTGCCGCCGCTGTCCCGGCGGGTGACGATGACCTTCCCCTTCCGGGCCTGTTCCGTAAATCCGCCGGCCTGGGCGATGGCCTGGGTCAGCGTCGGGATGCGCGATTTCAAGACCTGGAGCACCCCCTGATTCTTGACCTCTCCCGAAATGTAGATCGGGACGGTCTTGTCCACTTGGACCATGACCGTGTCGCCGGGCTCGATGACGATGTTGGACTGGGGATCGCCCTTCTGCATCAGGTCATCCACGACGATATGCAGGGGGGAGCTCGTCCCGTCGGGCTGTTGACGAAAGACGATGATCTCTTTTCCGGCGTCCCGCATCAGGCCGCCGGCGGCCGTGATGACCTCGAGAAGCGTCCGGCGGCCGATCAGTTCGATGAACCCCTGCTTCGCCACCGCGCCCAGCACCGAGGCCTGCTTGCTCTGGAATTCCAGGATCCGGACACTGACCTCGGGATTGCGATAGAGGTTCTTTTCAAGAAGCTGGACCAATCGCCGTTCCAGTTCGGAGGCCGTGAGCCCCTCGACCGGAACTTCGCCCAGATAGGGAAAGGTGATCTTTCCCTGCTCGGAGACCCGGACCGTCGTGTTCAGCTTGTCCTGCCCGAAAACCCGGATTTCGAGAAGGTCCCTGGCTCCGATCCGATAGCCTCCCCCGAGGATTTCCTGACGGTCCCGCGCGGAAAGCGAGGGAACGGACAGCGCAGAGGCGCATAGACAAGCCGTTAGAAAGGCGGACATCACGATCTTTCTCATGGTCTTCTCCTTCGACACCACGGCCCCTGGAACCGTCCGCCGGACCGCTCTTCCGAAGAGAAGCGAGGCGAACGGCCGGGACCCGCTAAAATTGGGTCGTCAAATAAGCGCCGACGAAATCCCGCCGTCGATCCCATCCTGGAAGATTGGATGTCCAGCGGGATGAATTGAACGAAATCCCGAGGCCCGTGTTTTTGAACACGCGGAGAACGACTCCAGCCGACTGCCAGATCTGCAAATCCCGTCTTTGGATCACGAAGATGTTCCCGTCTTCGGCGGTGAAACTCGTCCGCCCGGGATAATCGGCCGTCCCAAACTCGACGCTGTAATCCACCCTCAGGACCCTCGTCAAATAATAGGAAAGACCTGCCAAGAGCCGGGTTCCCAAGAACAGATAGGCGGTCTCAAGATAGGAAAAACTATCGCCTCTTCCGAACCCGATCCGGAAACCGAACTTGCCGGTCCTGTAGCTGAGCTCCGATTCTCCGTACAGGCCGGCGAAGCCAGGCTTGCCCCGGTCGCGCGGGATGAGTTTTCGGTAGCCCAACAAGAAAGTGCCGCGGATCTTGCCCAAAATGGGGAAACGGACGCCTACGCCGAGCTGGGCGGCCTGCGAGTCCCGCTCGAGAGCGGCCTGGTCGAACCGATATTCCGAATATCCGGCGTTGGTGAATACGAACGTGCCGGGCCAGGCTTGATAATAGAATTCCATGGCGATCGTCCGCTCCCGCCGGTTCAGGACATGGGAGAGCCCGATGACGTCCCCCGCGAGCTGGATATCCCGATAGGAATAGCGGACATTCCTCCAGGAAACGCCGAGTGCCGTTTTCCGAGCAGTTTCGAAGAAAAGCCCGAGGGCCACGGCCTCTTGGACGTCCCGGATCGGCCGGGCCAATTCGACGGACACCGGCTGTTTGTATTCCCCGTACGAATAATCGCCCCACAGAACGATCCTTTGAAAAAAACGCAGTTTCGCTCCCGTGAAATAGCTGTTCGTGAAAGCCCGCTGCCGCTTCTCTTTGACGTAATAGTGATACTCGGGATTGTCCCGGAAATAGAGGATGGCGTTGTTCCGCAACGGCAGATACACCGTCGCTTCCGGCGAGAGCGTCGCCGTGAAATCACGGAGAGGCTGGTTCTCAAAATAGATGTTGTTGTCGAAACCGAAATTCTTCAGCTGGAACCCGGGGAAGATGCGGAACGGTCCGAATGACAGAGGCGCTGCCTTGATCCGCGTCCAATCATCCTGGAAATTCTGGTAGTTCTGGGCCGAGGCGCTCGTGGCGGCCAGGACGAGGAAGACGGCCAGGAACACCGGGAGGTGCGTTTTTTTCATCGTGTCGGGGAAAAGCGAAGACTATGACAGAAAACGGTCGAATAAGTCGAGCTTCTTCCGGATATCGCTGAAGTAGCTCAGCGGCGGCACCTTTTTGGCCAGCTCGATAAGAAGGCCGCTCTGCCAATCGAACTGTCCCTTGGCCTGGACGAGGGGGATGATGCCGTCGGTCTTGACCAGATCGAACAGCCTCTCGATCTGGGCGTCCGAGAACAAGGAGAAGATCCGGCGGGCGTAGTGCCCGACGACGATCTCCCTCTGGATGGCTTCCCGCCAGGCTTTTTCGTAGGCGGAGAGGCCCTGGGCGGAGAAGGATCCGGCCTGATGGCAGTGATGGACGACGTCGGCGGCGATCCGCGAACACAGAAGGCCGAAGTAGATGCCGCCGCCGGTCGTGGTCTTGACCTGCCCGGCCGTCTCGCCCAGGGTGATGACCCGGTCGCCGTAGGTCCGGGAGACGAGACCCTGGGCGATGGCCTTGATCTGGATCGACTCGGGCCGGAATTCATCCATCTTATCCGGATAGAATTTTTTCATGAGGTTTAAGAACCAGGCCCGCGGCTCGCGGGAGGTCACCAGACCGAGACGGAGACGTCCTTCGACCGTGGGCACGGCCCAGGCGAAGGCCCCGGGAGCCACGCTCTTCCCGATGAAGATCGTCGCCGCGGCTCCGTTCGAGATCTCGATCTCGGCCTGGGCTCCAAGGAGATGGTCATCGGGCACGCCCAATCCCAGCTTCTTGTTCAGACGATGATCGATCCCCGTGGCGAGAATGACCATCCGCGCCGCGAACGTTCTGGCCAGAGCGTCCAGCCCCCCCGTTTCGATCTCGACGCCGTCCCGCCCGAGCGTGACATCCCTCACGCACGTGCCGAGGGCGATCTCGGCACCGGCGGCCCTCGCCTTCTCGGCCAGCGCCTGATCGAACATCTTCCTGTCGACGATGCAGGCGAACGACGACGGGTGCTGATAATGGAGGGAGTTGCCCGACGACGAAACGACCTTGACGATCTGGATGTCCCGGATCACGGGATCGGAGGGGATCGAAAACTCTTGAAAGATCTCCTTCCCGACAATACCCGTGCAGATGACATCGGAGCCGATCTCTCTCTTCTGTTCGGCGACGAGAACCTTCAGTCCCTTTTCGGCCAAGAGAAAGGCGGCGTGCAGGCCACTCGGCCCGCCGCCGATGACGGCTACGTCAAATCTGTCCATCGTCCTCGGATTTCCCTTTAATATGCTCCTGAACCCGCTTCATTCAGGCAAGGCAAATGGGCAACACTAGATATTGGGCCCTTCACCAGATAAATACGACATGTTGTTAGCATTGTCAAGCGCTTCTTGCCTAAAAAATTTCGCCGCTCGACCAGTTCATTATATGTATTCGCCGCCTGGAAAATCAACCCATTCGACTCCCCGGGCTGAAACCCGGGGTATGCTCAGGGTTAATACTGAGCGGCGCTTTTACCCCGATTTAAAAATCGGGGTTTGCGCCGTCGAACGTATCAACCTTTCTTTCGGTTCCGTTTGGTATTTTCATATTTTTTTCTGCCGGGACTCCCATTTGCCGCGGAAGGTGATCCAGAAGGACAGGGCGATCAGCTTCAGGTCCAGCCAAAAGCTCATCTTCCTGACATAGAGCAGGTCATATCGGAATTTCTTTCGCCGGGGCGTGTCTCCGGGCAGATAGACCTGGGTCAATCCCGTCAGCCCGGGTCTCACCGCGTGCCTCTCCCGATAGCCGGGGATGTCCTCGATCTCCCGGGTGTCCGCGTCGCCGTGGACCTCCTTCTCCTTGGGCCGCAAGGCCCTGGGGCCGACGAAGCTCATGTCGCCTTTGAAGATGTTCAGCAGCTGCGGCAGCTCGTCCATGGCCGTGGCCCGAAGGATCCGTCCGATCTTGGTGACCCGCGGATCGTGTTCGACTGCTTGGACGGGGCCGTGGTCCTTTTCCGCGTCGACGATCATCGAACGGAACTTCAACGCTTTGAAAATCCGCCCGTTCCGGCCGACGCGGTCCTGCTTGTAAAAGACGGGGCCGCGGTCGCTGAGCTTGATGAGGCAGGCGAACAGCAGCCAGAGCGGCGAGGACAGAAGAATGCCGCCGCCCGACAGGGCGATATCGAAGGGCCTTTTTAAAAACAGGGCTTTCATCGGTGAGGCCTTTTCGGTGCGCCTCATGAGATCGTCGCCATCAGCTCTTCGACCATTTTCAGGACGAGGTCCTTGGCCACATTTTTCAGGGCGTAGGCCCGGCCGTTGGCGCCCATGGCCGCCCGGCCGGCCGCGTCCTTCTTGAGGGCGCGGACCGCGGCGGCGATCATCGCCGGATCGTCGGGAGGGGCGCAGAGCCCGCACCGCGTCTCTCGGATGATCTGGAAGACCTCGGAGTTCTCGTGGGCCAGCCCGAGCACGGGCCGCCCCGCGGCGACATAGTTATAGAATTTCGAGGGGACCGAGAGCAACGACTTCTCCTTGTCGAGCGGCACGAGGAGCACGTCGGCCGAGGCCATCATCTGAGGCACGTCGCGGTAGGGCTGGAACGGCAGCCGGAGGACGTTCGGCAGGTCGAGCTCGGCCGCTTTGGCCTGAAGGTCGTTCGCTTTGAACCCCTCTCCCACGATGACGAACAGGATCTCGGGGTCGTCCTTCAACAGGGCGGCCGTATCCAGGATCCTGACCAGGGTCGCGTAGCTGCTGATGCTGACGATCCCGGAATACAGGAGAACGAACTTGTCGGCCAGTCCATACTTTTCGGAAACGGGGTTGGCTTTGGACAGCGGCTTCAGGAATTCCGTGTCCACCCAATTGGGGATGACGGAGATCTTTTCCGGGGGGACGCCTTTGGCGGTCAGGTTTCTCTTGAATCCATCGCTGATCACGACGATATTCCGGTGTCCGTCGTAGATCCATTTTTCGAAGCCGAGGGCGGCCTTGATGGCCAGGGGGTTCTTCAACAGCCCCGATTCGATGGACAGGTCGGGATGGATGTCCTGGACGTTGAGCATGACCCGGGCCCCGCGGAGAAAGCGGGCCAGGATCCCCGTCACGCCGAGCTGGAGCGGCGGCAGGCGGAGGAAGACGACGTCGCCGCGGCGGACCTTGGCCAAATGGACCATGGTGTACAGGGTATAGATCGACCAGGCGATCAGCCGCCCGAAGTGATGGCGGGTGAAATTCGTCAGGATCCTCTTCGCCCGGAACCCGGTCCTCGTCTCGCGGACATAGAACCGCCCTTCGTAGCCCTTGTTGTGCGGCGGGCGGGGCAGCGTCGTGACGATCTCGACGGCGTGCCCGTTGCGGGCGAGCTGCGTCGCCAGCTCGTTCATGAGGATCGGCGCGCTGCCGAACTCCGGCAGATAATACATGGTGTGGATGAAGATTCTCATGTGACCTCGGCCAGATCGGATTCGGCCGGGCGGCTTTCATAGGCGTAGAGGGAAATGAAGGCCATGGCCGGAACGATGAGAAGAAGATCGACCCCATAAAAGGCCGCTGTGGATTCGAAGAAGGAGCGGGCCGTCAGGAAGGCCACGATCAGGATCGACTCCTGGAGGACGGTCTGGTCTTCGCCTTTGATGTCGCGCGTATGTTTCAGCAACCGCGTCTTGAGGACGAGGAGCCAGATGCTGACCAACGCGGCGAAGAACAGGAGCGCCCCGACGATCCCGACCTGGATCGAGGCATGGATATAGGAATTATGGATATGTTCCTGGTTAATCATGATCCGGTCGGCGTCGAACCCCCAGCCCAGGAAGGGCGACTGGCCGATGAGCTGAAAGGCCCTCCCCCAGGTCGCTTCCCGACCGGAGAGATTGAGCAGCGCGTCCAGCCGGCCTTGGGCCCGCATCCGATATCCTGAGAACCACAGGATGAAGATGACGAGAGGACCGGCCAGAAGATATCGCCAGTCGATCCCCTTCATGATCACGTACAGGGCGCTGCACACGGCGAGACCGAGAAGGGCGGTCCGGGACTGCGTCTGCATCAGAAGGAACATCGCCGGGAAGACGATCGCCAGCCAAATATAGCGCCGCCGCCGCGTTTCGGACAGAAACCTCATCGCCGCGACGATGATGACGATCATGGCGTAGCGGCCCACGCCGTTCTTCGTGACGCCGCCGAATCCCAGGGGCAGATTGTAAAAGGCAGAAAATCCGGCTTGGCCGCGGAAGATCTTGACGGCCTCGGGAAGCAGCAGGAAAGTCAGCATGAAGAAGACACCGTAGTTGATATAGCAAATGAAGCGGAGAAGCAGTTTCGCTTCCCGATCGCGGAGCACGACCCACATCATGAACAAGGGGGCGAGATAGACGCCGGCCCAATATATCGACTGGCCCATGAGAGGAGACAAAAGGAGCGACGTCGTGACCCCGACGATAGAATAAAGGAAGAGGAATCCCAGGGGATCCTTGAAGAACGGGAACCTCGTCCGTTCCTTGAACAGCCAGATGAGACAGACATAGAGAGAGAAGAGGGGGAGCAAAGCCCGAAATCCCTGAAAGAACATGAACGGATCGGTCGACGAGAGGAACCGGAGGTTGTAATATCCCGTGAACATACCGCCCCAGATGGCCATCCAGAGCGCGGAGGAAAAGATGAGCCTCATGTCCTATTGGTGACCTTCATCCAAAGCTTTGGCATAAATGCCGTCCAGCCGTTCGCCCAAACGGTCCCAGACATAGAACTCCTCCGCCCTTTGGCGTGAGGCCCGGCTCAAGCGGAGGCGAAGGTCGGGATCTCGGGCCAAGGTCTCGAGGGCGTCGGCCATGCCGGCGATGGCGAATTCAGGGCTCTTGGGAGCGATCTTGATCCCCCAGTCCCTCTGGATATGGAAGCCTGGCCCGGCCGAATCGAGGCAGATGACGGGGAGCCCCGAAGCCATGGCCTCGATGACGACGGCCCCGCCCCCTTCGCGAAGGCTCGGGTAGAGGAAGACATCGCTGGCCCGCATTTTCGCCCAGAGCTCCTTCTGAGGAAGCCAAGGAACGAAGTGGACCTTATCCTGGATCCCGAGCGAAGCGACGAGGTCCCGCAGCCTATGGCCTTCCGGTCCTTCGCCGACGATGGTGAACCGGGAGTCGGGGAAAGCCCGAGAAAAGAGAGCGAAGGCCTTGATGGATTCCGCGAAATTCTTCCAGAAGACGAGCCGCCCCGTGGTGAACACCTGGATCCCGCCCGAGGAGGCGTGGAGCGCCGAGGCCGGCGCCACGTCCTCGATCCCGATGCCCGTCACGGGAAAGAACCGGATCTTGTCCTGGTATCTCAAGGGAAACTCGACCTTAGTGTCCTGGTTGCAGACGAGGATCGCCCGGGCCCGTCGCATGCACCTCCGCCGGGACCACAAGAGCTTCCGGCCGATCCATTGGCTGACGCCGCGTTCGAGGTCCTCGAGCTTCCCGCTCAGAGGATACTCCCGCATGAAGCCTTTCGGCGTCCTCTGCCCCCCCCCCATCGGGCCCCAGATGAACGGGACGGGCAGGAAAGCGCCGATGAAGCTCGGCATCCAGTAGTTGGCGAAGGTGATGTGGTGGGCGGCGTCGAACCGGAGCCGCCGGTGAAGTTCGCGGGCGAGGAGATAGGCCCGGATCTGCCAGCAGTAATAATAGAAATGAAGGCTGACCTGGTGATACCAAAGCGAGCGGTGCCAGATCGGAAAATCGGCGTAATGGAAGCGGACGCCGCGCATCTCGCCTTGGCGGACGGCCCGCTCGATCCCTTTCCGGTTCCGACGCTGAGTGATCACCCAGACATCGTGCCGCCGGCTGATCTGTTTGACCAGGTTCCAGCCAAGGATGGATTCCCCGGCCCCCAAGACCTTTTCCTCTCCTTCGAAGCCGCTCGACGTCGAAGGATGGCAGGCAAACGCTGAGATCAGGATCTTGGATCGTTTCATGGTCCTTGCCTTTATCGCCTCAAACGCTCTTATCCCGTCAGTCGCTCATAGACCTCCATCAATTGCCGATAATGAAGGTCCTCGTTATAATCCCGGATGGCGACGGACCGGGCCGCCCGGCCCATGGCTTCGGTCGCGCCGTCGTCCCGAAGCAAAGCCTCGAT
>Ga0315293_10005181_pt1 | contig 12274 bp, 9 predicted proteins | sample YL17G13_20_MG_FD_203071 | JGI IMG/M metagenome (GOLD analysis project Ga0315293, IMG submission 203071) | Sediment microbial communities from Yellowstone Lake, YNP, Wyoming, USA - YL17G13_20 | ecosystem: Environmental > Aquatic > Freshwater > Lake > Sediment | place: USA: Wyoming | collected... | reverse complement strand
AAAAATCTTTCGCAAAATAGAAATCCTCAATTTCGTAACCAATTGTTGTTATTCGACTTATAACGGGACAGTAGTGATGTTAATTATATCTTTGCGCACTACCTTTTTCAAGCAAATCACAACTTAAAAAAGTCGTTTGGATGCGGTTGTAAACTTATTCTCTATGTAACCCTTTTGTAGCTGACCGGTTGTGATAAAATAAGGGCCGCTTATACTTTGCTTTAGTAAAACGGATATGCTATATTCCATTGCATCTGAGGTAAACTATGAACAGAAAAGGCAAATACGTTTATGATTGGCCGAGGCCAATGGTGTCGGTTGATGCGGCTGTTTTTGCGCTTTCTGGAAAGAAGGCAAAGCTTTTACTTATCAAACGTGGAAATGAGCCGTTCAAGGGACAATGGGCGCTGCCGGGCGGATATGTGAGTATCGATGAGGAGCTGGAGGATGCAATAGTGAGAGAATTGCAGGAGGAAACAGGTGTGGTTGGTGTCCAGTTAGAACAAATGCGAGCATTTGGCAAATGTGGCCGTGACCCGCGCGGAAGGCAAATCACGATAGTGTTTATAGGCATTGCTGACAAAAAGCAAACAAAGGCAAAGGCCGGCGACGATGCAGCAAAGGCGAAATGGTTTGACATAGAAAAACTTCCGAAAAATTTGGCGTTCGACCATAATGAAGTGACTAAATTCGCAATCGAAAGATTAAAAAAATTGAGCCACAGAGAACACCGAGATTTTTTTAAACACTGATTCAGCCTTAGGCGGGCAAGTTACACAGGTCTTCTTTTCACCACAGATTGACGCAGATTAACCATCGCCCTTATTTCATTCAGTCGCTGCCAACCGGCCACACAATATGCAACTTTTTTCCTGCCTGCTGAACTTGTTTACTGAGATCATCGCGTAACTGCTCAGCGAGCTTTCGTTGAGATTTACTCTTTTCCTGCTGTAATTGTTTATTGATATCCTCAATAATCTGCTCCATTCGGTGTCGTGGCAATCCGGGCTTTCTTTTCTTAGATAGCGTTCTCTTGGCAACCTCATCGAGGTCAGCCCGCGCGCCAGCATAATTGCCCTGTCTGATTCGAGCCCGAGCACGTTGTATAAACACAGGCCAGTACCACTCTTTTCCTTTCTTATCTTTATCATTCTCCACTATTCTGTCGGCAACTTTCTCAAGAGCACCCCATCGCATCAATCCTTCAAAAGCATCGGCCAGCACTTCCAGAGCCTCAATGTTTTTGGGTGCCAGTCTAAGTGCATTCTCAGCCCGCTGCTGTGCCAACTTGAATTTCTCTTGGTGTATAAAGATGTCCCCTTCAAGTATGAGCGCCTTAATGTTAGTGGGGTCTTTATCCAAAACCGTCCTTAGTATCGCAAGAGGCAGTTCATATTCATCGGAATAGTGAATATCGCGGGCGAATTCGATCCGCGTTATCACAGGGTCTTGGTTTTGAATGACGGCACTGACAAAATCTTTGAAAGCATCGGCAGTATCAAAAAGTACATTTGTCCGAATTGTGCCGCCGGGTCCGGTACTCCTTGGATCTCCGGCAAGAAACGTGAGAGGCACGACTATGCCTGCGTGTTCTATCATCCAAGCTTGCATTTCGGCCAGTTCGCCACTGTACCTTTGCTCCAAGTATGGAACCACGTATTCCTTCGCCCAGTCATGCTCCACTTCTTCGGCATAGATCTCAACTTTATCATCGGCGTCCGCACGCCATCGGCCCCTCGCCACGCGTAATGTAAAGTCAAAATGGTGCCCAAGTTCATGCACGAAAACCATAAGCATGCGCAAACGCAGATAGAATTCCACAATGCGCCGATGTGATAGTTCCGGAGCATAGACCCAAGCGAATAACCGGATTATCCTGCGGGTTGGATAATAAATACCGAGGCCACGCCCTCGATAGACACCCGGCAGTAGTTCATAACCTAAACGGGATGTGTAAGGGTCACGTATAAATTCGGCCCACCAAGGGTCTTGTTCCGAAAGCTTTTGTGATTGTTTGCCTAAGCACAGTTCCACCGCTTTAAGGCCATCTGTTAAACTTACTGGCAATCTGCGGAGCAGTTCTCGCAGATCATTTGCTCCTGCGGGGTAATGCACATAGGGCGAACTATCCAAAATGCGTATTGGGATTGCATCTATTGAAGTGGGTGGCAGTGGTTTCTTGCTTTGCCGTCGCTCGGTTTTCACTTGCTTCTTGACCAAACGCTTTGTTGACAACTCTTGTTGAAGCTTGTCGATTGCCTTTGCCCGCTTCTCTTGGTCGGCAAAATTGCTCTTCTCAAGCTTTTTCTGATGACGCCGGGTTGTATGATAACTGCGTGAAATTGATTTTACTCCTTTTGAGTCCAATTGTTCTGGTGGTGCCCGCCATCGGCTGGCTGCCCATACGGATTTTCTTTGTAGTTTAACGAGATTAACTCTTTTTCGCAAGTGGCCCCCTTGCAAATTATTGGGCAGGGTTTGTAGATTTGGGATTTCAGATTTGCGATTGATGGAGATTGCCACGGCCACTTACGTGGCCTCGCAATGACGGCCTTTCAGTAATGTAGGGACAGACCACTATAGTTACAATCGGTGTTAATCCGTGTAAATCAGTGTCTAAAAGAAAGTCGGTTTAAGAATCGCTGAGAGATTCTTTGAGTTGTTTGTTGAACATACGCAGTTGGGTTTCAATGGCACCGATGACCCAATTGATATAGTGCAGCGTATGGACGGGGCGGTGATGACCTTCGTTCATTAAACCTTCTTTTACGGTTCTAAGAAATTTATTTATGCTTTTAGGGCTGATTTCGGCAGGCTCCATCGCCCATTTTTTCAAGGCCTCATATTGCTCGCGTAATTTTTTGCTGCGCTTTAATTGCTCTGCGGTCAAATAATCGCCCGGGTTGCAGGCCAATTGAAGACCTTTCAAACATAGAATCAACGGCTCATAGTTGGCTCTTTTTTCGAGACGGATAAATTTATACTGCTGGACGTGGGTAGTTGCCTGCGAGGGAGGTTTATCTGCGACTTCGTCTTTGCCAAGATACCATCTTCGTTTGCTGGTTCTGGCAAAGACCAGCTCCTCGCCAACGCCGACTTGAGTTATTTCATTATAGCCCATTCTTGAAATCCAGAGCTTGCCGTTGTCCTTAACTTCCGGGCCGCCTCCAAGTGCAAGCAGGCACTTGACGAAATCGAGAGGCAGGATTTTCTGGTTGCCGATTTGAGATTTACGAAGCTGGAAAGAGATGTGCAAACTGTGAGTCCGGACATCGTAAAAATTAGCAAGCTCATTTATCAACTGACTGAGAATCCAGGGGTCAGCGGTTGCCGGGCGGGATAGTTCGCCGGCGATGTTTAATCTGCCGGGGGCTAGTTCGAGAAATCCCTGTCGGCGAGGCTCTTCGGTTGAGCCGGTGTGGTCATCAATATATCCGCCGAGCTTCCAGGATAAAACATCGAGGTGAAAATCATAGAAGAATCTAAAGCCGTCATAGGCCGGGTCGATGGCTTTTTTGACGCTTCTTAACGGCTCGACAGCGGCTGGACCGAGGTTGCTTAATTCAAGCTCGATTCCGAGCGGGACAAGACCTGACTGAAGATTGGAGCGAATGCGGTTTAGTTGTGCCTCAACGACACGAGCATCGAAGAGACTTTTTGCTGCACCGATGGCGTATTTAACGTAGTCAATGAGGTCGTATTTTTGGCAGGGCATTGTTTGCAGACACTTTTTGATGATTAAATCGACTGCTGTGCTATTGGAATTTATTATCTGGAGAGAGGCGAGCAGACTAATGGTGCGGGCAAAATATCTTTCTGAGGTGCGAATACGCTCCAGATCGAAACGGTATTTGGATTGAATTTGCTCATCAAGCTGATTAAGCAGGACCTGTTTTATGACCATAACGAGGTAATTATTGATAAGGGGTTTTGCCTGTGGGTCATCGTAAAGGTGCTTTATAGTCGGGCGAGGTCGGTCAAGCTCGTGCTCGATATAGTAATCGCTAACTACATCGCTGCGATAATGGCTTATAATGAGGTCTCGTTCGGTAGTAGCCAGCAGCTCCCTTTCAGCCTGGCGTTCCAGCTCGGCGTCAATTGTTCGTTCGCCCGGGCGGGTATGCTTTTTTATAAATTTGGCGATGCGTTTTCGCAGCCAGAGCTCGTGTATAAGGTTGACGTGGAATCTGTCGCCGAAGTGTTTTTTCATCAGCTCATAACTTGTCAGGTATGCCTGCGCCTGGACGGGGCCGGATGCGGTATTGACCCGGACGGTTTCTCGCTGGTAGCGTTTGCCTTCGTATTTATCAATTTCGGCTATTGCCGGGAGAGGGACATCGTGAATGACAAGGCCTTCGATTCTCGACGATGGTGCAGAGACCGCGTAAAAATAGACATTGTCCGGGCTGACCGGGCGATGGTGCGGAAGGAAAGCTGGTTCAGCAAAAAGGGTCCCGTCATCGACTTTAGCGGTTTTTTTGGTAAAGCTAAAGCCACATACAGACTTGAATATATTGGGGTCGCGCAGCGAGCCGTAAATAAAGAGATTGAGTTTCTTTTCTTTCTTTTCCTTGGTGTTCACCATTGTATTTTCGGCATTTTGGACCGAGTCTCGTCAATTAGTCGCCGCTTAATATCCGGCGCCTAAGCCTAATCAATTCTTTGAATGCGCGCAAGATTACGAGCAGATTTGCACCGGTTTGAGCACCTGCTGTTCGCGGGTAATGATGCACACCTTTTTGAGTCAGCGAGTAACTTTTGCGTAAGGCACGAGCCAGGATTTCGGCGCTAATCAGCGCACCAGAGCTTGACAATTTGATATTATCAAAAATTTCCCTTTTGTATAGTTTGAAAGCACAGTCGATATCTCGAACTTTCATACCAAATAGTAAGCAAACCAGCTTTGTCCAGCACCAGCCGTTGATTCTGCGTATGAGATTATCCTGGCGGTTCATTCGGTAACAGCAAACAATATCGTATTGCTTTATCAATGGCAGCAACGATGGCATCTCATTTATATCGAATTGCCCATCGCCATCGGTATAAAAGACAAGTTTTTTTGTTGCGGTTTTGAGACCTGATTGCAAGGCCGCCCCGTAGCCGAGGTTCTCAGGATGATGGACTACTTTTACATTTTTATTCTGTTTTGCGATTTGGTCGGCAATCTGGCCGGTTTTGTCGGTGCTGCCGTCATTAACAATAATTATTTCAAAGTCGGCATCGAGCTTCTCGAGAACATCAAGTGACTGCTGGACGGTGCGGGCGATATTATCTTGTTCATTATAACAGGGAAAAAAAACACTGATAGAAACAGGTGTTTTATCGTTTGCCACTTTCTTACCACCTTTGCTTATCAGAGAGCCTGATGCGTTCAGCTTCACAGTCTATTCTTTGGGCAGTATAAAAGTTTTTCTCTGCCGGGGCGACTTGTTCCATATTGACACAGGCTAAACGTATAGCTTCGACTCTAAGGCGATAGCCGTGCTGTTTGGCATAAAGACCCTTGTTTTTTGCGAAGTCATCAACGACCTCTTTACAAAAATCGTTGACTCGGGATTTTAGCTCAGGGATTCTGGTGGCAATAAATAATATTTCAATCATTGGAGCCGGCGAAGGATTTATCTGGTAGGCTCTGATGGCACAATCAAGTCCGTGTTGTTTTGTTGGCGTCCCCTTACCAAACAAGAGCAGGTTATGAGCGATAGCGAGGTTCTTACAGAACTCATCCGGGTAAATAGTCTTTCCACTGAATATGCCATCGTAGAGTTCCTTGCCTTGGGGGGTTGTTATGTCAACAAATATTTTGTCTTTGTTATTGAGTAAGACAACGGGCCAGTTAGGAGCATGTTCAAGGCCTCGGACAAAAGGCGTATCAAATTGAGTTGCCGGCATCAAGACGACCCATACGTTGTGGCTTTTTAGCTGTTTGTCAATCCACTCACCGATGTCTCTATAATCTTCTGAGGTCAATTTAATTTCTTGTCCCATGGCCCTGGCTCTCTCATGGGCAATCTGGACGGTTGGTCCTCCGAACATAATAGTTGTCCAGCGGTTAAAGGCAGGGACGTTGTAGGCGGCCTGTGCTCGGCCATCCATAAACAATTTCAAAGGCGCCTGACCCGTATTCAGGTCCGGCTCCTGGCCCCAGGCGATGAAGCCGCCCTCGGTCCAGTAATTAAACATATTACCTTTGAGGTTGTTGTCTTTAATGAACTTACAGGCGCTAAATGGCTTGGCATCGGAGGCGGTCAGCCGCATAAATACAGAGGTTAAGTTTGGGTCGGCTGGCCAGGGGTCGAGATAGATGCGTTTGAATTTTAGCCCCCACCATATACCAAAGAACAGGACTGCACCGACGCCGATGTATGCAAAGGATGACTGGAGGCCGGGTGACATTGATGAAACAACGAGGCGATTGTATTTGCGAAAGCTTATAGTCGCGGAGATTGTGCGGACTATCCGGTCGATAAACATTGCCAGGATTGGGCAGGCCGCAATGGCTGCGATGGGTATAAATCTGCGGGAACGAATGGCCATGTAAATGGTAAGAGCAGCAATGAGCATTAAGGGCAAATCGATTTTGGGCCATTGGTACTCGTCCGGCGTAGCTATTTTTCGTTTACGATATTGGTTGACCGAGCGAGAAGCCAATATCGGGACAATAATCCAGGCGGCGAGGAGCAACCAGGCGATAATATACATTACCAGAAAAGGCACGGCGGTGCCAACGGGATTATCCCAGGCGAAGGCAGGATGCCATTCGTGGACGTCACGCCATCTTTCGGCGTGCTTGCTGACGCTGATTTCAAACGTGTGAGTCAGGTTTGTCAAATGAAAAGGATTGAACAAAACCATTGCTAAAAAGGCAACAAAACCAGCAGCAATTGTGTGATAAACACCTTTCAGCTTAATAGTGACAAATCTTTTTTTGGAGATGCTTGTTAGAAGGTGCAGAGCGACAAAAGGAACCAACATTATGAATATATAAATGTAGCCGCCGTGTATATTGCACCAGAAGACCGTTAGAGGAACGATGAGCCAGATGAACAGTATGTTTCGATATGCGGCGAGGACGAGGATTAGCAAAAAGACGGTGACAAGCAGATTGGAAAAGCCCTGGGGACGAACGTCGAGGAATGAGCGACCGATGAACATTGCGAAGCAGGCGAAAACGGCTGACAAAGCACGATTGGCACCTAAAATAACGGCTGTGTAATAGACGCATATCACGGTAAGTATGTAAATGGCAAATTTCCAATAGACCAGAGCGTTGGAAGTGAAGTTGAGGCCGTCTGCGTAAGAGGATTTTGGCACCAATAGATAAAAGATGACGTGCGTCAGCCAGTTTTGGTTGACCCAGCCTGTAGGATGCCACCGCTTGACTGTTTCAAGGCCGACCTTATCGGTTATCCATTGCGCCCATTTTGGCCAGGTCTTGATTTCTTCCGGCGTAGGTCCGGCTTTGTGTGAGTTGGCGCTGAAGGGTTCAACGGTATTGACGCCGTGGTTGACAAAGTGTCTGCCGCAGGCCATTGCGACCCAGGTATCGCCGGCGGCGACCATATGCGTGCAGGCGTGAAGGGCAAAGATGAGCATTCCGACCCAGGCGATAATCATTGGCCAGCCGGAAAGAGCGCCTCGCTTGCGGGGCATTAACGGCTGTGCAGGTGGTTCAGATGGAGCCGGATCCTTCAGCTTCAAAGTAGAGAGGTCGTGACGTTTTTTGTTCTTTATTGGCTGAGCCATTTTTCCAGTCTATCCAATCCTTTGGCAATCTGCTCGAGTGAGCAGGCAAAACTTAAACGAATATTGTTATCGCAGCCAAACGGCAGACCCGGAACGAGCGCGACGTTTGCCTGGTCGAGAACTGCTTTTGCAAAATCCATACTGCCATTAATTTTAGCACCATTTATATTTCGGCCATAGTGGCCGGAGACATCAGGGAAACAATAAAAGGCGCCTGTAGGCTGTGGACACTGGATGCCTTTAATACTGTTGAGGCGGTCTGCCATATATTTGCCTCGGCGTTCAAATTCCACTCTCATCTTTTCTACGGTTTGGTCCGCTACCGGGTCTTGCAGGGCGGCTATTGCGGCATACTGGGCGAAGGTTACAGGGTTGGAGGTCATATGTGATTGGAGACGGCCCATTGCCTTTATGACATCGAGAGGGCCTGCGGCATATCCAAGTCGCCAGCCGGTCATAGAAAAGGTTTTGCTCAGGCCGTTAAGGGTGAGGGTCCTGTCGTAGGCGTCTTTGCTTAACGAGGCGAAACTTACAAATTTTGTGTCGCCGTAAATTAGCTTTTCGTAGATTTCATCTGAAAGCACTATCACCTTCGTTCCCTCAAGGACTTCGGCGAGGGCTTTTAGCTCATCGGGCGTATAGGTGAAACCGCCCGGATTGCTGGGCGAGTTCAGAACCAGCATAGCGGTTTTGTGCGTGAGGGACTGCTTTAGCTGGGAGGGCGTAACTTTGTAGCTATTGTTTCTATCGGTCTGGATTATCTTTGAGATAGCACCGGCGAGTTTTATCGTCTCCGGATACGTAACCCAGTATGGCACGGGCAAGAGAACCTCATCGCCCGGGTCGAGCACCGCCTGCATTGCCTCATAGACGGAGTGCTTGCCGCCGATGTTGACAATAACCTGGTCGGGAGTGTAATCGAGGCCATTATCCTTTTTGAGCTTGGCGGCGATGGCAGTCCGCAGCTCAACGATGCCGGATTCAGCAGTATATTTGGTTTTACCGGCCTTGAGGGCTTTTATAGCGGCTTCTTTGATGTAATCGGGCGTATCGAAATCCGGCTCGCCTGCGCCGAAGTCAACCACATCCACGCCTTTAGCTTTCAACTCTTTTGCTCTCGCGGTAACGGCTAAAGTTGCCGAAGGCGGCACATCCTGGGCACGTCTGCTGATTTTCATTCTTCTTTCACCTTTCAAAAATAAGGCTTTTTTATAACTTCTAACAAAATGAATTTCCTGCTGACATAACACTTCTGGATTCCCGCTTTCGCGGGAATGACAGATAACCTTCTTTTTGTTAGAGGCTTTTAGATAACAACGCCTATAATTAAAAACTAAAATAAAAGATTCGTCAAGAAAATTGGTTCTATGATGTTCTATTTTTGGCTGGGTCTTAGTTACAAAAAGAGATCCTTCGACCAGTTGCTTGTTGACTTATAGGTCTATCTTCTATACAATAAACTGTGTAAATTACAGCCAGAAATGCCAAAAGGAGTATGAGAATGAGTAACAAAGTTAGAACTTCAGATAAAGACCGTAATCCTGGTTTGCTGGAAAGGAATTTGAAAAGACTAAAACCGACACTTAGTCACAAGTTCAAGGTCAAACGTCTCGGACTTTTCGGCTCTTACATCAAAGGGAAAGCACATCGGTCAAGTGATGTAGATGTCCTGGTGGAATTCTCCAAAGTTATAGATTTACTCGATTTTATTGCGCTTGAAAAATATCTGGCAGAACAAACGGGGGCTAAAATCGACCTGGTTTCCATAAAAGCGCTTATACCTGAATTCAGGAGCACAATATTAAACGAGGTTGTCTATATATGAAACGCAACCATCGCGTCTATATTCCTGAGCTTGAACCACTGATAGAGAGAGTCTTAGCCGACCTGGAACAACAGTAACTCTTTATAGTCAAGTAAGACCAATCCTACACAGCATCGCCAAATCCAACAGATTATCCCGCAAAGAAATAAAAAAAGGCCGCAAGTATAAACCCACAGCCCTTTTTCTAACTTCGTCCTTCTAACTTCGCTCTTCGCACTTTTTACTTCGCTCTTCGTCCTTCTACCTTCGCCCTTCATCTTTCTTACTTCGCTCTTCGTCCTTCTACAACGCCCTTCGCCTTCGAAGCCAGCCAACAAGACCTACACCGATGCCGCCAAGCATAAGAGCAACAGGAGCGGGGATGACAGCCGGTTCTGGAATGTAACTGATGTCATCAATTGCAAAATCGTTGCCAGAAGCTTCTGTGTTAAGGTCAACTATTTTTACAACCGCGGTTGAGTTTCCTGATGCACTCCAAGATTTGGAGAACTGTATCCATTCCGCTGTCGCTTCAGGAACAAAGCTTGTACCAATAGAAATATCGTTGATATAGAACTCGAGTTGAGCCGGACTGTATGGAACACATTTTGACAACCAAAGCGAGAGTTCGTAGTCAGTATCGGGGATTACCGGAATTGCCTGCTCCCAAACAATAAGATCCGAGCCTGTGCCGTTTACAATCATCATTTTGCCTACACCTGACGTGTGGTCACCATACGAAGCAAAAAGAGGATGGGTATTGTGAGGGTCTGAATCTACTGTGTAAGTGCCTTGTGCCCCTATATCTGTTGGGCTGTATAAGTAGCCGGTCTTAAAGCTGGTATTTCCCGCCTCAAAATCCCCATTAAAGACCAAATTTAATGACCCTATAGCAGAGGTTTCAAAGCAGACCAACAACACCCACACTATGAACCAAGTGACTTTTCTCATTTTTTCTCCTCCTACGAAACTTTTAATGATTCTTTTGCGAGACGAAATTAGAAATGGAATCCTTCCGCGTCTCACCACTCCTCACAACTACCAACAGAATTTTACCCATTTTAACACAGGGGAGGGGTAAATGTCAAGCAAAAAATCCCAAAATTATTGGACTTCTACATCATTTTTTCGTAAGTTCCTGTAAATAAAAGGGATAGTTTGAGTCGAAAAAGCGGTCCGCCTTCGGCGGCTCGATTGACAGGTACCGGCACGATTGCTAATGTATATCTATGATACGTGCCTTTCAAATTGCGGTTATCGGCTGGTTAAGTTTTTGCATAGCAGGCTGCACTGTGCCTGAGAAGAAAGAGCCGATACGGGAGAAGATTAAGGTAGGTGACATAGCACCTTCTGATGGCGGCAAGCAGCCGGGACCGCAGCCGCTAAAAACGATAAATTTTGATGTCTATATATATGAAATGCCGGCTGAAAATGTCGGCAAATTGAAGGACGTTTGGCAGATGTTGTATAGCAAGCCGCTGCGATTCAATAATTACAATGCCTTCAAGGCCAACTTTTTTTCAGTCCGGTTCGGGCAATACGAGCTGTTGAGTAAGACCATTGATTTATTGCGTGCTGCCGGCGGGCAGAGTGCTTTGAGAATTTCACTTTTGCTTTCTGATGGCCAGCCGAGTGATATAGCGGTTACCGGCCTGAACAGAAAACAGAATATCCGGTATGTTTCGGTTGATGGCTTGAGAGATGATGCAACTATCGGGCCGGGTGTGCTCGCTTTACAGATAAAAGCTGAAAAGGCCCCTGCAGCCAGAGGCGTATGCGATGTGACGGCACATCCGGTATTCTTGCCTCCGATGAGCAGATGGATTCCGCAAATGGCTGCCCGAGCAAAACTACGTGAGTTTCATTTTAACTCCGCGGGCTTTGGGTTGAAGATGGGGCCTGGTGATTTTATTTTGCTGGGGCCGGAAAGATACATTAGCGACCAGACACTTTTGGGCGGCCTATTTTTCAGTAAGCCCGAAGGCAGTATTTTTTTAAGCGAAACCGACCGCAAACTGCCGCAGCCTAAGGCGGCTGTCAGGATACTTTTATTAGTTTGCACCGGCATAAATTATTGACTCGAACCGACTGTTTTTAACCATAAATCTTTCGTAACTACTGTTTTCGTTGGCTCCCAGTTTTACTTGGGTTTGTCATTCCCGCGCAGGCGGGAATCCAGTGGTCGATTTGATAAGTGGATACCCGCTTTCGCGGGTATGACAATTGGAATTGGTTAATTCAAATTATTGAGCGCCCTATGGCCGACTCCACAGTTGCACTAACTCGATGCAGTGATTACAGCGAACCAAAGGTCAGGCAAGCGATTGCGAGGCAGTTTGAGCTTTTAGGAGGATTGGAAAAGTTTGTCAGGCCTGGTGACAGCGTTTTGCTTAAGCCCAATTTTATTGCTCCGAAGTCTCGCCATCACGCCACGCAGACCGACCCTGCGATAATTATTGCGACTGCTACCTTGCTCAAAGATTTCGGTGCAAGACCATTTGTTGGCGATTCACCTGCGTGGGGGAACGTGTTTGCGTGCGTAAAGGCACTAAAGCTGCAAGAGACTCTAAAAAGACTGTCTGTGCCAGTCAGACAGCATAATAAGCCAAACTGGTGTCGAATAGGAGCGGGAAATCCGAAAGTTGGCATAAGCTCGGCTGCGCTGGATGCGGACGTAATTATAAATCTGCCGAAATTGAAGACGCATCAGCAGTTGGTGGCGAC
>Ga0315293_10005179_pt1 | contig 12277 bp, 11 predicted proteins | sample YL17G13_20_MG_FD_203071 | JGI IMG/M metagenome (GOLD analysis project Ga0315293, IMG submission 203071) | Sediment microbial communities from Yellowstone Lake, YNP, Wyoming, USA - YL17G13_20 | ecosystem: Environmental > Aquatic > Freshwater > Lake > Sediment | place: USA: Wyoming | collected... | reverse complement strand
AACACAGTGTTAGTAGGACACAAAGGAACATCATTGTTGGATACAGGTTACATCTACGCACCGTACGTACCTCTACAATTAACACCTACAATGTACAATCCGTTCAACTTTACTCCGATTAAAGGAATAATGACGAGATACGCGAAAAAAATGGTGAATAACAGGTTCTATGGCAGAATTACTGTAGATGGTGTTCGTACATTTGATTTAAGAGAATTGAGATAATCAAAATCTTAAATAATACTACAAAAGGGACAATTTATTGTCCCTTTTTTTATGTAAAAATATTAACAATTGATTTTTTGGTATAATTATTGTATATTTATATTATATGAAAAAATTTATACCAACAGAAGAAGAATTAAAAAATATACTTAGAATGTATAATGAAGACCTTTTAGGTTCCCAAACTATATCTGAGAAAACAGGGATTAGCAAACCAACAATTTTAAGAGTATTAAAAGAAAATGGTGTTGTTATGGGTCCATCAGGTAGAAGAAATACTGGAGGTAGAGAAGTTGCGATAAAAAAATATGAGTCAAAACCTGAAACAAAAGAACGTAAAAGAAAAAATTATGATAAATGGTATGAACAAAACAAACAAAATCGTAAAGAGTACCATAAACAATGGAGGACTGAAAATGTCGATAAGTGGAGAAAAATAAAACGAGATTACGAAAGAAATCGTAAAGCAAGAGACCCCCTTTATAAATTAATTAGTAATTTCAGGACCGCAATTTACACCGTATTAAAAGAAAGTAATGTGGATAAATACGGACATTACTTTGACATACTACAATACACACCCGAACAATTAATAACACATTTAGAATTACAATTCAAGGACGATATGAGTTGGGATAACTATGGGGTTTGGCATGTTGACCATAAGTTACCTATAACATCATTTGATATACAAGAGATGGGAGACAAAGAATTTATGTCTTGTTGGTCCTTAGATAACCTCCAACCAATGTGGGGTATTGAGAATATACGTAAATCAAATAAAACAAAATAAGAGAAAAGGAGATAAGAAATTGTCTCCTTTTTTATTATATGCTAATTTATAATACCATTATAGTCAATCAATTTAATTAACGATTGATAATAAATAATTTCATAGGTATTTATTAATAAAATACCCACTTATGAAAAATTCACTATTTATTTTTTTCGTTATACTAACAAGTTTTTTTGTTAGATCACAAGTAAGTTCTTATACGTTTGGAACATCAACCGGAACATACACACCAATAGTTGGGGGTAGTAATTACGATAACTTTACAAGTTGGTCAAATACAAACTTTTTAGACGATAATAATTCAACGGCATTAGAATCTATTGGTTTTAACTTTGTTTATAATGGAACTACATACACCCAATTCGGGGTTAACACCAATGGATGGATATCTTTAGGATCATTACCAACTAACAGTAATTTTCCACTATCAACAGGAACGTCAAATAATGTTATATCGGCAATGGGTAATGATTTAGTAGGTCGTGGTTCATTTTTGGCTAATAGAACTTCAGGTAGTGCGGTAATAACAATTACAGGTGGGGACATATCTTTAATATCAGTTGGGGATAAAGTAGGTGGAACAGGTATTCCCGCAGGCGCAACGGTATTATCTAAAACCGCAACAACAGTTACAATTTCTGCAAATGCTACAAGTACAAGTACAGGGTTTCATTTTAGATTTAGTAGGTCGGGATTTGGTATTAGATTTCAAACAATAGGAACATCACCTAATAGGACATTAGTCGTTCAATGGACAGGTTGGCAAAGATATACAACTTCAGGTGCGTTTGGTGAATTATATAACTTTCAGATAAGATTAAATGAGACCACAAATACAATCAACGTGGTCTATAATATACAGGGACCAACAAGTGTTACCACACCAACGTTTCAGATAGGTTTAAGAGGAACTGCAAATACTGATTTTAATAATAGATTAACAACAACAAATTGGGCATCAACAACCGCAGGGGTATCAAATAGTTCAACTGTAACACTTTCAAATACAGTTAAACCCTCTTCAGGGTTAACTTATACTTGGACACCCCCATCTTGTACTGCACCCTCATCATTATTGGTAACTTACACATCACCAACATCTGCCAACTTATCTTGGTCTGCATCACCATCATTACCAACAAATGGGTATGAATGGGAAATTAGAACTTCAGGTTTAGGGGGTAGTGGTGCGATAGGATTAACCGCTAGTGGTAGCGTCGGTGCTGGGGTTACATCTTCTTCTACCTCATCACTAACTCAAAATACCACATATATATTATATGTTAGAAGTAATTGTGGAGGGACTTATAGTTCTTGGAATGCGTCCTCTAGTTCAGTATCACCAACACCACCACCAGCAAATGATTATTGTTCTGGATCGACAAACGTTCCTTGTGGTACTAGTTCATTGGCGGGAACAACGGTAGGTACGGTTGTTGAAACTGCACCATTTTCATTATCGTCTAATTATGGTGTTTGGTATACTTTTGCCGGTGACGGTCAACAAACAACTATTACATCAACAACTACATTTGACCATAGTTTATTGTTTATGTCAGGTTCTTGTGCCGGATTAAGTTATATCAATAACATTGATAATTCATTTTCGACTGAAACATATACATTTATAACTACAGTAGGTGTTCAATATTATATTTATGTTGCCCACTATTTAACTAGTAGTACTTCAACTGGAACCTTTACTATATCAAGAACCTGTGTTGCTCCACCAACACCACCAGTTAACGATAATCCATCAGGAGCAATATCAATAACCCTTAATACGGGTACATACTCAACGTACACAAACGTAAATGCAACATCAACATCTGTAACATCACCAAGTTGTGCAAGTTATACAGGTGAAGACGTGTGGTTTAGTGTTGTTGTTCCATCAAATGGGATTGTTGAATTAGATATGATTGAGGGGGTAATAACAGATGGTGGTATGTCGGTTTATACAGGTAGTATTGGTTCTTTAACGGAAATTGGATGTGATGATGATAATAGTGTAAATGGAGCAATGTCCTATCTATATTTAACAGGATTACCTGTGGGTCAAACAATATATGTTAGAGTATGGGAATATGGTGGAGGAACTACAGGAACTTTTGGTATCCTTGCAAATTCACCTGTTTCATTACCTGTAGAGTTATTATATTTTGAAGGTTTTGGTTATCAACATTATAACACTTTAAAGTGGTCAACCGCATCGGAATATAACTCAGATTACTTTTCACTTGAAAGAAGTGTGGATGGTGAACAATGGGATTATGTTGGAACCACAAAAGCAACGGGAAATAGTAACCAAGTGATTAATTACTTATATGTGGATAATTTTAGATTTAATGGGTTTATTTATTACAAATTAAATCAGTTTGATTTTGATGGTAATTTTAAAGTGTACGGTCCAATATCAATTAATAATACATACACAAATAAAAAGGTTGTTAAATACATTAACCTTTTTGGTCAAGAAGTAAGTTCAGAAACAAACGGGTTTATTTTTGAGGTGTATGAAGACGGGACAAATAGAAGAATAATTAGATAATTTATTTTATAATATCTTCTTGTTTTGTTAACACTCTGATTGCCTTTGATATTACTTCAGATTCACCAATAGTTAGAGCCCCACGTTTATGAGCGGCTTTAACTGACTCAACTAAATAATATAATGCAAGATCTTTATTCATAGACATAAGGATTGCATCTAAATGTTCTTCACTTAGTAAATTGATGGTACCAAATAGGTTACCAAATAATTCATTTTCTTGTTCTTCCATTTTCTATTGTGTTGATATTTATAATAGTAGACAAATTATGGATTTAAATCAATTAATAAAGAAAGTTTTATCTGAAGCAACTTCAGATGGTGGGGGCAGAGGTTCATATGTTGCACCACTACAATTAGGTGTTAGAAAATTTAAAACTTCTCAAAATGGACCGTTTAAAATACCCGTTTCAAAATACGATAGTCCTATGTTAGAATTTGATAGTTATGATGGATCGATGGATGAAACAAAAAAACAAATAAAGAAAATAGAATCTAAAGCAAAAAAAACCACTAATTATATTAAAAAACATCCTGAATCTACATTTTCTGATGATGACGGGAATAATATAAATCCAACTCCAGGTAAAAATAAAAAAGTTGTACCTGTAAATGAATGGGTTGAAATAAATGAGGCAAGCACAAGTATTACCGCTGGTGAATATAGTGGACCAATTGAAATTGGTTTAAAAAAATGGAGCAAAAGTGAGTTAGGTCCTTTTTATGAATTTTTAGATCATAAAATAAACGACATTGCAATTAAAAAAAGTTTAAAAAATAATTTAAAAAGAATTGTTGGTGTTTGGGAAAAAGGTAAAAAAGGGACACATGATGTTAAAACACATGATGTGGACACTATTAATGAAGATTTGGCAGTTTGGTTTGGTAAAAAGAAGTCGCCTAAGGGATCTAAACAACCAAAAGGGCCTTGGGTTAACATATGTCGTAAAGTTGACGGTAAACACCCCCCATGTGGAAGAAGTAATACAGATAAAGGTGGGTACCCTAAATGTAGAGCAACGGGTGTTGCTAGTAAAATGTCGGATAGTCAAAAAAAATCGGCTTGTCAACAAAAAAGAAATGCCGAAAAAAAAGATACTCAGACAGGTAAAGGTCAGAAACCAATAATGACATCATATAAAACAAAAAAGGAATCCGTAGATTCCTTAGTTGATAAAATTTTACTTGAAATTAGAAACTCGTTCTAATATATTGTGTAGAGAGTTTGTAATTTGTGAATTAACTTCACTTTCGTAATTAAGTCTTCTCTTATCTGCCTCAAGGTCAAAATTATATGATAATCGTTCCCAATCTCTTTCAGTTAGTTTTACGTTGTAGTTATATACGTGATTTGTGATCTCTACTCTACGTTCCGACATTGTAATGAATATTCCCATATCGTCGTTTTTAAGATAACGTTTATCTGACATTGGGGCAATCATAAATTCAGTATCACTGTGATGAATTATTTTAAGGCAAATTTTGAAGCAAGTTTTTTCGTATGTTGGACCTTCTTCTTGATAACTTGGTATAAAGCTAGATGATTTTTTTGTCCAAATATAAAATTTAAGTTTTAGTCTGTTGAAGAATCTTTTTATTCTTTTTTTCATATCAATATAATGTTTGTATCTACAAATATAGGGATATTATCTGAATAAAAAAAATATTTTTAAAAAATTTTAACAGTATGCTCCTGAGCAGTGTCTTTTTCCATCAAGGCCTTTGATTTTACCTTTACATACTTGTACGGCGTGGCCATTGCTATATGCCGAGGGGTACACGTCATATTTTGCCTTCGCTGACGCCTTACCTCTTGCACAAAGAGGTGTTCCTGTTTTTTTACGACCTTCCGACATAACCATATCTTCGTCATCCATACCCTTAGCCGATTCCATACCGTCTCTTGTGGTTTCATTCATCATGAAATCAAATACTTGATCCATATTGTTTTTAGCTTCAGAAATATGATCTTGAGCCCAATCATGTCCATTATCTAAAATAGATTCAACCTCACTACGATCAAAATCTAATAATAAATCACATTGTCTTCTCATTTGTTCTAAATTAGAAAAGAACATATAACGTTCACTTTTTTGTTCATTAAGGACTCTTTTTACCAAATTGGTAATGTCCGTTTCATTTAATCTTATTACTCTTTTCATTGTATTATGAATTTAATCCGTTAGGTCCTCCTAATGCAACCATGTTTAATTGTGTTACAGGTGTACCATACCCATCGGTATATACAGGGTGTGGGGTGTCTTGAGACTCATATGTACCATCACAAATCTCAATACACATCGTATATTCTGTATTTGCACTTCTTGGTGGTTCTTCACCACAATCTTCACAATTTGAAAATGGTCCTGAAATACCAAAATCGTATGGGTAAGGTTCTGTTCTTGTTCCAAACACTTGGAAACATAAACAATTTTCATCCGTAAATCCGGAAAACTCACCTCTATCGGTACAAAGTTGGTAAACCTGATCAATTGGCGATTCTGTAAATTGTGTTGCGTTGACAGGACCACCTAAAAGCGGGTAGTCACATGACACCACTAAATAAGCCCCAATAGGACTTTGTTCACAATCTTCACAATTCGAAAAGGGTCCTGAACTATATGAATAATTTGTTGCTCCCGTTGAACTTAATCCTTGAAAAGTTGCACAAAATGGTGTTCCTAAAAGCCCATATTGTATTTCATAAGTAAGACCTGTTATAGGTAAACCAATTTGACTACAAAACTCAGTTGCCTCAATAGAAATATCTTCATCTATACCACATCGTATAAAATGAAAATTTAAAGAGTCTAAATTATCGGCTAAACACTCACAACAATTTGAATATTCCCCATCCAAGTAAAACAAAGGTGTTATAGGGTTAATCGTTTCTCCAATAACAGTACCACAAAATAGATCCTCACCAACACCAAACCTTATCGATTCATCCAACGTTAACGTTACCGCTGAAATAATATATTCATCGTTAGTTAAACATTCATTTATAATATAATTCGCCATTTTAATTTGTTTTTATATAAATATCTCGTTTAGTTGTTTAATCCGTTAGGTCCTCCAAGTACGACCATGTTTAATTGAGTGACTGGAGTACCATATCCGTCAGTATAAACAGGATGTGGGGTATCTTGAGACTCATATGTTCCATCGCATATCTCAATACACATCGTATATTCTGTATTTGCACTTCTTGGTGGATCAGATGATGATGTACAAAATGTACAATCTCCACCTAAACCATAATCATTAATAAATGTAAACGGAACACCACCGGTACCTAATCCAACTACAGTTCCACAATATTCGTCAACACCATCTGAGTATGATATAATATGACCTATAAAACTATCATTTATTAATAACACGTAATCTGTTTCACCATCTGTACATCTTTGAACTGCATAAGAAAGTGTGTTACCAGATACACAGTCTCTACAATCAGTTTCTAATGTTGGTACTATTTGTACTACACCTATTCTTCCAAAAGCAATACTATAATTATAATTACTTTCTGTAAGTTGCGCAATACCACCTCTATTAACAGTAACACAAGTTGTAATTAAATTAGGCCCTATTAAAAATGTTAAATAATACGTAGCACCAATTGTTGGTAAAAAACCAAAACTTTCTAATGTTAAATTATATTGAATCGCAAGTTGGCCACTAATACAATCTGTTACCGAAACAACACCATAATTATTTGACATACAATCATAACAATCAGTATATAGTGTGGTTAATAACGTTGTACTACTACCATTAGTAACTCCAGTTGTTATTGTTACACAATATTGATGATCACCATTAATATCCGAAGTGTTCCACACATCACCAATTGAGGGTGTGTTTCCATTAAAATTTACTGTGTATACGTTATTTTCATCTTGACAAAGGGTTGCGTTATTTACTTCCATTTTTTTACTTTTTATTCACTATTTGAAATTTTATTTGTTTCTTATAGGTATTTACTTCACCACTAGAAATTACCTTTAAATCAATATAATATTCATTTGGTATTTTATCTCTTGTATCAAAAATTAAGTAGTACTCATTTGGTGTTCTATTTAACATTGTCCAGTCTTGTACTTGTACTTCGGTTTGACCTTCTCTAACATAAACTCTATATTGTCCATCAACCTTTGGTAAAAGTTGATTAGTTGTATATGCTTTCTTTATTATAACACCAACTTTTCTTATGTCAGTGTTTAATATTTTTTCATCTTGTTTAATTCCATAATAATCAAACCCATAAATTGCGGGATCATTAGTTGTCGTCCCAATTTGGATTGATTTCTGTAATGGATAAATAGCAAATTCATTTATTACATTAGGTAATGAAAAACCATTCAATGAAATATCTGACCAAGTATCTGTAAAGATACATGGCGTTCTATATCCAAGTAATGGTGGTATTGTCACTTCATAAACGCCTTTTGTTACTTGACAAGATTGTATATTAATAAGACCCGGTATTGGAGTTCCTGTTTGATCACCTATTGTAACCAAAGGATTATTATCTAAGTTTTGAAAATCTCCATCTTCAAAGATATATAAGTATAGTTTATTAATTTTACCTAATGAAAATGAATTTCTATCATCTTCAATTGAATCATTATAGTTTGTTTCTAAGAACGGTTCGTAGAATGTTTGGGTGTGTCTTGTGAAGAATCCAACAGAATAGTTACCTGTAGTCCCCGTTAAGTTTTCAACCTGAGGTAAGTATGCAATTCCCCAACCGGTGGTATTAATTAATGTACCATCTAAAATTGAGTTAATTTCAACTGTCATATCAAACTCTATGTTCTCATCACCAAATTCAAAATGTTGTGTTGCAACAATTTCTAATTGATTATAATTAAATGAACCTGTGTTTTTATTACTATAAATTCCTGCTTGTTGCCAATCTGTTATTGTTGTGGTTGCCGACCAATTTGACGGTCTATCGGAATAGTTCTTATCACTTGGTATTCCTGTTACTTGATCGTAGTAGTCATAACCAACACCTTCGTCCCAATTCTGAGGTTGATTCTCATCTAAATTAACATATGGTATTCTGAATAAAATCAAATCAAATGACGTTGCTCTTAGTCTACCTTGAGATGTTGAAGTATTTAATAATTCTTTATCAAAATAACTAGTGTTAGTCATTCTTAAAGTATGAGTCGTATCTGAATTACACCCCTCACTTATAATACCATTTTGATATTTTTCTTTTAATAAAGTAAGATCTAAATCAAAGATAAAACGTGTGAATCCAATTGGGTTCACAAGGCTTCCATCACCATAAAATAATTCGGTAACAGGATTTCTCCCTGAATTAACAAAGCTATTAGATATTAAAGTATTATTCCTACTGAAATATGAATTATTTATTGACATTTACGTTTTTAATATAAATATCAATTAATTCTAATATTTTGATTTAAGATTGTATTTTGGGCGTTATTAAGTAATTCGGTAATCTTTTTGGCTGAGGGTCCACTAGGAATATTTGGGTATTCTTCTATAGGTGCATTTCCTGGAAAGTTATGTACGTGACCTAACATAAAGTCAACAATTAGACTTAAGAACGTCATTAACTCTTCCCCCCTAACCATTGAATTTGTTTTACCGTAAATTGTATCTGTTAGTGTTGTCTGATCAATACCATATAATGTATTTTTTAAATCAATTGGAGTACCTTTACTTGGAATAATTGATTTATGTGACAACAAATAAAGAAAGTCTCCACCCATCACACCGTATGATGTTGGGTTAGATTCAAATGTGTCATTTGCAACTTTAGTGACTTTTGTTTCAAGTTGTTCTCCCATAACATCTTGTATCCAAACAAGTCCAAACCCATACTCTTTATTTTGGGGTGATAATTTAGTCTTTGAATAAAAATCCAAAATATTATTAAATTCAATTAAACCACTTGGGGTATCAATACTTGCATTTAAATATATTTCAGTATTACTTTTTGTTGGGGTAAATACAAACGGGAATTGATTCTCTAATTTAGCTCCGTCTTGAGACGGATATGAAAGATATCCATCAATATTTATTTTACCAATATTAACACCTTTGATAAAATCATTAATAATTGTTAATGATTGTTCGGAAGTTTTACCCGTAAAATTTAATTCATATAATGTTGTTCCTTTATAAGGGTCCAAATCTGTGGTAAGGAACATTTTATTTGATAATGTCTCAGGTACTGGAATTAAACTATATAATTTAATACTACCATCAAAAGTTGTACCTGTTGTTGATAAATTAGTAATTTCCCACTCAACCAAATTTTTAACTTGTCTACTTTCTTTGATGTATTCGGTAACGATTTTTGGTTCCCCTTTAATTTTTTCTAAAGGAGATGTGGATATTTGTAAAAATGATCTTTTATCGTTTGGTACAGGAATGTTAAAATCCGCACTTGAAGATTTAAGAGGGTCTAATTTACCCGCTCGTATTAAAACTTCATTTTCTTTAACAACAACATCTGCGGTTCCTCTACCTAATATTGCGTTGTCACCAGGTTCTGGATATATTCCATAAATTTTTGGATCCGTAATTCCTGTTTTACGATCTCTTAATTGATTTGCCTGTTTAAAAAATTCTCCGGTTGCCAACATGGACTGAGAGTTTTTCCAATCCTCTTTAGAATTATTTTGGGGTCTTGTTATTGGACCTTGAATGTAAAATTTATTGGAATCCAATCTCTCACGATTGTCATAATAAATTAGATTAACATATTCATTTTCTTTTGGGACTTGATTAACATAATATGGTAATAATGGTAAGAATATAAATGGATCTTTTGCCGTCCACTTGTCGTTCTCTTCATTCCAATCTTCAGGTAAAGAATCCTCATATCTTTCAAGGGTGGGTATAACTCTTACCCTACCCAACATCATTGGATCTTTATTATCTTTTACATAACCAGGAAATAAATTTTTATTTTTGAACCACATTTCTTGTTTGATATTCTTTTAATAGTGTATTATATGTCAATTCTAATTTATCTAAATGACTTGTCATTTTAATTAAACTTTCTTTTGTTAATTCAAAATCTTTTTTAATAAATTCCATAGCCAAAATTAGATCTTTATTAGGTCTAACTTTATGTTCTTTAATTATTTCCACAACTTGTTGTGATTCTATTTTATTATCCATTTTTTTATATTTTATTTACCATAACAAACTAATGGCGTTGTTTGACCAATTGGTGTTATACTTAGTGGGAATATTGCGATTTGTGATTTACCATTTGACGCATTCTCTTTATCTGAACCATCTAATAATGCCTTCATTGCCGCCAACATCAAATTAGGGCTTCCATCTGGCATTGTACCTGTTGGTAATCCTAGTTCTTCAAAATTTGCAATAACATTTAAAAATGCTCTATCTGAGGAATAACCACTTAAAAGTTTTGAGGTTAATAGTAAAGGTAATGGTATATCCCCATTAAATCCTTTTGATGCAATTTTTAATGCCCTTAATAGATCGTCAATCACACTTTTACATTCCCTGAAATCTTTTACAATTTTAGCAATTGAAATTATTAATTCGGTTAAAGATAAAATTATGTTTAATTTTTTATTATTTAACCCTCTAATTACGTCTAAATTTACAGATTGAACTAACGATAAAATGTCTTTCTTGATAATATCAAATAAAATTTTAACAAAAAGTTCTCCAACTCTTGAGGCAAATTTTATAAAAAATGATTTAAGATTTTTGGCAAAATCCATAAATGAACTAACCTGTAAATCTAAATTTTGTCCTAATGATTTTGTTGTTATCATCAATGGTAAAACCACTTTAGGTGAAAGGACTGTGGATACCATTGATTTTGGAAACTCCTTAAGAAATGATAAGTCAATATTTATTTCCAATGGAAACCATCCTGGATTTTTAGTTAAAACATCAGTTAAATTAGCAGCATCATCAATACTATTTGAATTATTCTTACCATCAACAAAGATTAAATTATTTAACGCATTTGTTATACTATCTGAATCAACAGGTAGTTTAACTGTATCACACTCCTCAAATTCAACAACACCCATTTTTATATCAGATACCTTTGAGTCAATAAAACGTAAATCAATGTCTGTAAATTCAAAGAAAGATTCATCAACATTATCATTTTCTGATAATTTTGCAATTCCCGACACATCAATTTCTTTAGTGTTATCAAAACATAATCCTAATATTCTTTGTATGATTAAAAGTATTTTTTGTAGATCTTCCAAATCTGCATTACCATCACCTTTTTTAATTGATACTGCACCTGTTAATTGATTCATTAAGTTAGCGAAGAAATTAGTTTCATCAAAAAGTTTTATTGTTGTGAAGTAATCTTTTAAAAATTCAGAGATTTTATTTGTACTCATTCTATTTTTTAAATCCACCTTAAAAAAACTACCCTGTATTGTTTGTGAAGATACTACATCAAAATAAGACTCAACATACGAAATATCAAATAGTTCTTGACCTGACGTACCTTTATAACTTTGTCCCGATGCCGGAACACTAAATGGTTGATTTATGTTTTGAGTTCTATTATACAACTCTTTATTCATTGAAAATGGAAAACTACTATATTGAATATCTTTTTTCTCATATAATAATTTACCCACATCTGTTGCAGGATCCTCTTTTAATGTGTTAAGTAGGTCAACTGACTTAACTCGAATATAAAT
>Ga0315293_10005176_pt1 | contig 12286 bp, 18 predicted proteins | sample YL17G13_20_MG_FD_203071 | JGI IMG/M metagenome (GOLD analysis project Ga0315293, IMG submission 203071) | Sediment microbial communities from Yellowstone Lake, YNP, Wyoming, USA - YL17G13_20 | ecosystem: Environmental > Aquatic > Freshwater > Lake > Sediment | place: USA: Wyoming | collected... | reverse complement strand
ATAAAAGCATGTGGTATTACTGTATATCTTCCCCCATGAGTAGGGAGAGATATAGTAGATAAATACTCTTTTGTTGTTGTTCCAGTTCTTCTTGGCATAAGTTTAAGATTTTGGTTTTATAATTCCTTCTTTTAATAAGTCATTGACAGTTCTTCCAAACCATCCTTGTAATGTTTGCCACAAATCATTGTCGTAAATATATTGCCACGCAGCAATTACTTCTTCTTCTGAATTTGATTCTATAAATCCTTCAGCAAGTCCTACAGCAGTATATGCATCTAATTTAATATTAGTATTTGTATTCATTTAAAATAATGTTAATTGTCTAATAGGTTTTATAATGTTTTCAATTTCATCAATAATAGACTCTAAATAATACTTTTCGTTTATATTATAGTCTTTCCAAGGTTTGTCTTCATAGTTAATAAATAATTCTTGCATCCACTTTCCAGATTCTAGTTGTATTGTTCTATTATCTGTTTTGTTTCTTTTAACTATTTTACATCCCTTTTCAGTAATATAATATCTTAGAGTAGGTTGTAGTTTTTTTCCTATAACTTCACCATTTATTACACAAGTTTGTTCAAATTGCCAATCACCTTTAATTTTAACACCTCCACAATAATCAAAAATGTTTCTATTGTCTGCTAGGTATTTTTCTGGTGGGATATTATGAACAAAATAATTGTATATTGCTTTAGGTATAATCAAAAAACTTTTATTCTTATGTAGAGCTAGATTCTCAAAATCAAATCTACCTTTACATTTAGCTTTACCTGCTGTATTAATAGCAATGTAGTTATTAACGTCTCCTAATATAATTTTGTTATATTGATCATGTTCTAATTGTAAATTAGTAATCTTTTCCCATTCTGCGCAAATTTTTAAATACTTTTCTTTAGCATTAATAGGTATTATCATTTCTAAACCATCAGTGTTTTGCATTACTGGTGTGCTACCTGGTATGCCTTCTACTAACATTTCATATAACATAATCAAACTCAATTGACCATTTATTGTAATCCTCATTGTGAATTCCGGATCATATAAAAAACAATTTTTATCATTGCTTAATCCATATACTGAATTTAAAATAAGCTTATATACATAGTTTTTAGGATCACTTTTTGGAAGCTTTTTTCTTTCTTCAAAAAACCATTCATATAAATTACAAAATTCACGTTTTGGTAAATGTGCAGGAGACCATTGATTTCTAATAGCTAGATTTGGATAAAAACTTACTACATCTGATGACATTATAATAGTATCTTCTGTAGCTTCGTAAATACCAGATTTTTTAGCACCATGTACACCACCTAAACCAAAATCAGTTTTAATACCCCCATAGTTAATACTATATTTAAAAGCATTTTTAGTTTCATTTGGATTTATTACTAGTTTTTCAAATTGATTTAACAATCTTTGAAATTCTCCCGTGTTGAACTTAATATATGGTAGGATAATGTTTTTAACAACTATTTCTTTTCTAAAGGTTCTGAGTTGTTTTAAATCATATTTATTCATACCAGTTTCCTTACTTAAAAATAGTAAGAATAATTCTCTGCTTATTTTAGGTTCAGAAGCACTAAATAGATTAATACTGTAATCTTTTGTAAGTGTTTTTCTAAGATTAATCTGTTCCTTACTTAGGTTCATAATTTGCTTAGTTGATTTTACATCATTTTTACAATAGCCAATTATATCATTAATTTCTTCTAATGAGGTTATATTAGCTGAATGATGAATTGGCATATCTTGTATAGTATACCAATCCATACTATATTGTATCCATTTTAATGAACTTCTTTTAGCTGGATTATCCCAATGATTAAGTTTAAATACATCAATATTATTAGTAGTTAACTTCCATTCAGGATATTCAGGGCTCTCATTTTGGCTATTAATGAGTTTTTGAGCAAAATTGTATAATATATTAGCTATTTGACAACCTGTAAAATCTTTCCATTCTTCATAGTTAGCAAATATATACTCTAATATTTGTGAGTCAAAGTTTATACCATTGAATGATATAAGCCAACCTTTTTTTTGTTTTATTAATTTAATAAAGTCTACAAATTCTTTAAAGTCATTTCTAAGATCATGAACAACAAATACTTTATCTTCATCTGTTTTATAATCTTCAAAACAAGCTATAAAACAATTTTGTAGAGTTTCTAAATCATATACTGATTTATTCATAAAATTTGTTTTAGACAAAAAGAGGAGGTATAAAACCTCCTCTTATTGTTATCATGAGTATTAATTTTCTAAAGCGAGATTAGTGACGGAGCACCTTCAAGTTTAGTTCCATTCATATAAGATTTGTAATTAAAGGTATCTGAATTAACAGCATAAGTTTTTATAAATTCTTCAATATCAGTCTTTTCCATAAGATAATACTCAAAAAAGGAATCTAATGTAACTCTTTGCTCTTTTACTTCTTTACCATTGTTTCTTTTACCAATCTTCATATATTGTGGATCTCCATTATCATCAATTCTTGGAACCATATGTAGAACTTGTTTATTAAATCTAGAAATAATAGCTAAAAGCTTTCCTTCTGGATCAAATAATACCTCTGAATACGGGCAATTCATTGATGCTGGAATAATCTTGAAGGTCTTATTAGTACCCCAAGTACTGTGTATGAGAAGCATATTCTTCCCAATTGTTGATTCTGTCATGTTAGTTAGTTTAGATTACAAATTAAACATTAATATTTTGAATATGCAAATTTTTAATTTCTAAAGTTAAATTTTCTTTTTCTAAATCTGGTGGTGAACATAGTTCTCCTACTTCTTTTAAAATATCAATATTAACACCTAGAAGATCAGAATACAATCTAAAATACTTTTCAGGATACAAATAACTATGTACATGTGTGTATTTTATAGATTGAGCAAAAAAAGTTACTATTTTCTTTTTTAATTCTGCTGATAATTTGGAATATTTGCCATTAACAAAATTGTTTATATCTTGCTTAAACACCTTAAAATCAAAGATATACGCACCTATGGAATCATCTAATAAAAAGAAATTATCATATAATTTGTTACCATATAAGTGTTTAGATTCAAAAGCTTTAAACTCTTTATCTGAACGTAAATGATATAAACATATTAGTTTTTGATCATTTAATGTGTATTTGTTATCCCATTGTGTATAACATTCAACAGGAACAATACTATTCCCCTTTTTAATATCAAGAGCTGGGTATAAAAACACCCTACTTTTTTGAAAGTATTCTTTATATACATTTTTAATCATAAAAAAATTTACATATTAGTTACAGTAAATGCCTGCCACCAACAAATTCAAAAGGTAATGAATAATCCTTTGATATATAATGATAATGTGCAGCTGTTAATGCATTATTGAGGTCATCATCCCATTTTGACATGGTTTCATTAGATACTTCAAATATACATACCTGTTGATATTTATCAATTACAACAAAATTAAATTTTATACTCCAAGAATCATCATATTTTTTATAATCGTTGATAACAAGTCTTTTATAAATTGCAGCTTGCAATCCATAGTTATAATATTCTATACTTTCTTTGAATTCAGATACTGTTTTACCAGAGGTTTTTAAATCATTTATATAGATTATCTTTTTAGAGTGATCTATAACTAGATTATCAACAATACCTTTTAAGCCAAAAGGATATAAAATATCTGTTTCTATATTTTTATATTTTTCTTTTGTTTCCATATATAGCTCATTATGAACTTCATAAAGCTCAAAGTCTGATTTTTCAAGACTCATTAATGAATTGACATTTTTGTTGTTTTTAAGGATTTCTACAGAGCTTTTACATTTTTCATAAGTTTCTTGATCTAATAGTATTTTGTTTCCTTTTGTTATAAGAAATTCAAAATATGATTTAGTTTCTTCTGTTATGATTTTTGCAATTCTTTGTTCATCTGTTTTAAGTGATTGATGTAAATTCATTTCTTTCAATACATCTAATACTTGTGTACCTAAATCTTCTAAATTTATTGGTAATACGGTAGATTTACCAAAACTTTCATTAAGAACAGGTGCAAAATTTTGATATAATTGAAATACTTTATCAATTGTAAGTCTAGTGTTGTCTGTAGGTAATTTTGAAGGAGTGATTATGAATTGATTTTTAAATGTATCATTATCTAATAGTAAGCAATGAATTACCTTACCTTCCACTAAATATGATTCTATTTTGTCATCCTTCTCTTGAAGGATATAGTGGTTATAATATAACCGGGGACTATACATTAATTTATTTAATCCTGAATAACTTAAAAATAACTCTTGAGAATAAAATTTATCCTCAAGAGCTATAACATCTTGTGCGTTTGTCATGCAAATATACGATTAATTATCTTCATCTGTTTCATTCATTTCTAAATGTTCTTCATCTTCATCTTCCTCTTCTTCTTCATTATCATTTTTATCATCTATTACAGTATCATTGTTATCAAATTTAATATCTGTTATTTTAAAATGATCAAACCTATTGTTATTTTGCATTTCTTTAAAAGCTATTGGCATTAAAATGCTTTTATTTTCTTCTGAAAGTAAATTTCTTTCTTTAAGGCATACTATAAGATCATCTAAACAAAGTCTAGACATATCATATTTTGAACTTAAATTAAAAAAAGAGGTAAGTGCTTTAAAATTAACATGTGCTCTATTTCCAGAATTCCACATTTTTTCACCATATGATTTAAACAATAATAAAATATATACAGCTGATTTTTCATAATCACAATTAGCTATTAATTCCATAGCTAATTTTATATTATGATGATCATTACTATCTAAAATTTTATTTAACTCATCATAGCTATCTTTATTTAATATAACAGAATCATTAATTAGTCTAAGTATATTATTTTGATTATATACTTTTTTACCATTAAGCATTTTATTTATAGTATCATAATTATCTATACTGTAATATTTATCATGATGATTACTACTAGCTTTTAAGTTTATATTTTTTGTATTTGCAAAACTATTTTTTATACGATAACTATTAAATTTTATTTTTGTAGTTACTGATGATGATACATTATCTAAATTTAAATTAGATGTTTGATTTATAAAAGTTAATATTGCTTTATTGTTAGGAAATACTAAATTAGCAAATGTTATAAAATCAGTATAATCTGTTGTTGAACCCCAATCACTATCAGTATATTCATCAATAAACTTTTCGCTAATAAATACAATATTAGCTTTATCACTATTAGTTGTTATTTTAACTTGGTGTTTTTCACAAAAACCTTTTAATTTAAATCTAGGTACAGAACAATCTTTACTAAAATATAAATTATCTCCAAGCATAGGTTTATAATCATTACTATTATAAAATATATTTGTTTTATCAGATATAAAACACATAATAATTTCATATGATATGCCAGTAATTATATTATTAGTTTTTACTATTTCATTAATTTTTATTACTTTTTCAAATACATCATTCATCTTTAATTATATTAATTATTTCTATGTTTGGAGAAAAATGTTTATACTTATCTTTTAATTCTATAATATTAATATTAAAAAATTCGTTTTTTATTTGTCTTGTTATTTTTTCAATAATGCTGTTTTTGCATTGTTCAAATATCCAAGGTGTTAACCAATTTTTATAGTTTAAATGTTTACAAAAAGCTTCAGGAGATTGACAATATATAGTATATAATTCTGAAGTATCTCTAAAATTTCTACTTGCTTTTGTTCTAAGATTAACCAGTCTTGATGTATGATAACCATGTTTTGCTAATTTCCATATCCAATATATTGATTCTTGAACATTACATTTATTTAAAATAGCTTGTGCTACAGTGTGATTTTCAACATCTTTACTACTTATCATGCCTAATAAAGAATTATAATCATCTTCATTAAGAATTGTACCACCTCCAATTGGAGATGGTACAGAACTTATTTTTTTACTCATATTAAAGTTTATTTCATTGCCATTTTAATCACTTCCGGATTAAGCATCATACCTTGAAATTTTTGTTTATTAGCATTAAGAATTTTCTTAACTATGATATACTTTAAATCATTAGTTAATGTATCTTCATCAGTAGATAATTTAATCAATCTGTCAATGATTTTCTTTGTTATACTGTTAGTTTCACTATAATTGATTGTATAGTTAATTATTCTTGTAGTCAATATACTTGCAATATCTGCACGATAATTGTCATCTCTACCAATACAATTACGTAATTCACCTATAATATATGCTTCATTTTCATGTAACAATACATCTTTAGGCGTTACTAATTTGTCTAATCTGTTATTAATAAATGTAGTAAACATTGTAGAAAATTCAACTCCTACTGAACCTTCACCAATCATTTGAATAAGTGGTAATTCATTTTTAAATTCTGGGATAGAACTGATTGAATTAAAGAAAGTCATAATACTTCTTGGATTTGTATCATCTTTTACTAATTCAGGGTGTAACAATAAGAAGTTAATACATCTTGTATCAATATCTTGTTTTTCAGCCCATCTAGCCCATACATCTACATCAAATTTAAAATTTACTGTAATAAATCTAGTTTTTTGAGCTGAATCTAAGCTAGTTACATTATAATTCCCGTCATCTGGATTAGTAGTAAGAATAATATGCCAGTTTTTAGGTAAACACCATGAATAATAGGTTTGTGTTTCTATTAATGTCATGGTTGCTTGCATGAATCTAGCATCTGCTCTTGTATAATCATCTAGAATTAAAATACCACCTTCCTTTTTGTTATTAATCCATTCAGGAGCAGCATAAGACATGCGTTTGTTACCTGTTGGTTTATATTTACTTGCTATATACTGTGGTAATAAAGTTTCTGGTACCCATTTAGATACCTTATCTTCATTTACAATTTCATATTCTTTAAGTGGAAAACCAACTAAATCAGATAAATCTTCTAATTCTGCAAGATTTAATCTTACAATATCCATATTTAATTCTTGAGCAAGTTGTACTATAGAAGAAGTTTTACCAATTCCTGCAGGTCCTTCAACATTTACACATACTGGAGTTATACCTTTCTCTTGAATGGTTTTATTATTTGCAATTATATGATGCATAAAGTTTTTTAATTCTTCTGCATTTAAACTGATTTGATGATTTCCTTTTGACATACTTAGTTTAATTGAATTTTAATTCCTTGAAGTTCCTCATTCATTGTTCCATTTGTGGAAATAGCCCATAATACTGGACCTTTGCATTTATCTGGTGCTGATGCTTCTCCATCTGTGAAGTAGACTAAACAACTGTATTCTTTATTGTGTTCATTATAATAATCACATACTGGTTCAAAGCTTGTACCACCTCTACCATGTATGTTCATATCTGCATTTACATTAAATTTACCTATATGACTAATTGCTGTATCACATTGAATAACAGTTATTTCTGTACCTGTTTTATTAATATGATGCAATTCATTCATAAATTCTTTAAGTTCTTTTGTACTAACTGAACCTGAAGTATCTACACCTACTAATATTCTACGTTTTGGTTTAACTTTAAGACCAGCAGCGTCTTCAAATCTTATATTTTCTTTTCTGCGGGTTCTTTTAGTAAATACTTTAGTAGAACCTCCTGCAAATCTTCTTAGAAAAGCTCTCCAATTGAATTTAGATTCTTCTATTTGATTAAGTCTTTCTAATATCTCAGCAAATTCACCAGGGATTGTTCCTCTAGATTTTTCTACTTGTTCTGCTATTTCTTTTAAGATATGTGCAGTTTGAGTATTAATTAACTTTTTAGTAGCTTCATCTAATTTTTCAAATTCACCCCAATCATGTGATGGCAAGTTTACATCTTGTTCTTTATTTCCTTTTCCTATAGTAACTTGTATTGAATATTCACCTTGTCCCATTCCTTCAAGCATTTTATCTAAGTTAGGACAATTACCTTTCTTATTAGATGCTTTTAATAATTTTTCATAGTAATATTCAGTACCTTTTTTAGTTTCTAATTTTAATTCAGGAAACAAACTAAGAGTCATGCCACCTTCAGGTAACATGTCTTTATCTATATATTGATTTATTTCTAAATCCATTGCTATATTAGCAATTTCTTTATTAGTAAGAAAATCAAAATCTGTTAAATGAAAAAATCCAATATGCAAAAGTTCATGTTTCAGCAATCCTTGATGATTTAATTCACTTAATTTATTCCAAAATTCTTCATTAATACTTAATTGATAGTTAATACCATTTCTGGATACTCCTGCAGTTGGGACATTTTTATCCCATATTTTATTTAACATAATCAAAAACATACCATAAAAAGGTTCACTAAGCATTAAATTTTTAGATGCTTTCGCTAAGGATTCTGCTTTGTTTATCATTTTGTTTTAGTTTAATTGTTATTTCTGTATCTTCTATAAAATCAAAACCTAAATTTTTAATTGATTCAAATAAATGTTTAGCAAAGTTATCAAGAAAAAACTGTATATCAGATTCTGATTGTTTATTATCAATTAGAATTTTTAACAATAATTTATAAGTTAAAGACTGATCTGCAGATCCACTTGAAATTTTTATTAAATTATTTATTTTTTTATATGTTTTAGTTGCATTATTTGTCCATAATTCATTTGAAACATTAGCTTTCTTTTTTAACAAAAAAAGCATTGTTAGATTAGATTTAAAATCTAAATTATTAAGTGTATTTAAACCTACTACTTTATTTTCTTTATCATTTGAATCAAGCATGTTTAATATTGAATCAAATTCTTTTATGGTAATTTTAATTTTTTTCATTAATCTTCAAGTTTTAAAGTTTTAATCATCCACATTGGTTTGGTTTCTGCTTGTATAGCATCAATCCATTCTTTTGCTGTAGGAATATATCCATTGCAATCTTCTCTTATATGTTGCTCTGCTACATATCTAGTATATACTACTTTACCTTCACTATTTTTAAATTGAACACCAAACCGTGCTTCACATTCAAAAACACCTTCAGAATGATGTCTAAATATTCTATGGAAACTATGTCCATACCATCCTTTAGTTTCATCAAGCCATTGGTGAATATGCATGTAATCTTCAACATTACCTCCCCATTTTTTAAAAGAACTTTTTGAGTGTTGTGCTGGATGACTCATAATCCTGCTTTTTTAATAAAATGTTTAGATACTTCAGGTATATGTTTCTTGTAATAAGGTTGGTTGTCTTTACACCAAGCTTTCACTTCTTCTTTTTTTTCTTGTGTCATCAGTCTTCTATTTTAAAAGTTTTAATCATAAGTTCTTTGTTAGTTTTAAATAATTCTACAGCTTTCAAAAATCCAGCTTCATAACCTTCTTTTATATCTATTTGATGGTCATAGTCAGCTGTTGTACTAACTCCCATTTCTAATTTTACTTTGGATTCAGCATATTCCATAGCTAACCCCCAATGATTAATATAATCTTCCATTAGTCTTTTATTTTAAGGTTTATAATCAATTTTTATTTCTAAAAATAACCATGCATAACTAGCATGTATTCCTTTTAATCTTTTTGGAATTAATTTCCATTCCAATAAATTAATTTTTAATGTTATTTGTTTCATTAGTCTTCTATTTTTAATGTTTTAATTAATTTCTTCTTCATTAAGTTTTCCTGTAGTTTTATAATATTCTTCATGTTGAATATAAATATTATTGTGAATTACAAATTGTCCAGATGGTATATGTAAATCCATAGAACCATATCCACCTTCATTATTCCACCAATCTTCAACATTATCAAGTTGTCTAAAACATAAACTTTCTATATAAATTCGTACATCAGGTTTTATAATTTCTTTATCTTGTGATGTAAAAGATTCTTCTTCTGATTCTCCAAATTTTACAAAATATATTTCATCAATAGCTCCACTATCTCCACCTCCAGAATATTTTATTATTACTTTTTCATAACTTAAATCAGATAAGTAAGTCATTACACCTAATAAGTTTAATTCTTTTGTTTTCATATTTATGTATATTTAGTAATTCCATATTGTGACATTAACAAAGCATCAACTAATCCATCATGTGGTACTTTAGCTACAGAACCAAATGTTAATTTAAGTTTTGGAAATAATCTTTTAGCAGCTATAAGTGCCATTGCTTTTGTATCTCGTGTATTTTTACTTGATTTTTTAATTTCAGCAACACCAATAAACATTTCCTTTTGCCATTGTCTTGGTGGTACTTTAATAAATGGTATACTTAATGCTATACATGCCATTTCAACTGCACCAGCTTGATGACCCATTGAAAATGCAGTTTGTTTTGCTGAACCAAATATTACACCTAATTTTTCAAATATTACTAATCCATTACCGCCTTCATAAGGAGTTAGTATATCATATAAACTCTGATAGTCTAATTCTGTCTTAATCATTGGCATTTTAATATTTGATATTTCTTTATCTTTTTCTTGTATACAAATTGCTCCATGTTTACCAATATCTATACCTATAGTAAATCTTGGTAAAATTCTTTTTTTAGCTTTCATATTGTTTATTTTAATTTAATTGATAATATTGGCATAAGAACTTCTCTTACTTTATTAATACCATGTATTTCTATAGAATCTGAAAGATCCTTTTCCATTTTTAATATTACATAAGGTAGGTCATACTTTTCATTATATTTTTGCATTGCTTTAATTCCCGGTTCATCATTATCAAATAAAGTACAAATTTTCTGATATTTGTTTTTAAATGCATGTATAATATGTTCGGGTATTAAAGTATTCTCACTATCTGGAGCAATTGCTTCAGCATTTTTAAATCCTAATTTGACAAATGTCATTAAATCTTTAAGTGAACTGCATATTATTAGATAAGGTACTTGCATTGTAATTTGATCCATACCCTGTATATAATCTTTTACTTTGATAAATTTAGTGTCTTTAATTTTAGGTTGATATACCTTATATAAAGTACCATCTTTTTTAAAGTAACCATAAATATAATGTCCTGAAATAATAAGTTCTTTTGTTTCTTCATTTTCAATTTTACTCATGATATATTGTTCAAGAGGATAAACATTATATTTTTCTAATAAACTTGAATTAATGTGATATTTAGACCAATATTTTTGATCTATGTTTGTCCATGTTCTGGTTTTAAAATCAGTTACCTTGTATTTAGATTGTTGTTTAAATTCTTTTATTGAAATATCTCCATTATTTAATACATATTGGTTATAATCTTCAATAAGTTTATGTGCAGCTTCACCTCTAGTACTTAATGAAAATAGTTTTTGTATTAGATTTAAAGCATCTCCTGAATTATCTGTTGAAAAGTCTTTATATCTATAATCATTTTTATTAGCTGAAAAATAAACAAACATTGAAGGATTTTTATCTTTTAAGTTAAATATAGATTTCATTTTTACATCTTGCCCGCATAATTTTTCTTGTAGATTTAAATAATATTCAAATGCCCATGTTTTAGGAACATCTTTTAAATCTGAAACTAAAGATTTAGTTCTAATCATAGTAGTTAAAATAAAAAAGAGAAGACATTACATCTTCTCCTTTGTTATAACATTGTAATTACATTGTAATTACATTTATAGTTCAAAATCAGAAGCTGTACTTGTTGTATCAGCTCCAAAACTTGTAACATTTTCAATTTTTTTCTTTTTAATGTGGTCAACATCATTATATTTCATGAGTTTACTTTTAGGTTTATCACAAATTTCAAATGGAACCTCACCTTTTGAGTATTTTGGTAAGAATAGGTCATAATTAGTATAACCATCTTTATTTAAATATTCTTTACCTGCAATACAAAAATTCATTGATACATCTTTAAATGGTTTGTCTTTGCTAAATTTTTTAACTAAAGACTCAATAGTGTCATGTTTACCATCTTGATCAAGTAACCATGTAGTATCTAGCTCTTTACAGATGCTATTTAAATATTTCATGATTTCAGTATCTCTACTGATTACAATTCCAGATTTTGTTGTACCATCAGCATAAGCCCATTCACTTGCTTTTACTTTTCCAACTTGTCCTTTGTGTCTACCTAATTCAGGTTTATCTTTATTAATATAAAAACCTTCAAATTCCGGACCTCTATCTACACCTTCTAGATGTAAAACAAGATGATAAGAACCTGGTTTAAATGTAAACTCATCAAGAGTTACATCATTAATTTTAGCCACACAATTGCTTGGCTGTAGTGTTTTAGGAGTTCCTCCTCCTGAAATTGGGATGTTTTTTGTACTTAGCTTGCTCATTTTTATTTACATTTTAGTTATTAAATTTATTTTTCATA
>Ga0315293_10005174_pt1 | contig 12287 bp, 9 predicted proteins | sample YL17G13_20_MG_FD_203071 | JGI IMG/M metagenome (GOLD analysis project Ga0315293, IMG submission 203071) | Sediment microbial communities from Yellowstone Lake, YNP, Wyoming, USA - YL17G13_20 | ecosystem: Environmental > Aquatic > Freshwater > Lake > Sediment | place: USA: Wyoming | collected... | reverse complement strand
TCTCACTTTGTTTTTGGATCTTTATTATATCTAGTATCTGTTGTTTTTTGTATTTGTTTAATAATCTTTCGCATATCTTTTCAGTTGTTGTCTTAACTAGTATTTTCTTGTGTGTTATCTCTCCAAGTTTTAGTTTGTCGTACAATGCTGCGTCGATGATTATGATTTTTTGTTTTTTCTTTTTGATTTCGTCTTTTATTTGTTTTATTATTTCTGTGTGTGTTATCTTGTTTAGTTTTTCTAGTTGTTTTTTGTTGTTGAATACTATTTGTCCTAATTTTTTCCTGTCTACTTTTCCTTTGGTTATTGCTTCGTTTCCGAATGATGTTATTATCTTGTCTTTTTTTTGTTCAAGAACTTTCCATCCTATCTTGTCCGGTTCTATCAACGCTGCTCCTTTTTCTTTTAGCATGTTTGCTATTGTTGTCTTTCCTGCTCCTAGAATTCCTGTTACAGCAATTACCACCATGTTGATGGCTATTCTTGTTTTATTTATAAATTTTTACTAGAAAATTTTTATTAGAATTATTGAGAAGGAAATAGGTGAGGTTTTGGGCCTCACCCGAGATGATTTTAGGCAAACCGCACAATAAATAGCCTTTATTGTCAGCATCTGCCGTTTCCTCTTTTTCCCTTGTGTGTCCTTTGCGTGTGTTTTCTCTACATCCACGAATATGAAAATGAAAAAGCTCTCCGGAACTGTGTGTGAGGGGTGGTTAAGAATAAGTACCAGAGAGCCCAGTGATTGTTAGTAAGTCATTACTAGTTGATCTTCTACCTCCCATGTTTTTAGGTTTCTTTTGTCGAGTGCGTGTTTGATTTGTTGAGCGATTAGATCATCTGTGAGGAAACTGTCTTGTAGGTATAGAAATTTTGTGTCAAAAATGAGTTTCTGCACCTTTTTTTTGAATTCCATCACATACACCTCTTGTATTATTTATATGTATACAAGTATATAAATGTTACTATTTCGTATACTGGTGTACCTAAGTACACAACTAGTATATACCACTTATACGCCTTATAACCTTAGAATTATGCGTTTTAGCTAAACTATTGTAAATAAATAAGATATGATTTTGGGGTTTTGAACAATTCAAAAATCGGTTTATCGTCGAGTGCTCGTCTTAAGAAACCTTTAAAAGGGTTTGCTGTTTAACTGCTTTTATGGAATATGATATAATATTCGTCGTTGGAGAATTATTTTTTGATCATCCTTTATGTGGCACTGCTATTTTGAAGAGGCTGCTAGAGAAGAATGGTTATTCAGTCGGCATTATTGATATGCCTAAAAAAGATGTTGATGTGAAAAAGTTAGGCAGACCAAAGCTTTTTTTTGGTGTAAGTTCGGGTAGTATTGATTCTATGGTCAGGAATTATACTCCTTTGAAGAAGATGAGGATTGACGACAAAAATCTTGATTACAACGAATCAGTTCCTGACAGGGCAGTTATTGTATTCAGTAATTGGATTAAGAAATTCTTTAAGGATTCAAAGATTGTTCTTGGCGGAACTGAAGCTAGTTTAAGGAGATTTGTGCATTATGATTATTGGGAGGATAATCTAAGGAAACCTATTTTGTTTGATTCTCGTGCTGACATTCTTGCATTTGGCAGTGCTGAGAAGCAGGTTTTGGAGATTGCTGATAGTTTGAAGCAGGGAAAGGATTTGGATAATATCAAAGGAACTTGTATCATTAGTAAAGAAGTTCCTAAAGGTTTTGTTGTTTTGCCTTCTTATGATGAAGTTGTTGGTTCTAAGGAAAAATTTTGTGAGATGCAGAACTTGCTTTCTAACAATAAGAATTTAGTTCAGAAGATTGATAACAGGTTTGTGGTACAATATAAGAGTCCAAAATACACGTCGAAAGATTTGGATGAGTATTACGAACTTCCTTTTACTAGAAAAACTCCATCAAAACATCTGAGAGGTTTTGAGTTTAGTGTTGTAACTCATCGTGGTTGTATTGGTGAATGCAATTTTTGTTCTCTAAAATTGACTCAAGGTAACAGGATTATTTCTAGGAGTGAAGAATCTATTTTAAGGGAGATAAAGAACATAACAAAACTTCCTTTTTTTAAGGGTAACATCGACGACTTTGGAGGGCCTTCTGCTAACATGTATGGTATGGATTGTGATAAATGTAAGGATAGTTGTATTGATTGCAAGAAACTTGATAGGTCAAATAAGAGGTTGATTGATTTGCTTAAAAGAGTTAGGAGTGTTGATGGTGTGAAGAATGTTTTTGTCAGGAGTGGTATTAGGTTTGATCTTGTTTCTCCTGAATATTTAGAGGAGATTGCAAATCATCATGTTTTTGATTCTTTACGGGTTGCTCCTGAACATGTCGATAAGAATGTTTTGAAGTTGATGAATAAGGATAAGGGCAACATTAAGAAGTTTATTCAAGACTTCAGAAAGCTTGGTTCTGAGAAAAAATTATGTTTTTATTTTATGGTTGCTCATCCTGGTTGTGGTTTGAAAGAAGCAGAGGAATTGGCAGATTCTCTTGAAGGTTTGGAGAATGCTGAAGCAGTACAAGTCTTCACTCCTACCCCCATGACTATATCGACGTGTATGTATTATACTGGTTTGAATCCTAAGACGATGGAAAAAGTGTATGTTCCTTATTCTTTTTCTGAAAAGAAAAAACAGAAGAGATTGGTCATGGATAAGCTAAATAAGAAGAAATAAGTGCCTTTTTTTAAAAAATGATTTATTTTACCTTTATTTTCTTATAATTAACTTAATTTGGCCTTTTATAAAATTATGTTTTTTTACTTTCTATTAAAGGCTAATGACTTATCCTGACTAGTTTATAGCTCTTAATAATTCTTCAAAAATGATGTTTTCAAAACATTTAAATAGTTATCAGTATACATATATGTATATTAATATACAATTAATACAAGTTGTATACTAAATGGGTGTTAATTAACCATTAACATCGATTACGTTGGGGGTACCGAGCTATGCTCGAGTATCTAGTTCAAAGTCATTGTTGCTGGCTAGCGAATTTGGGTCAGTTAATGATGGCTTAGATGTTCAAAGTTGCAGTTGCTGGCTAGCGAATTTGGGTCAGCAATAGTGACTGATGTTCATAGTTGCTGTTGTCGGCTAGCGAATTTGGGTCGATGATAGTAATTTATGTTCACAGTTGCTGATGGTGGACGAGCGGATTTGCGTTCACATGTAAGCGACTAAGCTTGTAGGTTGCGATAGCTGGCTAGCGAATTTGGGTCAGCAAAAGTAGCCTACTTTCACTGTTGCTAATTTGTAAGCTAGCGAATTTGGGCTTGCAATATGAGCGACTGATAGGGTTACGTATGCCGACTAGCGGATTTGGGTTGGTCGTCGTGACTTCTATAATAAAATAGATTGGAGACTGGCTGAAGATGTTAGAGAAAGAATTGATTAGTTTGGCTGTTTTGTTCTTGTTTGTAGCTGTTGGAGGAATAATTGCTGCTAGGGTTAAGCAGCCTATTGGTATCGGTCTTCTTTTGGTTGGTGCAATCATTGGTCCTAACATGCTTAATCTGATCAAGGATCAGAGCATTATTGAGTTGATGATTGATTTTGGTGCTATATTATTGTTGTTTGTGATTGGTTTAGAATTTGCTATTTCTAAGCTTTTGAGGATTGGTGCTAAGTCTATAATGTTTGGTGTTTTGAAGACTGGTGTTGTTTTTTTCATGACTTTTGAGACTTTTTTGTTTCTTGGTTTGGGTGCTCAGTTGGGAATAATTTTTGGTATCATCTTATCTTTCTCTAGCACTGTTGTTATTGTGAAGATTTTGGAGTCTAAGGGTTTGTATAATAGGGAAGAGATGCCTTTGCTTATTGGTGTGTTGTTTGTCGAGGACATAATTGCTGTTATCATATTGACTTTCCTTTCAAAGTCTGCTGAGGTTGGTGGAACTTTGGGTATTTTCGAGCAGATTTTCATATCCATGGCTGTTTTGAGTTTCACTTATATTATCATGTTGAAGATTGCTAATCCTATTATTTCTTGGTTCATCAAGAATAGTAGTGAGGATTTGAGTCCTTTCATCGCTTTAGGTATGTGTGCTGGTTTCAGTTATTTGGCTTATGCTTTGGGTTTGTCTCCTGCTACTGGTGCTTTCTTGGCTGGTAGTGTTGTTGCTTCATGCCCTCATGTTAATCTTTTCAAATACTCTGTCAAACCTTACACTGAAACATTCACTTCATTATTTTTCTTGTCTATGGGTACAATGGTTAATTTCGCGTCTTTGAGGACTATGCTTCCTTTGACTTGTGTGCTTGTGTTGTTGGTTATTGTTTCACGTTTTGTCGCTGTTGGTTTCATGAGTTCGTTGATCACTAATTTTAAGAAGGAGCAGGTCATCTTTTCTAGCATAGCGATGGTTGCTGTTAGTGAGTTTTCGTTGTTGATTGCTAAGATGTCTATGGGTTTGAATATTGGTTTTGATATTGTGTCTTTGACTGCTTTCATGATTTTCATAACTTCAGTTATCATGTCGTTTTCGATAAGCCATTATGAGAAGGTTTCGACAATTATTGATGATGCTCAGGTTCCTAAGGATTGGACTAGCAAACCTAAGAGTCTTTCAAGGTACATTAATTTGTTGATTAATGAGTTGGATGTTGAGAACGCTAATACTAAAATGTTCAAGAGGTTGTTTTTCAATGTTGGCATGAGCTTGTTTAGTGCTTTGTTGGTTGTTATTGGCTGGAGAAGGATTGTTATGTTGTTGGGCAGCAGTGATTTGAGTGTTGTCAGTATTTATTTGAGTCATGTTGCTGGCTTTGCTTTGACTGGTTATTTGTTGTATGTCTGTTATATTAATAGTAAGAAGATGTACAATATTTTGGCTGTTATCTTGTCTAATAATGACTCTTTCCATCTTGGTAAGAGCATGAGGATACTTAACAACTTGTTGATCACTTTGGCTTTGTTTTTGACAGCAGTGTTTTCGCCTTTTGTTTTGGCAAATTTGCCTTTTTGGGTTAATGCTGTGCCTTTCGTGTTGATTGGTTTTGCTGTTATCAGGCTTGTTAAGACTGTCAGGATTATTGAAAATTTCAGTGCAAGGAAGAACGCTTTCCATGATTGCAAGAAGAGTGTTTCTTTTTTCGCAAAGCCTGTTGAGGATGAGCAACAGGATGCTTAAGTTTTTATACTAATTCTTTATTTTTTGTTTTATGAAAGATTTTGTTTTTATGGTTGCTCCTTTGGAGGACATGACTAGTAATGCGTTCAGGACTGTGTGTTATAGGTATGGTGCTGATTTGACTTTTACTGAGCTTGTTAGGTTTGAGTCTTTAGCGAAGAACAACAAGAGTACTTGGGATAGGATTATTTTTCATGATGAAACTCCTACTGTTATCCAGCTTATTGGTCATAAGGAGCAGTTTTTGAAGAAGTTTTTGAGTATGTTTGAGCCGAGTAAGGGTTTTGAGGGTTTTAATCTTAATCTTGGTTGTCCTGCTCCTAATTTTGTTAATTTTGGTGCTGGTTGTGCTATGGTTAAGCGTGTTAGTAAGACTAAGAAGCTTGTTGAGGTGATAAAGGATAGGGGATATAAGGCTAGTATCAAGCTTAGGCTTGGTCTTAACAGGTTTGAGAAGGATAGGAAGGTTTATCTTAATCTTATTGATGGTGTTGATGCTGATTTTTTTGTTGTTCATGCTAGGCATGGCCAGCAGAGTTATAATGAGCCTGCTGATTTTAGTGTTTACGCTGATTGTGTCAAGACTGGTAAGTCTATTATTGCTAATGGTGATATTAAGACGAAGGAACATATTGAATCATTGAAGAGTATTGGTGTTAGGGGTGCTATGATTGGTAAGCCTGCTGTTCTTGATCCTTCTATTTTTAACAAACTGAAGGGTTTGTCTTGTCCTTCTGCTGATGTGATGATTAAGGAGTATACTATTTTGACAGAAAAATATGATGAACCTTTTCGTTATAGAAAGAATGTTTTGAAGAGGATTGGTAAGAGTGATTTCTTTGGTGTTGGTGAGTCTGTTAATTTGTGATTATTGTTTGAAGAAATCAGTTATTCTTTTTTTGTAGTCTTTGTCTATTATTACTTTGTTGTCTTCTGTGAAGCTTTTGTAGTAGTTTGGCCATGTGAATCTTTCGTCTAGGAAAACTATTACTCCTCTGTCTGTTTCTGTTCTTATGCATCTTCCTGCGCTTTGCAGGCATTTGTTCATTGCTGGTGTTATGTATCCGTAGTCCCATCCTTTCTGGAATTTTTTGTCGTAGTATTGTATTAGTTGTTGTGTTTCTAGGTCTGGTTTTGATAGTGGTAGTCCTACTACAATTACTGCTTTTAGGAAGTCTCCTGGTAAGTCTATGCCTTCTCCAAAGCTTCCTGCTGCTACTCCTAATAAGACTGCTCCTACATCTTTGTATTTCTTGAATTGTTCTAATAATTGCGTTTTTTCTTCTTTTGACAGTCCTGGTTCTTCTGTGAATATTGTTTTGTTGCACATTCTTGTGAAGTGTCTGTTTACTGCATCTCTTAATTTATAGCTTGGAAAGAATATTGCTGAGTTTCCTGGAACGATGTTGCATATTTCTGCTGTTATTTGTGCTATTCTTTTATATTGTTCTTCGTCTCTTTTTGTGAATTTTGTTGTTGTTTCTGGAACTACTATTGTTAGTTTGTTGTCTTGTGGGAAGATGTTTTTGTATTCTCTTAATATTGTGTCTTCTGGCATTCCTAGTAAGTCTTTGTACATCTGTGTTGGTTTGAGTGTTCCGCTCATTATTATTGTGCTGTGTGCTTGTTCAAATATTGGTTTTGTTACAAGTGATGGGTCTAGGCAGCGATAGCTTAGTGTTGTTATTGGTCCTATTTTTGTTATTGTTCTATTTAGTATTCTTGCATATCCTTCATCTTCTCCTTGCCATTCTTCCAAAAACATTGCTATTGTTGCTGTGCTGCTTTGTTTTTGTTCTTCTCTTATCTCATCTCCTATCGCTTGTAGTTTCTCTATTAGTTGGTCGTAGTCCATTATGTTGTCTATTTTTTCTGTGAATTCTTGTTTTGTTATCAGGCATTCGTTTCCTTGTGTTATTTTTTGTTCTAATTGTTCTAGTATGTGTTTTATTTCCTCTAGGATGAGAATTATGTCTTCATGGTTGTATTTTTTTGCTTCTTTGATTGCTCTGCTTATTGTTATGCTTGTTAGTCTTTGTGTCATCAAGTCTCTTACTCTATTTCCTAAGTTGTGTCCTTCATCTACGATGATTATGCTTTCTTCCATTGTTTTTTCTGTTCTTGTAAAGAATGAGTTTCTTATTTTTGGGTTGAATATGTAATAATAGTCTGCGACAACAACTTTTGCTTTTGTTGCTAGTGTAGTACTTATTTCGTAAGGGCACATTTTGTAATCATTGCATATCTTGATTACGTCTTCGTTATGGCATGGACCTATTTCTTGTATTTTGTTCACTACAAATTTTCCTTCTATTGTTGGTTTTCCATTTTTTGTCCTTGCATTTGTGTAATACTCGCACTTATCTTCTTCTCTTTGTTTTTTGCAGTACTCGTTGAATTCATTAGTAAATAATATTTGCACTCCTGGCACTATACACATCCATTTTTTTCCAATTATGTCAGCTACATCAAAGCTTGTGCCATACTTTTCTTTAATATCTTTTAGTGTGTCTATTACTATTTTGTGTTGTGTGTGTCTTGATGTGAGAAAGAATACTGTCATATTTTTTTTTATTGCATAACTTAAGGCGATTGGTAGTGTTGATGCTGTTTTGCCTAGTCCTGTTGGCGCGTGCATTATCAGGTTTTTGCCTTCTTTTATCGCGTTCTCTACTTCTGTTATTATTGCATCCTGGCTTTTCCTTATTGTTTTGTGCGGAAACAGCAGTTCTTTGAGTTTTTCTTCTGAAAGCATAACTGTTAGTTTCTTGTTTAGGTTTAATAAGTTTATGTATTTTTATATATTTAAAAGAATATGGGCTTTTTAAAGGCTTTTGGGGTGTTTTTTGCTTGTTTTTGTCTTAAATCCAGTAAAAGTTTAAATATGACTTGTATATGGTATTGTAGTTAGTATGAAAAATAAAGAGGTTTCGCTTAGTAAGTTCTTCAATCCTAAATCTATTGCTATTGTGGGTGCTACTAGTAGGGTTGGTAGTGTTGGTTGTGCTTTGATGAAGAATATTGCTAAGAGCAGTTATCCTGGCACTGTTTTTCCTGTTAATCCTAATAGGAAGAGGATTATGGGTCTTGATTGTTTTGCTTCTATTTCTGAGATTAAGAAAAAGATTGATTTGGTGATTATTGCTACTCCTGCTAAGACTGTGCCTGGTATTGTTGAGGAGTGTGGGAAAGCTGGTGTTTTTGGTGTTATTATTATCAGTGCAGGTTTTAAGGAGGTTGGTGGTGAGGGTGTTGTTTTGTTTAATCAGCTTGTTGAGTTGCAGAAAAAGTATGGTATCAGGATTTTGGGTCCTAATTGTTTGGGTTTTATCAGGCCTTCTGCTGGTTTGAATGCTAGTTTTGCTAACAAGTTGCCTAAGGCTGGTAAGGTTGCTTTTATTTCTCAGAGTGGTGCTTTGGGTACTGCTGTTCTTGATTGGGCTGTGAGTGAGAATGTTGGTTTTAGTTGTTTTGTTTCTACTGGTTCTATTCTTGATTTGGATATTCATGATTTGCTGGATTATTTTGCTGAGGATAAGGAGACTTCTAGCATTCTTGTTTATATGGAGTCTTTGACTGATGCTAAAAAGTTTTTGAGTGCTGCGACTAATTTCAGTTTGAAGAAGCCTATTGTTTTGTTGAAGGTTGGTAAGAGTAGTGAGGGTGCTAAGGCTGCTGTTTCTCATACTGGTAGTGTTACTGGTGATGATGCTGTGTTTGATGCTGCTTTCAAGAAAGCAGGCATTGTTAGGGTTGAGACTGTGAATGATTTTTTTGATTGTGCTCAGATCTTGGCTATGCAGAAGTTGCCTTTAGGTGATAGGTTGTTGATTGTTACTAATGCTGGTGGTCCTGGTGTTATCACTACTGATTATTTGGTTGGTCGTGGTGGTAGATTGGCACAGATATCTCCTGATAGTATGAAGAAGTTGAATTCTGTTTTGCCTGCTGCTTGGAGCCATAATAATCCTGTTGATTTGATTGGTGATGCTGATTTTAATCGTTACAAAGCTGCTGTTGAATTGTGTTTGAATGAGGATGGTTGTGATGGTGTTCTTGTTATTTTGACTCCTCAGGAGATGACTAATCCTTCTCTTGTCGCTAAGACTATTGCTTCTTTGCCTTCTAGGAATAAGAAGACTTTGCTTGCTTCTTGGATGGGTGCTAGGGACGTTGATGATGGTAGGGAGATTTTGGAGAAGAATTTTATTCCTTGTTTTGATGGTCCTGAGAGGGCTGTTCGTTGTTTCTTGTATATGGCTAATTATTCTAAGAATAAGGAGTTGTTGAGTGAGAATCCGGGTAAGATGCTTAGGGCTTTCAAGCCTAAGGTGGATAATAATAAGAGGTTGTTGAACAAGGTTGTTAAGGAGGGCAGATTTTTCTTTACTGAGTGTGAGGCTAAAGAGTTTCTTTCTAATTATGAGATTCCTGTCGCTAAGGGTGGTGTTGCTAAGAATAGTGCTGAAGCTTCGAAGCTTGCTGAGAGTTTTGGTTTTCCTGTTGTTATGAAGATTTCTTCTCCTAATATTCTTCACAAGACTGATGTTGGTGGTGTTAAGCTTAATATTAAGTCTAAGGAAGAGGTTAAGAAGGCTTTTGATGAGATTATGTCTTCTGTTAAGAAGAATGTTCCTAAGGCTAAGCTTGATGGTATTTTTGTTGAAGCTATGACAAGTAAGAAGTATGAGGTTTTGATTGGTTGTAAGAAGGATCCTTTGTTTGGTCCTGTTGTTGTTTTTGGAATGGGTGGTTTTGCTGTTGAGGTTTTCAGGGATGTTAGTGTTGGTTTGCCTCCTTTGACTATGTCTTCTGCTTTGAGGTTGATGGAGAACACTAAGATTTTCAAATTGTTGAAGGGTTATAGGGGTGTTAAGGGTGTTGATGTTCAGGAGTTGCAGTTTTTGCTTTGCAAGTTTTCTAATTTAGTGCTTGACTTTCCTCAGATTAAGGAGATTGATATCAATCCTTTTGGTGTTGATGAGAGTGGTGGCTTAGTTCTTGATGCCAAGATTGTTCTTGATGAGAAAGTGGTTGGTAAGAAATATTTTTAGTAATCTATTCCTTTTTTTGCTTTCTTGGTTAGCGGTGGGCTTTTGATTTCTCTTATGTCTGTTACGTAGTCTGCTCTTTCTATCAGTTTTTTTGGCGCGTATCTTCCTGTCAAATACATGTTTATGTTTTTCGGTACTTTGTCTAAGAATTTTATTATTTCATTTGTGTTTAATAATCCGATTCTTGCTGCAAGGTTTATTTCGTCTAGTATCAACAGGTTTGGTTTTTGTTCTATTATTTTTTTTGCATACTCAAACCCTTGCTGCGCTAGTTTTTTGTCTTGTTGTGATGGGTTTTTTAGGTTAATGAATTTTTTTGTTCCGAACTGGTAGATTTTATAGTTTGGTTTTAGTCTTTTCTGTATTTTGTATTCTCCGATGTCTTTTCTTCCTTTCATGAATTGGACAATGATTACTTTGTGTCCGTGTCCTATTGCTCTTAGGGCAACACCTAGTGCTGATGTAGTTTTTCCCCAGCCGTTTCCTGTCCATAAATACACATTGTTTTTTTTCATTTTATTTTAGCATGTTGTGCACACGTTGAATACTTGGCTTCCTTTGCTTCCGTATCTATAAACTGTTATTCCTTTGCATTTCATTTCGTATGCTTGCATGAATATTTTTGCTATTTGTTTTTTTGTTGCTTTGAATGGGAGGTTTACTGTTTTTGACACTGCGTTATCTATGTGTTTTTGGAATTCTGCTTGTATTTTGACGTGTTGCTCTGGCTTTATGTCCATTGATGTGACAAATATTTTTTTCATGTCTTTTGGTATTTCTTTTATTTGTTTTATGCTTCCTGCTCTTGCTACTTTGTCCAGGAGTTCTTCTTTGTACAGTCCTCTTCTTTTGAGTTCTTTCTCGAATAGTTTGTTTATTTCGAAGAATATTTTGCTGTCCATTATTTTTCTCTCGAATATCAGCGCAAATAATGGTTCTATCGCGCTTGAAGTTCCTGCTATGATGCTTATCGTGCCTGTTGGTGCTATTGTGGTGACTGTTGCGTTTCTCATGTGTTTGTATTTTTTTGCTAGCTTGCTTTTTTCCTTGTTTGGAAAGTTTCCTTTTTGCTTTCCTAGTTCTTCTGATTTTTTTCTTGCTTCTTCGTTTATGAATTTCATTGTTTTCTCTGCTGTCTTTACTGCTTCTTCAGATTTGTAGCTGATCTTTAGTTTTATCAGCATTTCCGCGAATCCCATCACTCCTATTCCTATTTTTCTGTTTGCTTTCGTGTTTTTTTCTATTTCCTTGAATGGGAACTTGTTCACTTCCAGGATGTCATCCAAGAATTGTACTCCTATTCTTATTGTTTGTCTTAGTTTTTCCCAGTCCATCTCTTTTTTTATGACCATGTTTGCCAGGTTTATGCTTCCTAGGTTGCATGATTCATAATCATAAAGTGGTTGTTCTCCGCAGGGGTTTACTGCATTTAGTCTTCCTAATTTTAGTAGGTTTTTGCTGTTTATTTCATCCATAAATAGTATTCCTGGGTCTCCGCAGCTCCATGCTGATTCCACTAGCGCATGGAATATTTTTCTTGCTTTTATTTCTTTGACTGCCTTTTTTGTTCTTGGATTTATTAGTTTTATTGTCTTGTTTTTCTTTACTGATTGCATGAACTTGTTTGTTATTGCTACTGATATGTTGAAGTTTTCTAGTTTTTCTGTCTGTTTTAGTTTTATGAACTTGAGGATGTCTGGGTGGTTTACTTCTAGTATTCCCATGTTTGCTCCTCTTCTTCTTCCTCCTTGTTTTATTATCTCTGCTGCTTTGTCGAATATTTTTATGAAGGATATGGGTCCTGATGCTGTTCCTTTTGATTTGTGTATTATGTCTCCTTCTGGCCTTATTTTTGAGAAGTTGAATCCTGTGCCTCCTCCGCTTTGGTGTATTATTGCCATCTGTTTTAGCGCTTCAAATATTTGTTGTATTGAATCTTCGATTGGTATCACAAAGCATGCTGATAATTGTCCTAGTTGTGTTCCTGCGTTCATTAGTGTTGGCGAGTTTGGCAGGAAGTCAAGGTTTGACATTGTTCTATAGAATTCTTGTTCCGTTTTTTTCCTATTTTGTTTTTTTT